>Ga0111184_1035_pt1 | contig 33273 bp, 38 predicted proteins | sample DeeMarSWOR324_28_FD_80241 | JGI IMG/M metagenome (GOLD analysis project Ga0111184, IMG submission 80241) | Omnitrophica WOR_2 bacterium SM23_72 | reverse complement strand
CAGCGCAATCCCGCCCAAACCACCCAAAAGAGCCATAAGGATTGATTCAATCAGAAACTGGATCATGATATCCTGCCTGTTAGCTCCAATCGCCTTACGCAGTCCTATCTCGCGGGTGCGCTCAGTGACCGAAACCAGCATGATATTCATGATGCCTATGCCGCCGACTAAGAGCGAAATTGCTGCAATCACTCCCAATAAGACGGACATCGTCTTGGTCGTTGACTCAAGCGTCTCACGAATATCCGCCATATTACGGATCTGAAAAGAATCTTCCTGTTCTTTATTATTCAGCCGATGCTGTTTTATGATAAGTTTTGTAATGGATTCTGTCAGGGGAACAAGTGATTTTGAATCTATGGCTTCCGCATAAAGAGAATCGAGATAATCTTTGCCCAGCAGCCGATACATGGCAGTGGTCACCGGCACTAACAGCGTATCATCCTGGTCGCGCCAACCCGCGGCACCCTTGGAAGGCAACACCCCTATGACTTCAAAATTAATCAGGTTTATCTTTATGGTCTCACCCACCGGATTCTCATCTCCAAACAACTCGCACGCCACCGTCGGACCAAGCAGGGCTACCTTCTCCCGCATCTTAACTTCATAGTCTGTAAAAAACCTGCCCACTGCCGGCTCTGATGCGCGCATGGAGGCATAAGCCACATCCACCCCTTCAAGTTGCGTATTCCAGTTTTTATTGGCGTAAACCACCTGCGCCCGTCCTCTCACAAAAGCACTCACAGCTTTTGTCAGAGGAAGCCTTCTGATCGCCTCTGCATCCTGAAAGGTAAAACGCGTCACCGTCCCTGCTTCCAAAGCCACGCCGTGGACCCGGGATGAGCCAGGACGAATCATCAGCAGATTGGAACCTAAAGAGGCCAGCCGCGCCTCAATCGAGGCCTTAGCCCCTTCTCCCACGGCAAGCATGGCAATGACCGCAGCGACACCGATGAGTATTCCTAAAATAGATAATATCGAGCGCATCTTATGAGAGAGCATGGCAAAACCAGCTTCTTTGACATAATCTAAAAATTTGGCCCTGCCAATTTTCGTAATCTGTTTGGATAAAAGGCCATCGATGGGAACCTCACCAGAAATATCCTCACCCCACTTATTAGAATGACTCTCTTGCGAAAGGATCCAGCCGTCGCGCATGGAGATAATACGACCGGCCTGTTGGGCAATATCTTTTTCATGGGTCACCACAACAACCGTCTTTCCTTCCTGATTCAGGCGCTTCAGGATAGCCAGGATCTCATCTTTACTCTTGGAATCAAGATTACCCGTAGGCTCATCCGCTAATAGAATCGCGGGTTCATTCACCAGGGCCCGGGCAATAGCCACCCGTTGCTGCTGGCCTCCGGAAAGCTCATTGGGCCGGTGCGTTGCCCGATCAGCAAGCCCAACGAGTTCGATCTTCTCACGCGCCTTTTCTTTTAAATGCCTCTTGCCGGCATAAATCAGCGGCAACTCGGCATTCTCCAAAGCGGTCAAGCGCGGCAGAAGATGAAACTGCTGGAAGATAAAGCCCACCTGCTTGTTTCTGAGCACCGCCAACTCCTCATCGGATAATCCTGTCAAATCCCTGCCCTCAAAAAAGTAAGTCCCTTTATCCGGCCGGTCCAACAGGCCCAGGACATGCATCAGCGTAGATTTTCCAGAGCCCGATGGCCCCATGATTGCCACAAATTCTCCTTCGTAAATCTTCAAAGAAACATCCTGAAGGGCCTTGACCTGGACCTTGCCCATGGAATAGGTCTTGAATATATTCTTCAACTCAATCATCTGTATCAGCTTAGCTTCATCTAACTAAGTTAAAAGTTGCCTGCTTGCTATACTATCTGTGTTATGTTGAATGTGTAATGTGTAATGCGGGTGGAATGGAACTATGTGGAATGGAAAAGTTTTACCATTATACAATACAACATTACACTAACATTACACATTAAACTTTACACATTACACAGAAATTCGATCAATGAACTTAAGTTTTAACCAGCTATCTTCGGCGGCTGGGCATAAATGGATTTTCACCCGATTGAGCAGTAGGCAGAGCATATTTTTTCGTCTTCACGACCACCGTATCATCAATGCTTATGCCGGAAATTATTTCGACATTCTTATTCTCTGAGATCCCCAACTGGACCTGGCGCTTGACTGGATTAGATTTTCCCGGCTCTTTGACGTAGACAAAGGTCCCTTCTTTTTCTGTTAACACAGCCTCAGCAGGCAACAAAAGAGAATTCTCTTTGCTCTTTTCGATAAAGTTTACGGTGGCATTCATTCCTGAACGGAAAAAGGGCGGGATTTCTTCGCAACTTAAATCAACTTCATAAATGGTTACGTTATTCACGGTTTTTGATTCGTAATAAATGTGCCCTACCCTGGCTTTGATTTTCGTATCCGGATAAGCATCCAGGATGATTATGGCCTCTTGTCCTGTTTTGATCTTTCCGATGTCGGTCTCATCCACCTGGGCCCTGACGATCAACTGATCCGACAGGACAATGACCGCATCAGAGGTGGTTATGGTCTGGCCTGGCTGGACTTTGGCTACAATGACTTCTCCGTCTATCGGAGAAATCAGGGGAATGGCCTTGTAAACTTCCTGCCAATATTTCAAAACCTCATCTCCCTGGCCATGTGCTGCATCCAGAAGCGCGGCGCGTTCCGTAGAGCTCATCAGGCCAAGCGTTGTGCCTACTTTAACCAAATCTCCCTCGCTAACCAGCAACTCTTCTATCCTGCCGTTCACCGGAGGCTTAATCTCCAGCCTGTTTTTCGGCAAGACCGTTCCGGTTGAAGAGATGATATTCTGGATGGTACCCATTACCGGCTTAATCTCTTTGACGATCTCCCCGTTCTTACCGCTAGGCTTTATCTTAAAAAGATAGAATGCTGCCAGCGCCGCACCTATCAATAACAAAAAAATTATTTTTTTATTTTTGCGCATATTCTAACGTTTCTCCTTTCGCCTGAATCCAACTCGCCTCTCTAAGCAAGCAAGCGGCCTGGGCATCCAGATAACTTCTTTTGGCTCTTACCAGGTCATCCTGAATGATAATCCAGTTATCAAAACTGATAAAACCGACGGAATACTGGGCCTCGGCTATCCTGGAACGCTCCATCGCTGCTTCCAGTAATTGGCGCTCCACCTCTACGCTTTCCAGAGCATTCTGTAAATCTGACCACGCCTGCTGGAGGTTTACCACAGCCGCATCTGTGATACTACGCTCACTAGCCTGTGCCTGATAATAAAGGGCCTTGGCCTGACGGAGCTGGGCAGTCTTTAACCCTCCTTCGAATATCGGCACATCCAGACTCAAACCCAGGTTCCACCCCTCGTTTTCCGGAGGCCAGCGAGAACTGGATTTATCAGCTCCGGCTGAGCCCGTGACCTTGGGAGAAAAATTACCGTAAGCGCTCTTTAAGCCAAAGGCTGCTGAATTTTTATTGAAAGCTGCTTGCAATACAGAAGGATGCTTCCTGGCGATCTCTTCGAAATCGACCTTTTCTTTTGCGCTGTCCCTGACAGTAAAATCTCCGGCCACGGCTATCGGCTCAAACTCCTTACGCCCCATTTCCTTGGACAGTTGCCTCTGGGAGAACTCCGCATCCCTCTTTGCCTGAGTGAGACCTAAATAAGCCTCTGCTATATTGGCCTCTGCCGTCAACAAAGCGCCTCTATGTTCCAGGCCAGACTGATAACGCAAGGTGATCAATTCCAGGTTATCCCGTCGTATTTTGAAGATCTCTTCTTCCACGCGTATCAATTCCTGTGCCTTGAGCAAATTGACGAAAGCCGTACGCAAATTAAATCTGACTCCGGAAGAAGTGAATCTGTAATTCTGCTGAGCTGCTTTGATGTCTTCGGATGCAGCCCTGGTATCGTGAAGGGTCTTTAGGCCGTCAAAGACCAACTGGGAGGCACTTACGCCGTAAGAATAAGAATCTTTGGTGGAGCTGGAGGTGGCACCTGAGGAACTGGTCGTGCTTGTCTTTGAGGTCGAGGCGTCGATTCCGGCGCTGACCTGGGGAAAAAAAGTGCTTGCGGTTATATCCTTAAGCGCTTCTTTTACTTTGACCCCTTCTACCGCGAAAATCAAATCCGGATTATTGTGCCTGGCTTCGCTGAGGCAATCCTCCCAGGTAAGGACCTCCTCTGCCTTGAGCCTTGCGCCTAAAAGAAACACCATGCATAGAAAGAAAGCACAACCGACATTTCTGGACATATCTTATTCTATCTTGATCTTCTTTTCCTTTTCACCGGTGAAACTGCAGTAAGCCTTTACAGACAACTCATCCCCGGTTTTGGCATCAGGAATAAGATAGAGCACAACCTGCTCATTTTCCGTATCCTGGCGTGAGATTTCATGCGTAAGAATCCTGCTGCCGTTGAGGTAAACCTCCACCTTGTCAATATAATGGGTCGAGGGGTTTTCCACAGTATGAATGATTTTGGCAGCAAGGATTTTAGTTTCCCTGTTGAAACTCACTTCAATATGGGTCGGAGAGTGCGCCAGGGCTGTGGCTGCAAACGAAAGCATCATCAGGCACAAGAATAACTTCTTCATAAATTCTCCTTTCTTCTTCTCTATTGATTATTTATTGTCCGATACAAAGTTACATATAAAACGGCGGTCCTCTTCGCAAAGGTCCAGAAAACGCACACCTATGCGATACTCCCTTCCCTGTTTTTCCACAATATTATAACGCACTTCACCCATGACCGTTACGGACTGGCTTTTTTTACTGGAATCAAAGGCCTTATCATTAAGCATGACAAATTTTACGGTGATGACGCTGACAATAGGAATCTCGCAATCCGTTACGATGGCCATTCCGCCTTCGCTTATATCCGAGGCTAAAGCAATAATCTCCTTATCACCGACCTTGATCCTGATCACTGCAGGAGCATTCACCCGGTAAAAAACCGTAAAACTGACTGGCAGACGCGTGAATCTGCGCCTCTCTGCTCCTCCATAAGCTTTTTCCATAGCACGCCTCCCTAATTGGATTACTGAATCTGCTATAGCGGGCAATTATCCGGAGTATTCGGTTATTTCCTAACTACTTCATTTTACAACATATAATCAGGAAGGCAAACAAAAAACTCTCCACATAAAAAAGCAGGGTCCTTGAAGGATCCTGCTTTTTTGTATCCTGTTGCAAGGAACGTTACTCTAAATCATGATCCTCGCCTCCACCTCTGCCAAACCTTTTCTCGCACCATTTCAAAAAACGAGTTTTTCTGGGTCTAGACCGTTTTTCCATCATCTCATTAAAACGGCTAAACTGCTCAGGCGTTAAAATCTCTTTTACGGCAAGGATACCGTTGATCCTGGAATCGATCAGTTGTGCCTGCAAAGATTTGAGCTCATTGGTAAGCGGCTGGACTCCTTCCCTGGTAACGCCAGGGTTTTTCAACGCCTCCCGTAACTTGGTATTTTTTTCCTTTACAGCATCGTGCAGGCGTTTCATCTCTTGGCGCTGAGCCTTGCGGTTTTCTTCTAACCGACTCTGCTGCTCCGGAGACAAATTCAACTCTTGGATGATGCGGTCTTTCGGCCCCGCGTAAGGTCTCCCTTTTTCCCGGGGAGGCTGCGCATAAAGGGTGCCTGTCATCAAAAGAAATACGGCTAAACTTATAACTGCGAATCCCATCTTTTTCATCGTTTCACCTCCTTATCTTCTTATAGAAAATGCTCCTCAATACTTGTCCCAAGATCATAAAACATATCATCGTTTATGCTGGCCAGGCTATAAAATACGCCATTGCCGTTTTGATGATTTGCAGTGCTGAAAAAGGATTCGTTCCTGAGAAAGATGCCGGCGAAAAGCGCAACAAAGATGACCACGGCAAGCGTTCGAGCTAAAACAAACACCGGTTTAGGGCTGAATAAATAATTTCGTAAGCGCCCAAAAAACCCGAAGCCAAAACGCTCCTCCTCATTCAGACGCTCGAGCATTATTTTTTCACGGATATTCTGCCAAATGCGCTCAGGTACCTCTTTCTGTCCGAGTTGCTGAAAAAGCGTAGCCTGAAATTTCAATTCTCTCTCTATCCCGCGGCATTGCGGACATTGAGCCAGATGTTCTTTAATGAGCTGCTCATCCTTAGGGCCCAGCTCTCCATCTAAATAATCCGCCTTGAGTAATTCCTGTATTTCTTTACACTGCATCTCTCATTCGCCCCTTTCCTGCTGCCTCTAACAATGCCTGGCGCGCCCTCATCAAGCGGGTACGCACGGTATTCAGCGGAACTTTTAAGGTTGCGGCAATCTCCTGGTAACTTAAGCCTTGCAATTCCCGCAATACCAGGCATGCCTTTTGCTTGGGGTTTAACACCTCTAATAAACTATTGACCCTGTTTTCATTGTCCTTTTCTATAAGCTCCTGTGCGCTCGAATGTTCACTCGCCAACGCACCTTTAACACTTTCATAATCCACCCTGCCTGCCTCCTCTCTCCTGGATTTACGGTATTGATTAATCGCCGTATTCATGGTAATCCGGTAAACCCAGGTTCGAAAGGCCGAGCGGAACTCGAATCTTTTTAGGTTGCGGTAAATCTTCATAAACACATCCTGCGTCACTTCTTCGGCATCCGCGCTATTATGCGTGATGCGCAAAGCCACATTATACACGAAAGAACTGAACTTCTTATATATCTGTTCAAAAGCCCCCATATCTCCATCGCAGGCCCTCTCCAATACTTCGGGGGCGATATCATGCAAATTTAACTTAGCTTCCATACAGCACTTTCAGCTGTTCCACTGTCGGGTGAGCCGGGTAATATTCTCCCTGAGGCCCTATGTAACCATCTCCATACTTTGCCAGAACAACAGAGGTATACCCTCCCCTCGCATTGGGGACATTAATGGTAATCCTTTCAGCGCGAGGGCCTACATTCAAAGAAGGCACAGGCGCTGGAACAACCATGTATCCACCAGGACAAGCCCTGTAATAGATATCATCATAATAATAGTAGGTAATGCCACCGAACACAAGGGTTTTGTGTCGGGCAGGAAGGACTGTTACCACAGCCCCAAACGCAGGCCGTACAACAAAAAGGCCGAAATTGAAAAAAGTCGGCCAATAGAATCGCCCATCGCGGTAATGGTATCTTCTGTGCTTAGTTACAACCACCTCATGATGCTTGCCATGGCTTCTGCTGCGATTATCACGGGCCAGTACCTCTTGCCCGGGCATCATAAGAATGAAACTTACCAACAGCACAAACCCCAGCTTGCTTGTTAAAGGTCTTTTTGCCATTCTCTCCTCCTTTTTTGGCCTTCTACCTATTGGACAACCAAAGAGGAGAAAAAGTTCCTTAAAAAGTGGAGCCCCCTCGGGCTAAAGGCCAAGGCTCCCTCCCGAGCAGAAAACAATGTGCATTTATCACTGTGCATTCATACCTCGGGCTAAAGTCCGGGGATTTCTGCGAGGGATTACACTGCTTCCATGGTTGAGGGTGGCTTGGTGGCGATATTATAGGTAACGCTGACCACGCCCGGCACCTCATTCACCATGCGTTCTGCCAGCTTATCCATAACCGCGTAAGGAAGCCGGGTTGGCTGGGCCTTGCGCGCATCAACGCTGTCCCAGCAACGGATCTCGATCTGTTGGCCAAACTCCCTTTTATTATCGCGCATCCCAGTGACCCTGTCTTGATGCAGAATAGCCATATACTGAAATGCTCCGATGGAAGCAAGCTCTTCCTCCACGATAACTGTGGCCTTGCGCACAATGCCAATACGCTCGCGTGTAGCCTCTCCGATAACGCGCGCGGATAAGGCTGGTCCTGGAAAAGGCATACGGTTGTAAACGGATTGCGGAAGGCCCAGCGCGCAAGCGACCTTACGCACCCCGTCTTTACGCAGTTGCACCAGCGGCTCAATGATCTTGTATCCAAAAGCCTCCTGGGGGTCAATCCCCAGTTGTTCAAACACATTGTGCTGGCGCTTGATCCCTGCAATAGTCTCATCCACGTCAGTCAAGATCGTGCCTTGCAAAAGATATTTTGCCCCGCTCTTCTTGACCAGCTGACCGAACACCTTCTTGTAAAATGTCTGGGTGATAGCCTCGCGTTTTTCTTCCGGGTCTTCAATACCCTTAAGGGCACTGAAGAATTCATCCTGGGCGTTGATGATCTCAACGTTGACACCCAGCCCCTTAAAAAGTGAGGTAATCTTCTGCGGCTCACCCTCGCGCATGATGCCGTTATCGATAAAATAGGTCTTCAACTTTTCTCCCAGTGCCTTATGCCCCAGCATTGTCACACACGAGGAATCCACGCCTCCGGATAAGGCACTGATTGCAAACCCTGTCCCCACGGTCTGGGCGATCTCCCTTAGCTTCTCATCTATAAATTCCTTGGCATTTAACTCATTCACTGTTATCTCTTTTACCGTAGGCATACATCTACCTCCCTTAACAGCTATCTTTAAAGCCTCTGTGCCTTTTGCGATTCCCTGTTCTCTTTTAACAGGCCGTGGTACTCCTGCAGGGACATGGGTTCATTATGTTTGCCCTTGCTAGCCTCTATTCCATCGACAGTAGCGCGCGCCGCAGCCATGGTGGTCACATAGGGAATCTTATACTGTATAGCCAGCATGCGTATGAAACTGTCATCGTGCACGCTCATGCGGCCTATGGGCGTGTTGATGATAAGCTGAATCTCCCTGTCTTTCATAACGTCCGCAATATTAGGCCTGCCTTCGTGCAGTTTTTTGATGCGCATACTCTCTATACCTTTTTTCTTAAGGAACTTATGGGTATTCTTCGTAGCAAAGATACGCAAACCCAGGCGCGCAAGCCTTGCAGCCACAGGAAAAAGCTCCTCTTTGTCTTTGTCCGCCACAGTCACCAGGACATTTCCCTCAAGCGGCAGCTTTGTGCCCACGGATTCCTGCGCCTTAAAAAACGCCAGGCCAAAATCTTTATCAATACCCATCACTTCTCCGGTAGCCCGCATCTCCGGCCCCAGCACAGGGTCTACCTCAGGAAACATGTTAAAAGGAAACACCGCTTCCTTTATGGTCACATATGGAAGCTTGCAATGTTTTAATTCCGGAAAATCTTTTATCTTTTTCCCGAGCATAAGCAGGGTAGCGATGCGCGCCAAAGGTATGCCGATAGTCTTGGAGACCAAAGGCACGGTGCGGCTGGCCCGCGGATTGGCCTCAAGGATATAGACCTTATCGTCACAGATGGCAAACTGGATATTGATCAGTCCCACAACCGATAGCTCCTTGGCGATTTTTGCGGTGCACTCCTCAATGGTCTTCAAGTGTTGCTGTTTGATAGAGTGCGCAGGAATAGAACAGGCTGAATCCCCCGAATGGATTCCAGCGTGTTCTATATGCTCCATAACAGCTGCCACGAATGTCTCATCCTTATCGCAGAGCGCATCTACCTCACATTCAATGGCATTCTCTAAGAAACGGTCGATGAGCATGGGGTATTCAGGGCTCACCTGGATGGCCTCTTTCGCATACCTAATGAGCATCTCTTCATCATAAATGACCTCCATCCCTCTTCCTCCCAGCACAAAAGAAGGACGCACCATCAAAGGATAGCCGATCTTTTTGGCTATTTTTATCGCCTCATCCAGCGAAAAGACAGTAGCGCCTTCTGTCTGCCGGATATCCATCTCAATCATCTTCTTACGAAAGAGCTCTCTGTCTTCAGCAAAGGCGATTGATTGTGTACTTGTACCCAGAATTTTCACCCCGCATTTTTCCAGTTCAGCTGCAATATTAAGCGGTGTCTGTCCGCCGAACTGCACAATGGCACCCTGCGGCTTTTCCTTTTCCCAGATTGTCAGCACATCCTCAACAGTAAGCGGCTCAAAATAAAGTTTATTGGAGGTATCGTAATCAGTGGAGACAGTCTCGGGGTTACAGTTGATCATGATGGACTCATATCCCTCATCGCGCAAGGCAAAGGCCGCATGCACACAGGTATAATCAAACTCAATCCCCTGGCCGATGCGGTTCGGCCCGCCCCCGAGAATCAAAATCTTCTTTTTGCTGGAAACAGGCACCTGGTCTTTGCCGGCAGTGTATGTGGAATAATAATATGCTGCATCCTCGACACCGCTGACCGGAACTGCTTCAAAACGGGCATTGCCTGCTACTTTTTTTCTGCGGCTACGCACATCTGATTCCTTTACCTTAAATAGCTTAGCCAGATATCTGTCGCCAAATCCCCATTCCTTGGCCTTGCGTAAATTTTCATCTGAAAGCTTCTCCCAGGTTGAATCCAGCATCTGATTTTCAAACTCCACCAGCTCCTTCATCTCCTGGATAAACCATTTGCCGATAAAGGTAAGGTTGTAAAGCTCATCCACGCTTATGCCTTTACGCAGCGCCTCATACATCAGGAACACCCGTTCGCTGGAGGGAAAGGCGAGTTTCAGTTTTAACTGCTCAAGTGAAAGAGCGTTAAAATCCTTGGCAAATCCCAGGCCATATCTATTTATCTCAAGAGAGCGGATGGATTTTTGAAACGCCTCTTTAAAGGTCTTGGCAATGCTCATCACCTCACCCACAGCCTTCATTTGCGTGCCCAGAACATCTTTGGCTTTGGGAAATTTCTCAAAAGCCCAGCGCGCAAATTTTATGACCACGTATTCACCCCATGGCTCGTACTTCTCCAGCGTGCCTTTTCTCCAATAGGGGATCTCATCCAGGTTTAAGCCAGCTGCCAGTTTCGTGGAGATGCGGGCAATGGGAAAACCCGTGGCCTTGGAAGCCAGGGCTGATGAACGCGATGTGCGGGGGTTGATTTCGATGGCCACCAGCCGATCGTCCTTTAAATTGTGCGCGAACTGGATATTCGTTCCGCCAACCACGCCGATAGCCTCTACGATTCTGTAGGATAATTCCTGCATTATTTTCTGCAGTTTTTCTGGAACCGTCAACATGGGCGCCACGCAGAAGCTATCTCCTGTATGCACGCCCATGGCATCGATATTTTCGATAAAACAAACAGTGATTTTCTGATTTTTCTCATCCCGCACCACTTCCAGCTCTAACTCCTCCCATCCAATCACCGCCTCTTCAACCAGGACCTGATGGATGAGGCTTGTGTTCAGGCCGCGGTTGGCCACGATGCGTAGTTCCTCGTTGTTATAGGCAATGCCTCCGCCTGTGCCGCCCAAGGTGTAAGCAGGCCTGATCACTACGGGATAATTCAAATTTTGTGCTACTGCCTCTGCCTCTTCAACCGAATGGCATATCTGGGAACGCGGCACAGGGATATCTAGCTTGCGCATGGTATCTTTAAAGGCCTCGCGGTCCTCTCCGCGCTCAATGGCATCTGCCTTTACGCCGATGATCTTTACTCCGTATTTATCCAGAATGCCTGCCTTGTATAAACTTGAGGCGAGGTTTAACCCTGTCTGTCCTCCTAAATTCGGCAGCAGGCCATCTGGTTTTTCCCTGGCAATGATTTTCTCAAGGCTTTCCACAGTGAGAGGCTCTATATAGGTGCGCTCAGCCATTCCTGGGTCTGTCATAATCGTTGCAGGATTAGAGTTGACCAGCACCACCTCATACCCTTCCTCGCGCAAGGCCTTGCAGGCCTGAGTGCCGGAATAATCAAATTCGCACGCCTGTCCGATGATAATGGGGCCTGAACCGATAATCAGGACCTTTTTAATGTCGTTTCTTCTTGGCACGAACAAACCCTCCTTAAAAAAAAGCAACCCTCTAAAAAATAAGAGTTGCCTTAGGTAAAATGTTTCTTTCCGGTAAAACCATCAAACCACACCTTTGTAGCCCATTATAAATATTTTACATATTGTATTAGCCCAAAGCCTGCTCGTCAAGATGAATTTCTTTATCGCTCAAGCAGCCTGTTATCCCGAATTGCCTCAAAGGCATTCTTGGCAATAAGATAGTACCCCTTGCGGTTAGGGTGCCATTGGTCATGCAGCAAAAAATCGTTGAGGGATCCGTTTTCTCTCAAGGCATCAAACGTAAAGTCATTTCTGACAAGAGGAATTTTCATTCTATCCGCCATGGAAATAAATTCTTCTACGCCAAGATAATCCGGGTTGATGTGGTATGTCATCAGCAAAACTTGAATGCCGCGCTCTTTTGCCGCTGACACGATTATTTCAATATCGTACCTCCATAACTTGATAAAAGCCTCTTCGTAAATCCGGGCAATATCATCTATCTCCTGATTTTCTCGTTCAGAGACCACTTGCAGCTCAGGCCCTCCCCAGATATAAAGCACCTCCCTGAGATTCTTCATTTTAGAATCATAATGCGGGGCCTTGCGGTCATAGAAAAATCTAATATAGGCATACCGTAATAACTTAAATAACCGAAAACGGTCAAGCCAGACCAAGGATTTCATCTTAAACATACGCAGGCTGTCCGTCTTGATAAATTTTACAACATGGCTTTCCCCCCAGCAAAGTTTGTTGTTGTATCCGCACATAATAACGATAAGGACCGGGTCATAAAGTCGGATATAATCCTCAACCCTGTTAGCCACCTGCGACGTATTCTGCCCGACATGCGGAGGCACCATGGCCTCTATGCGCTTATTAGGATAGTAACTCTGAAGCATACTTTTTAATTGCAAAGGCCACCACTCTTCCATTTCAACACCCATTCCTGCAGTTGAAGATTCGCCAAGGCAAACAATGGTCGTGGAACCAGGCTCTGGCACTCCCGGCGTGTATATCCTTTTTAGATAAAGTTTTCCAGCCAAGCGTAAGCCTAACTCAGCAAAAAAAAGGGTAAGAGTGACAGACACCAGAAGCACCAGAAGATTTTTGTATTTTGCCTGCATCAATCTTCTCCTTGCTTTTACTTACCTTTGATTTCGTTTAGCTCTTTAAGGTAATAATCTTTCATTGTCTCTACTTAAAAGTTTACCTATTCGTCTTCCTGCGACAGGATGTCATCTAAAGACATCTCTCCGGAACCGCCCAGAAGAGAAGGGATGGAGGCCTTTTCGTATCCGGCCGGCAATTCAAACAGCGTGTCTGGCTGCGGCCCGAACGAAATATTTTTATATTGAACACTCCAGCTGCCGTCAGCGGCTTCCGTCTTCAGTGGAAATCCGGAATCCGTCAGCCATTGATAAATAATCCCTTCTCGGGATATGATTTTGAACTTATCTGTCTGAATACCATCCACCACTTCTCTGCCCAGAGGCACACGCTCAAACTCTTCCTCAATTTTCTTAGAGATCTTGGGAACCTTTTTCATGTCAAGAGGCATCTCTATGTAAATGTTATTGGATGGCATAACCATCCACATCACATTTTTATCCAACCGCATGATCATGATATTTCCAGCAACCTCTGTGCGCATCTTGTTCCCGGAGAAATAAATCTTTGCCTTATCTGTATGTCCGCCTGTGCGGCTGACCATCTCCGAAGAAAACGACTGGATATCCGCTGCCAGGACATAACGTCCTTGACAAAGAGTAGCGGCTGCTATGAAGAACAAAGCAACACTGAATCCTACCGCACACCTCTTACTCATACTTCCTCCTTTTTTATCAACTCCCTGAACTTTTTGGGATTCCATGGATAAAATCTTAAGTTTTCCTCTTTCACCACTTCGGGCAACACAGCGCTCTCTACTTTTCTTAAAGCCATGGCAATGATTCTATTCCCCTTATTTCTGCTTTTCTGAAGCTGGCAGTCCACCCAGGGACTCTTATGGCTATCTTCTCCTATTAAGCATACCGTAACACTGCACTGGACTATTTTTTCGCCGATGGCCCGTTTCAGGCTCTCGGCAGCCTGACTCTTAAAATCCACTTCCAAAGGCACCTCATAAAAATCCAACTCGAAATCCGGACTCTCAAGCAGGGGCAACAAACCCTCAACCTTCGCGACATCTTCAGGGGCAAAGCTCAAAAATATCCTTTTCATAAATTAAAACTCAACCCTTTCCGCCAGAAAAATCGCCAAAACTCACAGGCGAATTTCCTAAGGTACAAAGACCTCGAGGGAACTCGGAATGATATCTATCTCCATGTCTCTTACTGGCTCAGGAAGAACCTCGCCGTCAAGATGCACAGATAAGGGTCTTTGCGAACATAAAAAAATCTTTTTTGCTTTAAAGGAACTCACTTCCTTTAAGCGGCCGTGCGTGCCCTTGATCGTCTTAGGGATATTAAACAGAGCTTTTATTTTGTTTAACTCTTTAATAATGCAGGCATTCAGCAGCCCGTCATCGATAACAGCTTCGGGCGTAAGCTTAAAACATCCGCCGTGAAACTGGCCATTCCCTATAGAAACGCTCATAACCTTATCACAGAATCTGTATCCCTCTGCCGTAATCTCAACCGGATAGGCCTGGAAATCGCCAAGCACCTTTAAGCTGGAAAACACATAAACCAGATTTCCTCTTAAAATCCCGAATTTCTTTTTTATAGCGGCGACGCAGGCATCAAAACCCGCGCCTAAATTATTTACGAATAAGCGGCCTTTGGCTCTGCCTAAATCAATGCGTCGGCGCTCCTGATACTTTAACGAAGCAAGGGCATCGGCTATACCGCGAATCCCTATCATCTTGGATAGGTCATTTCCCGAACCCGTAGGGATAACCCCAACAGCCGTCTGATCCAACTCTATACCGTTTACGACCTCATTCAATGTCCCATCACCACCCACGACGAAAATCTTTCGAAAACCCTCCTGTTCTGCTGCCTTTGCCAACCCTGTGGCATGCCCGACTCCTTGGGTCAGGACAAAAGAATAATCCACTCCCAGCTCTTTAATCTGTTTCTCTATATCCTTCCAGATTAATAAGGTCCTGCCTCCTCCGGCAATAGGATTGACAATAATCCTGACTCCTTCAGAATTACGCTTTTCTGTCATGATGAGAAATAAATCAACCTGACGATTGTATACCCTATGGCTGTACTTATCCCTCCCAGCAAAATCCCCTTCAGTATTTGCCTCGGCTCTCTTTTGAGATAAAACAGGGAAATGACTATACCCGCATACACCAGGGATGCAAAAACCGTGAAAAGCACATTACGATAGTAAAGGGATATGAATATCGACAACATGAGTCCTATGCCAGCGCGTAAGTCTGCTTTGAAAATGGCTCTGAGAATAAAAAACAGGGTCGAGCTGACAATAAACTGCATCGGATAATAGGTGAAAGGCACAGAAACCCTGGCAATGGTCAGAAGAAGAAATGGGATGCCGCCAAGGGCTATCAAGTCCCTAGCAAACTCTTTCAGCCATCTCTTTTCCATAATTCCACCTTCTTCTTTTCTTAAGTCTGATCCCTACCACCTGCGGCCAGAGCCTACAAGAAGAGCTGATTCCTGCTTGGATTGAAGCATGCGCAGGAACGCCTGTCCCTCCTTCTTAAAGATATCACGCGACAACTCAAGCTCAATACCCAATCCTCTGTTTAAATCATCCCTAAGGTTTAATAAGACCGTTCCCCTATTCGTCAGTCTCACCTGTGCGCCAAAGACAAAGGCCTGGATTTTTTTCTCTCCCTGCTCAACCTCAAAAACCAAACCAGCCGTTTTCCTGACTCTCCATCTGCCTAAAAATGTGATGGTGCGCTTCACCGGCTGCTTCCTGCGCGACAGCCTGATCCCTAACTCGTATCTGATATAATCCTTCTTAAACAGGCCTGCGCTCGTTTCAAAATCAAAACCTGAAGCCGTATTCCTGTCCAGGACATACGACAACCTGGCTTTTTCCTTCATATCCCAGTAACCCTTAAAGGTTAGAACTTGGGTCCTCTTTTTCTTCTGCGTCAGCTTCTCTTTCCTATGACGGTATATGATCTGATAGTTCTTATTTATCTGCCATGCTCCGTCAAATACCAAGGGATCATAGCGTCCGCGCCCCTTATCAACCCTGAAACTCAGCCGGTTGTGCGCATCAGCCTGCCACAAACCGCAAAGCTCAAGCGCATATAGAGAAAGTCTCCCATCTTTGGTTCTGGAGGTCAGGGCAAAAAGCAGCGAATTCTTACCCACGTCGATTATTTCTCCCTTAAGCGTCAACTGGTCTCCAAAAGTCTGGCGTCTCCATTTATCAAAGACCAAACGAAGCTCCTGATCCTTTGTCAATGCCCAAGTGCCTTTTAATTTCACCTGATGGGGAGCTTTAATTCCGCTGGGTACGGGAGATTTAACATGGTAGGTCAACGTATTGTGGTCGGATATCTTAAACTGGCCATCCAGAACCTTCCTGATTCCTTTTGCTCCGCTGGATTTCACTGTCAATCGGTTGTGAGGGTCAAATTCGTACCTCAGTTTCTCCATTTTCTCTTATGCCCCTGAAAAACAACCTAACACCTCTATTATTATATACACCCGAGGCAAAAATCCAAGCGAATTTTACCGCCTCATAGATAAAGATACCTCTATCAGAAGGTTTTGTTGTTGCTTAGATCCCTGTTTAGTGCTATATTTAGTTTTGGCCTTAAAATTTAGAGGCGCTTTAGCTCCAGGTAAAAAGCAGTTTTGAGCACAAAATTAGAAACGTTTTAGCTTTGAAATTAGAAACGTTTTGAAGGAGGGGGAAATTAGGTACAGGCACGCTTTATTCCTCAATCCCTATACGCAAAGCACTGCCACAAACGCCATGATGCTTTTTCCAGCCACTGGTCTGGAATATGTGGCAACAAGCGCCAAAGGGTGCGTGGACAAAATCACTCTCCTGGACCTTCGCTTCGAAAGGGATCTCCAGATACCTGACTCTGTTGATATCATCTGCGTCAGCATCAACTGGGACCGCCAGCTCGAAGAAATCTACTCCCTCCTGAACCACATGCCGCAAAACCTGCCCCTGGTGGTCGGCGGTTATAAGGCAACGGAAAAGGTCGAAGAGCTCTTCAGGGAGTGTCCTAACATAGATATCATTGTCAGGGGAGAAGGCGAAGAGACAATACGGGAGATATTAAAGGACAGGCCGCTTAAGGATATCCTGGGCATTTCTTACCGGAAAAACAGCCGGGTCATCCACAACCCCAACCGTCCCCTTGCGGATGTCGACACGCTGGAGGCGCCTGACAGGTCCTTGCGCCGCAATGAATATGCGCTTGCCGTAAACGGCATAAAGGTAGCCAATATTACCTTTGATACGGTGTTGAGCGCCCGCGGCTGCCCGTTCAACTGCAAGTTCTGCACCTTTAGTTTAAATCCCCTGGGCCAGAAAAGAAATTACTCTCCGCGCAATGTCGATTCTGTGGTGAATGAAATCCAGAACCTTAAGGCAGGGGTGGTGCTCTTAAGCGACGATGATTTTTTCGCCGATCCGAGGAGGGCGGAAAAAATCTGTGATCTGCTTATTGAGCGCAGGATAAAAAAACGTTTCATCGCCCAGGCCAGGCTCGACATTGCCCGATACCCGCAATTACTGAAAAAAATGGTCAGGGTAGGATTCAAGACGCTTCTCATCGGAATAGAATCCCCCCATGACTGGATTTTAAAACAACTCAACAAGGGTTTTAATCAGGAGACGATCAGAAAATCCTTTGCAGTGCTCAGGAAGTACCCTATCTTTTATAACGGTTACTTTATCTGCGGGAACATCGGAGAGACCAGGAAGGAAATGCTTTACATCGCACCTTTTGCCAAAGAAATCGGGGTGGATTCCATCACCACCAATAAACTGAGGATTGAAAAATTCTCTCCCCTGAAAGAGCTGGCAGAAAGAACCCCGGGGTATCACGTCACCGAGAGAGGAGAACTTTATTCCGATGCCTACAGCCACGCAGAACTTAAGAAAATAAGCCGACAGATCAAATTCTCTTTTTATACCCCCTTGCGTTACCTGAAGATATTCTGGAGGAATATCTTTGTGGTAAAGTTCTTTACCTTTAAAGAAGCAGTGTCACTCCTGCTTATGGCGCCTCGCCTCATCCTGAGCGTAATCCTGAAGGAAAAACAGACAGGCAAACTTAAAGATTCTCTGACGCGCACCTTTATCAGGAATGCCTGATTGAATCTCCCCGGACTAAAGTCCCGGGATTCATCCCGAGCACAAAAAACAATTCCATTCATCCCATGGGCTATAAGCCTCAGGGGATTTCTGCGAGGGATTAAAGGGTGACAAGCTCATAATCGAGGTTACCCAATCCTAACTCGTGGGCATGGCGAAGCTGCCTGCTGCTGTCGCGCTTGGGATGGAGCTCTCTAAAGATATCCCGGCCGCAAACCTGCCTAACCAGGTCAAAGCTGGCCTGATCAATACTCACCGGGTCTAAGCACGCCAGGATTCCGATATCCGGTGCCACGCGGGGATCATCCTTAGCCATACAATCGCACTCTTTGGTGATTTTAATGGCGAAATTAAAAAAGGCTGCCCTCTCTTTTTTCCCTTGCATCACTGCCCAGGCATACTCAACCATCTTCTCAGGCATGGTTCTGCCTGTCTCCCACTGAACATCTATTGCCGAAAAAGGGCACACCGCAATGCAGGTAGCACAGCCAATGCACTTTGAGCTGTCAATGACAGCGCTTTTCCCAAGAATCACAGCTCTTTTCCTGATGCTGATGGCGCTCGCCGGGCAGACCTTAACGCACTCTCCGCAGGCCGTGCATTTCCTGGCATAAACTATAGGAGAGATACCCGAGTGCTGCACCAGTTTGCCTGCACGGCTGGCGCAACCCATACCAAGATTCTTCAAGGCGCCGCCAAAACCAGTCAAAAGATGGCCTTTGAAATGACTGATACCGATGATAGCATCAGCCTCCACTAAGAATCGCGCCAGTTTGGCGGTCTGGACAAATTTCTGGTGGATAGGCACGTCAATAGCGTTTTCCTTGAGGAAATCATCAGGGATAACGATTTCAGCAGCCACACTCTCCTGGGTGAATCCGTGTTCAGCAGCAAGAGCCAGATGCTCCCGGGAATTCGTGCGCTTACCTTTATAAAGCGTATTTGTATCTGCCAGGAAGGGTTTTGCGCCTTTATCTGAAATAGCATCGCAAACCACCCTGGCATACTCAGGCCTGACAAAACCAGTGTTTCCCTCCTCTCCGAAATGGATCTTGACCGCAACCCGGTCAGGGGATTTGAGAAAATCCAGGACCCTGCTTTCTGCGAGGAGTTTCTGGAGTTTCTCTGCAATGAGCGAAACCGGATCTCTTTCGCTTACAGGAGTAAAATAGACTTTGCTTTTCATAACCATATACAATTATTCTTTATTTCTATCAGCGTGGGATTAGCTTATTGAACTTAAAGTTAATATAAATTAACGACCATCCCAATATCATGAATGACAAAGCGACAATAAATGATAACAACCGAGGAAATACCAGGATTAACACTCCCGCGATTATTAGAGATGCGCCCGTAAGCATAGACGACTCCTTTCCTCTGCTATTTTATCTTTTATGCCCTTACCTTATGCTGTCCTATGGCCTTTAAAGATTCGATTACTTTTATAGCCTCTCTTCTTGTCAGTTTATTAAGATCATCTTTATGATAATATTTATGTATAAAATTATTGAGGTGCTCCTCTTCCCAGCTGATTTCTTTAGCCAGATATTGAATATACAACTTCTGTTTTATGGTTAGGCCATACGGATTGACCTGATAATATTTGCTGCGCACAAAGAAGTTCATTAATTTCCTGAATTTTAAATCGTCTAGCTCCTTTGCGCTTTCAACCCCTGCTACCTCCTTAAGGATTTTCCTGTATTCAGCATCGCTTAAGTTTAGTTCTTTCTTTACAATATGTATAACAGCTAATTTCTTTTTTTCCATTTGCGTACGCACTATTTTATTAGAATTTTAATATTAGATTACTGGTGGAGCTTGAGAATACACCGGCTACCGCTCCGGTCATCAGGCAGGCCAATGTGGCGGCGAACAGGGCCCTGAAACCCAATTTTGCCAAATCCTTTGCGCGGTTTGGTGAAAGAGCTGCAACACCTCCCACAAATATGGCAAGAGAGGCAATGTGGGCAAACCCGCAAAGACTGTAGGCTACGATAAAAATCGAGCGCGGGTTAACCAGCTCGCCAGCCGTTATATAACTGGCAAGATGCTTGTAGGAAACCAGTTCTGTGACAATGGCCCTTTCTCCCAATAAAGCAGATACCCTGGGTATATCCTCTAAGGGTACTCCCATTAAAAAACTGAAGGGATAAAAAATAAAGGAAAGGATTTTCTCCAGTGTCAAATGGGTGACGCTTGAAATAACCCAGTTAAGCATTGCCAATAAACCCAGAAACGACAATAACAGCGCCACAATACCCACTGCCAGTTTTACTCCTTCGCCAGAGCCCTTGATAATAGCCTCAACCCAGCTTGAGGATTTCTCATAATGCCCCTCTACAACCTGGCCTAATGTCAGTGGCTTTTCTTCTTCAGGATACAGCAATTTTGACATCACAATCGCCGCAGGTGCGCTTAACATGGAGGCAGAGACCAGATGTCCGGCAATGGTGGGAAACTCAGAATATAAAAATCCGACATAGATGGCCATAACCGTTGAGGCAATGGTTGCCATTCCTGCTGTAAGTATCATACATAACTCTGACAGGGTCATCTCATCAAGATAGGGCCGGATAGTAAAGACTGATTCTATGCCCACCACCATATTGCTGGATGTGCACAGTGCCTCTGCTCCGCTTATCTTCATGAGTTTTGTAAAAATAAGGGAAAAAACCTTGACCACCTTCTGCATCACGCCTGCGAAGTACAAAAGGGACATAAGCGCTGAGAAGAATATAACCGCCGGAAGCGCCTGAAACGCCAGGATAAAACCTATGGATTTTTCTCCCATCTCTCCGACTTGTCCGGGTGAAACTGCCAGCGGTCCGAAAACAAAGTATATGCCGGCATTGGCGAATGACAATATTTTAATAACCACGTCATTTATCCAGTAGAATAAATTTAACCCTGCCGGGATACGAAAGACATATAAGGCAAATAAAAGCTGCAGCGCAACACCCCAAAATATAGTGCGCCATTTGACATTTCGCCTGTTTTTGGAACAGACCCAGGCAATAAACATCAACCCAAATAAACCCAAAAAACTTATTAAATTATAAATATCCATTTTAATTCCCGCCTACATTTCTTAAAAGAACCAGAATCGCAGAGTGCGGCACCACAATATATTTCCTGCCTTCAAACTCTATCTCAATGCCGGCATTGCGCAAAAATATACAGTAGTCCCCTTCCCTGGCCTGCAGGGGAAAATATTTATTCTCGAATTTGGTGGTCTGCCAGGGCTCTATCTCCAATGCCGAAGGGTCAGGTATGGGATAACCCGGCCCTGTCTTGACCACCCTGCCACTTTGCATCTTTTCTTTTTCCCTTACACCCTGCGGAAGATACAGACCTGTATCCGTTCGGTCTTCTCCTTCATCAGGCGAAATCAAGACCCTGTCTCCTACAACAATCAATGCTTTTCTCATGATTTTTTTCCTTTCTACTAGAACGTCCTTTTCCTTATGTTTTAACTATCTGGATAGGCATTCCTTTATCAACGGATAAAAATTTCCGGGCATTGGCTTCTCTTACAGAAATCTCCAGGTTGCCAAAACTGCTAAATATGGCAAGGGGCTTGTTTACACCTACCTCCTGGTAGCTGCGACTCAACTTTCTAAGCTCTTTGCCTGCTATGCAAATCTTAAAATGAGAATTAGCTACAAAATCCCTGAATTGGTCCTTGTGGATATTAGTGATCAAATTTCCAAAGCGGTCAATATAGATGACTTCGCCAATTAATTTATCTTTCATCCTGCGCGGCATGGCTAGGTCTAATTTCCTTATGGCATTCAATCTCTTTCCAAAGGCATCCATACTTTTGCCTAAACTAAGGTAACCAGCCACAGGTGCAAAAATGTCTCGGCCATGAAAGGTAGGACTGAGGGGTTTTAAAAAATATTTTTCATTGGTGATTTCAATGATTTTCTGGATGGGCTCATCTGCCAGCGCCAAAGATAAAACGCCGTTATCCGGAGCAATAAAATAGAAATCTTTAGTTTTGACCAAAATGCTCTTTCTTTTTGAGCCCACGCCTGGGTCAACCACCACCAAGTGCACTGTGCCTCTGGGAAAGAATCTAAAAGAGCCCTTTAAAAGAAAAGCTGCTTCAAGTATATCCTGTGGCCTGACCTGATGGCAGAGATCAATAATCCTCACCCTGGGGTTTATCTTTAAAATCACGGCCTTCATCACTCCCACAAAATTATCCTGAAGACCGAAATCAGTTAAAAGGCTGATGCACGGTATTTTTTCTGGCATTTTAAGGTAACATTATTTTACGTCTTTTTGCAAGCCAGGGCATTAAAAAGATCGAGGCAAAGATGGAGAGAAATGCGCCGCCGATGATGACCGCCCCGAACCTTTGCGTGGGAGGAAATTCCGAGAAAAGAAATATGGAAAAACCCAGCATGATGACCAGCATGGCATTGACAACCGGATTCCACATATACCTCTTTGCCTCTTCCCAGCTTTGTTCCTCCGGCTTCTTATTTTTCTGAATCCATCGCCAATATCTTACTGTATGAAGGGCTGAATCCACTCCCATGCCTATGGCTACACTGATGGCAGGAGCGCTGATAATATCCAGCGGAATTTTGAGCATTCCCACAAGACCCAGCACTGTTAACGGAATGACCCCAAAACTCATGGTCATGGCAAGCCCCACATTTAAAGACCGGGACACCAGCCAGCTGATGCAAAAAAAGATCAATAACAAGTAACTCAACCCGTAGATGAGGCTGGACATCACCTGGTTTGACATATGCCCCTGGAGGACATAGGTCCCTCCGGTTATTGTGGGGATAAACCCTTTTTCTTCGACAATCTGCTTGAGCTCGCTGACAATATTTAAACGCGTGTCTTCACGGTCGTATTCTTTCATACGCAGCAAAAACAAGCCGCTTTGCCTGTCCTGAGAAACGAAACTCTTTGAAATCTCGCCGTATCGCTGGCTCTCCATAATCCACAACAGCCATTCCCATCTCAAGAAAAAAGCCAAAGGTGAACGCTTGGCCTGCGCCATCAAAACAGGCAGGGAAAGAACAGCGCCCACGCCTTTATGACCCTCTAAGGCGGTCTGCAGGTTCCAGAGCTGTTTATAGGCCCTCCATGTATTTAATGTCTCCCCTGATTTGGCACGTACCACCACGATAAGAGGGTTGCTCCCTCCGTTACGGTCGATGTATCTGAGCCCTTTGGCAATCTCGCCTTCTTCTCTAAAATAAGAAAATAGGGATGGATCTTTGTCAATCTATAGTCTTTGACATTCGCGATCAAGCCGGTTAGTTCTTTTGGCTGCGGCACTTCTCTCAAAAAGGCAGGATAGATGACATAAGCAGTCCCAAAGGCGATGGCTGAGCCGATTGCACCTGAAACGCCTAATTCCCGTAAGGGTTTTGCCGGTACTGTCAATAAACTTAAAAAAGCCAGAAGTGTAGTGGTAGTGCTCCAAAAAGAGGAGATGAGGGTATAGCGTATGGTCTGTTCAACCCGACGGGCGTTCGAGGAGAGGTTTGGTAAATGTTGCCAGTTATAGGTCAAAAAAACTATTGGCGAGACCGTGAGCACAAACACCACTGTCGCTAAATTCGCGGTAAGCAGCCCTATCTGGATATGCAGAAGTTGAGTTACCATCAGCGTCCACATGGTTGCGTTTAAACAACAGACCAGCGTCCCTAAGAGAATCATGCCTGAGCGGAAGATATACAGGACTACAACGCTAAATATGACAATAGCCAGTAAACTGAATAACCTGAAATCATGGACCAGATGACGATGAATCAACTTGATGATAAACGGTATCCCTGAAACAAGCACGGTAAAATTTTCTGTCTCTGCTTCTTTGGCAATCTGCTCAATAGGCTCAACAGCAGCCCTGGCTTTGTCCGCCTCCAGAATAATGATGACGTTTGTTGCCTGCTTGTCTTCGGCAATCAGCAGACGCTTCCAGAAGGGACTCTCTATGGCATCCCTGATATCCTTCGGACCATTGGTAATGCTTACCACACTCATCACCCCAGGCACCTGGGATATTGTTTTGCCCAGGGCTTTTATCCTTTGCGCATATTTAGGAGATTTGATCTCCCCCTGTACGCAAAGGATCAGCTGGGTATCTTTTCTTCTAAAAAATTTTGATAAGAGTCTCTCCTGTTGTAATTGTGGATCACTGCTGGAAAAAAAGAAATCTGTATCAACGTGGGGAGTCACATTTACAAACTCCATTAATACCACGACAGAACATAGGGTCAAAAACAGATAGGTCAGTATTTCCTTGCTCGGGAAGAGATGTGTCTTTCTTGCCATATTCCTCTGAATCATTCGCTTTTCTGCCTGGAAGTCATCTGGTGTGCCATGCGCAGCGGCTCTGGTATGCGATATTTCTTTGCGCAGTGCAGGATGATGCTCATAGAACTTTTCAAATCAATCTTATAGCCGGCTGAAACAAAAACAGGTTTCACCCCTTCTCTTGTCCTTAAGACAACTCCGATTTTTCTTTTGCGATTGTCCCAAAGATTAGAAAACGCACCCCTCTTATCCTTGGGCTGCGTATATCTTCCAAAAAGCCGCGTTTTAGCGCAGCCAATAGTGGGTTTATCCAAAAGTAACCCCAGGTGTGTGGCAATACCCATATGCCTGGGATGGGCCACACCCTGGCCATCAAAGATAATGACCTCAGGTTCGCACCTTAAAGCCCGGAAACATTTCTCTAAAACCGGACCTTCCCTGAAGGTCAGCAGTCCGGGTATGTAGGGATAGGAAATTTTTGCCGTCTTTCGTACGCTCTCTACCACTTCCAGTTCTGGATAACGAAACACCACAACAGCTCCGATGGACCTGCCTCTCTTAAAGGCTGCATCTGCCGCAGCGATTAATCTCACATTAGTATCGAGCTTCTTCAATCTTATCTTTTTTCTTAACCCCTCCTGCAGTTTTATCGCCTGCTTAGGTCTTAAATTCCAGGGATGAATATTCTTTAATTCCATCAGCGTCTAGGATTTTTTTGCAAAGAATTCTTTAGTTAGCTTAAATACAACCGGACTTAAGAACCCTAAGGCAATCAGGTTGGGTATGGCCATCAGGCCGTTTAAGGTGTCAGCCACTGCCCATACCGCTTCCAGTTTCCCCAAGGAACCAATGATAATCGGCGGAAGCCACAGGATTCGATAATAATCCCTTGCCCGCGGACCAAAAAGAAAAGCTGAGCATGTCTCTCCGTAAAATCCCCAGGCAAGCATGGTGTCATAGGCAGTTAAAATCATGCTAAACACCACCACTGAAAAACCCAGATTCTTTCCAAACACATTTTCAAATGCTGACATGGTCAGCACTGCTCCATTTTCACCTGAGCTCCACACTCCTGTAATGATAATGGCCAGTGCTGTCAGGGAACACATAATAATAGTATCGATAAATACCTCAAAGATGCCCCACATCCCTTGTCTGGCTGGATGGTCTGTTTTAGCTGTGGCATGGGCAATCGGTGCAGAACCCAGACCTGCCTCATTACTGAATATCCCCCTGGCAATACCCCAGCGTATCCCCTGCCGGACAGTCACTCCCATAAACCCTCCAGTAGCTGCCACTGGATTAAATGCAGATTGAAAAATCAAAGCTATGGCCTGGGGTAACTTGGCAAAATTAACTATAATAATGAGCAGCGCTCCCAGGGAGTACAAAATACACATAAAAGGAACGCAGAATGTAGCCACATGCGCAATGCGTCTAAGTCCGCCAATAGTCACCAAACCCACTGCCAACAACAATACCATGCCAGTGGCAATCCTGGGTACGCCAAACTCTGCCATACCCATGGCCACAGAATTTGCCTGGGTCATATTCCCGATGCCAAAAGCAGCCAGCGCTCCTAAAATGGCAAATGCTCCTGCCAGAGTCCTGAATTTCCTACCCATACCCCTGCGGATATAAACCATTGGCCCGCCAATCATCGGTCCTCTGATCTGGCGCATACGAAAACGAATGCCCAGAACCACCTCCCCAAACTTTGTGGCCATTCCCAGAAGCCCGGAAATCCACATCCAGAAGATTGCTCCTGGTCCGCCCATGGCAATGGCAGTAGCCACACCCGCAATATTGCCTACGCCTACTGTGCCGCCCAATGCCACTGTCAATGCCTGAAAAGGCGTAATGTCTCCCTCTAAACCCCTCTTCTTCCTGACCAGGGCCTCTTTAAAAACAAAGGGCAGCTTAAAAAATTGCACAAAGCGCGTGCCAACAGTTAAATAAATCCCTATTCCTAAAATCGCCAGAATCAGCACCGGCCCCCAGAGGAGTTCATTTAACGCAGAATTAAATTTAACCATTAAATCTACCATTGCTTTTCTCTTGCTTTATCCATACCAGGCTTAATAATTTAAATTATCTTATTACACCTCTATTCCAAACACATGTCTTATGATTAACCCGATGGAAAAATTAATCATCGCTACCCCCAAACTGATTCCCACCATCTCAAAAAATCTTTTTTTAAAATTAAGGTCCTTGGCCACTGATATATAAAAAGTAAAGATGAATATCAACAGGAGCACATCAAAGATTACCAGGGCCAGGCAGAAAAATATATTTTTAAATATAAAATACGGGAGTACCAAAAGGGTAACCGTACCAATATAAGCAAGCCCAGTATAGATGCTTGCCTTAAGGGGGTTTTTGTCTGTCTCCTCATGCTTGGTAGAAAGATACTCAGAAGCTGCCATAGATAAAGAGGCAGCAATCCCGGTGATTAATCCTACGATACCCACGAGCCTTGTCTTCTGGAGCGCCAGGGTAAACCCTACCAGGGCACCGCTTAACTCAACCAACGCGTCGTTTAGTCCCAAGACCATAGAGCTTACGTATTTTAAGCGCTCCTCTTCTATCAGGCTAATCAGTTCGTTTTCGTGCTTATTCTCATCCTGGAGCACCTCCTGGAGCTCAGGCGAGATTTCTTTAAGGTCACCATCATAATTATCCTGGGCTGCATCTTCGCCTTTCTCCATAAGCTTAAGCCCGAAATTCAGGCCGAAGAGACGGGAAATAAATACGTAAATAAAGATTTTGAACCTATCCGGCTGGACTTCTGTTTGCGTTATGCTCTTAAAAATCTCATGGTGAGTGAATTCTTCCTCGGATATCCGGCTCAAAATCTCACTTTGCTTTTTTTCTTTTACAATGGAGGCAAGCTTTCTATAAATTATGTGCTCGGTCAGCTCATTTCTCTGTGCCTTTAAAGCCTTTTCTTTCAACTCTTGACTAAACACTTTTCCTCCTCAAATTATCACTCTTACCTCACTTTATCCAGGTACAGCTTCCTCATTGGATTGAAAACTGTCTGGTTCTTTGTTTTGAGATAAATTTATGCTAAAGAAGCTCGATGGGACAATATGTTCGCCCAGGTAAGCATAGATTCAGCCCAATCAGCATCCATACGGACATCTCGGGAGAGACGTTCAAAGTCATTTTTGAACCATTCATAGGTAGGGAGGAAGCGGCTTGATTTCGGGGCGGATTCCAGGACCTTAAGATATTCTTCGGTCTGGGCCAAAAACTGTTCCACTCGCTCCTTACGATTTTCCATGGCGAAGCGGCATAAGCGTCCTAAATTTACGGCAATATTCAAAATAATTTCCCGGGTATCCATTCCGTTAATCCTTTAATAAAGATTCAATGACCGTAGCCACTTTTTTACGTATTTCTTCATTTAATATTTCGCGGCTCCTATTTGCCATCGGTCTTAAATTAATCAGAGAATCAAAATCCATTTCACCTGTTTCTAAATCTAGACCTGCTCCCCATAAATCTTCCTGGCGGCTCCCATCTTCCAAAAGAAGCCGTTCACCCTCTACATGCTTTTCTCCTCCCGCAGCTAAGACTTTACGCTGGACATCAACTACAATTTTTATATAGCCCTTTAAATCCTCAGCTACCTTCTTTAGGGTTTCTGGATCTATTTTGCTACGGACAATTAATAGCATTTTCCAACCATTATAACATAAAATTAAAGGGGTTATCGTAATAAATCGGCAGGTACAGCAAATACCAACATCCACTTAGACCTCTCAACTCTTTCCAGGCAAACGCAACCAGCCATGCTGAATTTTACAATACCACTGGATCCTGAGCCAGTTAACAGAACAGAGGCTAACTTTTGCAGGAATGGAATATGGCCTACAATCATCATATCCTCTTCCATGTTCGTTATGCTTAAAGATACCTTATCAACCGGGTCTTTTGGCGAAAGACCATCCTTTTGCTCAACCCTTTTTACTGAAAGTTCTCTGGCAAATATGCTGGCAGTCTCTCTTGAGCGTGTTTTTGTACTATGCCATATACTATTGACGGTTATACCGCTTTTCTTAAGAAATTCTGCAGTTTTCTGGGAATCAGCCTTGCCTTTTTCAGTAAGTGGCCTATCCGGATTTACATCCTCTGAAAAAGCCTCTCCATGTTGCACAAGATACAACCTCATATTTACCTCTGCGCAGTCAGTTTCCCAGCCCAGGCACAATATTGGCAATTTTGACCTGGCCCTGGCAAAGGACCTTTTAAAGAGTTTCTTGCCTCAATAAAAATCTGATATGCCCTTTCTGGCTCGGTTTCAATCTTATGGATTTCTGTCTCAAATGGAATACCCTTAAGAATATCGCCTCTGGCAGGACTATAATAGACTATGTACCCAAAGTTATCCGTGTGATAACGATTTGCTTTTAGTAAAAGGGTGTAGGTATCCATCTGCAGTTTGTAATACTTCTTGCTGTATTCCTCTCCTCCAGGCAGATCTCCTTTTGTCTTATGATCCAGTGGAATAAATATCCCTCCTTCTAATTCAAGACACTCATCTAACTTACCAGTAATAGCCAAGTCGTTTTTACTATCCTCAAATTTAAGATTCAGTGGAATCTTTGCAAGTTTGCCTTTAATCTTACCTGCAATCACTGGCGGCAGAGTACCTTCGATTCTATACTTATCAAAATACGCCTTTATTATCCTATCCATCTTATTGGGCAAACTCGACTTTATCCCTTCTGGCCTTCCGATTCCTTTATTAAAAAGCAACCAGAAACACCTTCTGCAATTTAGATAAATGTTAAGTGTGGATTGTGAAATGGATATCATCGCAAATCCAGATATTCTATTTTTTACTGGGCAGGCTGGGAACTTGAATCTATTCGGTCTTAATTTCCTCTGTTATTCCTTCGAGTAATCCCATTTTTTCCGCTATTGGTTTAGGGATTATGGAGAAATTAACTCCTCCATCTGCAGCTGGAACAAGCTGGATAATAAACGTCCCTTCTTGCGCATCCCACTTCAGTTGCCACTCCTCCAAAATCTCCTTCCATTGACCGGTTGACTCGTCATTTATAACCTTTAATACCTTTTGCGATACTACTTCAGGGTCAGTAGGCTTACCGCTATTTGGATCAATTCTTATCAAATTGTTGAGAATATCACTCTGAAGCATTTTGTCAGCCTTTGTCTCGCATAGGCCCACCTTAGCAACTCCCAGAACCAGACATATCGCTATCAGAGACCTTAAGCCTATTTTGTGCATTTTCTACCCCTTTCCTCTTTCCCAGGCAGGCAGAAATGACTTTACCTGCGCCTCTGCAACCAGCTGATTCTCCTTATCTACAACCTTGATTTCACTTATGAAAAACTTCCCCCTTAGGTGCCTGGGCCTTGCCTCGGCAAAAATCTCAGCCGAATCAGTGGGTTTCTTATAGCGGATATTCACATCCACAGTCAAATACGGCCCCTTAGGGAAAATGGTTCTTAAACCCTGAACCGTGGCTGTATCAATGATACTGGCAATGGTTCCGCCATGAAAGTTTCCGTGGGGATTAGTCAGTTCCTTTCTGTAGGCTATACCAATCTTACAGAATCCCTCATCCCTCGCCACAACCTTCATATCCAGCAGATTCTCGTAAGGCGAGTTTATCCCTTCTATAGAATCCATTCCAGTTATTGCCCCTCTACCTCTGTAACCTCCTCTGTTATCTCCTCTGTTACCTCCTCTACTTCCTCAGTCGGCATAACAGGCATCTCCTCCTCAATTTCTTCCTCCACTTCCTCAACCATAGCCGCCGGAGGGACCATTTCTACCTCAGACACTTCTTCTACCACCTCTTTGACTTTCTCCACTGCTTCTGTAGGAAGCGTTGGCTGAGTCACCTCAACCTGTTCAACCTCCTGCACAGGAACAGCAGGCTCAAATTTCTCTGTCACATCCTGCTCTTGCGCACATCCGGCAAGCACAAACAAAAAAACAACAAAAAGCGCTGCCTTCTTCATTTTTACTCCTCCTTTCCTTTATCAACAAACCAAACCACAAAACAAATCCATTCCCCTTTTAACCGAACATCTTAACATAATTGCACAAAACTGACAATCTTTTCCTTAATCGCTCTATTAGAGCCTTATATTTTTTATTATCTCTTTTAGCGTATCTGCTGAATGCTTAAACTGTTCCTGCTCCTGAGCAGACAATTCGAGTTTTATTAATTTCGCAATACCGCTCTTGTTAATTAAACAGGGGGTACTCAAGCATACATCTTTTACCCCATAATAATCATCTATCACAGTTGATACCGGTAAAACAGAATTTTCGTCTCTTAAGATTGCCTCAACTATCCGAACCAGCGCCAGGGCTATGGCATAGAAAGTAGACCCTTTGAATTCGATTATCTGATAAGCTGCATTTTTTACATCTTCAAATATTTTTCCTAACTCTTCTTTGTAATTGCAATGGCGGGCACATACCGGACAATACCTGGCTAAAACCATACCTGCTATATTTGCATTGCTCCAGACAGCAAGCTCAGTATCTCCGTGTTCTCCGATAATATAGGCGTGAACGTTTCTGGGGTCGACATTACAGTGTTCACTTATCAGATATCGGAATCTTGAGGTATCCAAAACCGTGCCCGAACCTATAACCCTGCTTACAGGAAAACCCGATATCTTTATAGTCAGATACGTTAGAATGTCTACGGGGTTAGTTACAACCAGGAGAACGGCATTTTCTGCATATTTGGTTATTCTAGGTATAATGTCTTTAAATATGGTTACGTTCTCCTGCACCAGATCTATTCTGCTCTGCCCTGGTTTTTGTTTTGCGCCAGCTGTAATAACCACGATATCCGCATCTTTACAACCTTCAAACCCCGAAGAATATATTTTTGCAGGTCGCGTGAAACTCAAACCGTGATTTAAATCCATGCACTCACCTTTTGCGCGTAGTTCATTTCTATCAACAATGACAATCTCTCTGGCTGACCCGCTGACCATTAAGGCAAATGCAAAAGTACTACCCACATTTCCTGCTCCGATTATAGCTACTTTAGGTTTTAGTGAACCCATAACTTCTCCTTCGCCTAACCGAACATCTTTACATAACTGCCAATCTTTTCCTTAATCGCTCTCTTGTAAACTAAATCTGCCACTGCCATATCCTGGATTGCCAGGCCCGTAGAATCAAAAATAGTAATCTCTCTGGGGCTTGTTCTACCTTTCTTTTTACCAGTTAAAACCTCACCTAGTGTAGCATAAATATTCTCTTGCGCAATGATTCCGCGTGAAATAGGAACATTTACCTCTCCGCTGTGGCTTGCCTGCCGCCAGTCATCTACGATAATCTTTGCTCTCTTTAATAAGGCTGGTTCCAACTCCTCTTTACCCCTGGCATCAGCACCAATGGCATTAATATGCGTTCCCTCTTTTATCCACTCAGATTTAACAATCGGCGCTCTTGCAGGCGTGGTGGTTACCACAATATCCGCCTTCTTTACACAGTCAGAAATTTTATCCCTCACCTTTATATTCAGGCCAAAAGATTTAGTATCCTTTAAAAATCCCTTTATGCACGCGTTATCCTTGTCACAGATATAAACAGATTTTATCTTAAATAATTCTTTCAAGGCAAGAAGCTGAGTCCTGGCCTGTGCACCGCATCCCACCAAGCCCACAACTCCTGAATCTCTTCTGGCTAAATATTTTGCGGCAATCCCTCCGGCAGCGCCTGTTCTAAAGTTTGTCAATAATGTTCCATCCATAATGGCTATAGGAAAACCATCCTTAGGGTCACTTAAGATAATCATCGCCATAACTACCGGCAGCCCAAAACGCCTGTTTTTTGGGTGTACATTCACCCATTTTATGCCGCATGCCTCCATCCCCTCTATATATGCCGGCATAGCCCTGAAATCTCCCGTATATTTATCCAGATGCAAATAAATCTTTGCCGGCATCTGCACCAAATTCTTCCCATGCAGCTTAAAGGCATTCTCCACTGCCTTCAACACCGCCCTCATCTCAATAATCCGCCTAACTTCACTATTAGTCAGTATGAGCGTTTTTTTATCCATCGTAACCCTACAAACTACTACTCTTTCCCCAAGCATCCATTAATTGTTTTTTATTCATTTTCCTTTCTATTTATTAAATTGTCTTCTAGGGGAATCTCTTCGTGTGCGAACGCGCGACCTATAAAAGCCGTTCCTTGCTGACTTACACTTCTTATGCTTCTTCACTTGTTTCTTACTTATTTTTTCTAAGTCTGCTTCTAACTTCTTTATCTTCGCTTCTAACTCCTTTATCTTTTTGCGTTCGGTGATGTCTTCGATAGCAAGTAGGATTAACTTCGCGCGATTGGTCCCCAGGTAAACTCGGCGGGCATTCAGAAGCATGACTCGCTTGCCGATATCAGGAAAATCATGTTCAACCTCAAAGTTATCAAAGCTTGTGGTTTTGGGAAGGATATCCTCCAGGAATTCTCGCAGTCTCGGGATATCCCATTGGTGATTTCCTAAGTCATAGATAAATTCCCCCTCGGTTTCCTCAGGCTTTACCTTGAAGACCTGACAGAAGGAGCGACTGGCTGAAACTACCTTTAAATTCTCATCCATAATGATTAAGGGTTCACGCACGGTGTTTATGATATGCTTGGCGTATTCAAGGGAATCCTGAATTTCCAGCTCTTTCATTTTATTTTTATTTGCCATGTTTACACCTCCATTAATTACCAAGATATTGCTAAACAAATCCAGCTATGCCATATACCACCATATCCAGTCGCATAAACGCACGAAAATATAATAAAGCCGCGCGAATCTGAAGCCGTCTCTTTTATTTCAATCCCCGGTTTCCCGCACCCTGACCCGAAGGAGCTTTTTAGCGGCATGGCGCCGCTTTGATTCCAGGATCTTCAATTTTGCCCGGCGGCTCCTTCTGCGTTTCTGCCGGCGGATCTTCTCGATACGCTTTTGTTCTTCAGAAAGTTTTCCCAGAACCGCGCACTCAATTTTCTTGAGTAGGA
>Ga0111184_1020_pt1 | contig 33477 bp, 36 predicted proteins | sample DeeMarSWOR324_28_FD_80241 | JGI IMG/M metagenome (GOLD analysis project Ga0111184, IMG submission 80241) | Omnitrophica WOR_2 bacterium SM23_72 | reverse complement strand
ATCCTTAAGATTCAGAAGCTCGAACTTTATTTTACCTCTTTTAATCTCGCAAGACTTCATGTAAAAATTGATAATGGCAGGTTGCAGTTGCCGCGTTCCAGGTTGGTGCTTTTTTATGGGACACTTCAAAACAATCTCTTAGATTTCAATCTGTATACCCAAAGCATACATCTTTCTGAAGTCCGCGGCTTATTCCCTGAAAGGAAGGATTTGGAGAAGATATCAGGTACGGTGGAGGAAATCGATTTTTATGCGAAAGGCCGATTATCACAGCCGAGATTCAGCGGCACCTGTCAGATTGATGGGCTTTTATATGACGGTTTTTCTTTGTCAGATTGCCCGCTTGCTTTTGATCTGCAGTTTAAATCTCAAAACAGGGAGCCGGAATTATACGGCAGCGTTATTGCAGAAAGAGGCAAGATCTCTGGCCCGAAAACTGCCCTGGTCCAGATGAAAGAAAGCAGGGTAGCTTTTTCTGGCGTTTTGAAAAAAGCGGCCTTGAATCTGAAGGGGACCTCTGTTGTGGAGGGTACAAAAATCAACGTTGAATTAAAAGGGACTTTAGAGCGCCCGGAGCTGAAACTGGTTTCAGAGCCTCCCTTGCCCCAGGAACGTTTGCTGGTTATGCTGATGACCAATAAAGGATGGAAAGGGGCTGAAGACATCTTTAGCAAGGGAGAGCTTTCTCCTGACCTGGCAAGGGATTTTATAGATTATTTTGTTTTTTCCGGTTCAGGAACCAAAATAGCCCAGAGATTCGGGATAACCGGATTTTCTCTTACCCTGGATGAGCAAAAGAAAGGTTTAGGGATAAAAAAAGAGATAACCGAAAAAATTGACGCCACTTATGCTGTTGAACAATCACAGACAAAGGGAGAGCCAGCGACAACAACTCAGAGGATTGGGACTGAGCTGGAAATCACAGAAGGTATCTCAGTAGGGGCAGAAAAAGAGTTAAAGCAGGAGGCCCAGACAGATACAGCCCAGCAACCGCCTGACGATAAAGTTATTTTAAAGATAAGGAAAGAGTTTTAATAAGATTTTGTCATAGGAAAAGTTTTGTAATAATTTCATAGTTACGTTACAGTACCCTAAATCCGAAATCCGAATATCGAAATCCGAAACAATGTTCAAATTTCCAAAATCCAAATGTCCTAAACTTCTAAGTTTGAAACATTTGAAAATTCGGATTTAGAATTTGTTTCGAAATTCGGATTTCGTGCTTCGGATTTAAAGTGTAACGCATCAGTTCATATTCTACGGTCATAGGAAAGTTTCTGCTTGGTTTTTTCTTCAGTTATGGTATAGTAAAAGTCTAGAAGCAAGAAAGGATGGCATTATGGCAGAACAATGGCTCATCTTGAAATCGGTATTTCAAGATGGATGGGAAAATTTACTGCAGCTCCAGTTTCTTTTTTTCAATCCTCTTTTCTGGTGCATCATCTTTCTGTTGTTTATCGTCTTGCACAGGCTCTGGGTGACCCGCCATGCCTTCTCTTTTACCCTCATGACAGCTTTGATTTTATTGTTTATGACAGAAATAGAGAATCGTTTTTCAATACTTTTTGCGAAATCCGGAGAAGTTTTTGACCCGAGCCTTATCAGGCTCGTGGCCTTTGCATCCCTTGCTGTTATATTCCTTGTCTATACTTTTATCAGATAATGACGACTTCTTTTTTTAGGTAGGAGGAGAAGTGATGAGAAAAATAGGGATATTTCTGGTTTCCATGGTATGCCTGGTTCAGTTATACGGTTGCGTGGCTTTGCTGGCAGGGGCAGCTGGAGGGGCTGGGACAGCGGCATGGCTATCGGGGAAATTAAGCCAGGAGGTCAATGTTTCTTTTGACCGGGCACTGCAGGCTAGCCGCCGAGGTTTAGAGTCCTTGAAGTTTAGGGTGACAAAAGAGACGCTCAAGGAGGATGTAGCCCAGCTCATGAGCAAATACAGCGACGGAAGAACGATCTGGGTGGATGTGCACCGCGTGGCGGATTCTGCCTCGCGCATCGAGGTTCGCGTGGGTGCAACCGGGGACAAAGAGGCAGCCCAAAAAGTGCTTAATCAGATCAGGCGCTATTTATAAGGCTCTAACCCTCATAAAAGGAAGGTGCTCATGGAAATTAAAGTGGCAAAGTTAAACCAGGAACAACTGAAGCAAATGAAGGTCTCCCAGTGGCCGATATGGGAAAAAGAGGTATCGCGTTTTCCCTGGTCCTATGACAGCATCGAGGAGTGTTTTATCTTGGAAGGGGATGTGACGGTAGAGACCTCAGACGGCGCAAGCGTGCATTTTGGCAAAGGGGACTTTGTGACTTTTCCCAAGGGTCTCTCCTGTACCTGGAATATAAAAAAGCCGGTAAAGAAGCATTACCATTTCAGATGAAATACCCTGGAACAACAAAAAACCCCTTTAGATAAGGGGTTTTTTTGTAGGTGATAGGCCTCTTTAGCTTTCGCTATCAAGCCATCCTCCTTGTATCTTCGTAAGAAATATACCATATTTCTGGCCTGAATTCAAGTCAGGCTATCCTTTGATGAGCAGAAAAGTATCACAGATCCCCATTCGTTTTCTTAAGGGTGTCGGGCCCAAGAGAGAGAAGAAGTTTTACTCACTCGGTATCCGCACCATTGAGGACCTGCTTTACTATTTTCCCAGGCGCTACGAAGACCGCACCCGTTTTATTTCTATTTCGCAAGCCCGGGAAGGAGAACGTTTGACGATCAAGGGTGAGGTCCTGGCCAGGGGAGAGAAGCAGTCCTGGAAAAGGCGCGGCTTCAAAATACTGGAAGTGGTTGTGGGAGATGGAACAGGCAGGATATCCTGCGTTTGGTTCAATCAGGGGTATCTTAAGGATTATTTTGAGGTAGGCGCAACCGTCATCCTTTTTGGTTTGATCGAGCGCTATCAGGGCCGGTTACAGATGAATTCGCCTGAATTTGAGATCTCATCTAAGGGAGATGATGAATCTCTTCATGTCGGCAGGATTACGCCTATATACTCTTTGCCCGAAGGCTCCACCCAGCGCCATTTTCGTCAAATGATAAAAGCCACGCTGGATGAGTACGTGCCTTTTTTAAGCGACAGCCTGCCTTATGATATCAGGGCAAGGAATCATCTTTTGAATCTTGCCCAGAGCCTGATCCAGATCCATTTCCCCGATGATTCAAATACCCAAAAGCAGGCCTACGAGAGGCTCAGCTTCGAGGAGTTTTTATTGTTTCAGTTACCCCTGGTCTTGAGAAAGATAAAGAGAAAAGAAAAGAAGGGGATTGCACACCAGTCAGAAGGAGCGCTGGTGGATCTGTTTATTTCGAGCCTAGGGTTTGAGTTGACTTCAGCTCAGGAAAAGGTCATCCAGGAGATAAAGCTGGACATGGCAAGGCCTGCGTCCATGCAACGGCTGCTGCAGGGAGATGTGGGCTCAGGTAAGACGGTGGTTGCGACTGTTGCCAGCCTCATAGCCATCCAGGGAGGATATCAGGTCGCATTTATGGTTCCCACAGAAGTGCTGGCCAGGCAGCATTATGAAAAGATTAGTTCGGAGTTCGAAGTTCCAAGTTCGAAGTTAAAGCAGATTAAGGTAGGGTTGTTAACCAGCAGTGCCAATAAGAAAAAGAAGCAAGGGGTCAGTCAGGATATAAAAGAAGGCAAGATTGATTTAATCATCGGGACTCATGCGCTTCTGGAGGAGGAAGTACAATTTAAGAATCTGGGCCTGGTGGTTATTGATGAGCAGCACAAGTTCGGCGTGGGGCAGCGCGCTTTGTTGCCCCGTAAAGGGACTAACCCTGATTGTCTCATCATGACGGCAACCCCCATTCCCAGGACTTTAGCGATTACGCTCTACGGCGACTTGGATATTTCCATTATTGGAGAATTGCCTCCTGGAAGGGTGCCTATCAGGACGCTGCATTTGCCTGAGAGAGAGAGGTCAAAGGCTTATCAGATGGCCAGGGAGCAGCTTGAGAGAGGCAGGCAGATTTATATCATTTACCCTGTTATCGAGCCCTCTTATACTCTGGATATTGCAGGTGCAAAAAAGATGTACAGCCAGCTTAAGGCAGGGGTGTTTAAAGAGTTTCATTTAGGTCTTATCCACGGTCGTCTGAAACAGAAAGACCAAGATGCCCTAATGCAGAAATTCAAAAACAAAGAATTGGACATCCTCGTTTCCACAACCGTATTGGAGGTCGGCATAGACATACCCAATGCCACTGGCATGATTGTTGAGCATGCCGAGCGTTTCGGCCTGAGTCAATTACACCAGTTGCGCGGCAGGGTGGGCAGGTCGGTTTTTGAGTCTTTTTGCGTGCTGATATCAGACGCCGCCACACCAGAGGCAAAAAAACGAATAGAAGCCATGGTGCGTTTTGAAGACGGTTTCAAGATAGCGGAGCAGGATTTAAAAATCAGGGGACCAGGAGAATTCTTTGGCAGCAGGCAGCATGGACTGACCGAGTTAAGGATTGGCAATCCCCTGACCCAGATGCAGCTGTTAAGGCGCTCGAGGCAGGAAGCTGTCAGGCTTCTTGGTTCTGACCCGCATCTGGAACTCAGGCAGAATGCAGGATTGAAGGAAAGACTTTTACAAAGGTTTCCGGAGTACGAGACATTGATGTTGGTGGGCTAACTATGCGTATAACCACGGGTAAATACAAGGGAAGGGTCATCAAGATGCCTAAGGGGATCAGGCCTACCCAGGAGAAAGTCCGCAAAGCCATTTTTGATATCCTGGGTGACATAGAAGGTCTTTCTTTTTTAGAGCTGTTTTCAGGTTCAGGGGCAGTGGGGCTGGAAGCAGTTTCCCGGGGCGTTAAGGAGCTGGTGCTGGTTGAGCGTAGCCGCACCTGTCAACAGGTGCTCAAAAAGAATATAGAGTCTCTTAAATTGAAAGCTCCTGAATTGTGCACACAACAGGCAGATGAAGCCATTCTAAGGTTCAACAAGGAGAAGCGGCAATTCGATGTTATTTTCTTAGACCCTCCTTATTACAAGGGAATGGCCCTTCGCTTACGCTCAGGACTCGCGTCAACCCGTATTAACCATTCGCTCGCAAAAAAAACCTTGCAAATGCTTGGGGCTTATGATATATTAGCCCCTAATGGTTTTTTGGTGGTTCAGCATTTCAAAAAAGACGATCTCCCAGAGACCCTGGGAGATTTAAGGTTATTAAAGCGTTCAAGTTACGGAGATACTGTTTTGTCATTTTATAGGAAGGGAAATCCCAATTTCCAAATCCCAAATCCCAAATAAATCCCAAATCCAAAATTCCAATAGCCGAAACAGGTCACTCTTTGAAATTTGGATTTTGGAATTTGCCTGCCTGCCTGCGGCAGGCAGGGATTTTGAGGAGCGAAGCGACGAAGGATGTGCCAGACCGCCATATACGCTGGAACGTTTGATCCTGTCACCTACGGCCATATGGATTTGATAAAAAGGGCTAAGGAGATATTTTCTGGGCTCATCGTGGCTGTGGCTGCCAATCCTCACAAGAAACCTCTTTTTAGCGTAACCGAAAGGGTGTCTTTGCTCAAGAAAGCAGTGGCGGATCTGGAGGGAATTGAGGTTTGCGATTTTGAAGGATTGGTAGTTGATTTCTGCCATAAGCGAAAAGCGAAGGTGCTTATACGCGGCTTGCGGATGGTCTCTGATTTTGAATATGAGTTTCAGATGGCTTTAACGAACAGGAAGCTCGCGTCTGATATAGAAACGATTTTTCTCATGCCTCAGGAATCCTTCAGTTACCTTTCCTCCAGGCTCTTGAAAGAAGCGGCATCTCTCGGAGCGGATCTTTCAAGCTTTGTGCCCTCTTTTGTCGAAAAGGCACTTAAGAAAAAGTTACATAAGGTTCCATGAGGTTACATCAGGTTCCATAAGGTTGCAGGTTTTTTCAAAAAAGATTTTGTTTTGTAACCTTAGTAACCTTAGGGAACATCATGGAACTTTAGTAACGTGTTATTATGAAGATAGATGTCAGACAGGTGCCGCAAGAAGGCCTTATGTTGACAGAGGCCTTTGAGGCCAGGGCTTTAGATTTAGAGACTGAAACAATCAGATTCAGCGGTCCGCTGAGCGCCACTGCACGCATCTTTAAGGTCGCTCAGGCATTGAGCGTGCACCTGGCGTTAAGTGCAACTTTGCGCTGCGTCTGCAGTCGCTGCCTCAATGACTTTGAGATTAAGCTGGATAAAGAATTTGATTTGAATTATCCTGTCAAAGATTCCGAGCCTGTCATTGATTTGAATCCGGATATCAGAGAAGAAATCATCGTCGATTATCCGATAAAATTATTATGTCGCGATCAATGTCAGGGGTTGTGCCTGAAGTGCGGCAGGAACCTTAACGAAGGCAAATGCAGTTGCGCCTAAAAAGGAGCGAGCAGTGCCCCTACCTAAAAAACGACATTCAAAGGCGCGCGGAAGACGGCGTCGGACTCATTGGAAGATATCTGGGCTATCTCTCATCCCCTGTCCACAATGCAAGCAGCTGAAGTTGCCTCACCGGGCTTGCGCTGTTTGCGGCTATTATGACGGCAGGCAGGTTATTGAGATTAAGGTCAAAGAGAAAAAGAAGAAAAAACAATAATGAAAATAATTGTCGATGCTATGGGCGGCGACTACGCGCCTGAGGTGGTCATCAAGGGCGCTATTCAAGCCGTGAATGAGTTCGGTGCGGAAATTGTCCTGGTGGGAGATGAGAGTAAACTCACCCCCCTTCTGAAAAAGGTTGAATATGACCCTGACAAGATCAGTATCCGTCATGCAACTGAGGTTATCGGGATGTCCGAGCCTGCTGCATCCAGCGTCAGGAGAAAAAGAAATTCTTCTATTGTTCTCGGCGTAAATATGGTCAAGACAGGAGAGGGAGAGGCCTTTGTGAGTGCCGGAAATACCGGAGCTGTGGTCTGCGCTGCTACCCTTGGTTTAGGTTTATTATCAGGAGTGGAGAGACCGGGGATTGCCCTGGTGGTTCCAACTTTAAAGGATATCTCTTTGGTTATTGATGTCGGCGCCAATATCGACCCCAAGCCGAACCAGCTATTGCAATACGGTATCATGGGAGATGCATATTTTAGGTATATATTGAACAGACCAGACCCCAAGGTAGGTCTGCTCAATATAGGGGAAGAGGAAGCCAAGGGCACGGAGTTCATCAAAGAGACGCGTGAACTGCTGCATAAAAGCAGCGTTCATTTCATCGGTAATGTGGAAGCCAAGGATCTGTTTTCCGGTAAATGCGACGTGATCATCTGCGATGGTTTTGTAGGTAATGTCGCTTTAAAGGTTTCGGAAAGCGCTGCAGAAACCATGCAGGTATTTTTGAAGAGGCACCTGTTGAGTAATCCGCTGGGAAAGCTCGGCCTTTTACTTTTAATGCCAAGCCTCAAACGTTTTAAGAAAGACCTGGACTACGCAGAATACGGCGGGGCTCCTCTTTTAGGGGTCAACGGAGTGGTGATCATCGGCCATGGCCGCTCCAATGTAAAAGCCATCAAAAATGCCATCAAGGTGGCCAAGGAAGAGGTCGAGCGCAAGTTCAATGAAAAGATCTTGGAAGCCATATCTAGATAATAGGTAGTAGGAAAATGAAAAAAGTAAGTATCATTGGTGTTGGCGAATATCTTCCGAAAAAGGTCTTAACTAACGCGGATTTGGAAAAGATGGTTGATACCACTGATGAATGGATCACCACGCGTTCGGGCATTAAGGAGAGGCGTCTGGCAGCTGAAGACGAGGCGACCTCAGACCTGGCGTTGAAAGCAACTAAACAGGCTTTGGAGGAGGCCCATCTTAATGCCAAAGACCTGGAATTGATTATTGTCGCTACCATCACCCCTGATAAACCGTTTCCAGCTGTCAGTTGCCTTTTGCAGGATTATCTGGGTGCGAAGAAGGCCGTATGCTTTGATGTTTCAGCTGCCTGCGCAGGGTTTGTCTACGGGATCGCCGTGGCCCAGCAGTTTATTGCCCGGGGCGTCTATAAGAATGCGTTGGTTGTAGGCGCTGAGATTCTTTCCCGCATAACGGACTGGGAAGACAGGAGCACCTGCGTTTTATTTGGAGACGGAGCAGGTGCGGCTGTATTAGCCGAGGTTTCTTCAGGAGGGATTCTGTCCGTTCACCTGGGCAGCGACGGCTCTAAAGCGGATTTACTTATGTTACCTGGGGGAGGCTCCAGGATTCCTGTATCGCATCAGAGTATTGACCAACGCCTGCATTTTATGAAAATGCAGGGGAATGAAGTTTTTAAATTAGCTGTGACGATTATGGCAGATGCGGCCCGGACAGCCTTTAACCAGGCAGGCCTGGAATGCAAGGACATTGACCTGGTTATCCCGCATCAGGCCAATGTGCGCATTATCATGGCTATGGCGAAAAAATTAGGCCTGGCGCCAGAGAAGATTTACCTTAATATAGAAAAATACGGAAATATGTCTTCAGCTTCCACAGCAACCGCCCTTTGCGAAGCAGTCAGAGAGGGAAGGATTAAGAGAGGGGATATTGTACTTTTGGTGGCATTCGGGGCAGGCCTGGTGTGGGGCTCGTGCGTGATTAAATGGTAGGGTATTTGTTTGCCGGTCAGGGGAGCCAGTACGTCGGCATGGGAAAGGATTTGTACGAGGCCTTCCCTGAGAGTAAGGCCGTCTTTGATAAGGCAGATGAAATCCTGGGATTTTCTCTTTCCAAACTCTGTTTTGAGGGGCCAAAGGAAGAGTTGACCAAGACAATAAATTGTCAGCCGGCTATCCTGACCGTAAGCATTGCCGCCTGGGAAGCGTTTTGTTCAGTGCGAAGCATGAAGTGTGAAGTTCGTAGTTTTACGGCAGGGTTAAGTTTAGGTGAATACTCTAGCCTGGTGGCTGCAGAGGCTTTAAGTTTTGCCGATGCTGTTTATCTTGTCAGGAAACGTGGAGAATTCATGGAGGAAGAGGCGCTCAAAAACCCTGGCCGGATGCTTTCGATTATAGGTCTCAACCAGGAGGTCGTAGAAGAGATCTGCCAAAAAACCTCGGCTGAGATTGCCAATTTAAACTGCCCTGGTCAAATTGTCATATCCGCAAGTCCTGAAAATATTGAGAAGGCCAAGGAGCTGGCTAAGGAGAAATCTGCTAAGATGACTATCTCTCTTGAGGTCAATGGCGCGTTTCATTCTTCCTTCATGAAGGGAGCCAGCGCAAGAATTGCCAAAGAGCTTGAGAACATTCAGTTAAGGACACCGGCCATGCCGGTTGTCTGTAATGTAACCGCAAAAGCCACGACTTCGGTTGATGAGATTAAGAATAATTTGATTCAGCAGGTTGCCTCTAGCGTTCTCTGGGAGCGTTCCATGAAGTTCATATTATCTGAAGGCATCATGCGTTTCATCGAGTTCGGCCCTGGCAGCGTCTTAAAAGGCCTGATGCGGCGCATCGAACCCAAGGCCCAAGTTGTCAATATAGGTAAGAAAGAAGATATTTTAAACTCAAAAACCGAGAACAAAACGAGGGGATATGCGTCTTAAAGATAAAGTGACTTTGGTCACTGGAGGAGCCAGGGGGATTGGTAAGGCGATAGCACTTACCTTTGCACATGAGGGCTCCCATATTGTTATTGGAGATATTAACTATGAAGAGGCCAGAAACTCCTGCCTTGAGATTGAGTCTCTGGGCAGGCAGACTCTCGCCCTGGAACTGGATGTCACGCAGTTTGAATTGGTTGAAGAGGCGGTAAACAAAATTCTTGACAAATTCACAAAGGTTGATATATTAGTTAACAATGCTGGCATCACGAAGGATAATCTGCTCTTGCGCATGAGCGAGACAGAGTGGGATGCCGTTCTCAATGTCAATCTCAAGGGTGCGTTTCATTGCATCAAGGCCGTATCCAGGTCTATGATCAAGCAGAGGCAGGGCAGGATCATTAACATCGCCTCTATCATAGGTTTAATAGGGAATGCAGGTCAGGCCAATTACTCCGCTTCAAAAGCGGGGATTATAGCTCTTACGAAGACCGCGGCAAAGGAGCTGGCAAGCAGGAATATAAACGTGAATGCGATTGCTCCTGGTTTTATTGAAACCGAGATGACAGCCAAGTTGCCGGAGAGTTTAAGAGCGAAGATGAAAGAGTTGATACCGCTTCAGGAGTTTGGCAGACCTCAGGATATCGCGGCCGTAAGTTTGTTTTTAGCTAGCGATGAGTCCAGTTATATGACTGGTCAAACGATTGTGGTTGACGGTGGCATGGTGATGGCCTAATAGGTCAAATTGAGGAGGTAAAAAGAATGGCAGTTCAAGAGAAAGTCAAATCAATAATTGCGGAACAACTTGGCGTAAAACCAGAAGAGGTAACGCCTGAAGCATCGTTCGTAGATGACTTGGGCGCGGATTCTCTGGATACGGTTGAACTGGTTATGGCTTTGGAAGAGGAGTTTGGCATTGAGATTCCTGATGAGGATGCGGAAAAAATCATCACGGTAGGTGATGCGATTAAATATATTGAGGAAAAAGCAGCCAATAAATAAAATTTAATATAAATGCCTGCCGTATGGCAGGAGTTCTTTTGTAGTTTACCCCGCAGAGAAGCTCAAGGCGGGGTAAATTATAATACGGTGACTGAAAGAATGCAGGAAAACAGGGTGGTGGTTACGGGTCTAGGGGTGATTTCACCGGTCGGAAACGATGTTCCGGCTTTCTGGAACGCCTTAAAGAATGCTAAAGGCGGTATAGGCAAGATTACCTCTTTTGATGCCTCTCAATTCGATTCTCAGATTGCGGGTGAGGTTAAGGATTTTGACCCGGCTTCCTACGGCCTGACTTCCAAAGACCTGAAGAGAATGGATACATTTGTCCACTATGCCATTGCCTGTGCCCATCAGGTTATCACCGATGCTGGTCTTAATCTGGAAAAAGAAGACCGCAACCGCATAGGCGTTTTAATCGGCTCAGGGATAGGCAGCCTTCATACAGTAGAGGTGGAACATAGAATTTACATGGAGCGGGGGCCTTCCCGTTTTTCTCCGTTTATGATTCCCATGCTCATTGTTAACGAAGCCAGCGGTCATGTGGCTATCCTCTATGGTTTTAAAGGTCCTAATTCATGCGTGGCCACAGCTTGTGCTTCAGGCTCCCATGCCATTGGAGATGCCTTTAAGATTCTGGAGCGCGGTGATGCGGATGTGATGGTTGCCGGAGGCACGGAAAGCTGCATCACTCCTCTGGGCGTGGGAGGATTCTGTGCGCTGAAAGGTTTATCTATGAGGAATGACGAGCCTCAAAAGGCCTCCAGGCCTTTCGACAACCAGCGCGATGGTTTCGTGATCGCAGAGGGGTGCGGCCTGGTAATCCTGGAGAACTTGGAGCATGCCAAAAAAAGAAAGGCCAAAATTTACGGTGAGATTACGGGTTATGGGATGTCCTGTGACGCTTACCATATAACCGCTCCTGACCCATCAGGAGATGGTGCAGCGAGAGCTATGACTGTGGCTATGAAGGACGCAAAGATAAATCCGCAAGACATTACATATATCAATGCACATGGCACCTCTACAAAACTTAATGATAAGGTTGAGACTTTGGCGATTAAATTGGCGCTAGGTCCTCACGCCAAGAAAGTCGCAGTATCATCGACTAAGTCCATGACCGGCCATCTTCTGGGTGCGGCCGGTGGCGTTGAATTTGTGGCATGCTGCCTCGCCCTCGAAGATAAAGTTATCCCGCCCACCATCAACTACGAATTTCCTGACCCGGATTGCGACCTTGATTACGTGCCTAATGTAGCCCGCGAGAGCCAGGTGGACGTTTGCATGTCCAATTCTTTAGGCTTTGGTGGGCATAATGCGTCCCTCATCGTTCAAAAGTTTAAATAGAAACAGGTTGCCTGAGGTTAAATAAGATTAATGGAGGTTAAATGAGGTTGCATTTTGAAAAAAGCAACCTCAGATAACCTCATACAACATCAGTTAACCTCAATTAACTTTTTACAATATGCCTTATACAATTGCAGAAAAAATATTACTAGCTCACACGAACAAAAAGGATATCAAGCCCGGTGAATTCATCGAGGCCAAGGTGGATTTGGCCCTGGGTAATGACATCACCGCACCCTTGGCCATTGAAGAGTTCAAGAAATCAAGAGTTTCCAAAGTCTTTGACAGAAACAGAATAGTGCTGGTTCCTGACCATTTTGCGCCGGCCAAGGACCTGAAAAGCGCCAATCAGTGCAAGATATTGGCTGATTTCAGCCGGGAACAGAAGATAAAGAACTATTTTGAAGTGGGTTGCATGGGCATAGAGCATGCCTTGCTTCCGGAACAAAAATTAGTCTTGCCCGGAGACCTGGTCATCGGAGCTGATTCGCATACCTGCACCTACGGTGCCTTAGGCTGCTTTGCGACTGGTGTCGGCTCTACGGATCTAGCCCGAGCCTTTATCGATGGAAAGTGCTGGTTTAAGGTGCCAGCCACTTTTAAGTTTGTTTATAAGGGAAAGCTCAAGAGTTGGGTCAGTGGTAAGGATCTTATCTTATTTACAATCGGCAAGATCGGTGTGGATGGGGCTTTGTACAAGGCCATGGAGTTAACTGGACCTGTCATACGTCAGTTAGGCATGGATGATCGGTTTGCCATGTCCAATATGGCTATTGAGGCAGGGGCACGCACAGGTATGATGGAGCCGGATGAGAAAACCTTAAAGTTTATAAGGCCTGCTCCCAGGAAATATAAGGTATATCATAGCGACCCAGATGCAATTTATGAAAAGGTATACGAATATGATGTTACGAGATTGCAGCCGCAGGTGGCATGTCCCCATTTACCCAGCAACGTCAAGTCCGTGGATGATTTAAAGAAGATAAAAATCGACCAGGTGGTTATCGGCTCCTGCACGAACGGAAGGATTTCTGATTTAAGGGTAGCGGCAAAGATTCTCAAAGGCCGAAAAATAAAACTGGGATTAAAATTAATCGTAATACCAGCGACCCAGAAGATTTATCTTGAGGCACTTAGTGAGGGCTTAGCGGAAATCTTTGTGAAGGCTGGCGGCGTTTTCTCAACCCCTACCTGCGGGCCCTGCCTGGGTGGGCATGTCGGAATTTTGACTGAAGGGGAGGTGTGCCTGGCGACCACCAACCGCAACTTTATCGGCAGGATGGGGCATCCGAAGTCTTTTGTTTATTTATCAAACCCGGCAGTAGCAGCGGCCTCTGCAATTACGGGCAGGATAACGCATCCTGAAGAAGTAATATAAATATAGAGGTTAATATCGGTTACGGTTTTGTAACCCTGCCTGCCGGCAGGCAGGCGTTATTAACTGCTATTAACAAACAGGTTATTTTTCGAGTCATTATTAACCGCTATTAACCTTTAACGATAAAATGATTATTAAAGGAAGGGCTCATAAACTAGGCGATCATGTCAATACAGACGATATTATTGCGGCGAAATACCTTGTCTCAATGGACATGAAAGAATTGGGGGCGCACTGTCTGGAGAGCATCAGGCCGCACTTTTCTAGTAAAGTCAATATCGGGGATATTATCGTGGCCGGGAAAAACTTCGGTTGCGGCTCTTCTCGGGAACATGCGCCACTGGCGATTAAAGGGTGCGGGATCCGCTCGGTCATCGCAAAAAGTTTTGCTGCCATATTTTTTAGAAACGCCATTAACATAGGACTTCCGTTTTTGGAATTGGAAGAGGTAGATAAGATTCATGACGGAGATTCCCTTGAGATTGATCTATCCAGTGGTATAATAAGAAATCTAAGCAGCGGCTCAACGTATAAGACGCAGGTCTTCCCTGCATTCCTGCAGGAAATTGTAAAGAAGGGCGGGTTGATGAATTATATGAGGAGGCATCCTAAGTGATATGTATAAAATAGCAGTTATTCCTGGTGACGGAACAGGTCCTGAGGTTGTCCAAGAAGGCCTGAAGGTGTTAAAGGCCGCAGCTCCTTTTTATAAATTTCAATATGAGACCACGGTTTTCGATTTTGGCGGCGAAAGATACCTCAAAACGGGTAAGACCGTAGAGGATGAGGACATTGAGGAATTAAAGAAGTATGCAGCGATTTATCTGGGAGCCATCGGCCATCCGGAGGTCAAACCGGGTATCCTGGAGACAGGTATCCTGTTGAAAATAAGATTTTCTTTAGATCAGTATATAAATTTGCGGCCGGTAAAATTATATAACGCCGCATTTTGTCCGCTGAAAGATAAGAAGCCTGAGGATGTGGACTTCGTGGTAGTGCGCGAAAATTCAGAGGGCCTTTATAAAGGTATGGGGGAATTCCAGAAGAAGGCCACTCCAGAGGAAGTAGCCATTCAGATTTCTTATAATACGCGCAAAGGTGTTGAGCGCTGCATCCGCTATGCCTTTGAATACTGCCGAGAGCGTAACAAGACGAAAAAAGTAACCCTTTGCGGAAAGACGAATGTCCTCACCTATGCCTGGGACCTCTGGCAGAGGACCTTCGATGAAGTGGCCAAGGATTATCCGGATATCACCACGGATTATGCGCATGTGGATGCCACCACCATGTGGTTTGTGAAGAACCCGGAGTGGTTTGACGTGATCGTGACGGACAATATGTTCGGGGACATTATCACGGATTTAGGCGCGATGATTCAGGGAGGGATGGGTATTGCCGCAGGAGGAAACATCAACCCTCAAGGGGTTTCTATGTTTGAGCCTATCGGAGGCAGTGCCCCCAAGTATACGGGCAAAAATGTGATTAATCCTTTAGCGGCTATTTGCGCCGCAGGCATGATGCTTCAGACCCTGGGAGAAAAGAAAGCAGGCCAGGCCGTGGAAAATGCCGTTATCAAAGTCGTCCAGACAAAACTGAAATCCCTGACTGCCGGCAAGATGGGTTATTCAACGAGCGAAGTCGGGGATTTGGTGGTAGAGAATTTAGAATAGAAATCCAAAATCCAAATACTACCAAATCCAAAATAAATCCCAAATCCAAAATCCAAAACTATTTTGGATTTTGAAATTTGGATTTGTTTTGTAGTATTTGTAGTATTTGAAATTTGGATTTATTTGTGGGGGGTAAGAGTAATGAAAAAATATAATGTGGCGGTTGTAGGGGTGGGTGCGGTAGGGATTGAGATGCTGCGCTGCCTGAAGAAACGCCGTTTTCCTATTCAGGAATTACGGGTGTTTGCTCGTTCTGCAAGGAATATGGAACTGGACGGCCAATCCTATTCTGTGCAGACTATTTCTGCCGAAGGTTTTGAAGGAATCGATATTGCTTTATTTGCAGGCACCGAAGGCGAAAAGGGAGCTGCTGTCACCTTTGCCACCGAGGCAGTTAAAAGAGGGGCAATTGTTATTGATAACGGCGCAGATTTCAGAATGGACCCTCAGGTTCCTCTGGTTGTCCCCGAAGTCAATGCCAAAGATATCAAGAAACATAAGGGTATCATTGCCAACCCCAATTGTTCTACTATCCAGATGGTCGTTGCCTTGTGGCCGATTTACCAGAAAGTTGGCATAAAAAGGGTCATTGCCACGACGCTGCAAGCGGCCTCTGGTGCAGGCAGGGCTGCCGTGAATCAACTCAAGGAGGAGACCTCCATTATCACCCAGCGCGGCTTTTCCACTCTCCATGTGCATATTAATAACAAGGTCATGCCCCAGCAGCTTGGGTTTAACGTTTTTCCGCAAATTGGCAGTTTCGCGGAAAGCGATTATACGAATGAGGAGTGGAAGCTCGTGCAAGAAACCCACAAGATCATGCATGATAAGAAAATCAAGATATCTGCAACCACAGTGAGGGTGCCGGTTAGAACCGGCCACTCTGAATCCGTATATATTGAAACCCAGAAGGCCATCAGCGAGCAGAAGGCCAGGAGCCTCCTGTCCCGCACCCCTGGCATTATCGTCATAGACGATCCAAAAAACAATCTCTATCCCATGCCTAAAGATGTTGAAGGTAAGGATGAAGTTTTTGTTGGCCGTATCCGAAGGGACAGTTTCGTCAAAAACGGTTTATGGCTGTGGATAGTGGCGGATAACCTGCTTAAAGGCGCTGCGCTCAACGCAGTCCAGATAGCCGAATATCTCATCTAATCCCTTTTGACAGTTTGAGAAAGATTAAATTAATCCTTGAATATGACGGGACACGCTACCAGGGTTGGCAGGTTCAGAGGAGAGGCGTCTCGAAGACCCTGCAGGAAACAATAGAACAGACCCTTCAGAAAGTCCTTCAGGAAGAAATAAGGCTGGTGGCATCCGGCAGGACAGATGCCGGAGTGCACGCCCTTGGTCAGGTCTGCCATTTCCAGACAGAATCAGACATAAGCTTGGATAAATTACACAGGGCACTTAACAGCCTCCTGCCAGCTGATATCTCGATTCTGGGGGTCGAAGCGTGCGACAGGCGTTTCCACAGCCGCTTCCATGCCAAATCCAAGACCTACAGATACACGATCCTCAATCGCACGTCACGGTCAGCCCTGCAGAGGGACATGGTCTATTTCTTCCCTTATCCTCTGAATTTTAAGCGGATGCGAAAGGAAGCAGCTTGGCTTTTGGGCAGGCACGATTTTAAGTCTTTCCAGGCTGCGGGCAAAAAAGAAAGAGACTCAGTAAGGACGGTAAAACAGATTAAAATCATCAAAAAAGGCCCCTTCATCCAGATTGACATAGAAGCAAATGGTTTTCTCACCCATATGGCAAGGAATATCATTGGGACGCTCATTGATATAGGAAGGGGTAGGTTTCCATCAGGCTCTATGCGTAAGATATTGCGCTCAAAGGACAGAAAGCAGGCTGGGAGATGCGTTCCTGCAAAGGGTTTGTGTCTGCTTAAAGTCAAGTATTAGGCAAGAATCTATTTGACTAAACTTACTTTTATGTTATACTTTTCTTCTTATGACAAGAACTTACATCCCTAAAAAAGCGGATATCCAAAAGCAGTGGTATCTGGTGGATGCCAAGGATAAGATCCTGGGCAGGCTTGCCTCTAAGATTGCCGTGATATTAAAAGGTAAACACAAGGCACAGTTCTGCCAGCACTTGGATGCAGGGGATTACGTTATTGTTATCAATGCCTCCAAGGTAAAGGTCACGGGAAGGAAACCTGCTCAAAAGATTTACCGCCGTTTCTCCGGTTATCCAGGAGGTTTGAAAGAAGTGCCTTTAGCAACCTTGTTGGTTAAAAAACCACAGGAGGTGGTCAAGCTGGCGGTCAGACGCATGCTTCCCGGAGGTCCTTTGGGAAGGGAGATGTTTAAGAAATTAAAAGTTTATGCCGGTGAAAAGCATCTTCATCAGGCTCAACAGCCTGTATCTTTAAAGATATAAAATGGAAGCGATCACACACCATTCAGCCGTAGGTAGACGCAAAGAATCTGTAGCGAGAGTCAAGCTCGTTTCAGGAAAGGGATCGATTGTGGTCAACGGTCGGCCCTATGAGAAATATTTTCTGCGCGAGACAGACAGGATTATCGTCAAGCAGCCCTTGGTGGCAACCAATACCTTGAGTAAATTCGACATTTTTACTCAGATCAAAGGTGGGGGTCTTACCGGACAGGCAGGGGCTTTGCGTCATGGCATTTCGCGTGCCTTGGCCCTCGCAGACCCCAACAACAAGGAACTCTTACGCAAAAACGGATACCTTACGCGCGACCCGCGCATGAAGGAACGCAAGAAGTACGGCCAGAAGGGCGCACGCAAGCGCTTCCAGTGGACAAAGAGGTAGGAATGTAAATCCAAAATCCAAAATCCCTGCCTGACCTGTCTACCGACAGGCAGGCAGGCAAAATCCAAAAAGCAAATTGAGGGCCCGCTGGAAAGCGGGCCTTCTTGTTTCCGACGAGAAAAGACTTGACGACATTCATTTTTTAGTTTAAGATGTAGACATATCAGACGGATAAAGTATGATAAATCCCAAATCCAAATACTACAAAATCCAAAATAAATCCAAAATCCAAAATCCAAAACTATTTGGATTTTGAAATTTGGATTTGTTTGGTAGTATTGGTATTATTTGGATTTTGGATTTTTCAGATGGGAGTAAGAATGATAAACGCAGGTATCGTAGGTGCCACAGGCTATGCCGGAGAAGAATTGATCGATTTACTCTTGAGACATCCGATGGTCCGAATCACTCATGTCTCGGCGAAGATCGATAAACCCAGAAAGATATCCGAGATCTTCCCCAGGTTTAAGAACAGGATCGATTTAACTTGTCAACATCCGCATCCCAAAGATATCGTCGCTGAGTGCGATGTAGTATTTCTAGCCCTGCCGCATACCGTCTCTATGCACTTTGCTCCTTTGTTGCTTAAACAGGGCAGGAAGGTGATAGACCTCAGTGCCGATTATCGGCTCAAAGACGCAAGAATTTACAAAAAATATTACGGCCTCTCCCACAAGGACAGAGAGCATATCGGGGAAGCGGTGTACGGTTTGCCGGAGATGTACCGGGCAAAGATTAAGAACGCAAGGATCATTGCTAACCCCGGATGTTATCCGACAGTTATCTTATTAGCCTTGGCGCCTCTGGTAAGTTTGGGATTTGTAGACTCTGCCTCCATCATCATCGATGCAAAATCTGGCGTCACGGGCGCAGGCAGAAAGATTGCGGAGGGGTTTTTGTTTTCTGAGGTTAACGAGGATTTTAAGGCTTATAAGGTGGATTGTCACCAGCATGCTCCCGAGATCAATCAGGAATTGTCAAAGTGGGCCGGCAGAAAAGTTAACGCGACCTTTGTGCCGCATTTGCTGCCTTTAGACAGGGGCATCTTGGCGACGGTATACGTAAAGAAAATCCAAAATCCAAAATCCCTGCCTGGCCGGCAGGCAGGCAAAATCCAAAAAGTAGTTCAACTATATAAAAGATTCTATAAGGCCGAACCATTTGTGCGAATCCGGGATGAGGGGGATTTTCCCAGGCTGCAAGACGTGGTCAAGACCAATTTTTGCGATATCGGCATCAAGGAGAACGCCTCTATGGTCATTATTATTGCTGCCATAGATAACCTCGTAAAGGGGGCTTCGGGCCAGGCTATTCAGAATATGAATATCATGTATGGGTTCCCGGAGCAGGAAGGGCTCATTTAGAGGGATGAAGATATATAGAAGGGCGATTTTGCCAAAGGGCTTTAAGGCGAATGCGCTAGCCTGCGGTATCAAAAAATCTGGAAAATTGGACCTCGCCTTATTCTACTCGAGTATTGCGGCTAAGGCGTCTTGCAAATTCACGTCCAACAAAATTCAGGCGGCTCCTATCCAGGTCAATAGATTTCACCTGAGAGACAATAATACTTTTAGGGCTGTCATTGTTAATAGCGGAAATGCCAATTGTTTTTGTGGCCGGCAGGGACTCAAGGATGCCCGTGAAGTGGCGGGGAGTCTCGCCCGCTCCTTAGGCATTAGAAAAAAAGAAGTCTTGATGGCTTCCACAGGGATTATCGGGAGGCGGCTTCCGGTCAAAAAGATCCAGCAGGCACTGCCGAAACTGATCGGCGGATTGTCTCTGCAGGGGGTTGATAAGGCAAAAAGGGCGATCCTGACGACGGATACATTTTTTAAAACACTAACGGCGCAAGTTTCAATCGGCGGTCGAAAAGTCACCATTTGCGGGATGACCAAGGGCGCTGGGATGATTGCGCCGGATATGGCGACTATGCTGACCTTTTTGTTTACGGATGCGCATATCCTAAATGGTGCGCTCAATAGGGCTTTGGAGATTTGTGTGGAGCAAACTTTTAACTGTATCACCGTTGACGGGTGCATGAGCACCAACGACAGCATTGTGATGCTGGCCAATGGTTCTGCTGGGAATGCCTTGATAGAGGCCGGAGAGAATTTCAATCTTTTTGTGCGTTCGCTTGAGGTGGTCTGCCTTGAGTTGGCCAAGATGATTGTTAAGGACGCAGAAGGCGCTTCAAAATTCATACAGATCAAGGTGGATCAGGCAAGGAATTTTCAGGAAGCCAAAAAGCTTGCTTTGGCGATTGCCAATTCCAGCCTTTTTAAGACGGCTGTCTTCGGTCAAAACCCTAATTTCGGCAGAATCGTGGCAGCCCTGGGTTCCTGCAGCGTGGAATTAAAAGAAGAAGACCTGAAGGTTAAAGTCAGCCCTTTGCAAAAAAAAGAGATTTTTGTCCGTGTATCGGTGAACCGGGGGAGATCTTCAGCAGTTGTTTATACATCGGATTTGACGCCTGAGTATATCCGGATAAACGCGGCGTATAATTAAGAGGAAGAATGGAAGAGGCGATTAAGAAAGCCGACGTCCTGATTGAGGCTTTGCCTTACATCAAGAAATTTCATAAGAAAGTCATTGTGATCAAGTACGGAGGCAGCATCCTGGGAGAGGATAAGATCCGTAAAGGCATCCTTGAGGATATCGTCTTCTTGAATTTCATGGGTTTAAGGCCTGTGCTTGTCCACGGAGGGGGGCCGAACATCAGTGACCGCATCCGCTCAAGCGGCAAGAAGACCGATTTTGTAGATGGCATGCGCGTGACCGACGAAGAGACCCTGGATGTCGTGGAAGAGGAGTTGCAAAGACTTAATGAGACGATCGTCAAGGAGATATCCGATTTAGGCGCCACGAGTATTGGTCTGAATGGCAAAGACAAGAATATGATCAGGGTGGTCAAGAAGAAAGCCAAGATAGACCTGAAACGGGTGGGGCATATCGTAGATATTGATAAGGTCTGCATTCTGGAAGAATCGAGAAAAGATAAAATCGTCGTCATTTTACCTATGGGCAGAGGCCGGGACAAGAAGGTATACAATGTGAATGCGGATGAGGCTGCCAGTTGGGTTGCCGCAAGCCTGGAGGCAGAAAAGCTGGTTATCCTGACCAATGTCAAAGGGATTATGCGTAATGCCGATGATCCCCATTCGTTCATATCCACCTTGACGATTGAGGAAACAAAAGCCTTGATTGAGAATAATATCGTTTCGCAAGGCATGATCCCTAAGGTCTTAGCCTGCATGCAGGCATTGGAGGGGGGCGTTAAAAAGACGCACATTGTCGATGCCCGTATCCCGCACGGCTTACTCCTTGAGATATTCACGGACGAGGGGATCGGGACGGAAATAGTAAAATAGTTCGAAGTGCGAAGTACGAAGTAATGAAAAAAGAAGAAGTATTCCAGTCATATAAAGATTTCATTATGCCGACGTACACCAAGGCGCCTCTGATCTTTGTCAAGGGCAAGGGCTCGCAGCTTTGGGACATTCAGGGTAAAGCCTATCTGGATTTTTTCCCTGGCTGGGGCGTGGGAAACCTTGGCCATTGCCATCCTAAGGTGATGCAGGCAGTGCGGGATCAGGTCTCTAAATTGATATTTATCCCGAATAATTACCACCATCTCCTGCAGGCGAAACTTGCCAGTGAGATCGTTTATCGCACGTTTCCGGCTAAAGTCTTTTTTTGCAATTCCGGTGCCGAGGCGAATGAAGCGGCGATAAAATTTTGCCGAAAGTTCGGTGCCGGGCGGTATGAAATCATCACATTCCAGAACTCTTTCCACGGCCGGACGCTGGCAGCCCTGGCAGCTACAGGCCAAAAAAAATATCAGGAAGGTTTTGCGCCTCTGCCCGAAGGCTTTAAAACAGTCCGTTTTAATGACCTGGGAGCGGTTCAGCAAGCCATCAATGAGAAAACCGTGGCGGTTCTGTTAGAGCTCATTCAGGGGGAAGGTGGCATCCATGTGGCGCAACAGGAGTTTGTTTCGGGATTGCGAAAGATGTGCGATGAAAAGAATCTCCTTTTGATCATCGATGAGGTCCAGACAGGGATAGGTCGGACTGGAAAGTTATTTTGTTACCAGCATTTCAATGTCGCGCCCGATATCATGACCCTGGCCAAGGCCTTAGGCGGAGGGTTTCCCATCGGTGTCATGGTTGTAAAAAGAGAGATGGCCGATACACTGCAGCCGGGGATGCATGCCTCGACGTTCGGCGGCGGACCGGTTGTCTGTAATGCAGCCTTAGCTGTTTTAAAGGCCTTGCAGACTGAAAAAATCCTGGCGAACGTTAATAAAATGAGTGAATACCTTTTTTCAAGACTTCAGACTTTCAAAGAGAAACACCCTGTTATCCAGGAGGTAAGGGGTAAAGGTTTGATGGTTGGCATTGAACTGGAGAGAGAGGCCAAGGTTGTTGTGGAAAGATGCATGGAGAAAGGTCTATTGATCAATTGCACGCATGAGAAGGTGCTGCGGCTTATGCCGGCTTTGAACATTACACAAAAAGAGATGGATAAGGCGCTCAGTATTATAGAGGAAGCGCTCAGAGGCATTTGATATGAAAAAAGATTTGCTCTCAATCAAAGAGTTGACGACCAAAGACATCAAAGAAATCTTTGAACTGACTGATCGGCTCAAAAAGAATAAATCCGCATTCAGCCATGCCCTATCAGGAAAGACCCTTGCGCTGGTCCTCCAAAAGCCATCGAACCGGACCAGGGTCTCTTTTGAGGTCGGGATGTACCAGTTGGGAGGACATTGTCTGTATCTGGCACCCAATGAGATTAATCTGGGAGTCAGGGAATCCATAAAGGATGTGGCTAAGACTCTTTCCAGATATGTAGACGCTATTGTGCTTCGCACGTTCGAACATAAAAATATTTTAGAGATGGCCAGATATTCAGATAAGCCTGTGATCAACGGGTTATCTGATTCTGCGCATCCCTGCCAGGCGCTGGCGGATGTGTACACTGTAAAAGAAAAGCTAAAAGGCCTGAAAGGCAAAACCCTGGCCTTTGTCGGTGATGGCAATAATGTTTGCAATTCGCTGTTATATGCCTGTAGCCGAGCAGGATTGAATATGAAGGTGGCGACTCCTTCGGGTTACGAGCCGCAAGATTCCATTTTTAGAGAAGCCAGGCGATGGGGCAAAGCAACCCACGCTGCCTTAGAATTATTCCATGATCCGAAAGAGGCTGTGAGGGATGCGGATGTCATCTATACGGATGTCTGGGCCAGTATGGGCCAGGAAAAGGAGGCTGCGTCAAGGAAAAAAGTTTTTAGGTCTTTTCAGGTCAATAGGGATTTGCTGCGGCTTGCCAAGCCCCATGCTCTTATCATGCATTGTCTGCCGGCTCACAGAGGTCAGGAGATAACGGATGAAATTCTGGATGGGAAGAATTCCGTCGTCTTTGACCAGGCGGAAAACAGGATGCATGTTCAGAAGGCGATTCTTATTATGCTACTTAAGTAAAGGAAAAATATTTTGTCGGGAGGATGGCCATGTTATATAAAAATGGGTATACGTTAATAGAAATAATAATCGTTATTATCATTGTCAGTATCATCGCCAGTTTAGCCCTCTCCTATTATAGTAATGTTAAAGAAAACGCTTTGGATAAGCAGGTCAAGGCAGACCTGAGATTGCTTCGAGTCGCCCAGCTGAGCTATAGGATGGATCATAATGGCGTTTATTATCCGTCAAGTGGTAGTACCTCAGTCATAGCTGATATTAATTATAATCTTAAGGTGCACCTTCCCGGGGGAGAGACAGCTGCCTGGAATTTTGCGGTTTGGTCAACCGGATGCAGCAGGGCGACCCGAAACGGAGGAGACAGCAGGAGTTGGTATCTTACCATTGATGATGAGGACGAAGACCCGAATCCCGGAGCAGGTTGCCCATGAAAAAAATTATTTTAGCTTATTCAGGTGGGTTAGATACATCCTGTGCTATCCGTTGGCTTAAAGAGCAGGGGTTTGAAGTTATTTGTTTTGTGGCTGATCTTGGCCAGGGGCTAAGCCAGGGAGAAGATTTTGAGGCTATAGAGGCAAGAGGCCTGGCTGCCGGCGCATCAAAAGTGTATATCAAGGATCTCCAGGATGAATTCGTGGAGGATTTTGTCATGCCAGCCCTTAAGGCCCATGCGGTCTATGAAGGGAAATATTTACTGGCTACAGCCTTGGCTAGGCCCTTGATAGCAAAATATCTCGTTCAGACTGCCCATAAGGAAAAAGCAGATGCCGTGGCGCACGGATGCACAGGCAAAGGGAATGACCAGGTGCGGTTTGAGGTTACGGTAAACATACTGGAGCCTGCGCTGGAGATCATCGCGCCTGTGCGGGAGTGGGAGTTTAAATCCAGGGAAGAAGAGATTGAATATGCCCGTATGTATAACATTCCCGTAGATGTCACGAAGAAGAAACCTTATAGCATCGACAGAAATATCTGGGGTATCAGCATTGAGGCAGGGGTCTTGGAGAACCTGGAGCAGGAGCCTCCGCAGGACTGCTACCTCATCACCAAAAGCCCGACTGCTCAAGCGACCTATCCGAAATACATCGAGATATCTTTTGAAAAGGGTGTCCCTAAGAAACTCGATGGCAAAACTTATAGATTAAAGAATCTGATCAACCAGCTCAACGATTGGGGAGGTCTGCATGGCGTGGGAAGGGCTGACCTTGTGGAAAACAGATTAGTGGGGATAAAATCCAGAGAGATTTATGAGGCGCCGGCAGCCACCATCCTTTACACGGCGCATAAGGAATTGGAGAGTCTGGTCATGGACAGGGAACTGTCGCATTTCAAGGAGATAGTCTCGCTTAAATATGCGGAGCTGGTTTACTACGGGTTGTGGTATTCGCCTCTTAAGGAGGCCCTGGATAAATTCGTGGATGCGACGCAAAGGCAGGTGACTGGTTCTGTAAAGCTGAAATTATTTAAGGGAAACTGCGTGGCCGTGGCAAGAAAATCCAGGTATTCGCTTTACAAGAAGGAATTAAGTACCTACGGAGAAGAGGATAAATTCGACCACAAACTGGCCAATGGTTTTATCAAATTGTGGGGCCTGCCCTACAAAAGATAAATCCAAAATCCAAAATTCAAAATCCAAAATAAGAGGTAAAGATGGCGAAAAAAATGTGGGGAGGAAGATTCGGCAAAAAGACTCACCCCCTGGCAGAGGAATTTACAAAATCCATTCCATTTGATTATAGGCTGTTTGACTATGAGATAGCGGCGTCTCTTCTGCACGTAAACATTTTAAAGAAAGCGGGAATCCTTTCTGCCCAGGAGACGGCAAAGATTTCTCAGGGACTTAAGTCTATCAAGTTCGATTCGAGACTTGCCAGTGATCAAGAGGATATCCACACCTTTATTCAGAACCAATTGGAGAAGAGAATCGGAAACCTCGCCTTTAAATTACACACAGCCCGCTCAAGAAATGACCAGGTTGTATTTTCCACGAAGCTGTATTGTAAGGATAACCTTAAGAAATTGATACAGGAAGTGGATGATTTTTGCAGCGTATTAGGGGCGCAGGTGAAGAAGCACGCTAAGTTGATTCTACCCGGATTTACTCATCTGCAGCATGCCCAGCCGGTTTACCTGAAGGACTACCTGAATGCGTACGCGATGATGCTGAAGCGGGATAAAAAGAGATTGGAGTTCATTCAAGAAAATGAGAAAATGACTTTAGGAGCCGGTGCCATTGCCGGTACACCCCTCGCCGCTTCAAAATACGCAATGTTCATGACGGAAAATTCATTGGATGCCGTAAGCAACAGGGATTTTGTGTTGGAAATTATCAGTGCCTCCTCTATTCTCGCCATGCATTTATCAAGACTGGCTGAGGATTTGATTATCTGGTCTACCAGGGAGTTTGACTTTATTGAGATTGACGAAGTCTTTTGCACGGGCAGCTCCCTGATGCCTCAGAAAAAAAACCCGGATGTCTTGGAATTAATCAGGGGTTATGCTGGAAGGCTCTATGGGAATTTAGTAAGCGTCCTGACCATGATGAAGGGACTGCCACTTACCTATAACAGAGATATGCAATTAGATAAAGAACCGTTATTCAATTCTTTTGAAATAGTCTCTAGCGAACTTAAAGTTTTGACAGGGTTAATAAAAACTTTAAAATTCAACAAAGACAAAATAAATGAACATTTGAAGGATGAGGCTTTGTATGCCACTGATTTAGTGTATTATCTGGTTAATAAAAAGATTCCCTTTAAAGAGGCGCACAGGATTATTGGTAAATTAGTCAAATATTCGCTGGAGCATAAAATCCTGATTAAGGAGATGTCGGAAAGTTTATTAAAGAAGTTTTCCCAAAAGCTTGTTAAGAAAGAAGTCGTCAAGTTATTTGATCCCTTTGTTTCTGTTAGGTCAAAAAAGTCAATTAAACGCTAGGGATTAGCGTGGGGCTTGGCTGTGATTGAGTGGGGCGTGGAGGTAAGCCTGCCGGCAGACAGGGACCCGCTAAACAGTTCCTTAGGATAATATGCACGATTTTAAATATAAAAACAATCAGCTTTACTGCGAACAGGTCAAAGTAGAGAATTTAGCCAGAAGGTTCGGCACACCTCTTTATGTCTACAGCTACCATACCCTGATCGACCACTTCCTTAAGCTAAAAGATGCCTTTAGAAGCCTCAATCCTTTGATCTGTTTTTCTGTCAAGTCGAATTCGAATCTTGCTATCTTGAAAGCCCTGGTGGATAAGGGAGCGGGCCTGGATGTTGTCTCAGGGGGTGAGCTCTACAGGGCGCGTCTGGTGGGTTGCCCATCAGAAAAAATCGTCTATGCCTCCGTTGGAAAGACCGAGCGCGAGATAGAAGAGGCGATCCGCCGCAGAATCCTTTTCTTTAACGTTGAAAGTGTGGCAGAGCTGAAGAATATCAACCGCATAGCCAGAAGGCTGAATAGAATCACGCAGGTGGCAATCCGCATCAATCCGGATGTTGAGCCCAAGACCCACAGGTATATCACCACCGGAAAACTGACCAATAAATTCGGCATAGATTTTAAAAGCGCCTATCAGATTCTTATGGTGCGTCGCAGCCTAACTCATATGAGGATTTCAGGGCTGCATATCCATATCGGCTCTCAGATAACCCAGAGCGCTCCTTTCGTTGCCGCCATAACCAAGATGGTCACCTTTATTGAGTCACTAGAGAAGAAAGGGATAAGACTGGAATTTCTCAATATCGGAGGCGGCCTGGGGATTATCTATAATAAGGAAGCACCCCAGACAGCTGTTACGTTTGCCCGTAAAGTGACACCTTTCCTTAAAAAGACAGGATTAAAAATTATCCTGGAGCCGGGCCGATTTATTGTGGGGAATGCCGGAATCCTGGTGACAAGAGTCCTGTATCTTAAGTCAGTCCCCAGAAAGAAATTTGTCATTGTGGATGCGGGCATGAACGATTTGATCAGGCCATCTTTGTATGATGCCTATCATCAGATTCTGCCGCTAAGAAAACGCCCAGGCACACAGGAGAAAGTGGATGTGGTGGGTCCGATTTGTGAAAGCGGGGATTTTTTTGCTAAAGAAAGACGTTTAACCCACCTTAAAAACGGAGATTATCTGGCGGTGATGAGCGCGGGTGCCTACGGTTTTAGCATGGCCTCTAATTATAATTCGCGCAGGCGGCCACAGGAGATTCTCATCGTTCGCAACAAAGCCTTTATCATCCGGAAAAGAGAGCGTGAGGAAGACTTGGTTCGCAACGAAGTCATCCCATCCTTTCTTTAGGGATTTAGTATGAAGTCCATAGAGTTTACCAAGATGGTGGCGTCTGGGAACGATTTCGTTGTCGTTGATGCGTTCACTCGAAATCTTGTTATTTCGAAAAATCAATTTGCCAGAAAGGTTTGCGATAGAAAATATGGCGTGGGAGCCGATGGACTGCTTGTTTTGGAAAAATCAAAAACCGCAGATATCCGGATGCGTTTGTTTAATGCCGACGGTTCAGAAGCAGAAATGTGTGGGAATGGAGCCAGATGCGCTGCCCTGTGGATGAGTTCGAAGTTCGCTGTTAGAGGCTCGAAGTTTAAGATCCAGACTAAAGCAGGCAAAATCACAGCGCAGGTAAAAGGCGAACAGGTTAAAATAAAACTCACAGAACCCAAAGGCACAAGATGGGATATACCGCTTAGGTTTGGTTCTCGGACCGTGCACGTCCATTTTATCGATACGGGTGTGCCACACACCGTCATTTTTGTGGAGGGGCTGGGTAGGATAGATGTGGTGAATCTGGGACGGCAGATTCGTTATCACAGGATTTTTTCACCCAGGGGGACCAATGTGGATTTTGTGGAAGCCTTAAGCCATGATTCTATAAGGTTGAGGACTTATGAAAGAGGCGTAGAAGATGAAACATTGGCCTGCGGCACAGGGGCTGTTGCCTCGGCCTTACTCTACGCGAGGCGTTATGCAAAAGGAGCACATCTCATAAGAGTGCATACGCAGGGCAGGGAGATCTTAAAAGTATATTTTAAGAGCGCCGGATGGAAATTTAAAGATGTCTGGTTAGAGGGTAAGGCCGAGATAGTTTACAAAGGAGCCTATTATGTTTAAAGGTTCGATTGTTGCGATCGTCACGCCATTCAAGAATTCAAAAGTCGATGAAGCAAGGTTAAGGGACCTTATTGAGTTTCATATTAAAAGTAAGACTTCCGGAATCGTTCCCTGCGGGACCACCGGCGAATCAGCGACTTTGTCTTTCGAAGAGCATGACCGTGTCATCGAAGTCACCATTGATCAGGTCAAAAAGAGGGTGCCTGTTATCGCCGGAACAGGTTCGAACTCTACGGAAGAGGCGGTCATGCTGACGCGCCACGCCGCCAAGGCCGGGGCAGATGCCTCTTTGCAGGTTTCCCCTTATTATAACCGTCCGACCCAGAGAGGCCTTTACGAACATTTTAAAACCATTGCCAATGCTGTTTCCATTCCGATTGTTCTTTATAATATCGCTTCCAGAACCGGAGTCAATATAGAGCCAGAGACAATAGCTAAGTTGGCCCATGATTGCAAAAATATCGTAGGCGTTAAAGAAGCGTCAGGAAACCTGGATCAGATGTCGCGCATAAGGAAGCTGTGCCCTAATGATTTTGATCTCATCTCAGGGGATGACAGTCTCACCCTGCCTGTGTTAAGTATTGGAGGCACAGGCGTCATATCCGTAGTGGCCAATATCGTGCCAGAGGATGTGGCGCAGCTGGTCCTTGAGTTTGAAAAAGGGAATGTCAAAAAAGCCCAGGAGGTCCATCTTAAATTGTTACCCTTGATCAAAGCCATGTTTTTAGAGACGAATCCCATTCCCGTAAAGACCGCCATGGGGCTCTTGAGGATGTGTGAGCCGGATTTGAGGCTTCCCATGTGTTCCATGTCGCAGGAGAATCTGGAGAAGCTGAAAAAAGCGTTAAAGGATTACGGACTACTATAATGAAATCCAAAATCCAAATACTACCAAATCCAAATTAAATCCAAAATTCAAAATCCAAAAGTATTTTGGATTTTGGAATTGGGATTTGATTGGTAGTATTTGTAATATTTGGATTTTGGATTTAGAAGGAGTTAAACATGATTAAGCTAGGTGTAGCCGGTGTATGTGGAAGGATGGGCAGACGCATATTCGAACTAGCTTCCCATGACAGGGATTTTGAGTTGATGTTGGCGCTTGAAAAAAAAGGGACACCCATGATCGGACGCGATATTGGAAAACTCAAGATCTCATCCAGCCCCGATGGTATATTCCTTATCGATTGTTTCATTGATTTTACGACTCCCGAGGCAACCGAATCCCATCTGGATTATATAGCCAAATATAAAAAAGCCGCTGTATTAGGCACCACAGGCCTCAATGAGACCCAGTTAAAGAAGATAGAAGAGGTATCCAGGGTTGTACCTATTATCTTTTCCCCAAATATGGCTATCGGAGTCAATGTGTTGTTTGCGATCTTGCCTGAGTTAGCCAAGCGGCTGGGTCCTGACTACAGCGTGGAAATTATCGAAGCGCACCACAAGGCAAAAAAAGATGCACCCTCAGGCACAGCCAAGAAATTCGGCCAGATTTTGGCAGAGACGACTCAAAAAGAAATCCCCACCCATGCCATCCGGTTGGGAGATATTATTGGTGACCATACCATCATATTTTGCGGCAATTCTGAGCGGATTGAAATCAAGCATCAGGCGCACTCGCGCGACCTGTTTGCCTTAGGTGCTCTTAAGGCAGCAAAGTGGGTCTTGGGTAAACCTGCAGGTTTGTATTCGATGCAGGATGTGCTATCACGTTGAGTAAACGAAATAAGGAACATAGATGTTAAGGCTTTCGAAGAAAATTCAGAGTTTACCTCCTTATCTTTTTGCCGAAATCGATAAGGCGAAGAGAAAAGCCCGTGCCAGAGGCAGGGATATCATTGACCTTGGCGTGGGAGACCCTGATACGCCTACTCCCAAATACATTATTGAAGCCTTATGCCAGGCTGCGAAAAATCCTGCTCATCACCGGTATGCCTTGGACCAGGGGATGCCGGCTTTACGTCAGGCAATCCAGGGCTGGTATAAAAGAAGATTCAACGTCAACCTTAATCCAGACACGGAAATCCTACCTTTGATTGGCTCCAAAGAGGGATTGGCCCATTTTCCGCTGGCCCTGCTGAATACAGGAGATTATTCTCTGGTGCCTAATCCCTGCTACCCTCCTTATCTAGGGGGGACGATCCTGGCTGGAGGCCATCCCTTTTCTTTACCCCTGCTGGAAGAGAATTGCTTTTTGCCGGACCTCAAAATTATCCCCGCTTCTATCCGAAAAAAAGCAAAGCTAGTCTACGTTAATTACCCTAATAACCCCACCTCTGCCACCGCAGAGATTGATTTCTACCAACAGGTGGTGGCGTTCGCCATTAAGAATAAAATGCTGGTTTTATCGGACCTGGCCTATTCGGAGATAGCCTTTGACGGTTACAGGCCATCCAGTGCCTTACAGGTTGAGGGGGCAAAGGAGGTGGTTGTTGAGTTTCATTCTTTGTCCAAAACTTTTAACATGACCGGTTGGCGTATCGGCTGGGCGTGCGGTCATAAAGAAGCCATAGCTGCATTGGGAAAGGTTAAGTCCCATATGGATTCGGGAATATTTTCCGCGGTTCAAGTGGCAGGTATTGCAGCCCTGGAAGGACCTGACAGGCATACCAAAAATATGTGCCGGTTGTATCAACAGCGCCGGGACACATTGTTACGCCATCTGAATGCGCTGGGTTTGCAGGTTGATTATCCTAAAGCCACTTTTTATGTCTGGCTTAAGATTCCTCGTAAGTTATCATCTATTAGATTTGCCCGATTGTTGCTGGATGAAGCCGATATCGTAGTCACTCCGGGTGTTGGATTTGGCGCATACGGAGAAGGTTTCATCCGTTTGGCCCTGACTGTCTCTCAGGAGAGGATAGAAGAGGCTGTTCGGCGCTTAAAAAAAGTTTTATGAAGTCCGTCTACCTGGGGTTAGGTTCGAACTTGGGCGATAGAAGAAAAAACATAAGGATGGCCATTAAAAAGATCAATGCCTTGGAAGACACAAAAGTTATCAAATCATCCCGCCTTATAGAAACGGCACCTCTGGGTGGACCTAAGGGCCAGAGGAGATTCTTGAATGCCGTGGTAAAGATCAAAACAGGCATCAGGCCGTTTAAGCTCCTCAAAAAACTTAAACAGATAGAAAAAGAGCTGGGTCGCAGGCAAACTTTACGTTTCGGCCCAAGGACCATAGACCTGGATATATTGTTTTACCAGGATAAGATCATTCACACGAAAACTCTTCACGTTCCGCATCCACGGATGTTTGAGCGCACCTTTGTCTTAAAGTCCCTTTCAGAGGTTATATGAGAATCATCCGTAACATAAAAGAGATGGTCCAGGCAGCCCAGAAAAGAAGGCTTAAAGGGGATTCCATTGGTTTTGTGCCGACCATGGGCGCTTTGCATGCAGGGCACCTGAGTTTGATCAGGCGCTGCCGCAAAGAAAATGATTTTACGGTGGTCAGCGTTTTTGTCAACCCCATCCAATTCTCTCCCCGCGAAGACTACAGGAAATATCCGCGCAACCTCATTCAGGATGCGCGTGCGTGTCAGAAGGAGGGTGTGGATATCCTATTTTCCCCTGTTGCAAAAAATATGTACCCCAAGCCTTTTCGGACGTTCGTCGAGGTTGAGGGTTTGAGCGATACCCTGTGTGGACACTCACGAGCCGGCCATTTCAGAGGTGTGGCGACGGTGGTGGCGAAGCTTTTTCAAATCGTGCAACCGGACATCGCTTATTTCGGCCAGAAGGATGCCCAGCAGGCCATCATTATCAGGAAAATGGTCGAGGACCTCAGTATGCCTGTTCAAATAAAAGTCATGCCGATTGTGCGCGAGAAAGATGGCCTGGCCATGAGTTCAAGGAATCAGTATCTGAACGCAAGCGAAAGAAAAGATGCAGTTGTGCTCCGTCAGGCTTTAAATCTGGCTAAGGATTCTGTGCGCAGGCAAGAAACTGATGCCTCCAGAATCATCCGGTCCATGCGCGCGCTCATTCAAAAGAAAAAAAGTGCGAAAGTAGATTACATTTCCATCGTCGACTTTCAAAACCTTAAGCCCTTGAATAAGATAAAGGGAAAGGCGCTGGTCGCCCTGGCTGTCTGGATTGGAAAGACCAGGCTTATCGATAATACAATTGTAAAGTTAAAATATGCTTAAGCCATTAAGGATAGGAATCGTCGGTTGTGGGGCTATCGGAAGTTCATTAGCCAAAGCGATCATTAAGGATTTTCGCAAGAAAGCAAAATTAGTGGCGCTTTATGATATTGATCAAAAGAAATCCATAGGGCTTTCCAGGTTTCTCTTTAAAACAGGTAAGCTTTCTGTGGATAGCCTTAGACGATTGATATTAAAGTCAGACCTGGTGATTGAGGCAAGCTCATCTCACGCATCTTTCGGCATAGCGCAGAAAGTACTGGCGCAGGGCAGGGATGTTTTGATAATGAGTGTGGGAGGTGTTGCAGGGCATATCAAGACCTTGGTCGCATTGGCACAGAGAAGGGGTGGCTCTATCTATATTCCCAGTGGCGCTATCTCGGGAATAGACGCTTTAAAAGCAGCGGCATGCGCAAAGTTAAAAAAAGTCTGTTTGACCACGCGCAAAAATCCCGCTTCCTTTAAAGGTGTCAAAGGCCTAAGCCTTAGAAAAACAAGGGTCCTCTTCCACGGTTCAGCAAGGAAGGCAATCCGTTTGTTCCCTCAAAATATCAATGTGGCAGGGCTCTTGAGCCTGGCAGGGTTAGGCCTGGACAGGACCGAGGTCAAGATCGTTGCTTCGCCGGCCACGAAGAAAAATACACATGAAATCCGTATCGAATCATCCGCTGGCACGATTGGGACACGCACAGAAAATATCTTGCATCCCGATAATCCCAAGACGAGCTACCTGGCAGTCCTATCCGCCAGAGCTCTGATAAAAGAGATTTTGAATCCGGTGAAGATCGGGACTTGAAAACTTGAAAATCAGTAAATGAAAGGAGGTGAATCAGACTATGGCACAAAAAGTAGTGAAGCTGGGTATCAAAAGGAAGAAAGGTTACCTCTATTACATCGACAAAAGAGGCGATGTCTCTTGCGCCAAGATGGCCCGGGGCAAGAAGAAGGGGGGTAGTCCTAAAAAAGTCGCGAAATGCGGCATCAAGAGAAAAGAGGGATACCTTTATTTTCTTGATAAAAGAGGGGATGTCTCCTGCGCCAAGATGAAAAGAGGCGGAAA
>Ga0111184_1019_pt1 | contig 33718 bp, 39 predicted proteins | sample DeeMarSWOR324_28_FD_80241 | JGI IMG/M metagenome (GOLD analysis project Ga0111184, IMG submission 80241) | Omnitrophica WOR_2 bacterium SM23_72 | reverse complement strand
ATCTCTTTTTTGATGAATCGATCATAATCATATTTTATTTGTTTAATTATACCACTTTTTCAGTAAAAGGGAATCTTAAGATTTGCTAATCATCTTGAAATAGGCACAAATTGGGCACTAAGGAAATTGGAATTTTTTCGGCAGGTGTAATCTGTTGCAATAAATGGAGTTACAAAACTGAAAAATTTAAATGCCGAGGAGAAGAATCGAACTTCCCACGCCGGCCTTTTCAGGGCCGCGCTCTACCACTGAGCTACCTCGGCTAAATCTTTTTATTGGCGAATCCTCCGAAGCCCGTCAGTGCTCTTACAAATCTATTAAAGGGCGCAGGAGGAGAGCTACCTCGGCTTAATCTCTTCTTGGTGAAAACAATTTTACCACAAAAAAAAGATATATCAAATCACTTTTGCCTGACCTGCTCAATGATTTTGGCATACAGATCCTGGGCAAGGTTCAGATTCGGAAAGCGGTATTTGCGAGCAGCAACTTTTAATCGGGTGGTATACGGGGTGACACGCGTCAATTGAATCCAAACACGGCTTGAATTCACCTCTAACTCAATAAGGCCCTGCAGCTTATCTGCTTTTTTAATCGTGCCCCGCGCCCGGCTGACCAAAGTAACTGCACTCCACAGATTTTCGTAGGGAGTATCCGTATCCCCTTCCATGCTGTCCTTGCTAAGACCATACGCGCCTAAGGCGCCCGCGGCACCTCCTAAAACAAAAACACAACCTGTCATTTGAATAAGCGCTAAAGAGATAACAATTAAAAATAAAACTGGTCTTCTCATCAGGTCTCCTTTTTTAAAATGCTATCTTATCTGCTCGCTCAAGAGCCTCTTCTTGCGCCAGGCTATTCTAATCAAAACCCCCAGCGTCAAAAAGATACCCAGCAGTCCCAGCCGTGTTCCCAGGATAAAGGGACGGTTGGCTGATGAGACATTTTTCATGAAAATGATGGGCAACCATTCCTGCCATAACCACATCCCCAGAATAGTAAACAAAAATAGGGGCGTTATGTATTTGATGACAAACTTATAAATTTTGGGAACCTGCATATCCGCGCCCCTGTGGATCTCATCCCAGGCTTTCTCCATGCCAAAAACCCAGGCAAACAATATCGTTTCTATGGTCGCAAACAGGACCAGTAAAAAAGTTCCTCCCCAGAAATCCAACTCATCCACCACGCCATTTTTCAGAAAAAATATGGCGGGTTGGCATAATAAAAACGCCACGATTCCGAATATCATAACGGCTTTTTTTCTGTCGATATCGAATTCATCTTCCAGGAATGCCACTGCCGGCTGGGCCAAAGATACCGAACTCGTCATACCGGCCAGAAATAACAAAAAGAACCAGATGAAACTAAAAAAACCCGCCAAAGGCAGCTGATTCAGAATCAGGGGCATGGTGACAAACCCCAGATTGAATACGCCTGAACGCGCGATTGCCTGGATATCCACAGGCCCAAAAAAAACAAACGCCGCCGGGATAATGATACTGCCTCCTAAAATGACCTCTGTCAATTCATTGGTGCTGGCAGCAGTGAGGCCAGATAAAACCACGTCATCCCCTTTGGATAAATAACTGGCATACGTCAGGATCACGCCGATACCGACGCTTAAGGTAAAAAATATCTGGCCGGCTGCCTCAAGCCAGACCTTGGCAGATTTTAGAGCGGAGAAATCCGGATTCCAGAGAAATCCAAAGCCATTGGAGATATTCCAGGCAGGCTTAGCAGCATCTGGTGCGCCCAAGGTTACCACCCGCACCAAAAGCAGTATGCCGCAGGCGAATAAAAGCGGCATCGCCCATTTACAAAGTTTTTCTATTCCGCCTCTAATCCCATAATAGATAACGCCTATATTCAAAGCAAAGGTGACAAGAAAAAATAGATAGGCAGGCCCCAGACCACTGAAATACTCATTTTTCTCCAACCCCTGAAATCCGCTTAAAAAAGTCTTCATGGCAGCCTGGTCCGTTATCCGGGTGTATTTTCCCATAATCGCAAAAGCGCTGTAAGCCAGGGTCCATGACTCTATGTAAGTATAATAGATGAAGATGACAAGGGGTCCGAAGATACCGATAGCGCCGAAATATTTGATGAAACGGTTCTTCTGCCAGATACTATGGAATATTCCCGGCGCTGTCCCATGTTCAAAGCCACCGCCAAAACGTCCCAGCGTCCATTCGATCCACATCAAAGGCATCCCCAGTAAAAACAAGGACACAAAATACGGAATCATGAAGGCGCCCCCTCCGTTAGAGGCAACCTTCGCCGGGAAACGCAAGAAATTTCCCAAGCCCACGGCAGAACCTGCCACCGCCATAATGATGCCTAAGCGCGAACCCCAGCTATCTCTCTTTTTTTGTGGATTCATAAAACCATCGCTCCAGCGTATCGAGCGCTTCCTGGACGGCAGGACTTAATTTATCTCCGAATCCGATATCTTGAGGTTGAATAATTAAAATTATTATATCCGCCTTCAAATTGTTTTTCAAGTAGTTAATTGTCAGCGAGAGCGAGGCATTATGGGTAGAAAACAAATTGACCGTCTCAAAGCCCTCTTCCTCCCATTCCCTGAATTCTCCCGCTTTTCCACCGAAATCAACGGCATCGATAATCACAACATTGTCCGGCTTATCCTTGATGACCTTTCCGAGGTAATTTTCCGGATTCGCTCCGGCATCGTAAACGATATAAGGCACCTTATCCTTGATGCGGTTGACCAGGAGGCTTCCGATGCCGTCATCATTGCGCAGGGTATTGCCTATGCCCATAACAACAACTCTGCCTTCTAAATGTAACTTAAGGTGTTCTAACATAGACTCCCAAATCTGCTACAACGACCTTGCCGCAGTATTTCGGGCCATCAGCTAGAAGCATCCCTTTTTTCTTGGCGACAAAGGTAATGGTTCTTTGCGCACTTACGCAGCAACCGAGCGCCTTTCCTGTATCAGCATCCAGACCAGAAGGAATGTCCACAGATAGGACATATCTTTTGGAGGCATTTATCATCTCAATGAGAGGACGAAAGATACCACGCACCTCACCCTGCAATCCTACGCCTAGGAGGGCGTCTATCAATAAACTTTTTTTCAGAATCTTTTTCCGAACCAGATACAAATTTTCTTCTCTGATGGGCTGCACCTTCTGTCTGAGTTTTAAAAGAACCTCTAGATTTGTGCGGGCTTCGTTTTTTACCTCAGTGAATCTTCCCGCTAAAAAAATCTCAGGTTTTATCCCCCTTGTCAAAAGATGGCGTGCTGCCACAAAGCCGTCTCCACCGTTATTGCCTTTTCCGCAGAATATAGCGATGCCCTTGTGTTTTTTTAGAATCCTTAAGGCTTCTTCAGCCACAGCCCTTCCCGCATTTTCCATTAAGATAAGTGTCGAAAGGCCTAACCTCTCCCTTACTTCACAATCAATTGCCTTTGCTTGCGCGGAAGTTATAAACCTAATATTTCCTATCATGATGATAATATTCAGACATTAACAATTTATTAAATGATAACTCAGATTTTGTGGGTGACTTAGTTTGATTTCGAGCAGGGCGTGGAGGCGAGGAGCGGGCATGGATGCCCCGCTATATGCGTTAGTCTGGCAGAGCGACGAAGCCGAGACGAGCACAGTTTTGCCACGCCGGGGCAAAACAAGCGTCCCTGGGAGAAACAAACTAAGGCAGGACCCACAAAATCTTTTAGAATTTCTTACCATGACGGTAGGACCGGGTCTTATTGTATTCTATTTTCTTCAGGAGGGTCTTTTCCAGATCGATTCCTCTGGCTCCACAATAATCGAAGATGCGGATACAGCAATCAGCTAATTCTTCGGCAATAGCCTCATGACTGGCATGCTGGCGCATGGCCTCCAGGGCTTCGGACAATTCCGAATGCATCAGCGCAATCAGCTCTCCCTCGTTACGCTCCTCATCCCACCACCCCTTTTCTTTGGCTATTGCATGACAGATTTCGATAAATTCGTGGATTCCCCGTTTATTTTCCTTCATAGACATCCTTTCCCTTTTCTTCTGTAGGATTAAAGGCGTCAGACAAATGTTTTGCGAAAAGCCCCTTGGCATAGCTACTCGGTGAAGATACCTCCCATTGCGTATTTTGCGCGTCTATCTCCTCAAAGAAAACGCCTACAGGAGTCGTGTCCTCCTCCGAGACATAAAAAGTAATCATATGATTCTTGATATCGCCCGAATAAACATAAGCGCCGTGACTCTTCACGGTCTCCAGCGCCTTGGCGTAACAGGTAGCGTAATCCAAACTGACGGTTTCCATAATAGCATCTTTGCGTCCTTCTTCCAGGACTTTGGTGGATACCCCGGCAAAACCCTTTGCCGCCTCTTTTAAGGAAGCACAACCCGATAAAATTCCAAGCACCAAGCATAATAAAATCCCAAATCTCAAATTCCAAATCCCAAATAAATCCCAAATCTCAAATTCCAATGACCGAAACTTGTATGTTTGGAATTTTGAACATTGGAATTTAGTGCTTATTTGGAATTTGGTGCTTGGAATTTGGTGCTTATTTTGGATTTGGTAATATTTGGATTTTGGATTTCCCATAGCTCCTCCTTATCTACTCATTTATGACCTTCCAAATTTTATCCAGATTCCTGCGTGTTTCTTCTTCCCCCCTTTTGGCAAACTCACTGGCGCGATGAAGCTCAAGCCAATAGAGGCCTGAGGTATCAGGATGCAGCACGATATCTGCGAGCGTCGCCTCTTTTTGCGCGACTTCGGATTGAAGAATCTCCACGCTGCTAAAGATAATATCAAGGATATTGGTGTGAAACAGGCTCTTGAAATGCTGCCTGAGACTAAACCAGTTCTTTTTCTTGAAAACCTCACCCGTTTCAACCACCTGTTTCTTCAATTTCTCATACTCCAGAAGGATGTCTTCCCTGGAAGGAGTCACATTGACCGCAATAATCTTCCTGACACCCATTTCAAACAAGGGCTCTGTCGGCAAAGGATGGATGACCCCTCCGTCAAAAAGCATCTCTTCCTTGAACCGAAAGGGGGTAAATACTCCTGGCATGGCACAGCTGGCCATCAGGGCATCAATGAGGTAACCCTTATCAAACAGCCGGGGCTCCTTTCTTTTCACGTCGCTGGCAATAATCTTTAAGGGGATCCTGGTATCATAAAAAGTCTTCTGGCCCACATGTTTCTTAAAGAAATTAAGAAGCTTATTACCTTTGATGAAGCCGATAAAGGGAAATGTCAAATCCACCAGCCCCCATATATGCTTGGGCTCCCTGAATTCCTTTGTGATCTCAAGTATTTCATCGCTTGACTTACCCATGGCCCAGAAGCAGGCAATAATGGCACCGACGCTGGAGCCGGTGATGATATCAATAGGGATCTTCTCCTCTTCAATGACCTTAAGGACCCCAATATGGCAGAAGCCATACCCCACCCCTACCCCCAGGACCAGGCCGACCAGACATTCGGCAAGTTGCCGGGATATCCGACGAACGGCCTTGGCATACTCGCAATCGGGGCGCTCCAGGCTCAACCTGTCGCAAGATTGATCCTCTATTCTGGGCAGGGTCGCAAAAACATACTTACCCAGAATCTGGTCTTGCTTCTCATGCGACAGTTGCGAAAGCCTGTATTCATTAATCACGACCTTGATCTTCTCTTCGTTAAAATTAAATTCCTCCTTAAGCCGTTCGATAAGAAGGCGCGTCTCTTTCAAGTCAACAGCCGCACTTCCTGTTAAGATGTGAATCAGATCAGACTGATTCAGCAGGCTGAATATGAAAGGGTCTATAAGGGCGGGAAGGTCCAAAAGGATGAAGTGATAGTCGTTGACCAATAGACTCAAAAGCTCCATCAGATTCTTCATGGATGTCTCATCTTCTTCCTTGTAATAAAAACAGGCGACGTCAATCCCGAAGGCTGTCTTTAGAATAAAATCTTCCCGTAGTCTTTTATAATCGATCCTGTTGCCAAAAAGCTCATATACATGCGCCTCCTGGATATTCAGCCGGCGGGGAAGGCTATGGGTATAATCAAAAGGGAGGATATCCAGTATGACGACGGATTTACGAGTCTCTTTGGAAAGGCTTAAGCCCAGGTTAAGGGCGTAAACCGTCTTTCCGGAACGGGAGTGGGAGCTGAACACAGAAATGATGTTGCTTTCAAATATGGTCTTTTGATGGATATCCTTGCGTTTCAGTCTGCGGGAAAGCATGCGGCTTAGGTCAATAGCCAGGCGCGGGATTTTTTTGAGCATGGCATCAAAGTCATCCTTTTTAATGACAAGAAGTAGACAGTCATTTAAGGCCTGCGCTGTTACGGAATGCGGTTCATCGGTCAAAAGTGAAATAATCCCGAAATATTTACCACGGTGCAGGTATTCCAGAATGGTCTTGTCTCCTTGCGGGTCTTGCGTGTAGATAACCACTCTCCCTATGACCACGCAGTAAAAGGCACTCGGCCCAGAACCTTCTTCATAGATGGTTTCGCCCTTCTTGAATTCTCTAAGGCTCAACCTTTCGTTAATGAAACTACGCTCTGAGCGCGAAAGGCTTGCAAAAAGGGGAATCTCCTGTAATATCAAATTTTTAGTAATACTATTCATGGGTTTAGAGTCTGTTTGTTTCACAGACCAAAGAAAACTTCCTGGCGCTATCTCTGACGGTTCGCTTGTAGGTATGGTAGTCGATATCAATCAAGCCGAAGCGGGGGCTAAAACCTCTATCCCATTCATAGTTATCGATCAAGGACCAATAAAGATAACCCAGACCCTGGATTCCTTTTTCCATGGCCAAGGCAAATGCCAAAAGGTGCTCCTGAATAAATTCCCAACGCAAGTTATCATCATCCGTACAGATACCGTTTTCCAGGATAAAGACAGGCAGACGAAACGTCTGTAAGGCCAAAAGTAAATCATAGAGCCCTTGTGGATGCACATCCCATCCTAACGAATTCTTTTTGAGGCGACTGCAGTTATCCTTACAGACATCGGTCAGTAAATGCGAAAAACGCCAGCTTCGCGTATCCACGAGGCTGCGGCTGTAATAATTGACGCCTATATAATCGAGCGCGCGGTGTCTGATAAGCCTTTTGATGAGCGAAAGATTGTACAATTTATGCCTCAAAAATACGCCTAGATTATTTTTCCAGGTAGCTCGACACGTTGCAAAGGCCTGCATGTTCTTAGCGAAACCCACCCGCGGAGAAGATAATTTTTTTTCTTTATAAATATGGTGGATCCGCTTGTAGGCCTCGATATGTGAGGATGCCATATTATCAACGACAAACTTGGCTTTCAAAAAGGATTTCTCCTGGGGAGGCCAGATACCTATGATGTAAGCATGGTAGGCATAGACAAGAGGTTCGTTAATGGTAACCCAGTAACGCACCTCGTCTCTGAGTGCCTCTACGATCCGTTCGCAGTAACGTAAGAAATAAAAGGTGGATCTTTTATTAAGCCAGCCGCCTGACTGAGCAAACCACAGCGGGTTGGTAAAATGATGCAGCGTTACGATAGGCTCTAGTTGACGCTCTCTTAACGCACCTATCACTTCTTTATAATGGGCCAACTCTTGCGACGAAAATGCGCCCTCGCGCGGCTCTATACGACTCCACTCGATGGAAAGGCGATGGGCGTTATGATGAAGGCTCCTGGCTAAATCAAAATCCTCTCTGAATAATTCGTAGCTGCGACAGGCCTCTCCCGAGGTCTCTTTCCGGTCCGTCCCCTTCTCCCACTCCCACCAATCGTTATACTGATTTTGGCCTTCTATCTGATGACTGGAGGTAGCTGCCCCCCAGAAGAAATCTTTAGGAAATTCAGGCATTGAGATTGAATTTATTTGATATATTTGCTGAGGCAACCGATGAGCTCTTCCATATTAACCGGTTTGGCTATGAACGGGTATCCGCCGATGATGTTGCCGCTATCCTCGATCTCTTTCTTCTGCACCACCACCGTTAAAAAGACAACGGGGATATCCTTGGTAGCCGGGTCTTCTTTAAGTTGCGTCGCTACCGTCGTTCCATCCAAATCTGGCATGATGATGTCAAGCAGTATCAAATCCGGACGGGCCTCCTTGGCCGCAGCCACTCCTTGCGCACCCTTATTCTCCTCTGATACCTCATATCGGCCCGTTGCCTCAAGGTTTAATTTGATCATGCGCGTAAAGGCCACTTCGTCATCGATGATGAGAATCTTTTTTTTATCCATTGAGACCCCCCTTCTCTTTTCGTCTTAAAGCTTAAGTTTCAATAGTTTCATACGGGCAGCGTCAAAGTCACCCTGACGCCAGGTGAACCCACCCTGTTTTCAATGGCGATCGTGCCGCCGTGCGTGCGCATGGTCTGACTGGAAATAGCCAGTCCCAGACCGCTTGAGCCACTCTCGCGCTTGGTTGTAAAAAAGAGCCCGAATATTCTATCCAGCGATTCCTTAGGGATCCCGATGCCCGTATCCTCAATCTGAATAAGCACCGCCCTTTTTGCCTCTCCAGAATCCTTGAGTCTGGTCTTTACACCAAGGGTGCCGCCATCCGGCATGGCCTGGATAGCATTAAGCAGGATATTGATAAAGACCCGCTCCATCTTTTTTTTATCCATCTGAACCGGAGGCAGGCCTCCTTCAAGATCCCTCATGACTCTGATCCGATGCCGGTCAAACTCGATTTGCATGAAGGAAAGTGCTTTTTCCATGAGCGAATTCAAATCGCTAGGCACCATATCAAATTTTGAAAAATGTGCAAACTCCAAAAGCCCCATTATGACGTTGTCTGCCCTGTCGATGGCATCCGTCATATACTTCAATATCAAGCCTACATTTCCATCCTCTGTCTTAAGCTTATCCTTTATGTATTCAATACCCTGGAGAATAATGGCCAGGGGATTCTTGACTTCATGTGCCACGCTGTTAACAAGTACCTCTATTTCCTTCATCTTTTGCTCCTGCAGCCTCTTAAGAAGTTCGGAGTCCTTTCCGTTTAGATTTTGCGTTTCTTCGCGTTGGGATTGATAGAACTTAAGCAACTGATAAATAAAAAAATATAGGGCGGGAAATAAAAATACAAACAATAGAATGAAGTGTAAAAAAGGATTAGGACTCAGGAACGACTTTAAAAAGCTAAGGACGATCATCACTGCTGATTCTGAAAAAAGGACGATCAGCACAATAATCCACAGGATATAAAAGGGAGAGTTAAAAACTTGAAATTTTAAGGAGGGGCGCTGTTTGCATTCAGGGCTTTCCATCCAACAAAAGTAAACTTAGGGCGTTTTTTGTGATGGTACTGAAGCATCTTCGGGAGAACCTGTCAAATACTTTTCAAGGACCGCCCATGTCTTGGGTCCGACCTTGCCATCTGCCTGCAGGCCGTTTGCCTTCTGAAATTCTATGATGGCCTTGCGGCTCAGGGGGCCGATCTTGCCATCAATGGCTCCTGTGTAAAGGCCAGCGTTCTTGAGAGCGGTTTGAATCTGAGTCGCATCAGGTTTATAGGGGCCTGCAGGAGGCAAAGGTAGAGATGAATCCGAACTTTTACTTACCTTAATCTCGGCGACGGTCTGATTCGTGCTCAGGGCACTGAGGGTCTCCATCGAGAGGGGTTCCTGTTCCTCCAGGGAAACCTCTTTTTTACCACACCCGTTCATCGTCATGCCGAAAAAGACTACCAGAATAACAACCATCATTTTTTTCATCCCGCGCTCCTGTTTAAATATTAAACTAATTAATACCTCCAACCTCTATGTTTACTATTGTAACAAAATGTCCACAGAAATCAAATGAAATTACACCCGAATCAAGATCGGGTCTTGAAATAGATTGGCAGGCAATAAGTTAGAAGACCCGATCTTGGACTTACCGATCTTGGACTTACGATTTTAAGACGGCTTCTCGACGGCAGCGGGGACAGAGAATTTTCATACGGTCTGAACGTTTCATATCAGACTCTACTTTCGGCGAGTATTTTTCTTTAAAGGCGAGATTCAAACTTTTTAAATAAAAGAGCGATAAGGATGTATTGGAAAAAATAAAAGGTCCTAATCTCTGGGACAACCAGGTATATTGGTCATAAGGCACTATAACATCCTGACAGCACTCGCAAAGGATGAGTTCCTTTTCTACAGAATGTTTCAGCTCTTCTCTCTGTTGGGTAGTAGCAAAATCAAATTCCTGTGAAAGTATTATACCCTTACCCGTCAAACAATTAATCTCGCACTGTCCACAAAAAATACAGATATCCCAATGGACAGTTAATACCCTTTGAGGCTTACCATTTTTAACCACATCTTCAATATCTATAGCGCCAGCTGGACACACCTGTGCGCAGGCACCACAACCCACACAATCCTCCTCATGAAAATAAGGTCTGCCTCGAAACCTTTCATATGGCTTATGCGACTCGTAGGGAAAACGACTTGTATAGGGCCCTTTGATTAATGCCTTTATGGCTTCTTTTAGTTCGCGTAATTTAGGTTTTCTCATTTATTATCCTCAGCATACTTATCGCACACCGATTTTTGCCAGAGCCTTACACCTGATTTATGCGCACCACGAGCCAGTGCATGCGCTGAGACAGGGGCGGTTAATAATAAAAATATAATACATAAAATTGCCTTAATGCCACCAGCAGTAAATCCCTTAAATAAAAATAACCCAAAAAGTATACTACAGGTTCCTAGGGTTACGCATTTAGTGGAGGCTTGAAGTCGGTTATAAACATCGGGAAGTCTAATCAGTCCTAAGCAACCAAAGAAATCAAAAAACAGACCCATCAATATAAAAAACATACCTATCGTCTCATTCATCAAAATTTCTTCCTTCTAGATACTTGGCCAGGGCAAGGGTTGAGATAAAGCTCTGTAATGCCCAGGCAATACCAATATCAATATACCAGTCTCTACCTGTAGGAATTCCCAATACAGCGCAAAAACCTAAAATTAAGATTCCCAAGATATCAATGGCTACAGCTCTATCCGCAGGTGTAGGGCCTTTTAAGATACGCAAGACACAAAACACCCCACAAAATAAAAGCACAAAAAATGTGTGTTTTAAAAGTTCGGATTGCCATTCGAGCAAAGAAACAAAAGGATAAAAAATAATGACAAGTAAAATAATTAAAATTGCCAGTAAACCTATTATCCAGCGCATTTGTCTCATTCAAAAATCCTTCTTAAAATATGCTCAAACCTCTTTACTATGATTTCGGTTGCCTTCTGGATATCCTTATCTTTAACATCAATCCAGTGTATGTATAAAAAACCATTTTCTTGATCTATATCCACACACATGGTGCCAGGGGTAAGAGTAATAGAATTAGCCAGGAAGGTTAAAGCTGTATCTGATTTCAATGTGGTCACAACCTTTACAATACCAGGGTTGATAGGTAGATTGGGATGGAAGACCCGATAAGCCACATCAATATTGGCCTTTAAGCATTCCCAGATAAATACTGGCGCATAATAAAGAAACCAAAGGTAACGGCTGAAGTGCCTAAATATATGCGGTCTTTTTACGAACATATCTCCGGTCATAAAAGAAACAAAAACAGAAACTAAAATACCAATTACTAAATGTTGATAGTCAGGCGGCCAGGTTAAGAATGACCAGACTGAAAGTGCAATTAAAAATAAAATGATTCGACTTTTTTTCATTTCAGCACACCAAAAATAAGGTCTTTATAAGCATTGCCTGATAGTAAAACATTAACCGCTGACAGAAGGAAAGATTTAAATACAGGCAGAATCAATAAACCACTGACCACACAAATGATTGCTAAAATTACCATTGATAAACCCATGGACCAAGGTACTTCTTTTATGTCTTGCCATGCCTTATTAATTTTTCCAAAAAATGCAAAGTTTTGGAATTTTAAATAATAAGCTAAAGTTATAATGCTTACCAATACTGCTACGGTTGCAGATACGAAATATCCTGCTTGTACTGCAGCAATAATTATAATTAACTTGCTAAAGAAGCCGCCCAAAGGGGGAATTCCGGATATTGACATTGAACCAAAAAGGCTAGTGAAACCCGTGATAGGCAGCCGACTGTTTAAACCACCCAGCCTTTTTAAATCACGCGTATCAGTAGAATATTCGATTGCACCGGAGTTTAAAAAGAGTAAGGATTTGAAAACAGCATGGTTAAATAGATGGAATAAACCTCCCAAAATAGCTAAAGGGGTACCTATTCCTAAAGCAAATATAATATAGCCCATTTGACTAATACTTGAATAAGCAAACATCCTCTTTATATCATTTTGGGCTATGGCCAATAATGCACCAATGACCTGCGATATTACACCTAAGATTACCAAAATAAAAAATATCTTACTGGATACTCCTAAGATATTGAAGAAAATCCTACAGATAGCATAAACCCCCAATGTCTTTATAAATACCCCTGAAAGCATTGCTGATATCGGCGCTGGTGCAGAAGGATGCGCATCAGGAAGCCAGGCATGAAAAGGAACCAGTGCTGCTTTTAAACCAAACCCTCCCAGAAACAATACCCCAATAAAACTAACCATCAGGCCTTGTGGCTTATTGGATAATACTAAAGCAATATCTGCCAAATTTAGCGTAGAGGTATAACCATAGAGCAAAGCTATCCCTAAGAGTATAAAACTGGATGCCACTGACCCCATTATCGCGTATTTAAAAGAGGCCTCTAATTCTTCTGCTTCAGTGCCAAAGGCAACCAAGGCATAACTTGCAATTGAGGCTATCTCTAAAAAGACGAATAGATTAAACATATCTCCTGTGACAATTACGCCGTTCATCCCTGCTAACATGAGCATAAATAAAGTATAAAATCTGTATTTATCTGTATATCTTTCCATATAACTGATAGAAAATATGGTTATAAGAAAACTAACTAAATTTACCGTAACGAGCATAAAAGAGGTAAGACCATCCATGACCATGCAGATTCCTATGGGCGGTATCCATCCACCTACTTTATAGATCAAAATTTTATTAACACTGACTAATTTTATAGAATAAAGTGAAATTATTAATAAACTCAATGTGCCTAAATTAGCCAAGATATCGCCAAGGCTTTTTATCTTTTTCCCAAAAAGTGAAATCAAAAATGCCGCACCTAAAGGAATAATCACGAAAAAAGGCAACATCATCCTCTTAATCTCCTGATCTTAGTAATGTCGAATGTGCCATATTTCTCATATATCCTTATCGCAATCGTTACAATCAATGCAGTTATCGCCAGACCAATAACAATAGATGTAAGAACCAAGGCCTGGGGCAAAGGATCAACCATAGTAGTGATTGTCTGTTCCTTGACTAATATAGGGGCCCGGCCACCTATCCGGTAACCCACTAAAATAAAAAATAGATTTACAGCGTATTCAATAATTCCCAATCCGATGATAATCTTGATTATATTTCGTTTTCTTAATACGCAGTAAAGCCCAATGCAAAAAAGCAAAAGGCATAGCACATATTCACTATATCCGCTCATTTCTCATCCGATCCTTTAAATAAAACTAAAACTGCAAAAATAGCAAATAGGCCTGCTCCTACCTTAAGACATATAGCGACATTACATAATGGAATGATGCCGGCACTAAATAATTCAAAGGGTTTACCTTTATTCAAGAAAAAGTTAAAAAAGAAATAACCGCCTAAAAACCCAAGTAATGCTATAGCCAGAAACATTAATGCGCCCAGGCTTTCTAAAATAGACGCGGCAGCTTGCGATAGTTTCTTAAGTGCAACCTCCTTGCCAAAGGCAAGCATCAAATGAATAAATGAAAGCGCCATAATTACACCGCCGGCAAAACCTCCTCCCGGACTGACATGTCCATGTAAAACAATATAAATTCCATAAAGGAGTATGAGACCAACGGTAAGCCGGGTAATAGTCTTTACGATTAAGGTCATCCCTTTTTCAGGATTTCTCATTTTTTATTCTACCCACTTTCCTTATCACTGCTAATACACCCATCACAGCAGTAAAGAGAATAGTTGCTTCTCCTAAAGTATCATAGGCCCTAAAATCTAATATTACAGAGGCAACCATATTCGTCGCCCCAGTTTTCTCTAGCCCTCTACCAACATATTCTTTTGCTACCCTCATCATCGGCTCACCAAAACGGGGTAACTCTCTCAAGGCAAAATAAGCGAATATCAATAAGGAGGCAATAAATAATAATGTTGATGCGGTATTAAAAAACCAGCGTCCATCTTTTACTAAGGTTAAATCTCTATGTATGGTTGCGCGGATAAGTATAATAAGACATAAGATCTCTACAACCAACTGGGTTATGGCTAGGTCAGGTGCCTTCAAGATCAGGAAGGCTAGAGATAAACCTAATCCAACCGCACCTACAGCAATTACGCTAGAGAGCAAATCCTCAATCTCTACTGCCACGACAGCGGCAAAAACCATAAATAATAAGAGTAATTGTAGTTCCATAAGTGAAGACATAAGTTATGGAGACAGCTATTAATTAGCTAGTCGACATAACTTATCTGTCTGAACTTAATTCGCGCAAATGACTTACGTCGCTCTTTCAGAGCTTCCGTAAGTTATGCGTTCATTAAAAAAGGATGATATAAAATATTCCTAATATTCCTATTAGGTACCAAACTAGATATGTAGGTAAGACCCCATTATGCAAATATTGCAAAACTCCAGAGAAAGAAAATATAAATTTTTTTCCTTGGTGATAGATATCAAAAAAGCCTGCTTCAGCTCTTTTGTATATGGCACGCAGGTAGCCCAATTCTTTTATAGTGTTATAAAATTCCGTGCCTGTAACTCTGGCAGTGTCTAAATCAAGGGTTTCTCCTCCTACAAAAGTTGTATCTTGACGTATACGGGGCCTTAGTCCTTTTAATTGAAATATCAAGAGTCCCAAGAGCAAACCAACAATAATAAGTAAGGTAGATAAAGTCGCATACCAGCTTCCTATAAAAGTTACTCCTCCTACAACAGGTAGAATAAAATACTTAAGGGGGATTTGGTTAGCAAATATACCGAAGGTCACACAGAGAGTTGCTAAGACAATACAAGGTAGCCACATTGTCCAAGAAACCTCATTGGCCCGTTGGCCCGTTGGCCCGTTGGCCCGTTGGCCTAAAAACGTAGCGTGGATTAACTTCATAAAACTGGCTAAGGTAAGGCCTGAACCAAACATTGCTGCAGTCAAACTTATAACAATCATGATACGTAATGGATAGTTTGTGGTCTGTAATTGACCGATCAATCCCTGATAAACCATCCATTTGGAAACAAAACCATTAAAAGGAGGGACGCCAGAAATAGAAAGACTAGCAATAAGTGCACAAACATAGGTAACGGGCATTGTTCTGAATAATCCTCCGAGTTTATCTAAGTCAGTTGTACCTGTCTTTTGTTCTACATTGCCTGAAATTAAAAAAAGCGCTTGTTTATATATAGAGTTATTTAACATATGAAATATTCCACCGGCAATGCCAATGGGGTTACCTGTGCCTATGCCTAAAACCATATAGCCCACTTGTGATATGGCGTGATAACCCAGAAGTCTTTTCATATTGTGCTGAATTAGAGCCATCATCACCGCTGCAATTATGGTAAAAGCACCTACTAGCATAAGTAATATATTCATCGCTGAATTCATAACAAATAAATCTAAAGAAATCCTTACCAAAAGATAAATGCCTAATAATTTATCCAGAGAAGCAGGTAAATAGGCTACTACGGGTAAGGGCGCAGTTTCTGCACAATCCGGAATCCAGGTATGAAAAGGCATTGCTCCAGCCTTGGCAAAACAGGCAATAGCTATACAGAGATACGCTAAAACCACTAAACCATTATTCAGTTCTAATCTAACACTATCCATCTGCAGGGTGCCGGCCAAATGATAAACTATAACTATACCTAATAACAGGAGTGCATCAGAGCCACCTACAATAATAAAGGTCTTTTTAGCCGCCATACCGGCATTATCTTGCCCCATATTAATGAGAAGATATAAAGTCAATCCCAAGAAGCCCCATAAAACCAAGAGTAAAATAAGATTATTGGCGAGCACTGCCCCGATGGATGCAATCATAGTTAAAATAATATAAAGGTAATACTGAATGAGCCCAGATCTTCCTTTCATAAATCTGGCTGAATAGATGACGGTGAGAACGAAAAATAACCCTATGGCCAGAACCACAAAACTATTCAGGCTGTCGAGTCGAAACCAAGGATAAAAAGAAGAGAGATCAATCATGAAATCCCATTTCTTTCCTGATTCGGCTGGTTTTCTCCTGGGACAGCTTGATTAATTCCCAGCCGCTCATGATTTTCTTATTATCTGATTTATTGATAACGGCCAGCCTTTCTGTGCAGCAGTAACAGGGATCCACAGCTGCAAGAGTTATGGCCGCATCCGAGATGGTCCCTCCCACCGCTGCAACTTTATTAGAAGCTACGTTCATATAACTTGGTGCGCGGATTTTGTGCCTAATCGGCCGATTTGTACCGTCACTACGTACATAATGAAAACACTCCCCCCTTGGCGCCTCTACCCTGCCAATACCCTCTCCCGGAGGTATATCTTTGACATTGGCATCTATCTCGCCTTTGGGCATCTTATCCAGGCACTGACGAATAATACTTATTGACTCTAACATTTCCAATATTCTTACAACTGTTTTTGCAAATATATCCCCATCCTTTTCCACAATAACATTCCAGTTTATTCTATCATAAGCGCCGTAAGGGTCGTCTTTGCGTACATCTATTTTTATTCCTGAGGCCCTGGCAGTAGGCCCTTCTACGCACCAGTCAATCGCCTGCTGTTTAGTCAGAATTCCTAGGCCTTTGAGTCTTGATTTTATAACCGGATCATCCATTACCGCACCTTTGAACATATTAACCGCAGGCACTAAATCATCCAGGGCCTTCTTTAGTACAGGTATATCCTCTTCTTTTATATCACGTCTCACCCCCCCTATTTTCATCATCGCATAGTGGTTACGGTTACCCGTAATCATTTCAAACATATCTAATATGGGCTCCCTATAGCGCCAGGCCCACATCCAGACCGTATTGTAACCGATGAAATGACCGGCGAGGCCCAGCCAGAGCAGATGGCTGTGAATCCTCTCTAATTCCGCGATAATGGTGCGGATATAGAGTGAGCGCTCAGGAACCTCTATCTTAGCCAAATCTTCAACTGCATTTACATAGGCAAAGGGGTGAGAAGTCGAACAGATACCGCATATACGCTCAACTAAAAAGGCTACCTGGTCAAAATGTTTATGTTCGGAAAGCTCTTCGATTCCACGGTGCAAATAACCGATAACTATATCAATATCTATAACCTTTTCGCCTTCTACATAGAGCCGGAAGAACTCCGGTTCGTCCTGTAAAGGATGGTACGGACCTATGGGTATGATGACTTTATGCGACATGTTCGTTGTCTCGTTATTTCGTTGTCTCGTTATTTCGAAAAAACGAGTAAACAAGATAACGAATAAACGATCTCAGACCTCTCTCTTATGTCTCAAAGGATATTGATTTTGCGGCCAATCATCAATTAAAAGTAGATGTTTCAAATTCGGATGTCCGATAAAATTAATGCCCAGCAATTCCCATATTTCGCGCTCAATCCACTCGGCCGCAGGAAACATGGTAACCAAGGAATCTATTTCTGGTTTTTTCTTGTCTTCAAGCAAAACCCGCACAGAGATCATTTCTCCAGTTTTATCAAAACTGAAATGGTAGAGTATCTCTAAGCCACCTGGCGTATCCTGACCAGTAGCAATGACAAACCTTAAACCAAAATCTTGAAATAATAAACGCGCTACTTCCCTGATATATTTTGGTTTAGCGGAAAAATAAATCCTGCGCGAGGAATGCTGATACCAATCCATTACTTTATCGTTTAACCTCTCTTTAATTTCATCTGCGATGGCCATTATTTCTTCCCTTTTACTTTATTTATCAACTTTACAATTCCGGCAATCATGGCTTCGGGTTTGGGAGGACAACCGGGTATATAGAGGTCAACGGGAATTAATTCATCTAAGGCACAAGGCGTATTATAGCCGTCTTTAAATATCCCCCTACCCAATGCGCAAGAACCGACTGCAACCACGACGCCCGGCTTTGGCATCTGTTCATAAAGCCTCTTGGCTCTTGGCGCTGCCTTTCTGGACAATGAACCGGTAATCAAAAGTACATCGGCGTGGCGGATGCTACCTACCAGCATTATGCCAAATCGTTCCACATCGTATCGAGGAGTCAATAAATCCAAAATCTCGATATCGCAGTTGTTGCAGGAGCCGCCGATACAAAGGTGAAACACCCAAAGAGATTTTGTTAATGCTTTTAGCTTAATATTCATAATTTACGGAGGTTGTCTAAGGTTAAATGATATCATCTAAGGTTTATAAGGTTGTCTTATAAAGAGCAGCTTCAGATAACCTTAAACAACCTATAGATAACCTCAGTTAACCTTTTCAATATCCCAGGAACGCTAATACAACAGCTATTATCGCCAGCAACGTAGGTATTCTCCAAAAGAACTTTAGTGCCTGGTCAATGCGCAGTCGCGGATTCGTATTTTTAATCAGTATAATAACCACCAGTATACCTATATATTTAGCGATTAAAAATAAGGGACTCAAATCCTTTGCCAGAAACAGAACAATTAAGAATAAGGGCATCGTATAAAGCATAATGGCCTTTGTCAATTTGAAAAGAGCCAGAGGAAGGCCAGAATATTCGATTAAAACACCTGCCATGATCTCCTGCTCTGCCTCCGAGGCATCAAAAGGCACAAAGCCTAATTTTGCCTGCATACACAATATAGCCGTCACAAACGCCAATATCCCCGATATAGATGCAATATTTGCACCGTAGTTAATTTGGTGATTGACAATTTGACCTATCTCTATAGCGCCATCACTCTTAATTATTATTGCAATAATTGACAAGATGAAAGGGAGTTCATAGGCTAAAACTAATTTCATTTCACGCGAGACGCCAATTGAAGCAAGCGGATTTCTTGAAGCCGAACCCCCTAAAATCATGGCTATTGCTGGAATAACCAAAAGATAAATAATTACGATCAGGTCACCGAGAAAACCCTCCAGAGGATTAATTATACTCTTTCCCAACATCGCCGCTACTAAACTTAAACTCAAAACCCCAAAGTACGGAGAAAGCAAAAAGGTAAATTTTGCTCCTTCGGGCACAATAGTCTCTTTACCTAGTAATTTTACAATATCAATAAAATTCTGATACCAGGGTGGACCTCTACGCCACTGTATACGCGCAGTAACCTTTCTATCTACCCAACCGGCCAATAGACCAATTACTGCACTAAATAAAAAACCGGGAAAGATTAAGTAGTTAAAAATTATCTTCATGTTTCGTTGTCACATTGTCACGAAAAAACGCGTAGATGAGATAATAGACATTATTTTTTCTTCGGTTGTGCTTCTTCCCTCGACCACTTCCGTGTATGCACAGCCAGATGTTCTCCTAAAAAAAAGATATCTTTCTCTGGGTCCTCTTCTATCTCTTTGACCTCAATAGCCTTCTCAGGACAGCTCGCAACACACTGGGGAAGTTCTTTGCTTATACCGACACAATAATCGCAACACGAATCTAAATAAGGAATGAAATCCTGGAATATGACACCAAAAGGACAGGCCACCGTGCAAGACTTGCAGCTGGTGCAGCGCATCTTATAACGCTTGATATGACCGTCAGCAGCCCTCTCTAAAGCATTATGATAACAGGCATTCACACAAGGCGCCTCTTCGCAGTGACGACAGATCGTCGAAAAAGTAGCGTATTCGCGAAGGTTGGCGATGCCATTATTCTGCGGATGATAAAAATAGTCGCAACAGACCTTACATTCTTTACACTTGCTACAGATTTCCAAATCGACAAATAATCGTTTCATATTTAACTCAACATGACGCTTTGGGTCGATAGTCGATAGTAAACCATAGACCATTGACTATAGACCATAGACCCGCATATTTTTTTCATTGGATTAATCCCAGATATCATACAAATCCTTCAACTCCTCATAGGTAAAAACAGGTCCATCTTTACACACATAGAATTTGCCCAAGCGGCAATGGCCGCATTTGCCCAGGCCGCAGGACATATTTTTTTCCATGGACAGATAGATATCCTGGGGCTTAAAACCTATCTCTGATAATTTCAAAGTCGTGAATTTCATCATGATGGGCGGCCCACAAACTACGGAAACGGCTCTTTTAAGGTTAACCGGCAGGTCTTTCAATATCGTGGTGACCAGACCGACATGACCCTTCCATTTGGAGTCTCCGACGTCAACGGTGGTCACGACATTCACCTTCTTCATCTCGGCCCATTCGGGTAGAGAATTTTTGTAAACGATATCCGCGGGAGTCCGAGCTCCGTATCGTAACACTACCTTATTGTAATCCTGTATCTCGGCAAAAAGAGCAAACAAGAGCGAACGTAAGGGTGCCAGGCCCACCCCACCGCCTACAATCAAAACATCCTTACCTTTGAATTTCTCTAACGGATAACCTTTTCCGTAAGGTCCGCGCAGACCCAACACTTCTCCTTTGCCCATCTCATGCAGTTTGGAAGTCACGCTGCCGACGCTCATGATGGTCACATCCATCTTTTCCTTAACTTGGGGGTCAGAAGAGGGAGTAAAAGGTGCCTCTCCTAAACCGGGCACCGTCAACTCAATAAATTCTCCGGTGCGAAAAGAGAAGGGTGCCTTTGGCCTTAACACAAAGGTCTTGATAGTAGGAGTCTCCTCGATTACGTCTTCTAATATGGCCTCAGCGGGCTGATAGATGTTTTTCATCATAGAGTCTTCTTAAGATATAACGAATGTCTATGCGTCCAGGGCAGACTTCCACACACCTGCCGCAACCGCAACAAGCCTGAAACCCGATATTGCTGATAAAGAAATCGAATTTCTTCAAAAAGCGGTTACGCAATCTCATATAGCGCATCTTCAAAGGATTGGCTCCGCCTGCCACTTTTGAAAAGTTCTTCAACAGGCAGCCATCCCACAGACGCAGTCTCTTTGCGTTCTCTCCGGAAGCTTCATCCATTAACAGGAAACAATGGCAGGTATCGCACATAAAGATGCAACCGCCGCACTCAACGCAGGTCAGCATCTGCTCCTGCCAAACCTGGGAATTGTAACCAGCCAGAACAATCTCCTGCAGCGACTCTTTTTTGGGTATCTTATGATAGGAGAGGTGTTTATCCATTTTTTTGATGATGACATCTCTTTTGGCCTGCCTTCCGGATAATTGGCCGGATGAGGCTGGCGTGAATATCTCTTGGAGAGATTCAAGAATCCTGCTGGCTCTCTCGCCTGCCACATCTACCAGGTATCCGTCATTCAAGGGAGAAAAATTAAAATCAAAACCTTCCGTTGCATAAGGATTGATGTCGAATGCCCGGCAGAAACAGACCTCTTTAAATTGCGGGCAGTCGCCGGAGATAATCAGTGCATTTTTTCTTCTGGATTCAAAGGTAGGATCTATCTCATTGCCTCCCAAGAAAACAAAGTCCTGGATCTTAAGAGAAAACAGGTCGCAATTCTTTATTCCAGCCAAGGCCATTGGCTTCTCTTGTTGCGAATAGGAGGCCTCTTTATCGGTAAAATAGCTGCAGACCTCTTCCTTAAAATAAGTGAAAAAGGCACGCGCAGCAGGCTCGATGCTGCGGTAATCGTTGAAAACGACTTTTTCTTTTTCCGTAGAGGAATATGGCACTAAAAGATAATCATCAGTGGGCAGTTGCAACCCATAGTCGCAATTCACTTTTTGGGAGGTTTGGATTCTGACAGGGACATACAACTCAAATGTCTCGGCAATGCGTTGGTAAAAACGATGCAGGTTGTCAGCCTTTAAGAAAAAGGTATCCATTTAAACTATTGAAAGATTCTGTGGCTGGAGCAAGTGTGTGAATCCCGTTATCATTTTCTGGCGGGAGGAATTCTCACAAAGCAGCCCTAAAAAATTTAAATTTTATATTAACATAATTATTTAAGGCTGTCTACAAAAAAAATTAACCTGGGACTTCAGGGGGCTTAGATAACCGCTCTCTCACCAGTTCGCTGACTGTTTTTCCGTCCGCAGCACCCGCACATTTGGCGCTGACCTCTTTCATCACCCGCCCCATATCTTTCATGTCCTTGGCGCCGAGCTCGGATGCGACCTCTTCAATGATCTTTTGAATCTGTTCTTTCGGCAAGGGAGGTGGCAGATAAGACTTCAAGATTTCTAGCTCTTTTGATTCTTTATCCGCCAGATCTGTTCGGCCGCCCTTTTGGAACTGTTCAATCGAATCCTGGTGTTCTTTGACCTGCTTTCTTATCACCGCCAACACTTCTGTATCCTCCAGCTTCTGTTTCTTTTTGGCAATGGCAACATTTAGCATTTCAGCCCTTAAGAAATTCAATGCCGAAGATTTGAGCGTATCCTTGGCCTTCATGGCCTCCTTATAATCATTCAATATTTTTTCTTCTAATGGCATGGTAGCCTCCCTAATCTTACGTGATTCGTCCCTCGGTTGCGCAGCTCGAATCGGTAAACGTTTTACGGCTTGCGGCCGTAAGACGCTCAACGTATAACGATACGAGCAGCGTAACCGCAACCGAAAGACACAACCACAAATATCTTAAATGGACAAATATTAAAACAAAATACTCATTTTGAATCTGGAGAGCCTGTTTTGTAAATCTCTCATGGTCAGGTCTGCTGTTTTGCTTACGCCAAAACTTTCGATGTTAAAAGAAGCAGCCACCGTTCCATAGGCAAGCGCTTTTTTTATGTGAGTGGCGCTGACTTTCTTGGCACCAGTCAAATATCCCATAAAACCACCTGCAAAGGCATCTCCTGCACCCGTAGGGTCAATAACTTTATCCACGGGAAAGGCCGGAAGGCAAAAGATGAATTTATCGCAATAAAACAAAACACCATGCTCACCCTTCTTAATCAGAATCATCGGGGGACCAAACTGCCGCAGTCTTTTAGCGGCCTTTACCAGATTCTCCTCCTGAGAAAGGTCCCTGGCCTCCTGGTCATTGGCTACGTAAATATCCACTTCTTTTAACAAACTTAAAAGAGATTTACGCTTATGCCTGATCCAATAATTCATGCTGTCCAGGGCCACCAGCTTGGGAGAGCGCATATGGCTTAAAAGGACTCTTTGGATATCCGGGTCGATATTAGCCAGGAACACGTATTTGATCTTGCGCTGTTCATCGGAAACAGTGGGCGTAAACGTCGAGAGGACTCCCAGTTCTGTGCTTAAAGTCAAGGCAGTATTTAAATCACCCCTGTATTCTCCCTCCCATTGAAAGGTTTTACCTTCCCTAAAGATAAGGGAAGTCAGGATAATTCCCTTTTGTTTCAAGAAGGTGACGTATCTTTTGGGAAAATCACGACCCACCACTGCCACCAGGTGGACGTTACAGAAAAGCCGCGCTGCCATGGCAAAATGAACGGCTGAGCCCCCTAACATCTGCTTCCTTTCTCCAAAAGGGGTCTTGACCGTATCCAGGGCTACTGTTCCCAGAACCACTATGCTCATTTGTTATTTCATTCCTAACCAAAACCAGAATATTATCGCAAGCACCATCCTATAGATACCAAACACTCTAAAGGAGTGTTTTTTTACAAAAGCAAGCAAAAAGCGCATGGATAGAAAACTCACCCACCCAGATATGATAAATCCAGTAGAAAGCAGTAAAAAATCGCTTTCTTTAAATGACGGTGCGCACTTAAACATGTCCCATGCCGTGGCTGAAATCAAAGTAGGCAGGGCCAGAAGGAAAGAGAACTCTACGATGGTTCTACGCTTAAGACCAAGTGCGAGGCCTCCAAGAATAGTTGCAGCTGAACGCGAAACTCCTGGTATCACGGCTATAGTTTGAAATAAGCCAATCGCCAGGGCCTTAGGATATGTTATCGCTGTAAGTTCCTGCGTATCAGATTCTTTTTCGCGATGGAAGCGTTCGAATACGATAAGCATTATCCCACCCACAAAAAGAGCGCAAAGGACAACTAAAACATTATCGAATATAAAACTTTTGATAAATTTGTAGAAGATGACACCGATAACGGCCGTAGGAACAAATGCCGTAAGAATCCTCTTTCCTATTTCCCAGTTTTTAAGCAGGGTTTCCCAATACATGACAGCCACAGCCAGGATAGCTCCGGATTGAATCGCAATCTCAAAACTCTTCACGAATTCTGTCTGGGCAATACCCAGCCACCGGACAGCGAGTATCAAATGGCCGGTTGAAGAAATCGGCAGGAATTCCGTTAATCCCTCTATGAGCCCAAGAACAGAGGCCTGCAGGATATTCATGTCTGCTTCCCAAAAAGTCCAGCCAAGGCTAAGTCAACGAGCTCCGTATCCCATTCGTGGGCAATAAGCTCTTCCCGGATGGCCTGCTGGCTTTTGCCTTGAGATTTTTTAGCGTACATATAAGCAGTTAAAACGCCTAAGTTGTACTGCTGGATAGGTGTCAACTTGCTTCTTATGGACTTTTGACTCTCTTTATAATCTTCTCTCTGATTCATAAAATAACAAACGACAGCCAACAGCAAGGGAATGGATAAAACAAATACTGCACTAACGAATAAAAACCAGCTGGTTCCCCCTAAAAGATATCCTGCGACACCCCAAAATATATCGAACAGATAGTGGGCTGCGACCAGAGGAAGCAGGCCGTATCTAACGAATATAAAACCGTAGATAAGGCCCAGGATGCCGACTTCAATGCCACGAAACCAAACAGGAAATATCGCATAGGTGGAGTGGCCTATACCCCAGAGGCAGGAAGTCAGAAAAATGGCCAGCGCCGTATTCTTCAGGTATTTCTTCCCCAGGCTTATGCCAAAAAGCCTGAATGTCACTTCTTCATTGACGCTGGCACTGATGGCTAAGGCAAAGGCGCTTAAAAAAGGCACATAGGCCGAAGAGATCTGGTTTAACCAGATCCACTCCTTCCATACCCCTGCAATCTCCTGTCCGATGAAAAAAAGACCGGATTGCACGCCAAGAAGAATAAAAAATAAAATGTATCCAAACAGGAGATAAGCGCTGACATGGCGACTGAAAAAAGTTGTCCGCAGGTAATGGGTAAAAGCACTGTATGGTCTGTTCGGGAAAGCTCTCAGCCGCAAAGATTCTCCGGCTATGCCAGGGAGCACAAAGGCAAAACTCAAAAGCAGGGCATCCATAACCTTTCTCAAGGTAAAGATGCCCATAAAAGACGCCAAGGAAACGCTGGTCCGGTAGTGGATGGCGATGTACGGGATATTGTTAACAATGGATAATAAATTAAAGGTGAGCAAGAATATAGCTATAGATAAGAAAAAACGTTTAGACAGGCGACTGGCCAGGTCCTGTCCCTTCTTAATGACTAAATAGATAGAACAACCCAACAAGAAAATATATAGGATCAGATAAAACCCATAAAGGTATTCTCCGATAGCCAACTGGTTTTCGATTTCGCGCCGGAACTTCTCAGGCACATCAAGATTATTCTTGTAGAATTCCCTGACCTCGTTTCCCGAAACCGTCGCCCCGATGAGAAGCTTTGCCCCTCCCTGATCTTTTTGCCAGGGGACATACACGTCCTTCCTCTCCCAGGAAAAACTGTAATCCACTCTGTTTTCCAGGCGTTTGGCCTTCTCTTCATGAAAATCAAAATCAGTCCAATCCACCTCATAAAAATCCTTTAAAAATTCTTCTGCCCGCTTTTTGGCTATTGTCCTGTCAACCGTTTCACGTAAAGCGATATCATCTATAAGATGCCTGAAGCTTAAGACCTCTCCTGTCCGGGGGCTGATGGTCAAAATAAATTCTTCTTTTTCAAATTCTTTGAAGAACCTCACCTTCCAGTGGAATAATTCATAATCATGCCTGCTTAAAAAATCCTCCTCTTGTCTGAAACCAAGAGTCCTCTGCAGATACCTGTCCTGCCACTCATCCATGGAAAAGGCGACAACTCTAGAATAATCTTGTGTATCTATTGAGCGGGAAACAAGATAATCTTTAGCTTTCTCAAAGACCTGGGTCCTGTTCAAGAACAGATGGATAAAGGAAAACTGCGGGTAGCCAAGATGCAGCCATGTAAAAAAACACATCAGCGCTAGGACAGCAAACAAACACCACTCTTTGAAAGAAATCTTCATAGGTTTTTAGCAGTGGTGCGCCTTAAAAAATCCTTTAGATCCCGAGGTAATCCGGCGTTGATTTTTATCTCTTTGCCGGTTAAGGGATGGATGAATTCAAGTGATGTAGCGTGAAGACATACCCTTTTGAATCTCAGTTCATAATCGCGCCGGAAGGCAAATCTTGATTCGCCAACCAAGGGATGGCCGATACTTTTAAAATGAATCCTAATCTGATTCGTGCGGCCTGTGAGGGGCCAGACCCTGACAACGGTAAAATTCCTTCTCCTTTCAATGGCCTGATAAGAGGTGCTTGATGGCATCTTTTCAATGGCACTCCTGATACACCCCCTATCTTGAGACAGAGCCCCTTGTACGAAGGCAAGATACGTCTTCTTGACCCTCCGAGACCTAAAGGCGTCCATCATTTTTTTCTGAATCGATTTGCCTTTGGCGTAAATCACCAAACCCGACGTCTCCCGATCCAGGCGATGACAGGGGTACAGATTTAAAGACTCGCCCCTTTCTCTCATATGCGTATTCAGGATACTGGTCAAGGTCCTGGATTCCTTTTTTGGCGTAGGGATGACGAGCAGACCCGAGGGCTTATCCACCACCAACAACCAATCATCCTCATAGACTATAGGGATATTCATCCCTAAGAGATCTCCAGCATTCTGTCTATGGCTTTTTTGGCGCGCATCCTTATCTCATCAGGCACCCTGACTTCTTCCTTGAGTTCCTCTAATGACCAAAGTATTTTTTCCTGGTTCGTGCGCTTCATGTTAGGGCAGACAGCCCTTTCGGAAGCAGGATAAAATTCCTTTGTGGGGTTATCCACTTTGAGCCTATAGATAAGACCCACCTCTGTGCCTATGATCACTTCCCTGGCCTCAGTCTCCTTGGCAAACTTGACCATCCGGCTCGTGGAAAGCGCCACATCTGCCATGGCCACAACCTGCGGAAGGCATTCAGGATGAACGATCACCTTGGCATGGGGATGAAATTCCTTCTCCCGTCTGATATCCTCGGGCAGTATCTTGACGTGCGTCGGACAATAACCATTCCAGACTATAAGCTCTTTGCCGGTATGCTTTTGCACAAAATCAGCCAGGTATTTATCCGGCACAAAAATAATCTCTTTTTCTTCCTTTAGGGCATTCACCACATTGACGGCATTGGTGGAGGTACAGCAAAAATCCAGTTCGGCTTTCACCTCGGCGGAGGTGTTCACATAGCCGACTGTCACAGCCTGCGGATGTTTGCTTTTTAGTTTCCTTAAATCTTCGGCGGTTATCATATGGGCCATGGGGCATCCTGAATTCACATCAGGCATAATGACTTTTTTATGAGGGCAAAGGATAGAAGCTGTCTCAGCCATAAAATGAACGCCGCAGAAAACAATCACGTCGGCGCTGGTGCCAGAAGCGATGCGGCTGAGCTCCAAAGAATCCCCCCGGTAATCCGCCACATCCTGGACTTCGGGAAGCTGATAATTATGTGAGAGGATGACGGCGTTACGCTTCTTTTTAAGCTCCTCGATTCTTTCTTCCAACTCGTTAAGCTCTCCTTTAGCCATTCTAACCCAATACCCTTTCGATGATACCGCCTCCCAGCACATTATCCCCATCATAAAACACGGCAGCCTGACCCGGCGTAATCGCAAACTGGGGCCTGAAAAATCTGATTCTCATTTTTTTGCCAAAAGGAACGACTCCGGCGCGAGCTTCCTTGTGATTATACCTTATCCTGACATGCACCGCAACTTTCTTTTTGACAGGCGAAAGGATAAAATGCACATTTTTAACCAGAAATTCACGTTTAAAGGCCTTACTTTTATCTCCGACAATAATTCTGTTTGAAGATGCGTCTATCCTGGTTATATACAAGGGGTGGCCTCGGGCAATACCCAAACCTTCCCGCTGCCCGATGGTGTAATAGGCGATCCCCCGATGGGACCCCAAAATCTCTCCTTGTTCATCCTGTATAAGTCCTGGCTGGATATCTCTGGCAGCATGCTCTTGCAGGAATTTGCGATAATCGTTATCCGGTAAGAAACATATCTCCTGACTGCCTGCCTTATCCGCCACAGATAAATGAAACTTCCTGGCTAAGCGCCGTACCTGTTCCTTTGTATAATCGCCCAGGGGAAAAAGAATGTGCTTTAGTTGCCACTGTTGCAGGCGATACAAAAAGTAGGATTGGTCTTTAGAGCTATCTCTGGCTTTTTTAAGCAATAAAGCGTCTTTTGTTTTTATGATCCGGGCATAATGACCTGTGGCCAGAAACCGCGCATCCAAAGCAAACGCCCTTTTCAATAAAGCGCCGAATTTTATATACTGATTACAGCGCACGCAAGGATTCGGGGTTTTTCCCCGGATATATTCTTTGCAAAAATCTTTTATCACCTCATCCTGCAAGAACTTTTGCATAGGAAGCACATAGTGTCTAATGCCTAATTGACGGGCAACGTTTCTGGCATCTTCTATAGCCAAAGGTCCGCAGCAGGTGGGTTTCTTGCTATGGCCTTGGGGCAAATCAATCCTTCGGCTCTCCGGCCTGAAGGCCGGAGTTTGTTCCAAGCGGTGCCCGGATCGCTCAGGATTGATACTGAGGGCGGCGTCTCCTTTCCCCGCCTTAAAGGGTGGGGTATGAACGCCGCCGAATGTATCAAAACACATAGTTATCCCGATTACCTCAAAACCTTTCTCTTTCAACAGAGCGGCTGCTACGGAAGAATCCACCCCACCGCTCATAGCTATAAGGATACGTGTTTTCATAAAATCTTTGACCTGTTTTTTTACTAAAAGGAGGGCTTGGATATTTGTATCTTGAGCTTACCCATCTCCCAAAGGATGGTGAAAATGACCTTAAGGCTTGAGCCGGTTTGCCGACCGTAAATTCTGGGATAATGGTTAACGGCTACCTGTTTCATTCTCAATTTAAGAATTTCGGCCTTAACCAGTATTTCAGCGCTGATGAGGGAACCTGTTGAAAAAAGCATCATTTTTCGCAGCGCTTCTCTTTTAAAGAGCTTAAACCCGCAGTTGATATCCTGAAACTTTATTCCAAATAAAGACCTTACGATAAGATTAAAACAATATGAAAAAAAAGACCTGTAGATGGGATCCCTTCTCTTCTCCCGGAAACCTACGACGATGTCGTAATCCTCAATGAAGGCCGTGAGTCTGGTGATATCAGAAATATCAAACTGTTGGTCAGCATCCATATACAAGATGAGCTGTTTTTGTGCCTTCTTGAATCCCGAACGTAAAGACGCGCCATATCCCAGATTTTTTGAATGCCGGATGACTTTCAAACGCGCATCAGAAGCGCTTATTTTTTCCAGAATGTCAGCCGTCTTATCCGTGGACCCGTCATCTACGGCAATAATCTCAAAATCGCAAGTAATAGAAGGTAAAATCTTTAATATTTTTTCAATAACCTGAAGGATATTGCCTTCTTCGTTATAAGCAGGCAGAACCACGGATAGGCTATTATTTAGCATCTTGAAGTTTGAGCCTGTAGGCAAAGCATCCCCACATCTCCTTTTCTAAAACATAATCTGAATCCAATAGATCAAAGAAATCCTTGAAGGCCTGCTTTTCAGAAGCCAGCACATACTGATAAGTAGGCCTGGCGTTGGGCATAGGCAATACGCTTTGGATGACAACGATATAAACCGGCCGCAAGATGGTCAACGCCCTTACCAGGCGTTCCTGGTAATTTCTATAATCATGGAAGCTGGGATCCCTGTATAAAAAGGCGCCTATCGGCCCAATCAATTCCGGAGGCAAAAAAGTGAATTTACAAGTGCTTGTGACTTTCGGTCTTTGCGTCCATAAATATACGGAACCGGTCGCCAGGTCGTCCCAGACAAAGATTCTATCTTTTTCCGTCGTGCGCTCTTTAATATACTGAGAAATCAAAAACCTCTTTCCCGCATCAAAAGATTCTCTCAGAAGCCCCCTGACAAATCTTTCCTTATCAGCACTCTGAAGATATTGCTGTGTAAGCAAAAACGAGTCTGAGCGGAGCCTTTTAATCAAAATCTTCATGACATGGGAATAGGGAACAACGAGAATAAGGACCCCCAACACAGCGACGATTCTTAGGAATAATCGCCTTTTTCTAAGCAAGGAGCTGGTCCACTGCCCGATATCGGAAAGACCTATAACGCTTAACATTAAGAAAGGGGGCAAAATCTCCATAAAATGCTGTCTGAGATGAAATCCCAGTCTCGAAAAGAAAAAGACGGTGACCAAAAACCAGGAAAGTGCAAGCAGTCTCTGTATTTTTTTAAAATGGATGATGGAACTCATCAGGCCCACCAAAGCCAAAAAGCCGAAAATGACGATCTCGCTTTTAAACCCAACCCATACCTGCCGTATAGACCAAGGCATATAAATATCTCTGATAATGTTTATGTTCTTTATATAAGCTATTGAACCCATAAAAACCTTTATTATGAACCACCCCCATGTCCCCTGAGAGAACAGGTATCTAACAAGCAGTAGAAAAGGAACTAAGGATGTCGACAGGAATAGAAGCGAACGCCATAGGAAAACGCGCACGGATTCACGATGAAGTATCTTTAGAACAATGATAAAAATGAAACCTGCGAAATAAGCGGTGAGCCCGGTTTGTTTTATCAAAAAGCTCAATCCCAACGCCAAACCGGAAAGAAAATAATAAATACTTCTTTTATTTTGCGCAGCTAACCCCAGAAAGAGGATGCCCGTGATCTCAAAAGGAATCAGGAATGTTTCCAGGTTGGAGGAATGAGCCATGATGCCTTCGTAGCTGGAAAAAAGGGCATAGAAAAAAGGCAGCAGATAATAAAATTTGATTTCCTTGGCAAACAGGTACTTGGCCATTAGGTAAAAAAGGAGTACTGTCAGGATTTTTGCGATGAGAGCAAATATCTGTATGCTTATAAATGACGGACCCAACAAAGAGAATGCCCATAGAAAAATGTAATGGATTAAGGGAGGCTTATTTCCCCAATCGCGAAAAAATCCGCTGTACAAACTCTTGCCTCTTGCAATCTCCAGAGTAGTGTTGGCGTAAAGGGCAATATCCTGTTCATAGTAGAGCCCGGATATGTAGGGAAGGTGCAAAAAAATAGTTAGCAAGAGGGCCGATACTAAAAATAATATTTCGATTCTCTTCATGCGTAAAATCTTGATTTTATCAGGTACACAAGTATCAATATGAAAGTAACCAGGCTAACGGCAAGACCTGCGATAAAACTTAAGGGAACATAAGTGAGCTGAACAAAATACTCTCCTTTCTCATCCAGTGTCATGGCCAATAGGCCATCATGCTCCTTGAGAGGGCGAAATGTCGACCTCCAGGACTTATCGTAGTTCTGATTCACAACCAGCGTGTCCTCAGCGTTACAAGAGACTTTCACGATGATCCTATTAGGGCTGAAGGTCTTGAATGTTGCCGTATTTCGCGGATCATTTAAAAAATAGACCTCTCCTCTGTAATCCGGATTTAAATGCCACGTAAAATTTTTCGGTTCAAAACTATGCCTCCCATTCCAACCGATGAGGTATTTGGGGACGCTGGATTCTCTAAGGTGTATATTAACATAGGCATTAATTTTTCCGATATTGCGCAGCATCAACTCGTATTGCGAGGGAAACGTCCACTCCCAAGAGCGCGTCCAGTACATCTTCGAGGGTATAAGAGAACTCACCTCTCTGCCGGGCTTAAGATTCCTCACTGAAAAAAAGTCTTTTGGGCGGGGGTATTTTGGAATCTGTGCGGGGAAAGAAATGTCCTTTGTACTATTAGTAAAAAAGAGATCGACCGCCGTAAAAGCCGCACATAAAATCAAGATTGGAGTCAGATATCTGGTTTTTAATCTTTTTCCAACAAGAAAAAAGCTGCCTGAAGTGAGTGCAAGAAGAAACGTCACATAAGAAACAAAGTATCGTGTCGGCGCTTCGATAGAATGAAAAAGAGGCAGCATCCAGAGGAATCTGAACAGGTCCAAAGACGTCCGGGCACTAAAACTAAAAAAACCAAACAGGACCAGCAGGATTAAGTATCTGGCGTTCCTCTTCCAGAAAATAAAGAAAGCGGCAAAGGAAAATAAAACTGGCGCATAGCCTATGTAGAAATAGTTCCAATGCATACCGATAAAACGAAAGGTCCTCTGGTGTGAAAAAAAGGCCTTAAAGATATTGGGCAAAAGCGGGCCCCAGAAAGGGTTATACCCATCCATTTGGCGCGGGTTCTGTCTTAAGAGTTCAAGCATGGGAAAAAACTTCACGGCACCCAACAAAAATGAAATAAAAATAATAATGAAAAAATTTTTTAGGTAGCCGCTTTCCCATACCACTCTTTTATTTTCCCAACGAACGAGTTCCAGCAGGCTGAAAAGAAAAATAAAAAGGAGAAGCGGGGCGAAATAGAGGCCTGCCTGCATGGCTATGACCATAAAAACCAAGATTGTGGGAATCAAATATCTCTTATCCTCTTTTGATTTAATGAAAAGCGCTAAGGCAAGCGGTATAAAAAAGTAAAAAGAGGAGGGAATATAATCCTGACCCCGGATGAGCAAGCGGTGGGCATAACCTGCCAGGCAAAATACAATAGTGGAAAATGCAGCACCCAGGGTGTTGTAATGTAGGACGCGCCTGGTCAGATAATACATCCCCAAGACACCAATAAGATGAAACAGAAAAACATTAATCTTAAGACCTACCACTTCTCCAAAAATAAGCACGGGGACAAGGAAAGGGCTAAAAGAAGGATCCTGAGGGTTAGCCAGAAGCGGATAGCCGCCGCCAAAGTAATATGTCCTTAAGGGGAATTGATGGTCCTGTAGTAGAGACTGCCGGAATGCTCTAAAATAGGAAAGCATCTGCAGCCAATCCCAATGAAAATTGATATTCTGAATATTTTTAAATAAGGGTAGGCATGATAGAGTCACAAGGAGAATAAGTAAGATAATGATGAAGGCATCCTTCATAATCTTTCTTTCTTATAACTTATTATATCACAATGTGTTCTTTGTAAAAATAAAAAAGGACCCACTGTACCGGGTCCCTTTTTTTGAAAGAATCCACTATCCCTTATTATTATTTCTCCTCAAAAAGTTTCGCCAGGATTGCCAGCAAAAATGAAGTTTGAGCAACCAAGACGTAACTTACTGATTTTAATCCCAATCTGTAGGTTCCTAAAAGTACTCCGATCAACGATAAAACCAAACATAAGAAGCCAACGATGATAAGGATTCTTGCCATCTTATCCTCCTTTCTATGCTTTATTAATTATACCATAGAAATCAAATTTACCACTAAAAAATTAGCCCTGTTGCCTAAGCTTATCTATCTTCTGAAATTATAGTACCCTAACGGCATGTATGAACATAGAAATATTATACCTGTAATTTCCCAAAAACCAAGCAGTTTTCGTAAAGATTAACATTGAATTCATCAAGGGAGCTGGCCGGGTTTCGAGCGAATGGAGCTTTTAGGCAGAGGAGCTTGAGCATTTGAGGGAATCCCAGTGGAGCGCAAGCGACAACACTGGGACGG
>Ga0111184_1018_pt1 | contig 34032 bp, 31 predicted proteins | sample DeeMarSWOR324_28_FD_80241 | JGI IMG/M metagenome (GOLD analysis project Ga0111184, IMG submission 80241) | Omnitrophica WOR_2 bacterium SM23_72 | reverse complement strand
TGCCGAGGTAGAGACCGAGGCGCGAGTTCAGCAGCCGCCGAAAATGCGAAAGATCTCTTGCGTCCCCGCCACAGGCGGGGAAAAGCGACCTGAGCGAGCAATCTCGACAGGACATTTCTTAAGTGTCTTTGCTTAAGATACCCAAGACAGGACCCGCTAAAAATTGATCAACAATGAAAGTCATATACGGTATTAAGAATATTAAAAAGTTCCCGAAGCCGGTGGTGGCATTAGGGGTGTTTGATGGCGTGCATCGGGGCCACAGGAAGATTCTGGAGAGTGTTGTCCGCAAAGCCAGGCGTATCCAGGGAACAAGCATGGCGCTCACCTTTTGGCCGCATCCGCAAAAAGAGAAGAGTCTTTATTCCCTCCAGCATCGCCTAAGATTAATCAGCGAAACGGGAATGGATGTTTGTGTGGTTATAAGATTTAACCAGAGTTTGGCTCGGACTCTAGCGCATGACTTTATCAGGGATATCTTATACAAAAAATTGGCTGTTTCCTATATATTCGTAGGAAGTAACTTCAAGTTTGGCAAAAACGCCCAGGGCAACTGTCTTGCGCTTCGCAAGGCTTCCCAAAAGAATCATTTTAAGGTAAAAGTTTTTCCTGTGACGCGACTCCACGGTATTCCTGTAAGCAGCACCATGATCAGGACACTGATTAAAAAAGGGGATTTAGCGACTGCCCAGAGATTACTTTCTCGTCCGGTGACTATTTTAGGAACGGTGGTCAGAGGGATATCTTTCGGAAGGAAACTTGGCATCCCAACGGCCAACATAGATTTGCACCATGAAGTCATCCCTCCCAATGGGGTGTATGCGGTAAAACTCATTTGGCGCCATAAAAATTTTAAGGGAGTCTGTTATATCGGGCCAAAACCAGCCTTCTTGAGACAAAAGACCCAAGAGAACATCGAAGTGCATATCCAGAAATTTAATAAAAATATTTATGGCCAGACTCTAGAAATCCAGTTCATCCGCAAAATCCGAAACCCCAGAAAGTTTTTCTCACCAGCGGCCTTAGCCGCACAAATCAGGAAAGACATCTTGAAATCCTCAAGTACACTCTAGAGCCCCCACCTCTCCCATAAACACACACCACAATATATGCCTTCTTAAAGCCGCAATATCCACTACTACTTGTTTTTTATTAAGTTAGGTAAATTTTATGCTTGACAAAGCAACAAATTTTACTATACTGTGGAGACAAAGTGGTAATAAGTGGTTTAAAGTGGAAGGACACAACAAATGTTCTATGGGGAGTATTTTCATTCCATTGACCGTAAGGGCCGACTTATCTTACCGGCTAAGTTTCGCGAAGTCGCAAAGAGCCATTATATCGAGAAATTTTTTGTCACGCGCGGTCTGGATGTTTGTCTTTTTATGTTCTCGGAAGAGGAATGGAGGACTCAGGAGAGCAAGTTCAAGGCGATTCCCTTCACGAAGCAGCAGGCGCGTACATTCAACCGTTTGTATTTCAGCGGTGCGTCCGAAGTGGATTTTGACAATCAGGGAAGGATTCTGCTGCCGCAGTATTTAAAGGATTTTGCCCAGATCAAAAAAGAAGTGGTGATCGTAGGCGTTTCCAACAGAATCGAAATCTGGGCCAAGGATAAATGGGAAGAGTTCTATAAGAATACCCGTCAGTCCTTTGAAGAGATTGCCGAAAAACTGTTAGATGTTTAATTCCGAGATACAGGACTTGGAGTTTTTAGTGGATACCAGATATCATACACCTGTTATGCTCAGCGAAGTGCTGAATTATCTCAATTTAGGTCCGGGTAAGATTGTGGTTGATGCCACCATCGGCACAGGAGGCCATAGCGAAGCCATGTTGAAACGTATTCTTCCCGGAGGCAGGCTCATTGGTATTGACCGGGATCAGGAGTCATTGACGGTGGCCCGGGAGCGGCTCGCTGATTACAGTCAGTTTTGCGATTTCGTGCATGCGAATTTTATAGACATGGATAAGGTGTTAACTGATTTAAATATCAAGAAAGCAGATGCCATCCTTTTTGATCTGGGTGTATCGAGCTTTCAACTGGAGGATCCTAAGCGGGGTTTCAGTTTTCAGCACGAAGGGCCTTTGGATATGCGTATGGACAGGGATAGCTATATTTCCGCGTACGACCTATTAAACAATCTCAATGAAGAAGAGATCTCTACTTTGCTTTGGAATTTCGGTCAAGAAAGATGGCATAGTCGCATCGCCCGGCTTTTGATAAAGGAGAGAAGGCTTCATCCCATAGTCACGACCTCGCAGCTGAGCAATATCGTGGTCAGGTCGATTCCGCATCGTTACAGCCACAGGCATTTCCGTATTCATCCTGCCACCAGGACCTTCCAGGCTGTGCGCATTGCCGTAAATCGTGAACTGGAGACGCTTGAGTCGGCCATACAAAAGGCCATTACCGTATTAAGCAAAAAGGCAAGAATCGCCGTTATTTCTTTTCATTCTTTAGAGGATCGCGTGGTAAAACTAAGCTTTCGTCAGGCCTATGCCCAGGGTTTAATCCATATTAAGACACCCAAGCCTTTAACCGCAAACCGGCTTGAGGTTAATACCAACCCTTCCAGCCGGTCTTCAAAGTTACGGGTGGCGGAAAGAGTGTAAGATGAGAGTTTTTAAATTCTTAGCAACAGTTACCTTTATAACGTATTTTTCTCTTCTTTACGTATACCAGCAAACAGAGATTTTCCGCCTTGGTTATGCTGGTCAGAGGAGAAACGTCCAAGTAGAGGAATTGCTTGATAAAAATGCCCTCTTAAGATATAATATTTCCCGTCAGGCTTCTCTAGTTCAGATTGGGGATAGGATTTCTGAGCTTGCTGATTTTCAGATGCCGGATAGTTGTCGTTTGGTACGTTTGGCGCCTGCTTCAAGAGAAGGCGAAATCTTGGAACAAGGATTTGCCAGGCAAGAAACGTTATTATCAAGAATATTTGGGATAAAGAGGCAAGCCGAGGCAAACACCCTCAAACCCCGGTAACTCGTAGTTTCAAAACAGACAGACGCATCAGACTTAGCTCAAAAAAAGAGCCACAGACTAAAGACTTCAGTTGTCTTGTCCGGAATTACGAGTTATGATTTTTACAAGTGTCCATTTTTTAGAGTGCAGATAAACAACTATCGCCCAAGGTTCGAGGCGGTTTTTTTGTTATTTTTTGTCTTCCTCGTTTCCTGTCTATCGCGTCTCGTTTTTATTCAGTTCTTTCGTTCCAGCTATCTTGCAGACCTCGCTAAAAAGCAGCACAATCTCTATTTAGAGCTGGAGCCTGTGCGGGGGACCATCTATGATACTAATCTTAAGCCTCTGGCTATCAATCTGCCTGCTGAGTCTCTGTTCGCCTCTCCCAACGAAATCAAGGATACGGATAAGGAAAAGATTATAGAGAGGCTCGTACCTCTTTTAAATGCCGATGAGAATTTCCTGCGGGAGCGCTTGTTTCGGAAGAAATCATTCGTATGGCTGGCGAGGAAAATGACTCCACAACAGGCTGAAGCAGTACGAGCGCTTAAAATCAAAGGACTCGGGCTTATCAAAGAGAGCAAGCGCACCTATCCTAACAGCTATCTGGCCAGTCACGTCATTGGTTTTGCAGGGCTGGATAATACCGGCCTTGAGGGGATGGAGCTTGCCTTTGATAAATATCTTAAAGGCGAGGTTGGTTGGGCCCTATTTTTAAGGGATGCGCGCCAGAGAAAACTGGACATTTGGGAGGAGATGGTTCTGCCCAAAGACGGATACGATCTCATACTGACGATCGATGAAGTGTTGCAGTATATCGCGGAAAGAGAGCTGGATAAGGTCTTTCAGTCCTCCCATGCCAAAGGTGCCTGTATCGTCATGATGGACCCTCATACAGGAGCGATCCTGGCTTTGGCCAACCGTCCTACTTATGATTTAAACAACAGCGGCAAAGTCGATAAGGACCAAATGCGTAACCGTGCAATATGCGATTTGTTTGAACCGGGTTCGGTATTCAAGATCGTGACACTCTGCGCGGCCCTGGAGGAAAAAAAGGTCAATGAAGAAGATCGATTTTTCTGCGAAAACGGTTCTTATAAAGTATTAAGCCATACCCTGCATGATCACAGGCCGCACGGATGGCTAACGTTTAGAGAAGTCATCCAGCAATCCAGCAATATCGGGACCACCAAGGTCGCTCAAATGCTGGGGCCTAAGGCGGTGTCCCGTTATGTTAAGCTTTTTGGTTTTGGGGAGAAGTTAGGCATAGATTTACCAGGAGAAATCAACGGCGTGGCTAAAGAGCCGCGCCAGTGGTCCAAGATCTCCATCGCCGCCATCCCTATTGGACAGGAGGTGGGTGTGACAGTCTTGCAATTAGCCAGCGCCATCTCCGTAATTGCTAACGGCGGCCAGCTCATGAAGCCTTATCTGGTGCAATCTATTCAAGATAAACGTCAGGAGACCATTAAGGAATTCTCACCCCTCATGATCCGCAAGGTCATCTCCTCAGAGGTGGCCGCAAGGGCCAAGAAGATACTGGCCGGGGTCGTGGAAAGCGGGACAGGTACTTTAGCCAAGATGGAGGGGATTACTGCAGCAGGCAAAACAGGGACTGGCCAGAAACTGGAGCCCAATGGTACTTATTCCCACAGCAAATTCATTGCCTCTTTCATTGGATTTGCGCCTGTAGAGGACCCCTTGATCACCGTCGTTGTCGTGGTGGATGAACCACGTCCCTATTATTTCGGCGGGGTAGTGGCTGCGCCTGTCTTCAAAAATGTGGCCAGTGACAGCATAAAATATCTTAAGACCAACCAGATTCCCAGCCGGATGGTACGCCTCAATGAAGATTAGACACCTGTTACAGTCTGTGGTTGACCTCAAAGAGTATCCTGGTCTGAATGATTTTGAAGTCAAGGGCCTCAGCTGCCATTCCAAGCTTACGAAAAAAAACTATTGTTTCGTAGCCATCAAAGGCAGCCGGGAAGACGGCAGGGCTTATATCGAGGAAGCTATCTCAAGAGGTGCAAAGGCTGTAATTCTAGAGGGCAAGCGCACCGGAAAACTTAGAAGATTTCATCATGTATTCTTCATAAAGGTTAGAGATGCGCGTCGGGCCTTGGCAGAGTTGTCTGCTAAGGTTTATGGCTACCCCTCTTCAAAAATAAAAGTCATCGGGGTTACTGGAACGAATGGAAAAACCACGGTGACCTATCTTCTGGAAGCGATTCTGAAAGAATTTTCGGCTCGACCCTGCGTCATCGGCACCATCAATTATCGCTTCCGGGATAAGATTCTTCCATCCAAAAATACGACTCCCGGTCCTTTGGAGACCCAATCGATGCTGGACAGAATGCTAAAACGAGGAGCTGATTATTGCATCATAGAGGTTTCTTCGCATGCTTTGCATCAGCAAAGGGTCAGGGGTATCCATTTTCACTCAGCCATTTTCACCAATCTTACCCAGGACCATTTGGATTACCATAAAACCCTAAAAAGTTATTTTGAGAGCAAGGCCAGGCTTTTCAAGGACTTAAACCCTCAGGCTTTTGCGGTCATCAATAACGATGATCGATTCGGCGTGAGATTAAAGAAGATGACCGCCGGTCGCATCATCACCTATGGATTGAATTCTAAGTCCGATATCATGGCCAGGAATATCAAACTCAGTTGCCAGCATTCGACGTTTGAGATTCTGGCAGGACAAAAAAAGATGAGCCTTTCCACCTTCCTTATCGGCAGGCATAATATTTACAATATATTGGCCTGCGTTGCCTGGGCTGTCGCAGAGGGGATACCTCTGTCGGTAGTCAGAAGGGCAATAAACGGTTTTCGTCTTGTCCCGGGAAGATTGGAGAGGATCAGGGTAGATGTGCCTTACTCTATTTTTGTTGATTATGCGCACACAGAGGATGCCCTGAAGAATATCCTGATGTCCTTAAGGCCCCTGTGCCGTAAAAGGATCGTTCTGGTTTTCGGTTGCGGCGGAGACCGCGATAAGACAAAAAGGCCCAAGATGGGGAAAGTGGCTACTGAGCTTTCCGATTATGTCATTATAACCAGTGACAACCCGCGCTGGGAAGACCCAGAAGATATTATCCAGGATATAAAGAGAGGCATAAAAAAGTCAAATTTCTCTGTTGTACCCGAACGGCCGGAGGCCATAAAAAGAGCCTTAAAGATGGCCGAGCGCCAGGATATCGTATTGATCGCAGGCAAGGGCCATGAGAAATATCAGATTATCAAAGATAAAACCATACCTTTTGACGATAAGGAATTTGTAAAAGCATGTTTACGGTCCAGGATTTATTAAAAGCGACTGAAGGCCGGCTGGTCAAGGGAAGGCCTCAGACGTCCGCAAGAAGCCTCTGTTTAGACTCTAGGGTTCTAAGACCCCGTGAGGCATTTCTGGCGATCAAGGGCAAAAATTACGACGGGCATTGTTTTATAAAGGAAGCAATCAAAAAAGGCGCAAACGTAATCATCGCTCACAAGCCTTTTGTTAAAATAAAGCCTGATGAGAAGACAGCGTTTATAGAAGTCAAGGATACGGTTAAGGCCTTGGGAGATATCGCGGCCTTCCACCGACAAAGATTTCATATCCCCGTCATAGCCGTTACCGGAAGCAACGGTAAGACAACGACGAAGGAGATGATTTTCTGGGTGTTGTCCCGAAAGTTTAAAGTGCTTAGAACATCGGGCACAAAGAATAATCAGATCGGGCTGCCTCTGACGCTCCTGGGTTTGAATGCCACCTATGATTGTGCCGTTTTGGAGATCGGCTCCAATCATTTTGGTGAAATCGAATATCTTGCGCGTATTTGCCAACCCAATATAGGGGTCATCACCAACATCGGGCCGAGTCACCTGGAGTACTTCGGAGATTTAAAAGGCGTATTTAAGGAGAAGCTTACTTTAATCAAATGGCTCAAGGAGCCAGGCTTAGTCCTCCTTAATGCCGATGATCCTTTCTTAAAAAAAGTCTTGAATAAAGCACCTAGAGGGATAAAGACCTTAGGGTTTGGTATCGGGAACCGAAGCGATTTTCTGGCAAAAGAGATCCGTGTCCCTGGCCAGGGTCTTGGTTTCTTGTTGAACAAAAAATATAGATTTACATTAAGGATAACAGGGTATTATAATATTTACAATGCGCTGGCTGCAGTTGCCTGCGGTCGGATTTTTGGTATGGGCGTTGGAGAGATGGCATCACGACTGGCTACTTTCGAGCCACTTTCAAACAGACTCCAGTGGTTGACATTGAACAATATCACGTTCATCAATGATACCTACAATTCAAATCCATTGTCTTTAAGACAGGCCATGGATGTTTTAAGGGATTCTCGTGTAAAAGGAAGAAAGATTTTTGTTATGGGGGATATGCTGGAGTTAGGTCCAAGGGCGCTTGAGATTCATCGTCAGGCAGGTCTTGAGGCTGCACGGATATGTGACGTCTTTATAGGAGTCGGTTCCTTGTCGAAGTGGGCAGCCCTTGCTGCCCGCAAGCGGGGCCTTGAGCCCCAAGATGTGTTCCTGTGCGAAAACAATCTCCAGGCGCGCGACATTTTGTATAAAAGAGTTAAGCCCGGGCCTGAAGATATTGTCCTGATCAAAGGCTCCCGGGCCATGATGCTGGAAAAGATTCTGGAAATGCGCTCCAACCGTTAGTTAAAAAACATGCTCTATTATTTTCTTTATCCTCTGCACGAACTTTTTTCATTTTTTAATATTTTTCGATACATTACCTTTCGTGCAGCTATGGCCACCATCACGGCTTTTGTTTTCAGCCTGATCTTCGGGCCGGTACTGATAAGGCAGCTTAAGAGATTCAAGGTCGGCGAGCATATCAGAAAAGAGGACAGCGCGAAATTACACGAATTGCATCGGAACAAACAGGATACCCCTACCATGGGAGGCCTCCTGATTTTAGGGGCTATTCTTCTCTCCACTTTGCTTTGGGCCGAAGTCCTCAATAAGTACGTTTTGATCGCCATGGCAAGCACCCTTTGGTTAGGTATCACTGGGTTCATGGACGATTACCTCAAACAGACGAGAAAGAAGCCTAAGGGGTTGACAGCCACCACCAAATTAACTAGCCAGATTGTCCTAGGGTTGATATTGGGTCTTATTCTATTTCTGGACCCCCAGCACAGTATCCGTTTAGAATTGCCCTTTCTGAAAGACATTTCTTTAAACCTGGACGGATTGTATGTCCTTTTTGTGATTCTGGTGATTGCCGGTTCTTCAAATGCGGTGAACCTTACCGACGGACTTGATGGATTGGCTATCGGGATCGTAGTGATGGTGGCTTTTACCTTTTGTGTCCTAAGTTACGTGACAGGAAACGTAAAATTCAGCAACTACCTTTTGATTCCGTACTTAAGCGGCGCTGGAGAACTTACCGTGTTTTGTGCAAGTATTTTGGGAGCAGGACTGGGGTTCTTATGGTTCAACTGTCATCCGGCCTCCATCTTTATGGGAGACGTTGGTTCCTTGGCTTTAGGCGGAGCGTTAGGAACGGTAGCTTTACTCATAAAGAAGGAAATGCTTCTGGTTATCGTGGGAGGTATTTTCGTATTAGAGGCCCTATCTGTTATTTTGCAGGTAGGTTCTTTTCGCATCTTTAAAAAACGTATTTTTAGGATTGCACCCCTACACCATCATTTCCAATTCCTCAATTGGCCAGAGAACCAGGTGATTGTAAGGTTTTGGATTATCGCTGGCCTGTTGGCACTCCTGACGCTGGTCACGTTGAAGATAAGATAATGATTTCCTGTTTTGATTTTTTTCATGAAGAACACTGAATATTATGAGAATAAAAAAGTGCTGGTGGTGGGGCTGGCCCGTTCAGGACTAGCCTGTGCCAATCTGCTTTATATTTTAGGAGCGGATGTCAGTGTCACTGATCATCAGGATAATGAAAAAACGCGTAGCTATAAGTGGGAATTAAAATCAGACGCCATCAAAGTAGAGCTAGGCAGGCACTCTCCGGAGTTTGTAAAGAATAAAGATTTACTGATTATTTCCCCTGGAGTCCCCTCAGATGCCTCGCCCATTGTTTGGGCTAAGCAGGCAAACACCCCTGTCATAAGCGAAATTGAGTTTGCTTGGAGTTTATGTACGGGCACTGTCATAGCCATTACAGGCTCAAACGGCAAGACAACCGTTACCACGCTGATCGGAGACATCCTGAAATCAAACGCAAGGAGTGCGTTTATCTGTGGTAATATCGGTAATCCCTTTTCTCAGGAAGTACCGAGAGTCAAAGAGAGTGATTACGTGTGTTTGGAAGTAAGTTCTTTTCAACTGGAGAATATCGATAAGTTTAAACCCAAGATTTCCGTTATTTTGAATTTCACCCGTAATCATTTAGACCGCTATAGAAACATGGATGATTACCTCATGGCAAAAAAAAGGATTTTTGAGAATCAGGATAAGTCCGACTATGTTGTTTTGAATCAGGATGACCCTGTTGTAAGAGATTTAGCGAAGGAGGCACTGCCGCGTCCTGTCTTTTTTTCACAAACAAAAGAGTTGAATCCGAATCAGGCTGCTGTGATGGCGGTGGGGTCTATCTTAGGTATCGAGAAAGACCTGATTTTAAGAACCTTTAAGGATTTCAAAGGCCTTGAGCACCGCCTGGAACAGGTAGCTGAAATCAATCAGGTAAGATTCATCAATGATTCCAAGGCAACCACAGCAGATTCCGCCCTTTGGGCCTTAAAGAGCACTCAGGCGCCTATCATTTTGATTGCCGGCGGTAAGGATAAAGGAATTGACTACGGGGTTATCCTGGATGAGGCACGTCAAAAGGTGAAAAAGGTTATCTTGATCGGCGAGGCAAAGGAAAGGATTGCTTACGCCCTTAAGAGCGCCCTTTCTATTGAAGAGGCTGGCAGTTTAGAAGAAGCAGTTCTTAAGGCTTATCGCAAGGCCTCACCCGGAGATTCCATATTGTTATCCCCTATGTGCTCAAGTTTTGATATGTTTTCCAGTTACGAAGAGAGGGGAAGCGTCTTTAAAGAAACGGTTTATAGTCTGGTAAATGAGAAGGGTTGATATGGTCCGTAGCATCCGAATAAATCTTTTTACCGTCACCGTGATTCTCATTTGCATAGGTATTGTCATGATTTACAGTGCCTCCAGTATATATGCCTTGGAAAGATATAAGGATAGCTTTTTCTTTTTAAAAAGGCACTTAAGCTTTCTCCTGATGGGTGTACTCCTGACGTTTTTTGTGATGAGTATGGACTACCGGAAACTCAAAGATTATGCCAAACCGCTCCTGCTCATTTCATTATTATTACTGGTGCTCGTTTTAATACCGGGGGTGGGGAGGGAGGTTTCAGGAGCCCGCAGATGGTTCCGTTACAAATTTATCAGTTTTCAGCCTTCGGAATTGGCCTCTCTTAGCATGATCATCTATATGGCTGACTTCATCAGCCGTAAAGGCCATGAGATTAAAGATTTCCTCAAAGGTTTTCTTCCTGCGCTGAGCGTCTTAGGTTTTATGGCTCTGCTCATCCTTATGCAGCCAGACCTGGGCACCACCCTAGCCATCGTGGCCGTGGGCCTCATCATGCTTTTTATAGCCGGAGCACGCGCGTCTCATCTTCTGTCCATATTGATAGCAAGTTTTCCTTTGCTGTATCTATTGATATTCAGCGTGCCCTACAGAAGGATGCGTATCCTCGCTTTTTTAAATCCCTGGATGGACCCTAAGGGAAGCGGTTTCCAAATCATACAATCCCAGATTGCCCTGGGTTCCGGCGGGTTATTCGGCTTGGGATTAGGCCATTCCAGGCAGAAGCTGTTTTATCTGCCAGCGGCCCATACTGATTTTATTTTTTCTATTATAGGCGAAGAACTGGGGCTTTTAGGTACGCTGGGTGTTATCCTTCTGTTCATGATATTCATCCAGCAGACCTTAAAGATTATCAAAAACGCTAATGACAGATTTGGTACTTTTCTAGCCATGGGTCTGGTTTTGATGATTGCGCTGAAAGCCTCCATCAATATAGGGGTCTCCTGCGGACTGCTTCCCACCAAAGGGCTGCCGCTACCTTTTATCAGTTACGGCGGTTCCTCTCTCATTTTTGATATGATCAGTGTAGGACTGCTTGTCAATATCGGCCGCAGCGGAGAATATCCATGAATCCCGCCCTAGCTGATAAACAACCATTAGCAGACAGGAAGAGGGGCAGAATGAAGATCCTGGTTGTGACAGGCGCAAGCGGTGGTCATATATTCCCGGCTATCGGCTTTTTAGAGGCCTTGAGAGATACTTATCAAGACATCGAAACACTTTTAGTTGTTCCGAAAAGATCCCTGAAGTTTAATATCCTCTCGGCTGGTTTCAGGGTCGCAATTATATCGACGAGCACTATCCGTTTGAGCATAACTCTAAAAGACATCATCGCACTTTTTCATTTCATCCAAGGGGCTGTGGAAAGCCTAAGGATCTTTCTTGCGTTTAAACCGGATGCGGTCGTCGGATTCGGAGGCTCAGACAGTATCCCCCTTCTGCTGCTGGCTTGGATGGCGAGGGTCAAAGCCGTGATTCATGAACAGAACTGCCTGCCTGGACGCGCCAACAGATTTTTAGTCTGGTTTTGCGACAGGATGGCTATTTCATTTGTTGAAACCAGAGAGTTTCTAAAGGGTCATAAAGACAAGATCGTGGTAACGGGAAACCCCATTCGCAGAAGCTTAAAAAGAATAGAAAGAGATGAGGCCTTGGATTTTTTCGGACTGGAGGGTGATAAATTTACCGTGCTGGTTATGGGAGGTAGCCACGGAAGCCACAGGATTAATATCTGTTTTCTCGAAGCTGTATCGGGCCTCAAGAATGGTCTTGCTCTTCAGGTTATCCATATAGCAGGCGATGAGGATTATCCTTTGTTAGAGAGCGAATATGGTAAATTGAATCTGCCTGTAAAATTATTTCGATTCTTAAAAGAGGTGCAATACGCCTATAGCCTGGCAGATCTGGCTATTTGCAGGGCCGGTGGTACTGCTATTGCGGAACTCTTGCATTTTAAAATCCCCGCTGTGATTATTCCTTACCCTTTTGCCTATAGACACCAATCGTACAATGCCAGGGTGTTTCAGGAGAAGGGTTGCGCCTTGCTTGTCCAAGAGGAAGAACTCGAGGCGCAAGATTTAAGAAGGATGTTGCGGGAATACTTGAGCGCTCCTGAAAAATTAGAGAAGATGCGGCAAGTCTATCAAAATATTCCTGAATACCGGTCCTCAGATTTACTAGCAGAACTTGTCGTGTCCTTAATTTAGATGAGGATTATTTGCCTTTTTTTGACCATCTTGTTATTTTCACCTTGCGCCTTTGCCGATACAAAAGACTGGAAGGTCGCCAAGAGCACGCATTTTTTCGTGTTTTATCAGAACGCTTCAGCCGATTTTATAGACAGGGTCATAGAAAGGGCTGAAGATGATTATAACCGTATTGCTGATGCATTGGGGTTCATCCGTTTTAATTTCTGGCTTTGGGATAATCGTGCCCGCATTTATATTTACGACGACAAAGCAGGATATCAGAAGGCGACCCTTCAACCGGGCTGGTCTTCTGGAAGCGCTGTGATAAAAAAGAAAGAGAAGACCATCTATAGCTTTATCAACGAAAAAGGTTTTTTTGAAAGTGTGCTGCCGCATGAGATGGGGCATATTATCTTTAAAGAGTTTGTGGGCCTTGTGAATCCTGCCATCCCCCTTTGGCTTGATGAAGGTGTGGCCTGTTATCAGGAGAGGTCACGCCGGGAATCGTCCGCCAGGGTCTTGCGCCAGGCCATAAAAGAAAATAAATTCATGGGGCTGGATGAGCTTTTTAACTTCAATTCTTACCGCTTGCAATACAACTTAACGGATTCTTCGACCGTTGCAATTTTTTATGCCGAGTCCGTAAGCCTGGTGGATTTTCTGATTAAGGAATTCGGTAAAGACCGATTTGTTCTTTTTTGTCAGCATTTAAGGGATAAAAAAAATTTTGTGCGCGCCATGGCCTCAGTTTATCCGTTTGGCTCAATCCAAGAATTGGATGCGGCCTGGCAGAATTCTTTAAGAGATGAATAAGCACTACCATTTGATCGGTATCGGCGGTATTGGCATGAGCGGGATTGCACAACTCCTTTTGCGTAAGGGCTTTGATGTTAGCGGTTCTGATTTAAAGGCAAGCCGGCTGACCGAAGAACTGGAGAAATCAGGAGCCAGGATTTTTATCGGACACGACCCGGATAATATCCGGCAAGCTGAAATGGTTGTTTATTCATCGGCCATTAAAGAAGAAAATCCTGAGATGCGGGAAGCCAGGCGCCTGGGTCTACCTGTGTTGAAGCGGGCAGAGGCTCTTCGACAGTTGATGGAGGATAAAACGGTCATTACCATTACGGGTAGCCACGGGAAAACTACGACTGCATCTTTGGTAGCCACTCTTTTGCTGGAAGCAGGCCTCCAGCCCTGCGTTGCCGTGGGAGGGATCTTGAAAAATATCGATGCCAATTCGTATCTGGGTGAGGGGGATTTTTTTGTGGCAGAGGCAGACGAATCCGACGGTTCCTTTCTCCAATATCAACCCACCTATTCCATCATTACCAACATCGACAAAGAGCACCTGGACTATTATAAAGATTTTAACAGGGAGCTGGAGGTTTTTAAGACGTATCTGTTCCAAACACGCAAAGAGGGGTGCGTTTTTTGCTGTGATGACGACGAGAATCTCAAAAATCTGCTTAAGGAATATAAGGGGAAATCCGTTTTATTCGGCCTGCACTCCAACGCCCATATTTATCCGAAGAATATCAGACTTAAAGGCCTTCAGTCTGAATTTGATTGTTTTTCAGGTGACAAGTTTCTCGACACGTTTAAACTGGCTTTAGGGGGCACCCACAATATCTCCAATGCACTCTCTGTCATCGCCTTAGGGATAGAGCTAAAAATTGAGTTAAAAGTTATCAGGAGCGCCCTTAAAAACTTTAAAGGGGCCTCGCGGCGGCTTGAGACTAAATTTGAGGATTCCGATTACCTGTTGATCGATGACTACGCCCACCATCCAACGGAAATCCGGGCGACCTTGGAGGCAATCCAGGGTCTTGGGCGTTCAAGGATCATTGTCATTTTTCAGCCGCACCGTTATTCAAGGACTCAGCTTCTGTTGGATGAATTCGCAAAGTGTTTCGATTTGGCGGATACGGTCATTCTAACAGATATTTATCCGGCCAGCGAACCTCCTATCCCCGGGATCAGTAGCCAGTGTATTTTAGATAAAATAAAAAAGCGCCTGCCGCAAAAGCAAGTCTTTTTATGGTCTAAAGAGCAGATTGAACAGGAGATTTTAAAACTGCTTCGGCCGAATGACCTGGTGATGACTCTGGGCGCAGGGGATATTGCAAGGGTAAGTGATTCCTTATCAGAAAGACTGCAAGCGATCAAAGAAAAGAGCGGGCTATGATCAAAAAGTTGGTGCTGGATCGCATCAAAGGAAAGATCCGAAAGAAAGAGCCGCTATCCAGGCACACCACGTTTCGTATCGGCGGGCCGGCAAAATTTTTTGTAGAGCCCAGGGATTTAAGCGACTTAAAGACTCTGATCAACTGGGTGAGGGTTCAAAAAATTCCGCTTCTCGTGATTGGAGCGGGTAGTAACATCCTTGCCAGCGATAGAGGAATTGAGACTTGTGTGGTCAGGTTGAGCACACCCTTTTTTAAAAAAATATCCTTTTCTCCCGATGGGCTGGTCGTGGGAAGCGGTTTGTCTCTTGCTAAACTTATAGGGTTTGCAAGGAGTCGCTCTTTGTCAGGGCTCGAATTTCTCGTCGGTATTCCAGGGACCGTGGGAGGAGCTTTGGTCATGAATGCAGGAGCGTGGGGTGAAAATCTAGGTAATTTAGTGGAAAAAGTCAAAGTCATGGATTATAATGGTAAGATAAAAGTGTTAGGCAAAAAGAAAATCAAATTTGCCTATCGAAAGTCCAACTTAGCCTCGTATATCATTTTAAGCGTCCATCTGAAACTTCCTAAAAAAAACAGGGAGGAAGTCAGCGGTCGTATAAAGAAATATCGCCTGTTACGTCGTAAGACTCAAGACCAGGGCTCTGCCAATGCTGGGTGTATATTTCGTAATCCTGTAGGGTTTACGGCTGGCCATCTGATCGAGGGGTGTGGTTTAAAGGGAAAGAGGATGGGTGATGCCGCGGTATCCAAGCGGCATGCGAATTTCATATTGAACCAGAACTCGGCGAGCTGCCAGGATGTCCTGAATTTAATGGAACTGATTCAGAAAAAGGTAAGGGCAAGATTCCATATTAATTTAGAGCCAGAAATAAAAATATGGCGATAGAGTCGTTTGGCACCATAGGCGTTTTGATGGGAGGGCCATCTTCCGAGAGGGAGATTTCCCTAAAGTCAGGCAAAGCTGTTCTTGAAGCACTTAAGTCTATCGGGTTGGATGTTGTGGCTGTGGATATTACCACGGATTCCTGCGCAGATAACGAAAGACTAATAAGGTCGAAAAAAATAGATTGTGCCTTCATTGCCCTGCATGGCCGTTTTGGAGAAGACGGTCAGATCCAGGAACTTTTGGAGAAGATGAAGATTCCCTATACCGGCTCAGGTGTACGGGCAAGCCAGTTAGCCATGGATAAAACAGTTTCCCGATCGATATTCGAATCTCATGGATTACGGGTGCCCAAGTATCAAATATTGGAGAAAGTTTCCTATAATGGCAAATCAAAGCTCGACCTCCTTATGAGCTTGCCTTTGGTCATAAAACCGGCAAGCCAAGGGTCTAGTATAGGCCTATCCATAGTCTGCGATGAAGCCAAGCTCAAAGAAGCCGTTGATCTGGCACTTACTTTTGATGATAGAATCATCATAGAAGAGCACATCAAGGGCAGGGAGTTGACAGTGGGTATCCTTAATCACCGAAGCCTCCCCATTATCGAGATCATCCCGAAAAATCCCTTTTTTGATTTCGAGGCCAAATATCAGCTCGGTATGACAGAATATGTGGTGCCAGCCCCTCTGGAAGAAGGCATTGCTGCAAAGATAAGTCAAGCCGCATTATCCGCCCACAAGCTCCTGGGTTGCAAGGGCTTTTCCAGGGTAGATATGATTTTAAGCGAATCGAACGAGGCCGTTATTTTGGAGGTCAATTCGATCCCTGGCTTGACTTCCACGAGTCTTTTGCCCAAGGCTGCCAAGGCCATCGGCATCGAATTCAGTGCCTTATGTCTTGAGTTGATAAAAATCGCTTATGAAAAAGAATAAGCTGAAACTTCCTTTGAAAAAGATGCGTCTTCCAGTCATCCTTCTTGTGGCTTTGACCTTGATGGGGTTTGCCGTTTGGAGATTTTTGCGAACCTTGGACCAATTTAAGATCACAGAAATACGGACCGGTAATGATAGTCAGTTAGATTTCTCCTATTTGAAAGGCAGGAACATACTGGAGTTGGATTTAAAAAGAGAGTCCGCAAAGATTTTGCAGTATTTTCCTGAATGTAAAAGAGTCAGGATGGTCAGGATTTTGCCCAATAGGATCTACATCGACCTCATCCAGAGAAAAGCAGTCGCACTGGTAAAATTATATAAGTATTTTGGCCTGGATGAGGATCTGGTGTTTTTTGAGGTACCTGTGGGAGAGGACGCCATAAGCTCGGGTCTACCCGTTATCACCGGGCTGGACACCAAGATCTTTGGGCCTAAAATCGGAAGAAAATACGATATCAAAGAGCTGGAAATAGCCTTAAGCATCATACAGGAAGCCAGAAAAAACCGCTTCCTTCGGGATTGCAAAATCAGAAAAATAGACGTTCCCCAGATGACCCACATCTCGATTTTTATTATTCCAGGGCCTTCCTACTCTGAATACATGGACAGCACCCTGCGAAACGAAGGATTGGAAGTTAAATTGAGTTCAGGCAGAGTCAGAAACAAGATCGCCATGTTAGCCAACCTGATGGCCGCCGCAAAAAAAGAATGGAATAAAATAAAATATATTGATTTGAGATTCAGGGAACCTGTCATAAAACTGAAAGATGCTCAATAGTTATATTTGTGCCTTGGATATCGGTTCGAGCAAGTGTGCGGCAAGTGTAGCCGTGTTTAACAGAAGACGAATCACGGACATCTTCTCGGAAAGCATCCCTTCGAAAGGCATAAAAAATGGAGCCATCGTCGATTCCACAAGCCTGATTGATACCGTTGGCACACTCCTTAAGGGTTTACGGCGGCGCTCTGGTATCAAAATAAAATTCATCAACGTCAATATTTCTGGACAGGATATCCTTACCAAACACAGCCGCGCGATTGTGCCGCTTGCCGAGAGGGGCAATAAGGTCATCACCGCCTCGGACGTCCAGTGCGCCAATGAGCAGGCGCGCATTTTAGGCTCAAGCCTGGACGAAGAAATCATCCATACGGTTCCCAGCGCCTATGCCATTGATTCCAAGACTAATATCATCAATCCTGTCGGCCTCTATAGCCATAAGCTGGAGGTTGATTTGTATTTGATCTGTGCCCGCGTTTCCTCGATCCAGAGCCTTTCACGAGCCATCCATCAAGCGGGATACGAGATTAAGAACTTAATTTTTTCAGGGGTGGCGACCAGCGAGATCGTTCTCTATAAAGAGCCGAAAGAGGGAAACGTTGTCTTTTGTGATATAGGAAGCGATACGACCGAGCTCCTGCTTTTTAGCTCAGGGTTGCTGAAGGATGTCCAGATCCTGGCCTTTGGGGGGCATGATCTGACGGTCAGGCTCCAGGAGGCGCTGAAGATTCCCTTTGAGCTGGCAGAAGAAATCAAGCGTTCCCACGGCATCGTTGCCGAGTCCAAAGAGATTGGCGAGGATAAAGAGATCCTGGTTAAAAAAAGCGACCTCTATAAACCCATCAAACAACGTCTGGTGTCAGAGATTATTACATCAGCGGCAACGACCATCTGTTCTTACATCAAAGAGGCCCTGGAGAACAAGATTCCCTATTACGAGGTGAGCTCTTTTTTGGTATCCGGCAGGACATTGCTCTTGGAAGGTTTTATAGAGACGCTGGAGACCACCTTATCTATCCCCGTTAAACTGGGTTCCATTTCTCATCCCCTGATTCTGCCTTTTGTTAAGGAGGATGAAAACCTTTCCGGAATGAAGTACCTGACTTACCTGACATCTTTAGGCATGATTTGCGAAGCGCTGGAAGAGAAACCTTTAGGATTCCTGCCGATGGCAGCTCATCCTGCCAGAAATATCATCTCCCAGGTCCTTCATAGAGTTAGAGAAGTCTATCAGGAATATTTTTAGCTTTATACCCCATCCATTCAGCATCAACCTTAGATTACTTTTGGTTGACCTGGTTATTTTATCGTGTATAATAAATAGGTTAAACATGGCTATCCAGGAAAATCTTCTTAAAGTCAGGCAGCGTATCGCCTTAACATGTTCTAAGGTCGGACGTTACCCGGACTCTTTAACGCTTGTTGCGGTAGGCAAGGGCAGGTCGGTTGATGATATAAAGGAGGCGCTGGCTTTAGGTATTACCGATATAGGAGAGAGCAGGGTCCAGGAAGCCCTAGACAAGTTTAACGAGATAATGAGTCAAGGAAACAAAGAACAACTAACTAAATGGCATCTGGTTGGACACCTGCAGACCAACAAGGTGAGGGAGGCGGTAAAGATTTTTGATCTGATTCAATCCGTGGATAGTTGGCATCTGGCGCAGGAAATCGATAAACAGGCAGCCAGGATAGAAAAGATTCAGGATATCCTGATAGAAGTCAAGACCTCTCCTGAAGCGACGAAGTTCGGCCTGGCTCCACTTGAAGCACCCGGAGCCGTTAAAGAAATAAAAAAACTAAAAAACTTAAGAGTGAAGGGTCTTATGACCATTGCGCCATTCGTGGATGACCCTGAAAAAGCACGCCCCTATTTTAGAAAACTCAGGGAGATTATGGATGAGATGATTAAAGCTGGGATTTGGGATTTTGGATTTGGAATTTTATCCATGGGTATGTCCGATGACTTTGAGGTGGCTATTGAAGAAGGTGCGAATATGGTCAGGATTGGGCGGGCCATATTCAATAGTGCATAGTAAAATCAAAACCAAAATCAGAAGCAAAACCAAAGGCAGATGAAGAGAGTAGGAATCATTGGATGTGGCAATATGGGCGCGGCCATGGCCGAGAGGATAAAGTCAAAATACCCAGTTACGGTATTTGATAAAGATGAAGTTAAAACAATGCTTTTATCCGGAGTAAACGTCGCCGCAGACAATGTTGATTTGGTAAAAAAAGTCGATACGCTGATCTTGGCAGTGAAACCACAGGATTTTGATGCTGTTTTGGAAGAGATTAAAGATTTTTCTAAAGAGAAAATGATTATTTCTATCGCGGCTGGAATAACCACGGAACATATTGAAAAGATTATAGGAGAAAGCAAAGTTGTGAGGGTTATGCCTAATATCTGCGCGAAGATTGGAGAGGCACAGACAATCCTGTGCAAAGGTAGATTCACCGAAAAGAAAGACCTGAATTTCGCTAAGAGATTATTTGATTGCCTGGGTAAGACCTGGCTTATGGAAGAAGAAATGATGGATGCCGCAACGGCTATTTCAGGCAGCGGCCCAGCGTACATTTATTATGATATGGAAATCCATAAATATGACTCCAGAAACTTTCCTGATATGGTCAAGGAGGATTATACAGAACGCTTAACAGAGGCCGCTCGGAATGTCGGTTTTGATCCCAAAAGCGCTTTAGAACTTGCACAAAGCACCACTTCATCAAGTTTAAAATTATTTTCTTTTTTAGGAATGCCTCCGGCTGAGTTGAGAAAACAAGTTACCTCCCCAGGCGGAACCACAGAGGCAGCGATAAAAATTTTAATGCAGGGGGGATCTTGGGCAGAAGCGGCCCTTGCCGCAAAGATGCGCGCAGAAGAATTATCCAAAAAGGAGTGAACCAATGGGTCGTATCGGTATTATCGGCGGAAGCGGGCTATACCATATGGAAGGCATCCAGGATGTCAAGGAAGTTTCCGTAACTACGCCTTTCGGTGATCCTTCAGATAAATTGATCACCGGAAAACTGGAAGGCAAAGACGTCGTGTTCCTGTCGCGCCATGGGAGAGGTCATCGCACATCTCCGTCTCAGATTAACTACAGGGCCAATATTTTCGCGATGAAGAAACTGGGCGTTGAAAGGATCATTTCCGTTACAGCCTGCGGTAGCCTTAAAGAAGAATTAAAGCCGCTTGATTTTGTGGTGGTAGATCAGTTCGTGGACCGCACCAACCAGGCCAGGCGCATGACTTTTTTTGAAGAGGGAATCGTGGCCCATATCATGTTTGACCGCCCCATTTGCGAAGAATTAAGCAAGGTCGTTTATGAAGCAGGCAAAAACCTAAGGTTTTCTATACACAGCAAGGGAACCTACATTAATATGGAGGGCCCGGCCTTTTCTACTTTAGCGGAATCTCAGCTTTACCGCAGCTGGGGGATGGATGTTATCGGCATGACCAATATGCCGGAAGCCAAGTTAGCCAGAGAGGCAGAGATCTGTTATGCGACGTTAGCCTGCGTCACCGACTATGATTGCTGGCATCCGCAGCATGAGTCGGTAACCGTGGATATGATACGTAAGACTCTAAAGAAGAACGTCGAGTGTGCCAAGAAAATCATTTCCGCCGTCTTGCGGGACCTGAAGCCCGAAAGAAAGTGCGGTTGTAAAGACGCTCTTAAGCTCGCCATCATCACGGATAGAAAGTTGATCCCGGAAAAAGTTAAGAAGGATTTAAATATTATAATCGGTAAATATATTAAGTGATGGATTATAAGAATACATTAAATCTTCCAAAAACTCATTTTCCCATGAAGGCGGATTTGCCCAAACGCGAACCCCTGATTTTACAGGAGTGGCTCAAGAAGGATATCTACCAGCTCATCCGTAAGAAATCGCAAGGTCATCCCAAATATATCCTTCATGATGGGCCCCCTTATGCAAATGGCGATATTCATATCGGGCACGTTTTGAATAAGACCTTAAAAGATATCGTCGTCAAGTATAAGACCATGCAGGGTTTTGATTCAGCGTACGTACCTGGCTGGGACTGTCATGGGCTACCGGTTGAACATCAGCTATTTAAAGAATTGGGTATCCAGAAACACCAAATCAAACAGGTGGATTTTAGAAAAAAGGCTTATGAATATGCAAAGCGGTTCGTGAATATCCAGAAGGAGCAATTTAAGAGGCTGGGCGTTTTCGGAGATTGGGATAATCCTTATCTTACTTTAGATTTTGATTATGAAGAAGCCATCGTGATGTCCTTCAAAGAGCTGGTTGAGAAAGGTTATGTTTATCGGGGCTTAAAGCCGGTTAATTGGTGCTACGTTTGCGAGACCGCCCTGGCAGAAGCAGAGGTTGAGTATGAGGATCATACCTCACCCTCCATTTATGTAAAATTTGAAATTATTAATCCTTCAGGCGGTCTAAAAAACATATCCAGGGATAAAAAAGTTTATGCCATTGTCTGGACCACTACTCCTTGGACATTAATTGCCAACGTAGCCATTGCCGTGCATCCTAATTTCAGATATAGTTTATTAGAAATTGGTAATGAAATATGGATCATTCAGGAAGATTTAGTTGCCGCCGTGATGGAAAAAGTAGAGATTAAAGATTATAGAAAGTTAGATTCTGTTTTAGGCAAGGTTCTAGAAGGCGTTGCTTACAAGGATATTTTTGAACCGCCAAGAAGTACCAGGTTTATATTTGTATTAGCTGATTATGTTTCGAGAGAAGAAGGCACAGGCCTTGTGCATACAGCCCCTGGTCATGGCCAGGAAGATTATCTGACAGGTCAGAGATACAATTTAGAAATAGTCATGCCCGTGAACAGCAAGGGAGAGTTCTTCCTGGATGTTGCCATGGAGTTCAAGGGCCAACACGTTTTTAAGGCAAATCAAAATATCATTAATAAATTAAGAGAACAAGGGAATCTTTTATATGCAGGACAGCTCACACATTCCTACCCGCATTGTTGGCGTTGTAAAACACCTATAATCATCCGTGCCACGGAACAGTGGTTTCTGGATATAAATAAACACGGCCTAAGAAAGAAGCTGGTTGCGGCAGTTGATAAAGAAGTAACCTGGATTCCGGCTGCAGGAAAGGAAAGAATTTCTGCCATGATAGAACTGCGTCCGGACTGGTGCCTTTCGCGTCAGAGATATTGGGGTGTTCCTATTGCGGCACTTGCATGCAATAATTGCGGTAAGGAGTTCTTAAACCCCAAGCTTATAGATAAATTCGCCGAATTTGTTGCAAAAGAGGGTTCGGACTGCTGGTTCCTCCGGGATATTAAGGATTTTTTGCCAAAGGACTTAAAGTGTCCTCTTTGCAAAAAGGGCGAAACTTTCATCCGGTCAAACGATATACTAGACGTCTGGTTTGACTCCGGCGTAAGTCATCAAGCAGTATTGAAGAAAAGGAACGAATTGGATTTTCCCTGCGAATTATATCTGGAAGGTTCAGACCAGCATCGAGGGTGGTTTCAGTCTTCCTTAATTCCCTCCCTTTGCATTGACGGCAAACCCCCCTTTAAAAGCGTGCTGACTCATGGATTTGTTGTCGACGGGGAAGGGAGGAAGATGTCAAAGTCCCTGGGTAATGTCATTTCTCCCTTTGATATCATCAAGGACTACGGAGCGGAAATTTTACGGCTGTGGGTCGCCTCAAGCGACTACAACGAAGATATCCGAATTTCGCCCGAGATACTAAGCAGGTTATCTGAGGCCTACCGCAAGATAAGGAATACGGCAAAATTCATTTTAAGCAATTTGTACGATTTTAATCCTGACGAAGATAAGGTAAGAAATAAGGATTTAAAAGCGATAGATAAATGGATAGTATTTAAGACATGGAATCTATTAAATGCTGTGAATGCTGCATATGAAAGTTTTAACTTTTATATGGCTTATAAATACATATATGATTTTTGTAACGAGAATTTATCAATGAATTATTTGGATATGGTAAAGGGGAGGCTCTATACCTATGCAGCTAAATCATTAGAAAGAAGAGCTGTGCAAACCGTTATGTACGAGATACTAAATGTCTTAGTGAGAATGATGGCTCCTATTCTGCCATTTACCGCAGAAGAGATTTGGCAGCATATGCCTAAGGCAAAAGATGTTAAGACCGTGGAGAGTGTGCATCTCTTAGATTGGCCACAAATCCAGGATAGAAAAATACAGGAAATTTTCTTTACCTCCCAGGACTCAAATTTTTTAACAGTTATTGATTTAATTCCCGAGGTATCCAAAGCCCTGGAAGAGAAGCGTTCACAGGGTTTAATCGGAAGCTCATTTGACGCGCAAATAAAACTATTGACAAAAGACGAAAATCGTTATACATATTTAAGCAGTTTAAAAGAGGATTTATTGGAGATTTGGAAGGTTTCGCAGGTTATGGTTGCCAAAAGAAGCGATTCTGATACGGGGCTTGCGGTTGCAAAATATCCCGATTTGGTTATTGTAGTCGATAAGGCAGAAGGGAAGAAGTGTCGGCGATGCTGGAATTACAGTCTTTCTGTAGGTGAGTCTGTGCAACATCCTGAGCTCTGCCCTCGTTGCCTTAAAGCTATCTAAACAGGAGACGTTCAATTGAGAAAGAAATTAAACAAGAAAGAGCTCAATGAGTTCAAGAAGTTGGTGTTGAAAAGAAAAGAGGAAATTCTCGAAGATATCAAGCATATATCAGACGATACATTAAAAAAATCTCAGAAAGAGGCTTCCGGAGATATCTCTGGATACAGCTATCATATGGCTGATGTTGCCACGGATACCTATGACAGGGAATTTTCTTTAGGGCTGGCTTCGAATGAACGGAAGCTGTTGTATGAGCTGGATGATGCCCTGAAGAAGATCGAAGAGGGTGTGTTTGGCATATGCGAGGAGTGTAAGGCCCTTATCACCAAATCCAGATTGAAGGCGGTCCCCCAGGCGCGTTTATGCGTGAAGTGCCAAGAGAAGAAGGAGAAGAGGTAACCATCTTTTCCTTGAGATGATACCCATCATCATATTTACGATCCTTTCTTTAGACCAACTCACCAAATTCCTAATATCCAAAAATCTGTCAATCCATGAATCCGTGCCTGTTATCCCGCGTGTGTTTCATCTGACCCTCGTCGAGAATCGAGGGGCTGCCTTTGGAATCCTTAAGAATCAGACCTTACTATTTATATGCACGGCGATTTTGGCTGTCGTTTTGATCTTATCTTCCCTCAGGGAAAATAGGCAGAGAAGATTGTATAGTTTTTCGTTGAGCCTCATCCTGAGCGGAGCCCTGGGGAATCTTATCGACCGCCTGCGTTTCGGTTACGTGGTCGATTTCTTGGATTTTCGTGTTTGGCCCGTATTTAATATTGCCGATAGCGCCATTACCATCGGAGCTGTCGTGCTGGGGTGGTCCATATTGAGAAATCCCAAATCCCAAATCCCAAATCCCAAATAAATCCCAAATCCCGATGTCCGAAACTTGGAATTTGGAAAATTGGATTTTGGAGCTTATTTGGATTTTGGTGTTTGGTGCTTGGAATTTAAATTAACATGCATCCTGAAATCTGCACAATAGGTCCTTTTACCATCTATTCCTATGGTCTTATGCTGGCCATCGCCTTTGTCGTCAGCACCTTTTTGCTTACCCGCCAGGCAAAAAAACAAGGCATCCCTGTTGATGTTGTCTTTAACCTTGCCTTCATTGTTTTCATAGCTGGATTGCTGGGGGCACGTCTTTTTTACATCATTGAAAATTTCTCCTACTATTGTAAAAATCCTTTAGAGGCCATCATGCTGCAGTACGGAGGCCTCGCCTGGTTCGGCGGACTGATGGGCGGTATGGCGGCAGGTGTCTTCTATTTAAAAAGAAAGAAGCTGCCCATCCTGAGAGTCATAGACCTGACGGTTCCCTTTGTTGCCTTGGGGCAGTCCATAGGCAGGGTAGGCTGTCTTTTGAACGGCTGCTGCTATGGAAAGGCAGCAGCAGTCGGGCTGTATTTTCCTGTGCATCAGTTCATCCTCATTCCCGTCCAGATATATTCTTCGATTCTCTTGCTGGTGATCTTTGTTATCTTACGGTTCCTGCAGGAGAGGCCTCACCGAGAGGGGCAAATCCTCTGCGCCTATCTGCTTTTGTATTCCGTAAAAAGATTTTTTATTGAATTCTGGCGAGCTGATAACCCGGTCATTTTCTTGGGATTGACGTTGTTTCAGGTTTTAAGCATCCTGATGTTCTCAGGGGCCGTGATTTCACTCGTCTTGATGAAAACAAAGAAAAGCAAAATCCCTTAAAGTCCTCCCCTCGAGACTATCGATGAACATATTCACCTTAAAAGTCTCATCCCCACAATCTCATCAGCGTCTGGATTTATTCATTCTCAAGTTTACCCAGGAAAGGAAATTGGGTTTTTCCCGCGTTTTCATCAAGCAGTTGATTATGGAGGGGCAAGTCAGATTAAAGGGTCAGGAGGTACGCAAGCCTCATTATAAAGTAAAAGTCGGCGAAGAATGGCACGTCCGCGTCAAAGAACAAAAGGTCGCGGAGTTGTCTGCAGAGGATATCCAATTGGAGGTCGTCTATGAAGACGAAGACTTGGCGGTCATCAATAAACCCGCCGGATTGGTGGTGCATCCGGCTCCTGGTAACCCCAAGCATACACTGGTCAACGCCTTGCTGAATCGTTTCCAGCACCTCTCGAATATCAATCCTGCCAGGCCTGGCATTGTCCATCGTTTGGATAAGGAGACATCCGGGCTTTTGGTAATTGCAAAAAATAATTTTACTCATTTAGCTTTAACCGAACAATTTGCATCACACACCGTCAAACGCAGGTACGTCGCCGTCGTGAAAGGAAAAGTGGAGTTTGACGAAAATGTCATCGAAATGCCTATCGGCCGGCATCCTTTTAAAAGAAAAAATATGGCCGTCAGCTTCCTTAAACACGCCAAATACGCCAAAACACATTACCGAACTCTCTTACGAACGCAAGAAGCCAGTTTATTGGAACTGGAGCCATTCACGGGCCGCACCCACCAATTAAGAGTACATTTAGCTTACATTCATCATCCCATACTGGGAGATAAAAAATACGGAAAGAACGATACCTTTGCACGTTTAGGCCTGCATGCCTGTCTGATTGGCTTCCAACACCCCAGGACAAAAAAATATGTGGAATGGTCCTGTCAAACACCAAAAGAGTTTCTAAAATTTTTTAAGTCTCGAAAGCTTAAAAAAATAAATCTTGATTTTTGAGTACGCAGTGCTATAGTAATACAAAAAGTCAGAGCATCCAGCAAAAAGGAGGCAGAATGTTACGACAAGGCAAGGCCTTAACCATTGTCTTTATCGTATTAATATCTATAACCTTAGCTTTTACCGGAGGCGTGATTTATCTTTTACAGAAAGAAAAATTAAGGGCCGTGGAGCTGGAAAACAGTTTAAAGGATTTAACTAAAAAGCAGGCCTTCACGGAAGAAGAACTTTCGAAATCAAGAAAACTGATTACCGACCTGCAGTTGCGCTTGGATGAATCCAAGAGTGAGATTAAACTTTTAACCGCTGACCTAGAGTTGCAAAAAAAGGATAGCCAGCAAGCACAGTCAAGAATGGAGCAGCTTAATATCGATCTGGCTGAACAGCAGCAACTCAGGCAGGACCTGGAAAAAAAGTTTAATCTAGCCGAGGAAGATTTACGCAATGCCATGAGCAAAATAAAAGAATTAGATTCAGAGAAGGAAACCCTAGAGGCGAAGGTCAAAGAATTAGAAGCGAAGACCCAGGAAGTGGAACTTGGTAAGATCGTTGTTTCCCCTGATGTTGATATATCAGGTTCAAAACACTATGAAATACCTGAGGTTAGCGTAATGCCGGGCCGTGTGAGTCAGATGTTAGGCGTTCAAGGAAAGGTGCTGGTCGTTAATAAAGAGTATAATTTCGTGGTTATTAATGTGGGAGCCAAAGATGGCGTTGATGTAGGTGATGAATTTTCCGTTTTTGATAATAATAGTTTAATCGGTGATATAAAAGTGGAAAAGGTTCATGATTCTATGGCAGCTGCAGGTTTTCTGACTGCCGACATGAAAAACAAGATCAGTGAAGGTGATAAAGTCGTACAAAAGGTGCGATGATACCTTTTGTCATCCATTCTGTTCCTTGCCTCAAGGGAACCGTAGCACTTCCCGGCGACAAATCCATAGCCCACCGTTCTCTTATCATTAGTGCAATCACTGCGGGTAAAACCAGAATAGAAAATTTTCCTCTCAATCAGGATTGTTTAATTACACTGAAAGCCTTTCGTATGTTGGGCATATTTATAACGCATAAGGATAATCTAGAGAGGTCTACTTCTACTATCGAAGTCTTTGGCAGGGGGCTTTGGGGTTTAACAAAGCCAGCAAAAGGGATATGGACAGGGAATTCAGGGACTACCCTGAGGCTCATTTCCGGGGTGCTTTCTGGACAACAATTTAATTGTCGACTTACTGCTGGTAAGTCTTTGTCTCGCCGACCCATGCTTAGAGTCACGGAACCTCTTAGGCTGATGGGAGCTAATATTAAAGCTAAAAGGAAAAGTGGCAGTAAGGAGGAATATGCACCACTGACAATCAAGGGGACTTTGCTCCATTCAATAATATACAGAGTGCCTGTGCCTTCTGCCCAAGTCAAGTCAGCACTTTTACTAGCTGCTCTTTTTGCAAGGGGGAAGACAAAAATTTACGAACCGATTCCCACCCGAGACCATACAGAACGCATGCTTAGAGCTTTTCAGGCAGACATAAAACTATTTAAAAATAGGATAGTTATAAATGGTTTAAGAGAATTGGTTTCTGTGAAAAGGATCTATGTACCTGGGGATTTATCTTCAGCAGCTTTCTTTATGGTCTTAGGTGCCTTGGCGCCAAAGTCTAAAATTCTCATCAAAGACGTTAGCTTTAATCCTACCCGAACAGGTGTGATTTCGGTGTTGAAAAGGATGGGCGCCCATATCCATATTAAGATACAAAAGGAAAGAAAAAATAATGGGGAGCCTTGGGGTGATGTCAGGCTAGAGAGCAGCCGGTTAAAGGGCGTGGAGGTTAAAAAAGAGGAAATTCCGTCGATTATTGATGAGCTTCCTGTTTTGATGGTAGCTGCTTGTCTTGCCAGGGGACTGACTATTTTTGAAGGAATCCAAGAGTTACGCGTAAAAGAAACAGACCGTATTCGTTCCATGGTTGAAAATTTACGAAAAATGGGCGCAGACGTGCGCCTTCAAAAGTCCAAGAAATTGGATAAAATCAGAATTCTCGGTGGTAAAGAATTAAGAGGAGCCTGTGTGAAGACTTTCGGGGACCACAGGACTGCCATGAGCATGATAGTGGCAGGGCTTCTGGCTAAAGGTATGACGCGTTTAGACGATATCTCATGCATAAACAAATCCTTCCCAAATTTCCTCAACGTTTTGAATCATTTAATACAATAAACTTAAATTTTCGCTTTTTCACGCTTTGGTGCCAGGCCATTCTAGCTGTACATTCATTTTTTGACAGCAAATTTTACTAACTTTTTATTTGACAAATAGTTTAATCTCTGTTAAACTTGTATAAATCTTTACAGGTTTCCAAAAGGAGATGGTGATGGTGAATTTTTGGGGTTTAATTAAGAAATTTTATAATTTTTTATTGGACTTTTACTCAAATGATATGGGTATTGATTTAGGTACAGCAACCACCCTGGTTTATGTCAAGGGAGAGGGAGTAGTGCTTTGTGAGCCTTCGGTTGTGGCTATCAGGAAAAGTACTTCCAGAGTTGAGGCAGTAGGAGAAGAGGCCAAGCGGATGTTAGGCCGTACGCCTGGCAATATTGTAGCTATCAGGCCGATGCGGGATGGGGCTATAACGGATTTTGAAGTGACAGAAGCGATGTTGCGCTATTTTATAAGAAAGGTCAGGCATCGCCGCTTTCAGGTGAGGCCGCGTATTGTCATAGCCGTCCCCTCTGGCATTACGGAAGTCGAGAAGCGGGCTGTCAAAGAGTCTGCTGAGCGAGCGGGAGCCAGAGATGTCTTTCTCATGGATGAACCGATTGCCGCGTCTATAGGTGTTGGTCTTCCCATCCAAGAGCCCATTGGAAATATGATTATTGATGTTGGGGGAGGCACGACAGAAATTGCCGTCATTTCTTTAGCAGGGACTGTCTTCTCAAAGTCTATACGTATTGGTGGTGATGAAATGGATGATGCCATCATTGAGTATTTAAAAAAGACTTATAATTTGATGGTGGGGGAGCGTACTTCCGAAGACATAAAAATAAAGATCGGTTCAGCCTATCCCATGGAAGAAGAGTTGAGTATGGAGGTCAAGGGAAGAGACCTGGTGGCGGGACTGCCCAAGACAGTAACCATTACTTCAGAGGAAATCCGGGAAGCTTTACAGGAACCTCTACGTGCCATTTTGGAAGTTACAAAGATTTCTTTAGAGAGGACGCCTCCGGAACTTGCCTCTGACCTGATAGAGCACGGTATTGTTATGGCCGGAGGAGGAGCCTTGTTAAAAGGGTTGGATAAATTGATTTCAGAAGAAACCGGCTTACCTGTCCATGTAACGGATGACCCTGTGACTGCCGTCGTGCAGGGAACGGGGAAGGTTCTGGACAATCCGCGCCTTTTACACGACGTCACCGTTCCCGTAAAATTCTAAATTCAAATCTTTGCTTTCTGTGTAGGATGTGTTTAAATTCAAAAAGAAAACTTTAATTTTTCTTTCGGTCTCCTGCGTTTTACTCCTACTGATTTCACTTTCCCTGCCTTACCTAAAGAATCCTGCCCTGGTGATTTTAAAACAGCCCTTGCGTTTGTTCACTTTTATCCGCCAAGAGATAACCGCTCTTGTTTTTTTTCATCGTAACGCCATCCAAAGGGAATCTCTCAAAAAGGAAAATGAGGTTCTCAAGAGCAAACTGAATGTCCAGGAAGACCTTCGTCTTGAGAACGAACGATTAAAGGAGTTGCTTTCTTTGAGGGATCGCTCCTCCCATAAACTTATAGCCTGCCGGGTCATTGGCCGTTCCATAGACAGTTGGGCCTCCAGCATCATTATCGATAAAGGTAGAAACAGCGGCTTAAGACGCGGGATGCCTGTCGTGACGTCGCTGGGACTCGTCGGCAGAGTTGCCGAGGCCTCCGAAATCACCAGCAAAGTTATGCTTATCAATGACCCGAACCTATCCGTCTCCAGTATCGTGCAGCGCAGCCGTCAGGAGGGCCTGGTGTCCGGGACGCTGGGCAGCCACCTGATCATGAGATACCTGCCGCAGGATGCCGATATAGAAATTAATGATATAATCGAAACGAGCGGTTTGAACGAAACCTTTCCCAAGGGTCTGCTGATAGGCGTTGTGGTTGATACTGGCAAGGAATATTCTGGCTTGAGCCGATTTGCCATCATTAAACCTGCCGTGAATCTGTATGGTATCGAAGAAGTGCTAGTTGTCGTGGAATAAATATGAAGAGGCTATTATTTGCAGGCATCATCCTCCTGCTGGGGGTTCTCCAGGTAACGCTTATCGATTCCTTCAAGATATTTAACGTCAAGCCCGATCTTCTCTTAATGATCGCCATTATTGCCAGCTTTTTTTTCGATTTTAAAGAAGCTCTGGTTTTAAGCGTTTTTGCCGGCGTTTTGAAAGACATACTGGGAACGGACGTTTTTGGGATGCATACGCTCTTGTTCCCTCTATGGATTTTTCTTATCGAACGCCTCAACCGCCAAGTCCCGATCGATCAGGACCTTATCCGCCTGATTCTTATTTTTGTTATCACATTTTTGCATCATATGCTCCGGGGCCTGATTTTGGTATGGTTGGGCCAACAGATCCGGTCAGGTATTTTCTTGCGCATTCTTTTTGTCGAATCTATTTACACGACCGTTGTATACCTTTGGGTCTTTAAGGGATTGCAGCGATGGATGGTTTTAGATGAACAGAATCAAGAGCGTTAATATATTAGTCAACGGCCTCTTTGTCTTCATCGCCTTGAGCCTGATTAACCTTCAGGTTATCCAGGGGAAAAAATTCAGAATACTCAGCGAAAAGAACTGTATTCGTTTGATTCCACAGGCTGGTGCGCGGGGCAGGATTCTGGACCGCCAGGGCCGTGTTATCGTAGACAATAAGCTGGCTTATGATTGCCTGCTTTTACCAGAAGAGCTCAACCAGCAAGAAGAAACTCTGCAGGGCGTGTCTAAAGTGTTAGGAATATCCCTGAAAGATTTAAAAGAGGCATTGCGTCGAGGGTATATTGCTGCTTCTGTACCGGTTACGGTTGCAAAAAATTTAGGGATGAAAGAGGCGATTGCGCTGGAGGAGCTTAGAAACGATTTACCGGGTATCATCATACAGCCGCATCCCATGAGGACTTATCCTTATGCAGGCCTGGCCAGTCACATCTTAGGATATGTCAGTGAGATTGACCGCTGGCGGCTGACTAAGCTGGCTGATTACGGATATAAGACCAAAGACCTGGTGGGTTTTGGCGGAGTGGAAGAGAAGTACGATTATTATTTACGCCAGGAAGAAGGTGGTCTTTCGGTTGAGGTAGACCACCGGGGCAGGCTTGTGCGCACCTTGGGATTCCGGCCGCCGCATAACGGCCAAGATATGCGATTGACCGTTGATTTAAACATCCAGAAAATTATCGATGAAGAGATGGCTTTCAAAAAAGGCTGCGTTATCCTGATGGATCCTTACAGCGGAGAAATCACAGGCTTAGCCAGTGGTCCGCATTTTGATCCGTCCCTGTTTATGGACAGAAGCCGTTCTGTACTTTCTAGCCTTTTTAAAGATCCTGATGCCCCTTTCATTAACCGGGCCATCAGCGGTACATATCCAGCTGGCTCCGTGTTCAAATTAGTTTTAGCGACGGCAGCTCTTGAGACCGGTAAATTGAATCTCAATACGACCTTTGTTTGTAAAGGCAGTCTTCAAGTCGGCAGAAAGAAATTTCTCTGTTGGGATACGCATGGCCCGCAGAACCTGATCAAGGCCATTGCACATTCCTGTAACGTCTTTTTCTACAGAACCGGACTGGTGCTGGGGGCACAGACTATACACGATTTTGCCCTGAAGTTCGGCTTGGCCAAAACGACTTCTTTCGAACTGCCCTATGAAGCTGCCGGTTTCGTCCCGTCACCTCTTTGGAGAAAAATCCATAAATTCAAAAATTGGTATGACGGAGACACAGCCAACTTAAGCATTGGTCAAGGAGAGGTCCTGGTAACGCCTTTGCAAATCGTGCGCATGATGGCTGTATTTGCCAATGGCGGTTATCTGGTTACGCCCTACATCGTTCAATCCATCGGGGAAAAGGATATCTGGGTTTATCATAAGAAGGCAGTGCGTCTGCCTTTCAAAGCAGAAAATCTGGAATACATCAGGCAGGGACTGAGGGAAGCTGTCTCGCTTCCTTCTGGTACAGGTAATGTCCTATCAGGCCTTCCCCTGTCGGTTGCCGCAAAAACAGGCACGGCCCAGACCGGCACAGGCACATCGCACGCGTGGTTTGTGGGCTTTTTCCCCTCGCAGAAGCCAAAATATGTCATGTGCGTTTTTTTAGAAAAAGGAGGTCCCGGTTATATGTCCTGCGTATTGGCTAAGCGGATTATCGAGCGCATGCTCGCCGAGGGTGCCCTGGAGCAAAGATGATCCATTTGAAGAGCTCTGTCATCCTATTCATCGTTGCTATTCTAATTGCAAGCCTTGGGATTTTGTCCATCTACAGTAGCACGCATCAGAAAGAGAGTGAGCCCAGGCAGGATATTTATAAGCGGCAGATGCTCTGGGTGCTGCTGGGCATACTTATCTTTTTCGTTTTATCGCGCGTGAATTACCGATGGCTCTGGGATGCTACCTACATTCTATATATCCTAGCGGTTTTACTTCTTATCTTAGTGTTTATTCTGGGTGCGACACGCCTGGGCGCCCAGCGATGGCTGCATTTAGCCTGGTTTAACTTTCAACCATCTGAAATTACGAAAGTGATCATGGTCATTTTCTTATCCCGATACTTTACCCGTAAATCTGTAGACGATATTGCCCTGATCTCGGAGAAGTTTGGCTTAAGGGAAGGTCTCATCTATCCTTTAATATTTGTGGCACTCCCTGTACTTTTTATTTACGAACAGCCGGATTTAGGGAGTGCGGCCATGATCCTTTTTCTGTTCATCGCCATTTTATATCTGACCCACGTAAGGCTGCGATATTTTGTGATCTTGATGTTGATTGTGATTTTATCTTTGCCTCTATTGTGGCACTTTTTGCGCGATTACCAAAAGGAGAGACTTCTCGTGTTTTTAAACCCCAATATTGATCCCCTGGGAGCCGGTTATACGGTCATCCAGGCAAAGATCACGATTGGCTCAGGAGGATTGTTCGGAAAGGGTTGGCTGGCAGGGACCCAGAGTCAATTGCACTTTCTGCCTGAGGCACATACGGATTTTATTTTCGCTACTTTTTGCGAAGAGTGGGGGTTGTTCGGTAGCTTAGTGTTATTGTTTTTGTATTACCTTCTCATCCGGCAGGGTTTTCTTATCGCGCAAAGGACGCACGACCATTTCGGAAGCCTCCTGGCCTTTGGCATCTCTTTGATGCTGGGGATCCAGATCTTCATCAATATCGCCATGAATCTGAGTCTGGCGCCGGTGGTGGGGCTGCCTCTGCCGCTGTTAAGTTACGGCGGCTCATCCATCGTCACGACCTTTGCAGCCCTTGGCATCCTGGCGAACATTGACAGAACCCGATCTGTATTCTAAATGAACCTGACAGTCTTCTCGCTCAGGTCGCTTTTCCTTCGCTTCGCTCAGGACGGCAGAGATCTTTCGCATTTTCGGCGTCTGCGGAACTCGCGCCTCGGCCTCTGCCTCGGCGCTCAAACACCCGCATCCGTCCCAGTATTGTCGCTTCGCTTCACTGGGATTCCCGAAAATGCTCGAGCTCCTCTGCCTAAAAGCTCCATTCGCTCGAAGCCTGCCAGGTTC
>Ga0111184_1016_pt1 | contig 34531 bp, 40 predicted proteins | sample DeeMarSWOR324_28_FD_80241 | JGI IMG/M metagenome (GOLD analysis project Ga0111184, IMG submission 80241) | Omnitrophica WOR_2 bacterium SM23_72 | reverse complement strand
ATAGAGTTAAGAAAGCCGGACGCAGCGCTTCGTCTGTTGAATCAGCTTTTGAAGAACGGCGAAAGGCCAGAAAGGATCCTGGGAGGATTAAGGTATGCCTGGGAGAAAGATACAGCTCACCCTGCCGAGATGAAAAGAAGGCTGCGCCTTTTGCTCCTTTGCGATATTGACATAAAGACAGGACGGCTTAAGCCCCTTTTTGCTTTAGAGAAACTCGTGGTGGGTTTATGTGGCTCTTCCCGCCCATAGATAAGAAGACGAGGGCGGGATCCGCCCTATTTTGAAGATTATTTGGCGGAGGTAAGTCTCTTCGTTAGCCGGGATTTTCTTCGGTCGGCGGTGCGGGGATGGATGATCTTTTTCTTGGCAGCCTTATCCAATTGGGAAAATACCTTTCCCAGAATGGATTGGGCTTCGGCAGTATTCTTCACAGAAAGCAGGGCCAGGAATTTCTTTATGGTCCTTTTGAGCTGTTGTTTGACCTTCAGGTTCCTGAGGCGTCTTTTTTTATTCTGACGATTACTCTTTAAAGAAGTTTTGCGTCTGGGCATATCTCCTCCCTATTTAGGGAAGGATTTTATCACAATCCAATGGTTATGTCAACAGACAAATCCCCGAATTTAACAACTCACAAGAGGATTGCCCGTTCTGCTGGCCTTATAGGCCTGGGGACGCTGTGTTCGCGCATCCTCGGCTTTATCCGCGATGTCATCATCGCCAGGCTTTTCGGTGTCTATGTGGTCGCCCAGGCCTTTGTCATTGCCTTCAGGATTCCCAATCTTTTCCGTGATTTAGTGGGAGAGGGCGCGACCAATGCCGCCTTTGTCCCGGTGTTTAGCGAATACACGGTCAAACACACCAGGAAAGAATTCTGGGAGCTTGTCCATGTCGTGTTGAATCTTTTATTGGTCATCCTGATGTCGCTTGTGCTTTTGGGGATATTGTTTTCTCCTGTGATTGTCAGGGCCATTGCCCCGGGGTTTATGGCATCTCCGGAAAAGCTGGAGACAACCATCCGTCTGAACCGTCTGATCTTTCCTTATATTTTGCTGGTGAGCCTGGCTGCATATTCTGCGGGCATCCTTAATTCTTTAAAGCATTTCACCGTACCTGCCTTTGCGCCCTGTTTCCTGAATATTTCTATCATCGTCTTTGTTCTCATTTTTAGCGAAGGTATCAGCGGTTTGGCCCTGGGTGTGTTGGTAGGAGGCGTTTTGCAGCTTGTCCTGCAAATTCCTGTTCTCTATAAAAAAGGATTCAGGCTTAAGCTCTCAAGGCGCCTGCGTCATCCAGCAGCCACCCTTATGGGAAAATTAATGTTGCCCCGGCTGTTAAGTTCCTGTATTTATCAGTTAAACAATTTTGTAGATTCCATATTTGGCTCTTTGAGCTGGATTGTCGGAGAGGGAGGAGTGGCTGTTTTGTATTTTTCCTACAGACTCATTCAGTTTCCTTTAGGGGTCTTCAGCCATGCGCTTTCCCAGGCCATACTTCCTACCCTATCGACTCAGGCGTTAGAAGATACCTCTGCAAGTTTAAAGACGACCCTTTCTTGGGGGTTGCGCTCGACGTTTTTTGTAATGTTGCCAGCTTCCTTAGGGTTGATGACGCTGGCAAATCCTATCATTTCTACCCTTTTTGGCGGAGGCAGGTTTGATCCGGCCTCTGTCTCTATCACGGCAGAGGTTTTGTTATTCTACAGCATAGGTCTATTTGCCTACGGCTCAACCCGGATACTGCAAAACTGCTTTTTTGCCTTAAAGGATACAAGAACCCCTGCAAAAGTAGCAGGGATAGCTCTTGTGGTCAATGTGGTTTTAAATGCCCTGCTCATGTTCCCCCTGAAAATCGCCGGGCTTGCCTTGGCCACTTCCCTTTCGGGTATCAATACCTTTTTTATCTTATTTTGGTTGTTGAGAAAAAAACTGGGAGGTTTGGGCGGCCGAAAGATCTTTCTTTCTTTTTTACGCATTCTTTTAGCCAGCTTCTGTATGGGGGCCGTATGCTATTTTGTTTCTAAAGGAGCCTTTCTGGGAGACAGCTTGCTGAATAAAATTATGAATCTAGGCCTTTCCCTGATTTCAGGCTTCATCTCTTATATAGTATTTTGTTTCCTGTTTAGGGTCTCTGAGATGAAGCAGTTGTGGCAGTGGTTGAGGGCTAAACTGACTTTATGAATAACGCCAAAAGGTTGAAAAAGATTTTTGAAAAGGTGCCGGATACCAGCGGCGTGTATCTGATGAAGGATAAGCATGGTCGCGTGATTTATGTGGGTAAGGCCAAATCTTTAAAGAAACGTCTGAACACCTATATGGGAAGAGACCTGGATACAAAGACGCTGATGATGATAGCGAATGTCAGCGACATCGAATACTCACTCACTCCCACGGAAAGCTTAGCCCTGCTCCTTGAGGCCAGACTGATCCGTAGATACCATCCCAGATACAATATTTCATTACGCGATGACAAGAGCTTTTCCATGGTCAAGATCACTAACGAGGAATTTCCGGCTATCTGCATCACGCGAAAGATTAAAGATGACGGCGCCAGATATCTGGGTCCTTATACCAGCGCCGGCCTACTCAGGGAGGCCCTGAAGATTATCAGAAGGCACTTTCCCTACCGCTCCTGCAAGGAGCTTCCCCGCAAGGCCTGCATCTATTACCGCATAGGGCTCTCTCCAGGCCCTTGCATAGGAAAAGTAAGCAGGAGAGAATACGCCAAGACAATAAAAAATATCACCCTGCTTTTGGAGGGCCGGGCCGAAGCTTTGATCAAAAGACTCATCCGGCAAATGAAACAAAGCTCCCAGGCTCAAAAATATGAAGAAGCTGCTAAAATAAGGGATCAGATAACGGCCTTGGGTGCGCTGGGTGAGACGCACGCGGGTTCCGGAAACCAGGAAGAGCTAAAGGATTTGAAAAGACTTCTTCACTTAAGGAAGCTGCCCGAACGCATTGAGGCCTTTGACATTTCCAATATCAGGGGCCAGGAAGCCACAGGTTCCATGGTGAGTTTCTACAGAGGGATTCCTGATAAAAATAACTACCGGAAGTTCAGGATTAAGAGTGTGCAGGGTAATGATGATTACCAGATGCTTGCAGAGGTTGTGCGCAGGCGCTATCAAAGGCTCAAGGAGGAAAATTTGCCTCTGCCGGATTTAATCCTGATTGACGGCGGTAAGGGGCATCTTTCCCTGGCTCGAAGTGAGCTGGAGGAGTTAAAATTAGAGATTCCCCTGGTGAGTATCGCTAAGGAGGAAGAAAACATATATGTCCCAGAGAGGTCTCTTCCCATAAAATCAACACAGGATACAGCAGGATTGAATCTGGTTCGCCGGGTGCGTGACGAGGCGCACCGCTTTGCCATTTCGTATCACCATGTGTTAAGACGGAAAAAGATTATTGGAAAATGAGAAGGAGATGAAATCCTAAACACCAAACTCTAAATCCTAAACAAACTCAAAACTCTAAACTCAAAACAGACTTTGTTTTGAACATTTGAGTTTTGGATTTTGCCTGCCTGCCGATGAGGCAGGGATTTGTTTAGAGTTTAGGGTTTAGAATTTAGAGTTTTACTGAAGACAATGACTCCTTTTGCCAGGAGAGTTTATAAGGCCGTATTAAGCATCCCCTTTGGACAGGTGCGTAGTTACAAATGGGTCGCCCGCAAAGCCGGTTCTCCCCGCGCGTATCGCGCCGTAGGTTCACTCTTGAGAAGGAACCCCTGTCCTTTTATGATTCCCTGCCATCGCGTGGTCAAAAGCGATTCTGATATCGGCGGATATGTGTTCGGGAGAAGGTTTAAGAAAAAAATTCTGGATTTAGAAAAAAGAATGTCTGGGTTTCTTAAAAGGGAATGATATAATAGAGCTTAACCGGAGGTTGATATGGATATCAGGAATTTATTGAAAATGATGGTGGAGCGTAACGGTTCGGATTTGTTTTATCGGGTCGGAGCGAGGCCCCGCATTAAGATAGACGGCAAGGTGGTGAGTGCTGATGAGAAGACATTGACCATTCATGATCTTGAGCATGCCTCTAGCGTCCTGATGACTCCTGAGCAAAAAGAGAGATTCGGCAGCACGCTGGATATCGACTTTGCCTTATATCTAGAGGAGTTTAAGAGAAGATTTCGCGTCAATATCTTCATGCAGCGTAGCGAGCCATCGATTGTTATCAGGAACATCAACACGTATATAAAGTCATTTGAAGAATTGAATTTGCCAGCAGCCATCTTCAAGAGGCTGGCTTTGGAAACAAGGGGATTGGTCCTTTTGACGGGAAGTATGGGGAGTGGTAAATCTACGACCATCGCGAGCATGATCGAATACATCAATATGAACTGCAAGAAACATATCTTGACGGTGGAGGAGCCCATCGAATTCACCTTTGAGGATAAGGAATCCATTATCAATCAGCGGGAACTGGGTTTGGATGTTTCCTCTTACGCGGTGGCGCTACGCGCCTTTACGCTGCAAAGCCCGGATGTTTTGTTCATCAGCAACATCCGGGACCAGGAAACCATGATGGCAGCCGTGACTGCTGCCGAAACAGGGGTTTTGGTTCTAAGCACCATCCATTCGGTCAATGCCAGCCAGAGTGTGGAAAGGATCATTAATTTCTTCCCGCCTCACCAACATGAGGAAATAAGGAATCAACTCTCTTATCTTTTAAAAGGGGTCATCTCTTTAAGATTAGTGCCTTTAAAGGATGGTTCAGGCCGCGTCCCTGCCTATGAGATCATGCTGCATACGCCTACCATTGCCCGGCTGATCCGAGAGGGTAAGATTTGGGAGATCCCGCACTTCATAGAAGACGGAGGCGTGTTTGGCATGGTCTCCTTTAATCAATGCATGATTAAGCTGGTGAAAGAGGGAAGGGTGAGCGAAGAGGAAGCCATGGATTTCGTGGATAGTAAGGACGAATTCAACCTGGCCTTAAAAGGCATCAAGAAAGAGGAGTAATCCAGAAGAGGAGATTGCCATGTTAGAGGAAGTAAAGGATAAGCTTTCTACGATCCACACGCATCTTGAGCAGCTCAGGGGGTATCTTTGACATCAACGCTAAAAAGGCCAAGATTGCCGAGTTATCAGGCCTGATGAGTGAGCCGGGGTTTTGGGAGGATGCCCAGAATTCGGCCAAGGTGGTCATACATCTTAAAGGATTAAAATCAACGGTTGAGCCCTGGGAGGCTGCTTTTAAGAAATATCAGGAGCTTGGCGACTTCGCTGAAATTCTTAAGGCTGATGATGAAGAGCTTATCCGTGGCATAAATAAAGATATCCAATCCCTTTTAGGTCAAGTCGAAAAGTTAGAATTCAAGACTCTTTTTAGCGCTGAGTTTGACAGGAATAGCGCAATCTTGAGCATCAACGCAGGTGCTGGGGGCACAGAGTCTTGCGACTGGGCGAACATGCTCTTTAGATTGTATTGCCGCTTTGCGGAAAACCATGGGTTTGTTGCCAAGACAATAGATGCGCTTCCTGGAGAAGAGGCAGGGATAAAAAATGTAACCCTCCTCATTGATGGGGAGTATGCTTATGGGTATCTTAAGGCAGAGCGGGGGGTTCATCGACTGGTGCGCATTTCGCCTTTTGATGCCAATAAGCGCCGGCACACCTCTTTTGCTTCCGTGGATGTGATTCCAGAGGTTCCAGACGATATAGATCTGGAATTGGATGAGAAGGATTTGAGGATTGACGTCTATCGGTCTAAGGGTGCCGGAGGGCAAAGTGTTAACACCACGGATTCTGCCGTAAGGATCACGCACATCCCCTCAGGGATTGTGGCCCAATGCCAGAACGAGCGCTCCCAGTATCAAAATAAACAAATGGCTTTGAAGATCTTAAAGGCGCGTATCTATGAACGGGAAAGGGAGAAAAAAGAACAGGAGCTGCTGAAACAGGTGGCTGGTCCCAAGAGAAAGATTGAATGGGGCAGCCAGATTCGTTCCTATATCTTGCATCCCTATAACATGGTAAAAGACCACCGCACAGGGTTGGAGACAGGTGATGCGGCTCGAGTTCTGGATGGCGCCATTGATGAGTTTATTGAGGCGTATCTGAGAAAAAAGGTTACTGAGGTTCCATGAGGTTTCATCATGTTACGTCAGGTTACAAGAATGTAACCTTATGGAACTTTAACTAACCTTAGTAACCTTATGGAACATTTTGAAAGATGCTGAAGTTCATTAGAAAATCCCTGTTAGGGAGAAGGCAAAAACAGATTAACAAAAAATTCGCCGGGGTCAATATTGTCTTGCATCCGGAGATGCCCAGCCCTTCCATGCATAAGATGGCACAGGTCAGCCGAACGGTTTTTCTGGTGAATTCCCTGGAACCTCAAATCAGCAGCCTTACGGATGCACAATTGCGTCAGAAGTCAGAGCAGTTTAAATCCCGGATATTAGAAAAGAGCAGGGAAGGCGAGCAGGAGTTTCTGGAGTTGGGAGAGGCGATTAAGCTTGCGGCGATCCCTGAAGAGAAAGAAAAAATAAAAGAGAAGCTGAAGTTGGCGCGGAATAAAATTTTTGAAGACCTTTTGCCTGAGGCCTTTGCCGTGGTCAGGGAAGCAGCCAAGCGGACAATAGGACTTCGGCACTTTGACGTGCAAATAGCCGGTGGCGTGGTATTGCACGAAGGCCGGATTGCAGAAATGGCTACGGGTGAAGGCAAGACCCTAGTAGCCACCCTGCCAGCCTATCTGAATGCATTGCTGGGTAGAGGCGTACACATCGTCACTGTGAACGATTATCTGGCGCGCCGGGATCGTGAATGGATGGGGCCTATTTTTGAGTTCCTGGGATTGAGCGTGGGCGTGATCCAGCATGAGATGTCAGATGAACAAAGAAGGCAAGCCTATGCCTGCGATATCACCTATGGTACGAATAACGAATTCGGATTTGATTACCTCAGAGACAATATGAAGTACAGTTTAGAAGAACTCGTGCAGAGGCCTTTTTATTATGCGATCGTGGATGAAGTGGATTCTATCCTTATTGATGAGGCACGCACCCCTTTGATTATTTCAGGTCCGGCTGAGGAGTCCACGGATAAATACTATAAAGCCAAAAAAATCGTAGAGCAGTTAAGAGGCAGGCGTATTACCGACAAAGATGAGATTGATGCCAAATACAAAGGAGAAGATTTATCCAAGGGTTTTGATTATGTGGCGGATGAAAAAGCCCAGACCGTGGCCCTTTCCGAAGAGGGAGAAATCAAGGCCACAGGGCTTTGGGGAGTTGAGAGCCTGCATAATATTGAGACCATGGAATTCAGGCACCATACCATCCAGGCCCTGCGTGCCAAAGAATATTTTGAGCGTGACGTGGATTATGTGGTGAAAGACGGACAGGTGGTCATCGTGGATGAGTTCACGGGCCGCATGATGCCTGGTCGGCGCTGGTCAGACGGTCTTCACCAGGCGGTTGAGGCCAAAGAAGGCCTGAAGATAGAGCGCGAAAACCAGACTTTGGCCACGGTGACCTTCCAGAATTATTTCCGTATGTATGAAAAGCTCGCCGGCATGACCGGAACCGCTTTTACTGAGGCCAGTGAATTCAAAAGTATATATCAACTCGATGTAGTGACTATCCCTACCAATAGGCCTTTGATACGCACCAATCATCCTGACTGTGTTTATAAGACTGAGAAAGAAAAATTTAATGCGGTGGTTGAAGAGATAGCCGAACTTTACAGGATAGGCCGGCCTGTTTTGGTAGGGACCATCACCATAGAAAAATCCGAGCAGCTTTCGCAGATGCTCAAAGTGCGCGGTATTCCGCATCAGGTGCTCAATGCCAAGTACCATGAAATGGAGGCTCAGATTGTAGCTCAAGCTGGCAGGTATAAAGCGGTTACCATTGCCACGAACATGGCCGGCCGCGGAACAGATATCCTGTTGGGAGGCAATCCTGAATTCATGGCGAAGAATCTGGTTAAAGAGAAGTTGCGGCCTCAGGAGCCTGGTTTTCAGGAGGAGTACCATAAGTTATGGGAGAAATACAAACAGGAGACCGACGCCGAGCACAGGAAGGTCGTGGAGATAGAGGGTCTGCATGTCTTGGGCACAGAGCGCCATGAGGCCCGTCGCATAGATAACCAGTTGCGCGGCCGCTCCGGCAGGCAAGGGGACCCTGGCTCATCACGATTCTATATCTCTTTTGAAGATGACCTGATGAGGCTGTTTGCACCTGATTGGATCATCAAGTGGCTGGATAAGATCGATACCGAGGGTGAGCCCCTGACAGCAAACCAGGGCCATATGGCCAACATGATCACCAAATCCATCGAGACAGCGCAGAGGCGTATCGAGGGGCATAATTTTGAAATCAGAAAACAACTTTTAGAGTACGATAACGTGATGAATAAGCAAAGAGAAGTCATCTACGGGAAGCGCCGGGAGACCCTGGAGGGCGCTTCTTTAAAAGAGAATATGCTGGGCATCATAGATAAAATGACGCAGGACCTTACGACTGTTTACCTGATAGAGGATGCCTATGATGCAAGCGGCCTGGTTAATGCCATCCGGTTAAAATTCGGCGTTGAGGTTAAAGAGACCTCTCTTGAAGGAATAAAAAAAGAAGAGGCCCGTCAGGACCTGTACAACCAGATAGCTTCCGTCTATGAAGAGAAAGAGAAGGAGGTGGGACAAGAACTCTTGCGGCACCTGGAGCGCATGGTCTTTTTACAGATCATAGATACCAAATGGAAGGACCATCTTTACGCGATGGACAGTTTACGGGAAGGGATTGGCCTGCGTGCCTATGGCCAGCGCGACCCGCTCATCGAGTATAAGCGTGAGGCGTTTGAAATGTTCAGCCAGATGGTCGCATCCATCGAAGAAGAGGCTGTTGAGACGGTATTAAAGTTGCAGCCGGCGCGGCCAGAGAGGTTCAAAGGTGTGTTTAGTTCCGCAAGACAGGAATTTTTGCATCCCGAACGCAGTGGTTTCTCAAGGCCCTTGGAGGCACCAGGCGCAAGAGAAGAACTTCCAGAAGCCCCTGTTTCCCAACCCAGGCTTCCCCAGAGATCCAACCAACCCAAAGTAGGCCGCAATGAGCCCTGTCCGTGCGGCTCCGGGAAAAAATATAAAAGATGCTGTGGAAGGTAAATGAGTTCCAAGTTCGAGGCTCGAAGTTCGAGGTAAAGAACTTACTTTTATGTATTCTCTGCGCTGTTTTACTCGTTTTTTCTTTTCCCGGATTTAATATTTGGCCAGTGGCATGGTTTGCCTTTGTTCCTTTATTTTTTGTCCTGCAAAATAAATCCAAGCTCAAAGCATTTTTCTGGGCATATCTTACGGGAATCATTTTTTGGGCTGGGACTATCTATTGGCTGGTTCACGTGACACTGGTAGGTACGATTATTCTTATCCTGTATTTGGCTTTATATTTCGGATTTTTTGGTCTCATTATTTCTACTACGAACTTCGAACTTCGCACTTCGTACTGTTTCTTTATCCCCTCTGTTTGGGTTTTACTGGAATATGCCCGCAGCCATCTCTTCACCGGCTTTCCCTGGGCCCTCTTGGGTTACTCACAATATCTAAATCTTCCCCTTATCCAGATAGCGGATATCACAGGAGCCTGGGGCGCATCCTTCCTGGTGATGATGGGCAATGTTGTCATCTATTCGCTTATCGCTTATCGCTTATCGCTTATCGATGCGAAGAAAAAATATTTATTATTACCAATTTTTTGTTTAATATTTACTCTGGGTTATGGTTATTACAAATTACACCGAACAGCGAACAGCGAACAGCGAACTTTTTTTAAAATCTCTGTAGTGCAGGCCAACATTCCCCAGGAACTGAAATGGCAGCCGCAGGCACGCACGTATATTTTAGAAAGATATTCCCGCCTGACTGAAAGGGCAAGCCAGGAAAACCCGGATCTAATCATCTGGCCCGAAGCAGCCAATCCGGATGTAAGCCCTCCTCAGAGGAATGCGCTTGAAGAGATTTCATTCTTGGTCGAAAGAAAAGAAATCCCTTTGCTTTTCGGGTCTGTTATCGAGGTGGGGGAAGAGTATTTTAACAGCGCCCTTTTGTTGGATGCAAACGGCAAGATCGCCTCCCGTTACGATAAATTACACCTTGTTCCTTTTGGAGAGTATATCCCCTTTAGGAGCACCTTCCCTTTCTTAGAGACCATTGTTCCGATCGGAGATATCACTCCGGGAAAGGAATATACCTTATTTGAAATCCCAAATCCCAAATCCCTGCCTGTCCCTGCCTTACAGGCAGGCGGGCGGCAGGCAGGCCAAATCCCAAGTAAATTCGGGGTATTGATTTGTTTTGAAGATTTGTTTCCGGAATTATCCAGGCAATTTGTCAAAAGAGGGGCTCAATTTCTGGTCAATATCACCAATGATGCCTGGTATAAAAAGACAGCAGCCGCTTCCCAGCATTTTCAGGCCTCGGTCTTTCGGGCTATAGAAAACCGTATCCCTTTGGTGCGCTCGGCCAATACGGGTGTTTCGGGTTTTATCACTGCGCAGGGCAGGATCGTCTCTGTGGTACGTGATGCTTCAGGACAAGACATATTCGTGGAGGGTGTTGATACGCAGGAGATTTTCTCAGCAAAAAATTCTTTGAGTTTTTATACCCTTTACGGTGACCTGTTTATTTTAGTATTGGCATTAATTTCGTTAGCGTGGTTAATTTCGTTAAAACGAAAATAACGGACGAAACGAATTTTCTTTCACGGCCTTTCCGGCAGCGCGATTCTACCGTTTTATTTCGGAGGATTTCTGGGAATGGTGGCGAGCGTGGGTTTCTACTTTATATTAAAAGACCTCTAACCTTTTTCTTTGGGCTCCATGTGTACCACTACGTCGGTAACTCCGGGAACCTCTTTTTTAATGGCTGCCTCAATGGCATAACTGATCTTATGCGCGTTATCCATATGCATATCGGCATGGACCTGGACATGCAAGTCAAGGTGGACATCATCGGGCCGGCCCCTTGAACGGATCTTATGGCAGGCCTTGACGCCTTTAATCCCCAATACGATATCCGCGATTTTTTTATCGTCCAGGATGACGGCTGTGTCGCAGAGCACTGCCGAGCTATGCCTGGCGATATCGAAACCTGCGTGGGCAATAAACAGGGAGATGATGATCGTGGCTATCGGGTCTAACACGGGATAACCCAATTTGATTACGATGAGGGTGATGATAACAGACAGGGAGGTGAATATATCCGCCTTTGTGTGCAGCGCATCGGAAATAAGGATATCGCTGTTTAACTGCTTACCCTTTTTGCGCTCATAACGCATGACAGCTATGTTGATGGCCATGGTGACTACCATGATGATAAAGCTTTTGATATCAATCTGGGGGATGATGGGGTTATAGAGGCGGTCAATGCCTGCTTTGGCCAGGTTAAAGGCCAGAAGAAATAAAAGGGCGGCGATCCCCAAAGAAAAGAAGGTCTCGTATTTCTTGTGGCCGTAAGGGTGTTCTTTATCCTTGGGCTGGCAGGCAAAATGGATGCCGATGATCCCGATGATGTTCGAGGCACCATCCGACAGAGAGTGAAAACCGTCTGCGGTCATGCTTTGGCAGCGCGTGAATAAACCGTAGAGAATCTTGGCAAGGGCCACAAGCCAGTTTAGGAGTAAGACAAAGACCAGTATACCCTTGATGCGGCTATAATGTTCCTTGACCAGAGGACTCATGCCCTCCATTATATATGGATTTCGCGCTCCATTCAAATCTTTTGTGAAAAACGTTAACTATTGAGTTGATCATTTTTGTGTGATAAAATGAAAGTGTTAAAGGGAGGAAGAAGATGCCAGAAATCAAATCCGTCAAGGTCAAGAAGCCGCCAGAGGTAAACCTGATCTTAGGTCAGAGCCATTTTATCAAGACGGTTGAAGATCTTTATGAAGTTTTAGTGAGTAACGCACCAGGCATAAAATTCGGCCTGGGGTTTGTGGAGTCTTCTGGCGCATGCAAAGTCAGATGCGAAGGCAATGACCCCGAATTACGGAAATTGGCTGCTGACCATGCTCTTGAAATCGGAGCCGGCCACAGTTTCATTGTTTTTATGAGAAATGCGTTTCCCATCAATGTCTTGAACGCTATCAAGAATATCCCTGAGGTATGCACGCTCTACTGTGCCACTGCTAACCCGGTTGAGGTTTTGGTGCTTGAGAATGAAGAGGGAGCCAGGGGGATTCTGGGAGTGATTGATGGCTTAAGGCCCCAGGGGATTGAGTCCGATACGGATAAGGCATGGAGGAAAGAGTTTTTGCGCAAGATTGGCTACAAACTTTAATTTTTCCTTGCCAAGGGAACGTCTTTCGTTATATAATTCTAAATTGACTTTGTTTATATCAGGGTCTCATGGATTCTAAGAAAATTCGCAAAGCCATCGGCCGTTTTTTTGCCTGGCTGGGTTTAAACATGTGTTCTTTGATAATCAGGTTTACCCCGCGGCGCTACCTCTATGGTTTCGCCAGTGGCATCAGCTCGTTAGGTTACCGGTTTGTCGGTAAACACAGGCGCATTGCCCTGGAGAGTCTGGAGCTGGCCTTTGGCAAGGAAAAGAGCCAGGAGGAGAGAGAACAGATTGCCAGGGACTGTTTTACCTTCTTAGCCAAATCCGGCGTTGAGATCTTTTATTTCATGAATCACCATGATCAGCTGAAAGAGTCTATCCAGATCGTCGGCAAAGAGAATTTAGACAAGGCCCTTCGTCTGGGTCAGGGGGTCATTCTGGTGAGTGCCCATTTCGGGAATTTTCCCCTGATGTTATGCCGACTGTCCAAGGAGGGTTACCGCGTGGGAGGCATCATGCGCCATATGCGCGATGAGCGTGCGGAAAAAATGTTTATGGCCGCGCGTAACAGTTTTAACATAAAGACCATATACAGCCAGCCGCGCAACGTCTGCATCAATAAGACGCTGGAGGCCTTGCGTAACAATGAATTGGTGTTTATCCCGTTGGATCAGAATTTTGGCACAGGAGGCGTGTTTGTCGATTTTTTCGGCAGGAAGGCTGCAACGGCAACCGGACCCATTGTTTTAGCTCAACGCACCGGGGCAGCGGTCCTGCCCTGTTTTATCGTCAGGCAAAAGGACGACTGTCATAAGATTATTTTCGAGCCGGCGATGGAATTCAAAGAGGGACAGAATTCTAAAGAAACGGTATTGATAAACGTTCAAAGACTGACCTGCATCATTGAGGCTTACATACGTCGATTTCCTGCGGAGTGGGGCTGGATTCATCGCAGGTGGAAAAGCCGGCCTCCGGAATAGCCTTTAAGGTCAACGATAAAGGAGGTGGAAGAGATGGCAGATGAGACAAAAAAGACAGACGGCAAAAAACTTTTATCGACCCTGATTAAGGTTGTTTTGGGTCTTGGATTCCTGGTCTTGGGAGTCTTAACAATCTTGAGATGGTGGCCGCAACTAGTTGAGATTATCAAGGGATGTATCGGTCTATTTTTGATCCTGGCGGGCATCATTACTTTGGCTATAGCGAAAGAGTAACTTTTTGAGATTTTTAAGATAAAAAGGGCAAGCAGTGTTTTTCTGCTTAGCCCTTTTTATTCTTTTGTGACGGATAATAGTTGCATTATGGATTAATTTTGAGGTATAATCTAGTTCATAGTTCGGAGTTCGTAGTTCGGAGTAAAAGCAAAAATCAAAGAAGAAAAGCAAAAGAAGGAGAGAGAGATGGAGTTGATTTTAAAGAGAGAGATCATCCTGGATAAAACAGCATGTCGTATATTCGGCGTGGCTGTGTTCGTCGTCCTTACTGCCTTAGGCGCTTTTGTGCGTATCCCTTTACCTTTTACGCCTGTGCCTGTGACCTTACAGACTTTATTTGTGTTGTTGGGCGGCCTCTCGCTGGGGAGGAATTGGGGTGCTTTGACGCAAGCCCTCTATATCGGCCTGGGGATCCTGGGAGCACCTGTATTCTCTCAGGCAGTCCGCGGCCTAGGTTTTCTTGCCGCTCCCACAGCCGGATATCTTTTGGGTTTTGTGCTGGCTGCTTTCTTTGCAGGGTCCTTTATCTCCTCTGTGCGACACAAACCCTTTTTGATTCTGGCGGTTGTTTTGGCCGCAGATATGATCATCTTGGCCTGCGGTACGCTGTGGCTTAAGTTTCTTTTTGGTTGCCCCTTGAACAAGGCGCTTCTTTTGGGGTTTTTGCCTTTTATCCCTGGTGATCTCTTAAAGGCCCTTGCGGTTACTTTTATTTTCTTAAGGCTGGAATCCCGCCTGCGCGTAATTTTCTGAATCTTAAAAAAAGGAGCTCAAGATGAAAGCTCAAGAGATTATGACCCAAGACGTGGTGAGCCTAAGACAAGAGGATAATGTGCTGGATGGTTTAAGTCTTTTGTTCAAAATGAAAATAAGCGGTTTGCCGGTTGTGGATGCCAACGCCAAACTCGTGGGGATGTTTACGGAAAAAGATGTGTTATCGCGCCTTTTGCCCAGTTACATAGAAAAGGTCGGGAAATTCATTTATGAAGAGAACCCTAAATCCACCAAGAAGAAATTCGCAGATTTAAGCCAGGTAACGGTGGGTCAGATCATGCGCAAGGAAATCGTTACCACCAGACCAGAGATGACCCTCTGCGAGGTCGCCAGGCTCATGCTCACCCAAAGGACGCGCCGGGTCCCCGTGGTTGATGAGACAGGAAAAATGGTTGGCATCATTGCCCGTTGCGACATCTTAAAGGCCTTAGCCCGCGAGGCAGAAATAGAGCTCAAACAGTCCTAATGCTTAAAAAGCTTATTATTCTCATAGTCATATCCACAGGCTTAGGGGTCCTTGCCAGGTTCATCGGTCTGAATTCCTCCCAGGCCTTATCTTTATCCATATTGTGCGTTTCCATATTAGGAACTTTATTCTTTTGGGAGTTCCGCCTGAGCTTTGCTTTTCTGGGCACATCTATCCTCCTCTTCACACGAACCATTGATTTGGACAATGTGATTAGATTTTCTTCTTTAGATGTCATTCTCTTTTTGGTCGGGATGATGATTTTGGTCGGACTCCTAAAGGACTCGGGTTTTTTCGCCTGGATCGTGAGCCTGATCCTACGCATCAAGAATTTGACCTCGACTCGCTTCCTGATATTTATTTCCCTAATCTCTGGCTTATTGGCTTGCGCCGTGGATGAAGTGACTTCCATTATTTTTGTGGTGGCCGCCGTATTTGAAGTCTGCGACTATTTTGAAATTGAGCCCACGCCCTTTCTGATTATTTCTATTTTGGCTACCAATATCGGTTCAAGCGGTACGGCGCTGGGGAATCCCATCGGCATCCTCATTGCCAAAAAGTCTGGCCTGACCTTTGAAGATTTTATTATAAAGGCATTCCCTATTATGTTGCTAACTCTTGCAATCTTAATCATTATCGTGAAGCTCTGGTATCGAAAGCCGCTTAAGGCATTTGACAGAAAAATCAAGGAACTCGGGTATAATGACATCCTGATCAGGCTTGTCTCCGTACCGCCGGAAAAGGAACTCAAAATAGCTTTAGGCGTTTTCGCAACCACGCTTTTCTTTATCGCCCTGCACCATCGCTTGGAACTTCTTTGGCATCTAGAGGCCAACACGATGTTGCTGACTATTCCCTTGGTTTCCAGCGGTTTGGTCATGGCCTGGAAACATAAGAAGGCCCGTAAATACATCGAACACGATGTGGAGTGGTGGACACTCTTATTTTTTCTACTTCTTTTTGCCCAGGCCGGGACCCTTAAATACACCGGAGCCACTGATGTCTTAGCCCACAAATTATCTACCCTGGCAGGACATAGCGTGACATATTTGACAGGGATCATTTTGTGGGTTACCACCATCGGTTCCAGCATCCTGGATAATGTGGTTATGGTGGCAGCGTTTATTCCCATCATTCAGAGCTTTCAGGGTCTCTCCGAAAGCCTGCAGCCCTTATGGTGGGCGCTCTTGTTCGGTGGATGTTTCGGAGGCAACATCACCTTAGTGGGCTCCACCGCCAATATCGTCGCCTTAGGGATTCTTGAAAAAGAAAAGAATATCCGCGTCACATTCTTCCGCTGGTTCTGGATAGGGTTGACCGTAGGAGTCATGAGTGCAGCAGTGGCCTGGTTTTTGCTGACGTTTATTCCTTTTTATAAGTAGATATTCCCTTTGAGAACTATCCTAAGACGCCTTGACAACAGGAAAAATCTATGATAGATTAAGTTCAATTTTAAGGAGGTGTTCTATGCAGGTAAGGATTTTAATATTTACGCTCATCGCGGCTTTTTTTGTGCTTGGCAACGGAAAAACAATCCTGGCTGAGGATGTCATAAAGGGCGGGGCCATCCCGCAGAGCGAAGGGGGAGGCAACATCCAATGGCTTTGGGGCGATGTCATGAATGTGGATACGCAGAACAAGGCGCTGGCGGTCAAATACCTTGATTATGAGACCGATCAGTACAAGGAAATAAGCGTCAGCATTGACGATGGGACGACCTTTGAAAATGTCCTGTCCCTCGGTGATATTAAGCCAGGAGATGTGGTCAGTATTGATTTTTTGGTTGATGCGATCGGAAAAAATGTAGCCAAAAACATAAGCGTGGAAAAGCCAGAAGCGATGCTGGAGACACAGGAACCCCTCGCTCCCGCCATGGAAGAGGAAATGCCGGCTATGCAAGAATAGGTAGCCGATTATAAAGACAGGTTAAAGCAAGGTTGATAAGGCAGGGTTACTCCCTGCCTTATCTTTTAAAGATGCAAAACCTTAGACTTATCATTTTTGATTTAGACGGAACTCTTGTGGATGCCTACGAGGCGATCTTTCGAAGCTTCAGCCATACCATGCAGACTCTGTCGATAAAAGGCAGATCCCCTGCAACGGTCCGCAAGGCTGTGGGATGGGGGGATGAATCCCTCTTAAAGCCGAATGTGCAGCCCTGGCAGTTAAAAAAGGCCCTGCGCATTTATCGCAGGCACCATTCCTGTTCCCTCATCCGTCATGCGCGGTTATTCCCAGGAGCTAAAAGGGTTCTGGGAATCTTAAAGAAGAAAGGGGTCAAGTTGGCCGTGGCCAGTAACCGGCCCACGCGTTTCTCCTGGATCTTAATCCGGCATCTAAAGGTTCTTAAATACTTTGACTATGTGCTTTGCGCCGACAAGTTGGCGCACAGAAAACCCCATCCTGAAATTCTTTACAAGATTATGAGCAGGCTCCGCGTCCTGCCTGATGAGACCCTCTATGTTGGTGATATGGCCATCGATGTCCAGGCAGGACATGCCGCAAGGGTCAGGACCGTTGTGGTTGCGACCGGCTCAAGCTCTCTCAAAGAGATCAGGAGAGAAAGGCCATTGCGTATCATAAAAAGAATAGATGAGTTACTGAAGGTTCTATAAGCACGTTATGCGTCTATCGGTTGCGCTCACTCGAATCGTTTAACGTTTTACGTCTTACGGACGGTCAATGTTAGAGGCAAGACTATACCTGCCTGCCGGACAGGCAGGGAGCTTATTTGGAATTTGGTGCTTGGAATTTGGAATTTTATGTTTTAGCCTGCGGATTAATCTTGACACTCCCCCATTTTAGTAATATATTAGATGGTCTGGAGGTAAGAATCTATGCGAAAGATTATTTTTATGTTGTGGATCTTAAGTTTGGGGTTTGTTTCTTCCGCCTTTTTGGCTGAGGATTCAGAAGTTTCACCCCCTAAAGTTATTTTGCTCATTGCTGAGCAGAATATCGAAGGGCCCCAGAGGGCCTGGTGGGCCAGCGAAATCGATTTATCGGCTACGGAGACAACGATAGCCAAAAGGCTTATCGAGGCTGGTTACGAAGTCCTTGAGCCCTCAAATCTGGCAATGGTTATTGAAAAAAATCGGGCTTTCCGAAAGGTAGACCTGTCTGATTCAGATTCGGTTGAATTGGGAAACTTGTCCCAGGCAGATTACGTGGTCTTAGGTAAGGCTCTGGTTTCAGGAGGCGGGAATGTGCCTCAATCGAATTTTCGCTCCTGTTTTGCTAATCTATCAGTCAGGCTTATCCGCGTCAATGACGGCAAGGTCTTAGTTTATTTGGATGCAACAGGCAGTTCCGCCCATACGGATGTAATTACAGGTGGTCGCGAGGCCCTTGTCAAAGGAGCGCAGGATTTGGCCACAAAGATCGTTGAGGCTTTGAAAAAATAGGGAGGAGGCATAATAGAATGGGAAAAAAAATTCTGTTGATGTTGAGTTTCTTATGTGTCTTTGCCATAGCAGGATGCGCTTCTTTGATGCAGCCCTCGGCACAGGTGGAAAATACAGCCGGGACATCACCTTTGCCACCTTATACAGGCCCAAAAGCAAGGATTGCTGTGGCAGACTTTGATGTGAAGGCTGCCAAGGCCAGCGGCGAGATCGGCTACGGGTTGCGTGAGATGTTGGTAACGGCCCTGGTCAATAGTAATCGTTTCAGCGTGGTCGAACGTCAGGCACTCAGTGCTGTGATGCAGGAACAGGAACTCTCCAGTTCTGGGGCAGCGGATCCGACAGCCGGCGGACCGCAGAGAGGAAAGATCAGGACCGCTGATTTAATTATTACAGCGGCAGTGACGGAATTTGAGCCTCAGGCCTCAGGAGGAAGGGCTGGAATCGGCGGAGGCGGCGGAATAGGCCGAGGTGTTTTAGGCGGGTTATTGGGAGCGGCATTGAACAAGGCCCATATGGCGCTGGATATCCGTATTGTGGATGCTTCTACCTCTGAGGTTCTCTCAGCCACGCGTGTCCAGGGACAGGCCTCTGATATCTCAGGTGCGATTATGGGAGGTTTTTTTGGAGGCTGGGGTTTAGGAGGCGGCTTATCAGCCTACGCGAACACGCCTATGGAAAAGGCCATAAGGATATGCATCATTGAGGCAGTCAGGTATGTTTCTCAGGTGACGCCTGCGAATTATTATAAATATTAAGTGAGGGCTAAATTTACGGAATGTAAATGAACGTAAATTTATGCCCGAACTTATCCCGCACCTTTAGAGACATTCGAGAATTTATGAAAAACTGAATATTGCAAAGGTGCGGGATAAATTGCAGCGAGTTGACGAGGGCAATTTATGGGAAAACGTAAACGCAGAGGCAAACTCAACTGGCGTTCCAAGCGCGCCAATAAAGGCAGAAAACCCTGCCTGGGGTAGTGCTAAAAGGAGGCACATATGCAGGAGAAGGAGATCGGCAAGATAACCCATTATTACAATCACCTGAATGTGGGGATCATTGAGTTATCAGATGCCCTGCAGGTAGGAGAAGCCATTCATATCAAAGGCCATTCCAGCGATTTTACGCAAAACGTAGATTCCATGCAGATCGAGCACGCCTCGGTTTCGCAAGCCAAATCAGGGGATGTGATCGGCATCAAAGTGACTCAAAAGGTCCATCCACATGATAAAGTGTACAAAGTCTCTGCCTAAAAGTTCCTCACCTCATGGTTTTAGTCTATATTCTGGCAAGCACATGCCTGGTTAGCCTCATTTCCCTGATCGGTATCTTTACTTTAGCGATAAAAGAGAACCTCCTGCAGAAGATTCTATTCGGTCTTATCGGATTTTCTGCCGGTGGCCTTATCGGAGGCGCCTTTCTGCATTTATTGCCCGAGTCGCTGTCCTCATCAAACAGCACACGGGTATTTTATTTTCTCATCTTGGGGATCGTGTTGTTTTTCCTGCTGGAGAGATATTTCTATTGGCGCCATTGTCATGAAAGGGCAGAATGCGATATCCACGCCTTCACGTATCTGAATCTGATCGGAGATGGATTCCATAATTTTATGGACGGCATGGTGATTGCCGTCAGTTTCCTAATCTCCCTGAAGCTTGGATTTGTAACTACCCTGGCTATCATACTTCATGAGATCCCTCAGGAGATGGGTGATTTTGGGGTTTTAGTTTACGGAGGCTTCTCTAGACAAAAGGCCCTCACCTTTAATTTTCTTTCTGCCTTGACAGCCATGATGGGGGCGGTATGCGGCTATTTTTTATCGGATTGGGTCAGCGGCTTTTCCTCATTTTTACTACCGTTGACAGCTGGCGGCTTCATCTATATCGCCACCTCTGACCTTATCCCCGAAATACATAAGGAACGGAATTTAAGACGCTCAACCTTAGCCTTTGTCGCTTTTTTGCTTGGCATTGCGCTTATGTCTCTTGCCAAACTCCTCTTGCCGGAATAGTATTCGTTTTCAACACAAAGTTTGCGAAGGTTATATGAAAAAGATATCTTTAGTCCAGATGAAAGCAAACCAGAGGGGTAAGATTTTTGAGATTGCCTCGGGCAGCGCACTTGTGGCACGATTGATGAGTATGGGTATCTATAAGGGAAGAGAGATTACCAAACTTAGCCATTTTGCCTTAAGGGGACCGGTAACCCTTAAAGTAGGCAGGACTGTTATGGCCCTGGGCCACGGCATGGCCAGCAAGATTATCGTTGAAATAGAATGATCAAGAAGATTTACTTGGTAGGAAACCCCAATGTGGGAAAAAGTGTTGTGTTTTCACGCCTGACCGGCGTCCAGGTCATCTCTTCGAATTATCCAGGTACCACCGTTGAGATTTCCCGCGGATACCTGAGGGTGGGGGTTGAGAGGTTAGAGGTTATTGATCTGCCTGGAGCGTATTCCTTGGAACCTGCCACAAAAGCCGAGGCCATTGTTGCTGAAATCCTGGAAAAGGAGCGCAGGGATGAAATTGTTGTCATCAATATCGTTGACGCGACTAATTTAGAAAGAAATTTATTTCTGACGTTGCAGCTCATCGAGGAAGGATTCCCTGTTGTTGTCTGTTTGAATATGTGCGATGATACGGAACACCGGGGAATCCATATCGACATAGAGAAGCTTGGAAGGCATCTGGGGGTTGCGGTGATTGCGACCTGCGCCCTGACAGGAGCAGGTATCAAAGCTCTGATTGAGAAGGTCAAAGAGATTAAACCATCCGAAAGGAGCCAGCGCAGCCACTCGCAACGCTGGGAGGAAATAGGTAAGATTATCGAAGAAGTACAGCAACTGACGCACCGCCACCACACCTTAAGAGAGATCTTGGAGGATGCTTCCTTGAGACCCATTAGCGGTCTGGCAATCTCCGCTGTGATTATTTATGCGGCCTTTAAGACAGTCCGTTTCTTGGGTGAAGGATTGATTAATAACGTTTGCGATCCCATATTTTTTAAGCTCTACCAACCCTTTTTAGAGAAGATAAGTTCTGTCTTAGGACAGGCGGGGTTCCTGCATCATCTGTTGATCGGAGAGCTTATTAACGGAAAGATTGATTTCAGACAGTCGATGGGTGTCTTGACCACAGCTCCCTACATTGAGTTTGCCATGGTTTTGCCTTATCTCTTTTCGTTTTATTTCGTGTTAAGCTTATTGGAAGACATTGGTTATTTACCTCGTCTGGCCATGCTTTTGGATAATTTGCTCCATAGCCTTGGATTGCACGGTTACGCGATTATCCCTGTCCTGTTGGGTTTTGGTTGTAATGTGCCTGGCATCCTTTCCACGCGGGTCCTGGAGTCAAAACGCGAACGCTTCATCGCCTCGACGATTATTTCTATCGGAGTGCCCTGCGTGCCTTTGCAAGCGATGATCTTCGGGCTGCTGGGAGCTTTTGGCGGATTCTATGTGGCAGGCGTTTACCTGGTGTTATTTTCACTTATCCTGGTATTGGGAATAGTGTTAAATCGTACCCTTAAAGGGTATAGCCCGGAATTTCTAATGGAGATACCACCTTATCGGTTTCCACCCTTTTTTATACTTATAAAAAAGTTATATATTCGCATAAAAGCCTTCCTGGTTGAGGCCGTGCCTGTGGTACTCTTAGGGATCCTGCTTATCAATGTGTTTATGTATTTAAGATGGTTTGACCTTCTCATCAATATTTTTGCGCCGGTCATCCAAGGGTTGTTTGGCCTTCCAAAAGAAGCAGTTGTCGCCCTGGGAGTAGGTTTTTTAAGAAAGGATGTGGCTGTAGGGATGCTGGGGCCTTTGAACCTCTCGGCAAAACAGTTATTCATTGCTGCCACATTGCTTGCCGTGTCTTTTCCCTGCATAGCTACCTTCGTTATCCTCCTTAAGGAGTTGGGCCTTAAAAGTTTGGTTAATGCAACCCTGATTATGGTTTCGGTTGCCCTCCTTGTAGGAACAGTGCTTAATTTTGCGATTGTGCGTTAGCCATGAAAGCCATTGCGCTCATTTCAGGAGGATTGGACAGCCTTCTGGCAGCCAAGCTCATTCAAGACCAGGGTATTCAGGTCATTCCCTTGCATTTTAGAATCCCTTTCTGTCATTATAATAAAGATTTGCAGGGAGAGGCTCAGGACCTGTCTCTTTTGATTAAAGACAACCTGGGAGAGGATTTAAAAGATGTTGACATCCGGCAGGAGTTCTTAGGGTTATTAGAGAAACCGCGTCACGGTTTTGGGTCGCGCATGAACCCCTGTATCGATTGTAAAATCCTGATGTTTGCCAAGGCCAGGCAATTGTTAAAAGATTGGCAGGCCGCTTTTGTGGTAACCGGAGAACTCCTGGGCCAGCGGCCGATGTCGCAGCATAAGCAGGCCTTGCAGCTTATTGAGAAGGAAAGCGGCCTGGAGGGCTTGTTATTAAGACCCCTATCTGCCAGAAGGTTTCCTGAAACCATCCCGGAAAAGGAGGGGTGGGTTGACCGAAACAGATTATTGGACTTTTGCGGTAGGACGCGCAGGCCACAGATGGAGCTCGCACAATCTCTGGGCCTCAAAGATTATCCCAATGCCAGCGGCGGTTGCCTGTTAACAGACCCTGAGTTTGCAAAAAGATTAAAAGACCTCATCAAGCATCAGGCCTTTTACATGGAGGATGTGGAGTTATTGAGGTATGGAAGGCATTTTCGGCTAAGTCCTGAAGCCAAATTGATTGTCGGACGCAACGAAAAAGAGAATATCATACTTGAGAAACTGGCCCAAGAAGATGACTTCTTATTCCATCCCAGAGAAAATCAGGCCGGGCCGACGTCTTTAGGCAGGGGTGTCTTTACTGAAGAGCTTGTGAGGATTTCCTGCGCCATCACCTGCCGTTATTGCGACCTGGAGGGAACACAGGATGCCGAAATATGTTACCGAAAGATTCCTCAAGAAGCAAAGATTTTGAAGGTCAAGCGCTTGGAGGAAGAGGGTCTTGCGCATTTAAGGATTTAGGAAATGAAAGAAGCCTTACTCTATGAAAAATTAGAACAGGGAATTGTCCACTGTTTTCTGTGCGCTCACCACTGCAGGATACCTGATAAAAAATTCGGGTTCTGCGGTGTCAGGCAGAATAAAGAGGGCACTCTCTACACGCATGCCTATGGTAAGGTTGTCGCCTGCCACGTAGACCCTATCGAAAAAAAACCCCTGTATCATTTTTTGCCAGGAACTTTTAGTTTTTCAATTGCTACCATTGGTTGTAATTTCCGTTGCGGGTTCTGTCAGAACTGGGAGATTTCTCAGGCGAATTTTCGCGAGGGAGATTTTTCCGGCCAAGAGTTGACTCCCCAGGAAATCGTCAATGAGGCTTTAAGAAATAAATGCAAAAGCATCTCTTATACCTATACAGAACCGACCATATTCTTCGAGTATGCAATTGAAACAGCAAAATTGGCAAAAGAGAAGGGGCTTTACAATAATTTTGTGACCAACGGTTTTATGACCCGAGAATGTCTTCTTATGATAAAGCCTTATCTGGACGCAGCCAATGTGGACCTTAAGTTCTTCAAAGAGGTATCCTACAAGAATAACTGTCACGGCTCTCTGGAACCTGTTTTGAATGCCATCAGGCTGATGCATGAATTGGGAATTTGGGTTGAGGTCACCACATTGGTCGTACCTGGAGAAAATGATTCTGATGGGGAGCTTAAGGATATAGCCCAATTCATCGCTGGGGTGGATAAAAATATTCCCTGGCATGTCTCCCGTTTTCATCCGGATTACCATTTTACAGAGCGTTCACCCACACCAGAGGCAACCCTTAAGAAAGCCAAAAAGTTAGGCCAGGAAGCAGGCCTCGCCTTTATTTATGCCGGCAATGTTTACGGCTGGGGAAGCGATACGCTTTGCCCTGCCTGCAAAAAGCTTTTGATCAGGAGGGAAGGCTTCTATGTCTTAGAGGATCATATCCAGGATGGTCAGTGTATTTTTTGTCGTTCGGCCATAGCGGGGTTTTGGCAGAGGAAAGGAGTCAGACGGTTATGAAACCTAAAAAGGCCCTATTGGTGGTTGACCTCCAGAATGACTTTTGTCCGGGAGGAGCCTTAGCCGTGCCAGAAGGGGACAAGATTGTGCCCAATCTCAATAGGTACATAAAAATATTTATTAAGAAAAAATGGCCTGTTTTTGCCACACGCGATTGGCACCCCGTAAAGACAAAACACTTTAAATCCTTCGGAGGTGCCTGGCCTGTGCACTGCCTGGCGAACACTCAAGGCGCGAAGTTTCACGCCAAGCTCAAGCTGCCCAAGAACGCAGTGCTCTTATATAAAGGAACAGACCCCAAGAAAGACAGCTACTCTGCTTTTCAGGCAGAAGATTTAAGCGGGATGGGTTTTGCAAAATGGTTAGACAGGTTGGGCATAAAAGAGATTTACGTTGGCGGATTGGCAACGGATTACTGCGTTAAATTTTCTGTACTGGATGCCATAAAAGCCGGGCTTAAGGCAAGACTCTTGCTGGATGCTGTCAAAGGCGTCAACCTTAAGCCAAACGACTCAAGAAACGCTATACAGGCGATGGTTCGAAAGGGGGCCAAAAAAATAACTCTTAAGAATTTTTCTTAGAACCGATGGACGTACCCCAGGAGGATAGAATACGTATCAATGCCTCCGTTGGGTTCTTTGATGCTGCAGTTGGAGAGATGGCGGCGACGGCCTTCCAGAGTCAGGGCCGTATTTTTTTTGAAGAAGTAATGCACCCCTAAGGCCCCTGGTTCGATAAAATTGAATTGCGTGGATTGTTCCCGGGTATGCAGGGACATGTAGCTTACGCCTGCGCCGAACTTGATATAGGGCTGGATCTTAGAAGTCGAAGGTAGAAGTCCGAATTTCAGCAAAAACGCCACCCCCAGCTCTATGTTGGCGCTAGGAGAGGTGATGGGCGCAAGGTAAGGCTCTATCTGAAATTGCATTAAGAAGGAAGGATTGAAATTCATCTTGCGCATCAAGGGCTTGAGGTCAAAATCAAAATCCATGATGAAAGGCAAAGATCCATAATCTTCCTGTTGGCAAAGTTCCCCCCAGCTATACCCCGCAAGAAACTCAACGGCCTCCAGGGATTTTTCCTCATTGGTTTCGCAAACGCCCTGACCTGGCAAGATAAGGCTTAAAGCCAGGAGTAAGACAGGAAAAATATTTTTTTTGATTTTCGGTCCTCCTTCTAAAGGATGCCAGGATTTTGAGAAGTGTGACAACTTAAAAGAATTATATATAAATTCAGGGAGAATGCAAGAACTTTTATCTGATTTGTATTGACAAGAACCACTCTCAATGATGTAATAGAAGAAGGGGAGGTCGTGAATTTCGGCCTGAGAGTTCTGCGTGCTAAGCAGATGACCCAATGAACCTGATCTGGATAATGCCAGCGTAGGAAGAAGATTTTTAACCCTTACGTTCTGGTAAGGGTTTTTATTTAGGAGGAAAACATGAAACTGGATGAAATTAAAATCTCAAGGGCGATCATTGAGTCTTACAAGGACAAGTTGATTGAATCTTTAGATGTGGATGTGGCCATTGCAGGGGCAGGGCCTGCAGGCATGTGCTGCGCCTATTATCTGGCCCGGCAGAGAAAAAAGGTAGCGGTCTTCGAGAGAAAGCTCGCCGTTGGCGGCGGGATGTGGGGTGGAGGGATTATGTTCAATGAGATCGTGGTCCAGGAGAAAGCCAAAAGGATTTTGGATGAATTCGGGGTGAAGACCCGACTCTTTGAAAGAGGTTACTATTTGGCTGATTCCCTTGAGGCTGTTTCCACGATTTGTTCTAAGACCATCAAGGCAGGCGCAAAGATTTTCAATCTACTCAGCGCCGAAGATGTGATGATAAGAAAGGGACGTATCTGCGGTATCGTATTAAACTGGACAGCTGTGGAAATAGCCAATTTGCATGTAGACCCCATCACCATGAAAGCGCGTTTTGTGGTTGATGCCACAGGACATGCGGCTGAGGTAACGCGTATAGCGGAAAGAAAAGCAGGAGTGAAACTTAAGACAAAGACCGCAAAGATCATGGGTGAGAAATCCATGTGGGCAGACCTGGCAGAAGACACTATTGTGAAGAATTCAAAAGAGGTGGCGCCGGGTTTGTATGTTTGCGGCATGTGCGCCAATGCCGTTTTCGGAGGGCCGCGCATGGGGCCCATATTCGGCGGGATGTTGCTTTCTGGAGAACGCGTCGCCAGGGAGTTGATTAAAAAACTATGAAAAGAATAAAAATAGATACCTCCAGCTTAATCCTTCACATCGCAACGTTGACCCATGATTTTATCAAGGCTATGAAGGTGCCAGCCAATCAACAGGATGCAAGGTTAGAGGCATGAGGGGATACTATTTCATTACAGATGCTGGCCTTAGCCGCGCCGGCAATACCAGCGACGTGAAAAGCGCCCTGAAGGCAAAGGTTGAGGTCGTGCAGTACAGAGAGAAAAATAAACCCACGAAGCAAATGTTTGAGGAAGCCTTGCGGTTAAGGAAGATTTGTAAGGATGTATTGTTTTTGGTCAATGACAGAGTGGATTTAGCGCTAGGCGTAGGTGCGGACGGCGTGCATCTGGGAGGAGCGGACTTGCCTTATGCAGTTGCCAGAAAGCTTCTCGGTCCCAGAAAAATCATCGGCCTGACTGTTCACACGCTGGATGAAGCGATCCAGGCGCAAAGATTAGGTGCACAGTATGTAGGTGTAGGCCCCATCTTTCGCACGGACACAAAACAGGATGCCGCAAGGCCCGTAGGCGTTGAACTCATCAGAAAGATTAAAGGATGCGTTTCTTTACCGGTGATTGCCATCGGAGGTATTGATTTATCCAATGCCAGGCAGGTCATTGCAGCTGGCGCTGATGGCTTATGTGCGATCTCTTGCGTAGTGACAAAGCAGGATGTGAGAATTGAGATAGAAAAATTTCAGGAGCTCTTTGGACAAAAAAGGCGCTGTGTTTAAAAATTGGTGGAATTTATTGATGATTTTTGTTAGGATAAGTTAACATGGAGGCTAAAACCATATCTTTAGTTCTATTTGTTATTGCGTATCTTTTGTTTGTGGCCTTGCCCAAGAGGAGGAGCCTTATCGCCGTTTCTGCAGCAGCCCTGCTTATCCTCTCGCGGACGATTTCTTTTCGAGAGGCTTTTTGGGCAGTGAATTGGAATGTGATGGGGATTTTCCTGGGCACCCTGGTGGTTGCTGACATATTCATGGAGAGCAGGGTCCCTGCCTGTATCGCGGAAATCATTGTGGATAAGGCCAGAAACACAGCCTGGGCTATTCTTTTAATTTGTATGTTGACTGGATTCATCTCTGCTTTTGTGGAAAACGTGGCCACGGTCCTGATTGTAGCCCCTATAGCCCTTTCCTTAGCCAAAAAGATAAATCTCAATCCGATTAATTTGATGATCGGGATTGCTATTTCCAGTAACCTTCAAGGTGCTGCGACCCTTATCGGAGATCCTCCCAGCATGCTCTTGGGTGGTTTTGCTAAAATGGATTTCATGGATTTCTTTTTTTATAGAGGAAGGCCCAGTATATTTTTTGCAGTGGAGTTAGGCGCTTTGGCTTCTTTTGTTGTCCTCTACTTCATCTTCAGGAAACAAAAGGAGAAAGTTAGTCTTTTGGCTGTTGAAAAGGTCAGGTCCTGGATTCCTACTGCCATCCTGGTCATTTTGATTCTTGCCTTGGCCTTAACCTCATTTCTCGATACGGGTTTCACTTACATGGCAGGAGTTCTTTGCATGATAGCTGCTGTTGTCTCCATCGTCTGGAAGAAATGGTCAACCAAGGGTTCTATCTTTAAAGGAATAAAAGCGCTAGATTGGGATACTGCTTTTTTTCTCATTGGGATATTCATCCTTGTAGGGAGCATCACCCTGACTGGTTGGATTGAGGTTATCTCAGGATTCCTCTCAAGGCTCGTGGGCGCAAATCTCCTGCTGGGTTACAGTTTATTGGTAATCGTTGCGGTTATCCTATCGGGTTTTATCGATAATGTCCCGTTTTTAGCAGCCATGCTTCCCGTGGCTCTCTCCATGGCCAAGCAGCTTGATGTCAACCCTTCGCTTTTTCTCTTTGGCCTCCTGATCGGTGCCAGCCTGGGAGGAAATATCACGCCAATTGGCGCCTCTGCCAATATTGTTTCCTGCGGGCTTCTTAAAAAAGAAGGCTATGAGGTTAGCTTCCGGGATTTTGCAAAAATAGGCTTACCCTTCACCATGGCCGCTGTGGCTGCAGCCTATTTATTTATCTGGTTTATCTGGGGTCGTTGATGTTGGTGAAGGCTCCTGCCGTAAGTTCATCTCTCCTCCAAGAAGAGGATCACACACCTTTTAAAAAATGGCTTGAAAAATGATACTATTATGGTATCATTAAGATAGACCGACTCATCAAGCGGACATTTTTAAAGATGAAGCTAATTACCCGGGATACAGATTACGCGGTCAGGGCTTTGTGCTTTATGGCCCGGCGCCAGGGCAGGGACAGGGTCGTTTCGGTTTCTCAACTGGTTAAGGCCCTCAAGATCCCTAAACCATTTTTAAGAAAATTGCTCCAGGTGTTAAATAAAAAGAAGATCCTTGCCTCCAGCAAGGGTGTCGGAGGAGGTTTCACATTGGCGAGGTCTGCCGATAAGATATTTTTGACAGACCTGATGAAAATATTCCAGGGGACCTTCAAATTGAACGAATGTTTCTTCAAAGGAGTACCTTGTCGTAATGTGCGCACCTGTCCTTTAAGAAAGAAGATCATGCGTCTGGAAGGCATGGTGAGGAGAGAATTAGAGTCGATAACGATTGCTTCTTTGTTGTAAAATGAGTCATGGCGATGAGTGAGAGAAAAATCATTAAGATTGATCAAGATAAGTGCGCTGGGTGCCTGTAGGAGAAAGTGATACCTTTTCAGCAAGTTGCCATCATTATCAAGGGAGAGAAGCTCTCATGAAGAATAAATGCCCGGGACAGGATGATAGGAATATCAAAGCAGAAAGCATCACCTGTCCTGATTGCGGATACATTTTAGAGATTTTTTCCGATGAGGTGAAGGTCAGATGCCCCCAATGCAAGAGTCTCGTATGCCGCAGGAGACTGCCCTCCTGCGTGGATTGGTGCAGATTTGCCAGAGGGTGCGTGGGGGAAGACAGATATAGCAAATTAAAAGGAGGATAAACGAAAGAGAGGTGAATCATGGGTTGCGGTAGCTACGGTCCAAGGAAGCCAAAGAAAAAAGCAAAGAAAAAGAAATAAACTTTTCTTTAAGGGGGTAGATAATGCAATGTTGTTGTCTACCCCCTGGGCAGAAAAAAACATTGAGACCTTTTTGGCAGCTTTTCTGGTATAATAAAAGAAATTTCACATCCTAACAAAGGGAAATGAACGCATGGAGAAATACAGGTGCACGGTGTGCGGATATATCTATGACCCTGATAAAGGTGATGCCACACAAGGGATTAAACCTGGTACCGCTTTTTCGGATTTACCGGAGGACTGGGTTTGCCCTGAGTGCGGCGTGGATAAAAGCATGTTCGAAAAAGTTGTTTAGAGTACCCCTTATAAAGAAAGGAAGTGCAGAGTGAAGAAAGTGGCTGTTTTAGTCGAGGACCATTATCAGGTGCTGGAGGTCTGGTATCCGTATCTGAGGCTTCGGGAGGAGGGTTTTACAACCCTGTTGGTAGGTACAGGCAAAGGTTCCTATAAAAGCAAGGAAGGTTATCCTGCTCAAGAAGAACTTCCTGTTAAGAAGGCCAGGCCCCAGGAGTTTGACGCGGTAGTTATCCCAGGCGGTTATGCGCCGGATATATTGCGAAGATATGTTGAAATCAATGAATTCGTCAGAGAGATGTTCAGTCTGGGAAAGTGCATTGCCTGTATCTGCCACGGCGGATGGGTGCTGGTTTCAGCCGGTATTCTTAAGGGCAAAAAAGTGACGGGGTTCTCTGCCATAAAGGATGACCTCATCAATGCCGGCGCTCAATTCATCGATCAAGAAGTGGTAGTGGATGGTAACCTGATAACCTCGCGTAATCCTTATGATTTGCCTGCCTTCTGTGCCGAGCTTATCAAAAAATTAAAAGGTTAAATAGTGGTAGAGAGAGAACTCAAAGTCAAAGAGGTCATTCAAAGGACCTATAATGTCAAAAGCGTGCGGCTGGCTGTCGAGGGAGAACCACAGTACCAGGCAGGGCAATTCGGCTCTTTTGTTATTAAGGCCAAGAAGGAATGTAAGAGATACCTTTCCCTCTCCAGCTCTCCAACGGAAAAAGGTTATATCGAGTTTACCAAGAAACTGAGGCAGAGCGATTTTTCCGTTCTTTTAAACAGCCTTAAGCCGCAAGACACCATTAAGGCTGAATACCCTTTTGGCAAATTCACGCTGGAAGCTTCTGGTGACAAAATAGCCTTTCTCTCCGGCGGCATTGGCATCACACCCATAAGAAGTATGTGCAGATACGCGGTGGATAAGAATCTGGGGATCGATATCGTTCTCTTATACGCCAACCGCTCTATTAACGACATTGTCTTTAAGGAGGATTTTGACCAGATGCAGAAACAGTATCCCGGCTTGAGGGTCAGTCACGTACTTAGTGAACCAGCAGCCGGTTTTCTTTGCATAGCTGGACACATCAATGTCCAGGTGATTAAAAATGAAATCCAGGATTATCTAAAGCGTAAGTTTTATCTTTGCGGCCCTCCGGGGATGGTGGAGGCGATGAAGAAGATTCTGGAGTCGGAATTAAAAGTTTCTCAAGAAAATATCATTACTGAGAATTTCCAAGGGTATTAAAAAAGCAGAGCAGGTTAATCCTTAGGATCTGTCTAGGCCTTGAAACAGGATGTTTTTCACTTTTAGATGAAAAGATTATCGGATGATATTATTCATTTTTTCCAGGATCAGGGTTGCGTGATCGTTTCTACGATAGGCAAGAGAGGCGCTGTCCATTGTTCCTGTAAGGGGATTGTCAAAATCGATGGGAAGGGCTACGTCTATCTTCTGGATCTTTACAAGGGCAGGACTTACCAGAATCTAAAAAATAACCCGCACATCAGCCTGACAGCTGTCAACGAGCACAGATTCACAGGTTATTGCCTGAAAGGGAAAGCCAGGATCGTCTCGGAAAAGGCAGTGCCTGCCGAGATCAGAAGCGCCTGGGAAGACAGGATCACCAGCCGCCTGACCCAGAGACTTTTAAGGAATATCCATGAAGAGAAAGGCCACCCCAGACATCCTGAAGTATTGTTGCCCCAACCCAAATACATGATTGTGATGCGGATTGAAGAGGTGGTGGATCTTTCTCCCGCTCACCTCAAATAAGAAAGGATAGCCGATGGATAAGAGTGTAAAAGTTTATAGTACGCCCACCTGCCCCTGGTGTCTGCGGACCAAACAGTTTTTGAAAGATAACAATATCCCCTTTGAGGATGTTGATGTTTCCTCGAACCAGCAGGCGGCGCAAGAGATGATCCAGAAGTCCGGCCAGATGGGGGTTCCGGTTTTGGATATCAACGGCCAGGTCATCGTGGGGTTTGATAAAGAAAAAATCAATTCAGCCCTGGGATTATAAAATATGGTTGACCTGATTGTCATTGGCGCAGGCCCTGCCGGCATCACGGCGAGTGTTTATGCTGCCGGAGATGTCACGGATGTTCCGGAAAAACAGATTATCATTGCTGCCGGAGAAGGCTCCAAGGCAGCGTTAAGCGCCTTCCGGTATCTTGCCCAGCATAAATTCTAAATACCTATTAAGCCTCCCACTATTATATTTACAAATCCTCTCTCCTATACTATAATAATGCAAATACATGAGCAAAAAGTTGGGTTTTGATAACGAGAAGTATCTTAAGGAACAGACCTCAGAGATATTAGACAGGGTCAAGAAGCTTGGCAATAAACTGTATCTTGAGTTTGGTGGTAAACTGTGTTTTGACTACCATGCTGCCAGGGTCCTGCCTGGCTATGACCCCAACGTCAAGATAAGGCTCCTGCAGCAGCTAAAGAATAAGATCGATATCGTCCTGGCTATCTATGCCGGAGATATTGAAAAGGGACGGGTGCGTGGAGATTTTGGCATTACCTATGATGCCGCGACCCTTAAGCTCATCGATGACCTAAGAACCTGGGGTTTAGGGATTTTGGCAGTGGTAATCACGCGTTTCTCCCAACAGCCTTCGGCGATCATATTTAAGAACAAATTAGAACGCCGGGGCGTAAAAGTTTATTTGCATTACCCCATCGATGGATATCCTGCAGATGTAGATTTGATTGTCAGCGATAAAGGGTTTGGCAAAAACGAATTTATCCAGACCAAAAACCCTATTGTGGTGGTCACAGCACCTGGCCCCAATAGCGGTAAGCTTTCCACATGCCTTTCTCAACTCTATCATGAGCATCAGAGGGGTATCAGCGCCGGTTACGCAAAATTCGAGACCTTTCCTATCTGGAACCTTCCCTTAAAACATCCGGTCAATGTGGCTTATGAGGCCGCTACTGCTGACATCCTGGACTTTAATCTTGTGGACCCTTTTCATTTAAGCAAATACAATAAGACAGCCATCAATTACAACCGGGATGTGGAATGTTTCCCCATTTTGAAATTGATTCTGGCTAGGATTCTAGATAAGGCGGCGAATCTACCCGTGTATAACTCACCGACCGATATGGGAGTGAATCGCGCTGGCTTTGGAATCGTCGATGACGCAATGGTTCAGGAAGCTGCCAAGCAGGAGCTCATCAGGAGATATTTTCGATATTATGCGGAGTATGTCCTAGGGATAGAAAAGAAAGAGACGGTTGATAAGGTCATCTTGTTGATGGAAGAGCTGGGCGTTAAGGTCACGGACAGGAGCGTGGTGGAAGTGGCCAGGCGCGCGGCAGAGGAGGCAGAGGCAGGAGGCAAGGGCCATGAAGGGATTTTCTGCGGAGCAGCCATTCAATTGAATGACGGCCGGATAATTACCGGAAAAAATTCAAGTCTGATGCATGCAGCCTCAAGCCTCGTCTTGAATGCGGTCAAGGTCCTAGCTCATATCCCTGATGAAATCCTCTTGCTTTCTCCCCATGTCATTAAGCAGATTGCGAAATTAAAGGAAGGCATCCTGGCTACGGAATCCGAAAGCCTGGACCTGGAAGAAACCCTCATTGCCCTTTCCATCAGCGCTACGACCAATCACACCGCAGAGCTGGCCATGCAGAAACTCGTGGAATTAAGGGGCTGCGAAGTTCATATTACACACATCCCCACCCCTGGAGACGAAGTGGGCCTGAAGAGATTGGGCGTTAATCTGACGACGGATGGAAAATTCTCTTCCCGCAATCTTTTTGTCACTTAAAACCAAAATCATCTAAAGCCATGGATATCAGGAAGTATCAATCGGAGATCGGATTTTTCCTCCTCCTGGCAGCGCTTTTCCTCCTATGGTTCATGGGCCGTTTTTTAAACCTGGATACGTCTTCCCTGCAGGCCGCACTGGCAAGATTCCCTTTATTCTTTAGGGGCCTCACTTTTATTATTCTCTATGTGGTGGTGACCTTCTTTGTCTTTTTTTCCAAAGATTTCTTCTGGCTGGCAGGAGCGCTTGTCTTTGGTGCTGTAACCAGTACATTGCTTATTGTTTCAAGTGAACTTATCAATGCCTTTATCCTTTTTTTCCTGGCGCGTCTCTTAGGCAGGGCCTACGTGGATAAGCGCCTGAGCAGCCGTTACAGGAAATTGGACGAGAAGTTGGCTGGTCTTGCTTTTTTCTGGCTTTTTTTGATGAGGGCTGTGCCCTTAATCCCTTATCGATTTCTGGACTTGGCCGCAGGCCTGACGAGAATCCGTTTTAGAAGGTATCTGGCTGCCTGTGCTTTGGGCACACCGCTTAAAACATTCTGGATGCAGAGCATCCTGGTATCAGTCGGAGACAACATTTACAAAAATCCTAACGCCGTCGTAGAATATTTCCTGGAACATCAAGTGCTTTTGTTTCTGAGTTTCTTGTATGTTTTTGGCGTTATCCTAGTGGCCCTCAAAATGGCCCATCGAGGTTAAACCTATGTCCGCAACATTAAAATTTTTGGGTGCTGTGAGAACCGTGACAGGTTCCAGTCACTTGATTTTGGCAGGTAAGACTTCAATATTGCTGGATGCCGGATTATTTCAGGGCCACAGAGATGAGTTTTATAAGGTCAATACCACCTTTCATTTTAATCCGCGAACGCTCAATGCCCTGGTGCTTTCGCATGCGCACATTGACCATTGCGGCAATATCCCGAATTTGGTCAAAAAAGGTCTGCGCTGTAAAATCTATACGACTTCCGCCACAAAGGATTTATGCCGTCTGATGCTGCAGGATTCAGGCAAGGTTCAGGAGGA
>Ga0111184_1014_pt1 | contig 35074 bp, 36 predicted proteins | sample DeeMarSWOR324_28_FD_80241 | JGI IMG/M metagenome (GOLD analysis project Ga0111184, IMG submission 80241) | Omnitrophica WOR_2 bacterium SM23_72 | reverse complement strand
TGATGTAGAGATGTGCAGTGTCTGCAATTGTGCAGAGGTATGAAATTTCTGCAATGACGCAGAGGTCTGTCTAATTATTCCTTATAGAAATTGTCCGGTCATTTAGACAAGAAAGGAGTCTAGAAGTGTCTGATAACAAAGTTGTTATCACCAAAGGGATAATCGAGAAACAGGGTTTATCCATGGATGAATACGAAAAGATAAAAAAATGGTTGGGACGGGAGCCTAATTATACCGAATTAGGAATGTTCTCTGCCATGTGGAGTGAACATTGTTCCTACAAGAACTCAAAACCCGTATTAAAACTTTTTCCTACCAAAGGCAAACAGGTTATTCAGGGACCGGGAGAGAATGCAGGAGTGGTGGATATCGGTGATGGAATGGGTGTGGTTTTTAAAGTTGAATCGCACAACCATCCTTCGGCAGTGGAGCCATACGCAGCCTCAGCCACCGGCGGAGGTGGCTGCATCCGGGATATTTTTACCATGGGCGCTAGACCCGTAGGTCTCCTGGATTCCCTGCGCCTGGGCAGTTTAGAAAAAGAACGGGTGAAATTTTTGTTCAAGAATATTATCCGTGGTTTTACCGACTATACCAATATTGCCGGGCTCCCTGTTTTAGGCGGAGAGATATATTTTGACGAGTCTTTTGAAGGAAACCCCTTGGTTAATGCCATGACCGTGGGGATTGTGAAAGTCAAGGAATTAGTCAAGGCCAAGGCGAAAGGCGTAGGTAATTTAGTGCTGATTGTGGGTGGTGCAACTGGCAGGGATGGAGTGGAAGGTGCAGCCTTTGCATCTAGTGGATTGGATGAAGAGGCGAGCAAAAAAAGTTCTGCAGTTGCCATCGGCGACCCAAATATGGGCCGTATTCTAAGAGAAGCGTGCTTAGAGTTGATGCATAAGAAATTAGTCATTGGGATGCAGGATATGGGAGCAGCAGGACTTACCTGTTCTACCTGTGAAACTTCCTATAAGGCAAAAACAGGAATGGAGATAGATATTGCTCTGGTGCCCCGTAAGGAAGAAGGGATGAACGCTTATGAGGTTATGCTTTCTGAGTCCCAGGAGAGAATGCTGGTGATTATAAATAAAAATAGGTTAGAACAGGTAAAAAGAGTTTTTGCCAAATGGAATGTGCCGGTTGATGTTATTGGTCGAGTTACTGATGACGGTATGGTGCGGATTAAAGAAGGTGGCAGGGTGGTTGCCGAGGTTCCTGCAGCAGCATTGGTAGAGGCGCCTGTCTATCACCGAAAAACCTCTCGGCCAAAATATTTATCGCAAGTTCATAAGTTAAATTTAGCCAGAATAAAGGAACCCAAAAACTACAATCAAACTATAATCAAGTTATTGAGCAATCCCACGCTCGCGAGCAAATCCTGGGTTTTTAAACATGGGGATCCCAAGGTTGCCAAGCATGTTTTGCTGGGTCCGGGTTCTGATGCAGGAGTGGTGGGTGTTGTGGGAACGAGGAAGGCAATTGCGGTTACCACGGACTGCAATTCTACTTATTGCTATTTAGATCCTTTTAAAGGAGGCGAGATTGCTGTAGCTGAGGCAGCCAGAAACCTCGTTTGTAGCGGAGCAAAGCCTCTGGCCATTACCGACGGAATAAACTTCGGCAATCCTAAGAATCCAGAGGTGTTCTGGCAGTTTAAACAGGCTGCTTTAGGAATATCTTGTGCCTGTCGCGCTCTTAATACCCCTGTAGTCAGCGGCAACGTTAGTTTTAACAACGAAAACCCTAAAGGTTCAGTTGACCCTACGCCAATTGTAGGTATGGTGGGTTTGATCAGAGACAGAAAAAATATAGTTACCCAGCATTTCAAAGCTGCGCAAGATATAATCTTGCTGTTGGGTAAGAATAAAGATGAGTTAGGAGGAAGCGAATATTTAAAAACCATCCACGGTTTAAAGCAGGGCCTTTGCCCCAGTATTGATTTGAACCTTGAAAAGAGCGTGCAGAAAACTGCCTTAGAGGCAATAGAGAAAGGCTTGGTTAAGTCTGCTCATGATTGCTCTGAGGGAGGCTTGGCAGTTGCCTTGGCTGAGTGCTGTATCAGTCATCCAGCGAAAAAATTAGGCGCAGAGATTAATTTAGCTAGAGGCAACTTAAGAAATGACGCACTCTTGTTTGGCGAGAGCCAATCCCGTATCATTTTAAGCGCAAAGATTAATAACGTTAAAAAGATACTACAGATTGCCAAAAAGAATAAAACGCCTGTTTCTATAATCGGCAAGGTAAGCGGCGCCAGACTGGTTATTAACAGATTAATTGATGTCTCTGTTAATGATTTGTATAAAACCTCAAACAGCGCTATTGAGAAGTGCCTCAAGGATTAGCATGAGCGCTTGATAATGAAGAAAGGAAGGGCTTATGACAAAGAGAAAATCTCATAATGATTTTTTTTCTGAGGATCCTTGGCGGGTATTCCGGATTATGTCGGAATTTGTAGAAGGGTTTGATGTTCTTTCTAAGATAGGAAAGGCAGTTTCTATATTTGGCTCAAGCAGACTCAAGCCCGATAGCAAATATTATAAATTAGCTGAAGAGATCGCCTATCTCCTGGCAAAGCAAGGTTACGCGGTTATTACCGGTAGTGGCCCTGGTTTAATGGAGGCGGCTAACAAAGGTACAAAGAGGGCTAAAGGTAAATCCATTGGCCTAAACATCCATATCCCCAGCGAACAGAAGCCCAACCCGTATGTAGATGTGCTTTTAGAGTTTCGCTATTTCTTTGTGAGAAAGGTCATGTTTGTTAAATACGCCAAGGCGTTTGTGATTTTACCCGGAGGTTACGGTACATTGGATGAATTTACCGAAGCCTTAAATCTTATACAGACCGAAAGGATACCCGAATTTCCAGTAGTGCTTTTTGGCTCAAATTATTGGAAAGGGATGTTGGACTGGCTAAAGAATATGGTTTTAAAAAATGGCAATATCAGTCCAGAGGAATTGGGTATATTTACGGTTACGGATAGCCCGAAGGAAGTGGTGACAATAATTAAGAAATTTTATAAAAATAAGTAAGCCTGTGTCTTGACGAGGAGGATTCAATGAGCGGTATATTTGGAGTGGTCTCTAAAAAGGATGCAATCCTTGATTTATTTTACGGCACGGATTACCATTCTCATCTGGGAACTCAGTTTGCTGGCCTGGCAGTCTGGGCAGCCGATGGTCTGATGCGTAAGATTCACGATATCAGAGGCAGCCAGTTTAAGACCAAATTCCATGAAGATTATAGGAGTATGTCAGGTAACACAGGAATAGGCGTCATCAGTGCCAGGGATGAGCAGCCGATAACCGTCAATTCCAAGTTCGGTTATTTTGCGCTTGTGACCAATGGTTTTATCGATAATGCGGATGCATTAGCCAAACACCTGTATGAAAAAGGACAGTCTTTTAGCGAAGTGAAAGATGGACAGATTAACCTAACGGAACTGGTAGCCAAGCTGATTATCCAGGGAAAAAGCATTGTAGACGGCATCGAAGATATGTTTTCTCGGATAGACGGTTCCTGCTCTCTGCTTTTACTGAATAAACAGGGAATCTATGCTGCCAGAGACAGGTACGGTTACACTCCCCTGGCTGTGGGTCAGCGGGATAAAGATTGGGCAGTGACTACAGAGACCTCTGCTTTCAGTAATTTGGGATTTAAGATTAAGAAATATCTTGCGCCAGGTGAGATAATCTTTATTGATAAACAAGGTATAAAGTCCAGACGCAAAGGCAGAGATATTAATCAGATCTGCGCATTTTTATGGATTTATACCGGTTTTCCTGCTTCTTCCTATGAAGGAATAACCGTTGAGGTTGTACGAGAAAGATGCGGCAAGTTTTTGGCTAAAGATGATAAAATCAAAAGTGACGTTGTATCAGGTATACCCGACTCAGGGACCACCCATGCCATTGGTTATGCTATGGAATCCAAAGTCCCCTTAAGAAGGCCTTTGGTAAAATATACCCCGGGGTTTGACCGCAGTTATACTCCGCCCTCACAGGATGAGCGCGACCTGATTGCCAAGATGAAGCTCATACCCGTTCAGGATATCATCAAAGGCAAACGTATTGTCATCTGCGACGATTCTATAGTAAGAGGAACGCAACTGAAGAATTTTACTGTGCAGAAACTCAAGGAATGCGGAGCCAAAGAGATCCACCTTCGGATTGCCTGCCCGCCGCTGATGTTTCCCTGCAAATTTAATTATTCCACCCGTTCTATCCATGAGCTGGCAGCGCGTAAGGCCATAAAAGCAATTGAAGGAAAGGATATAAAGGATGTAGGAGCATATCTGGAAGAGGATTCTCTTAAATATAAGAAGATGTTAGAGTGGATTACCAAGGATATCGGCGCTACAAGTTTAAAATACCAGAGATTAAAAGACATGGTGAAAGCCATAGGCTTACCTCAAGATAAACTTTGTCTGTATTGCTGGACAGGGAGACAGCTATGAAACTGACTTATAAAAAGGCGGGAGTTGATATTGCAGGAGCGAGCAGTTTTAAAAGGAAGATAAAACCCTTGGTAAGAAGATCTTTCCGTAAAGAGGTCTTACGGGACATTGGCGGCTTCGGAAGTTTTTTTAGATTTCCCAAAGAAAAATATAAAAACCCGGTCCTGGTTTCCTCTTCCGATGGAGTTGGGACAAAACTAAAGATTGCGGTTTTGGCGAACAAGCATGATACAGTAGGGATTGACGCGGTGGCAATGAATGTCAATGATATCCTCTGTGTGGGTGCCCAGACGCTTTTCTTTTTAGATTACATCGCTTTCAGCAAATTGGATCCTGATATTTTGGTTGAGGTGGTTAAAGGTATTAATGATGGCTGCATACAGGCAGATTGCGCTTTAATCGGTGGAGAGACTGCCCAGATGCCGGGAATGTACAAAGACGGAGATTATGATGTAGCGGGTTTTTGCGTGGGTGTGGTTGAGAGGGATAATATTATCGATGGCTCTAAAATTGAAGCAGGTGATGTGGTTATCGGATTAGAGTCAAACGGAATTCATTCCAATGGTTATTCCTTAGTCAGAAGGGTGTTATCGCAGAAGGAATTAAAAAGGATGAGTCAGGAGCTGCTCAAGCCCACAAGAATTTATGTACGGCCGGTTTTGCAATTACTTAGAGTTCCTAGCTCCGAGCTCCGAACAGCCATTAAAGGAATAGCACACATTACAGGAGGAGCGTTTTACGACAAGATAGCGCGTATATTACCCGCTCATGTTAATGTCAGAATCCATAGAAACGCTTGGACAGTGCCGAAGATATTTAGACTTATTCAGAATAAAGGTAATATAGAAGATAAGGAGATGTACCATACATTTAATATGGGCGTAGGGATGGTGCTGGTGGTTCAGGCTCAATCCGCCAAGGTAATCGTGCATAAGTTATCGGCGTTGAAACTTAAATCCTGGATAATCGGCGAGGTCATCAAAGGAAAAAAGGAAGTCGAAATATCGTAAAAATGAGAATATTGGTTATCGGCTCCGGAGGAAGGGAGCATGCGCTGGTTTGGAAGGTTGCGCAGTCTAGACTAGCGGATAAAATCTTCTGCGCGCCGGGTAACGCAGGAATGGCAGGATCAGCCGAGTGCGTTGATATCAAAGTCGAAGATATCCCTGCCTTAGCAGAATTTGCCAGAAAAGAAAAAATAGATTTGACGGTTGTTGGTCCTGAAGCGCCTTTAGCCAAAGGCATTGTTGATGAGTTCAGCAGGTTAGGGTTAAGAATATTCGGTCCCAATAAAAGCGCTGCGCAATTGGAAGCCAGCAAAGTTTTTGCCAAGCAGTTGATGGCCAAATACAATGTGCCGACAGCGGATTTTAAAATCTTTGATAATGCGCATGAAGCCAAGGATTACATTGAGCAAATAGGGGCTCCCTGTGTTATTAAGGCAGATGGCCTGGCTGCTGGCAAAGGCGTTGTGGTTGCCAAAACAGTTGATGAGGCCAAACTGACGGTGACCTCTATCATGGAAGATAAGATTTTTGGTGAAGCGGGCAACAAGGTTATCATTGAGGAATGCCTGGAAGGACTTGAGGCCTCCATGATTGTGCTGACGGATTCAAAAGAGGTGGTGGCCTTAGCCACGAGTCAAGATCATAAACGAATTTTTGAGGGAGACTTAGGCCCCAACACCGGCGGCATGGGTGCTTATTCTCCTGCGCCGGTTGTAACTAAAGGAATATTCGACGAAATTTTACAAACTGTCATTCAGAGAACCATAATCGGATTAACCAAGGAAGGGATTGATTACCGGGGTGTTTTATATGCAGGGATTATGCTTACGAAGCAGGGACCCAAAACACTGGAATTTAACGTGCGCTTCGGCGACCCTGAGACTCAGGCGATATTACCGCGCTTAAAATCCGATCTATTGGAGGTTATGTCAGCGACTGCTGAGGGGAAATTATCCCCTTATAAGAATCTGGAATGGGACAGACGCTCGTGCGTCTGCGTGGTGTGCGCTTCCAAAGGGTATCCTGGTGAATACGAAAAAGGCAAAGAGATTTCCGGCCTGGATGCAGTGTCAGGAATGGAGGATATAGTGGTGTTTCATGCGGGCACAAAGTTAGTTCGGAGTTCGGAGTTCGGAGTTCGGAGTCCATCAATAGAAAAAATTGTTACCAATGGAGGAAGGGTTTTAGGAGTTACCGGCTTAGGCCAGACCATAAAAGAAGCCATCGATAAAACCTATCAAGCTGTAGAAAAAATTCATTTTGAGGGAATGCACTATCGTAAGGATATCGGCTATCGAGCCATAAGAGACTCATGAAATCCCAAATCCCAAATCCCAAATCCCAAATAAATTCCAAATTTCAAATCCCAATGACCGAAACTTTAAGTTTGGAATTTTGAACATTGGAGCTTATTTGGAATTTGGTGCTTGGAATTTGGAATTTACCAAGGGGGAATTATGAGTAAGATAAGTATTATCATGGGCAGTCAGTCGGATCTGGAGACAGTGAATGAGGCTATCACCGTTCTTAAGTCATTTAAAGTGGGTTTTGAAACAAAGGTCTTATCTGCGCATCGCAGCCCTAAAGAATTAGCAGCCTATGTGGAAGCGGCATCCAGAAAAGGGACAAAGGTTTTTATTGCAGCAGCAGGAGGCGCAGCTGCTCTAGCCGGTGTAGTCGCCAGCCATACGACGATACCTGTTATCGGCATACCCGTCGAAACAAAGAGCCTTAAAGGATTGGATTCTTTATTATCCACTGTCCAGATGCCGGGGGGTGTGCCTGTTGCTTCTATGGCCATTGGCAAGGCAGGGGCTAAGAATGCCGCTTTGTTTGCTTTGGCTATCCTGGGAATTACGGACAAAAAGATTCAAAAAGCGCTTGTTCAATACAAGAAGGATATGAGGCAAAAGATTAAAAAGATTAGATTGAACGTCTAAAACAAAATGGCCGCTACAAAAATAGTCAAAGTCGATCCCATGAATCCCGATGATAAATATCTCACAGAAGCAGCCGGAATGCTTGCCAAGGGAGGGTTAGTGATTATTCCGACTGAAACGGTTTACGGGATAGCGGCGGATGGTTCCAACAAAAAGACCCTGGAAAGGCTGTGCCGCATAAAGCAGCGGCCTTGCGATAAGCCGTTTTCCTTGCTTATAGCCAAAAAAGAAAAAATTGAAGAGCTGTGTCAGGATATACCGGTTTTAGCGTATAAGTTTATGCATAAATTCTGGCCAGGGCCCTTGACGATTATTCTCAAATCAAAAGAAGGAGGGACGCTGGGAGTGCGCATGCCGGATGACGAGGTGGCGCTTGGCGTTATTGAAATGGCGGGGGTTCCTGTGGTATGCCCGTCGGCAAACCTGAGTGGAAAACCTGCTCCCGTTAATTTTCAGGAAGCCATACAGGACCTGCAAGGCGAGGTGGATCTTGCCATTGACGCAGGACCCACCCGGCTCAAGCAAGAGTCTAGTGTCGTGGATTTGACGGTTCAACCCATTAAATTCTTAAGGGTCGGCGCCATAAAAGAGGAAGAGCTTGAATCGGTCATTAGAAAAAAAAGCGTGCTTTTTGTCTGCACAGGTAACTCCTGCCGTTCGGTTATGGCCAAGGCCTGGCTCCAAAAATTAATGAAAGAAAAAAACAGGCAAGATGTGGAGGTTCTGTCTGCAGGGATCATGATGATGGCGGGCTTGGGCGCATCGCAGGAAACGATAGAGGTTCTCAAGAGAGAAGGCATTGATGTTTCGTCCCATAGTTCGCAACGGATCTCACCGGAGCTGATCAGCCGCTGTGACCTTATCCTGGTCATGGAGAAGTTGCATGAAGAAAGAATCCTGGAAATGGCGCCCCAGGTAAAAAATAGGCTTTTTTTATTAAAAGAATTTGCTAAAATAGAGGGGAATCATCTGGATATCCCTGATCCTATTGGCAAGTCTTTCGAGTTTTACGAAAGGACATTCAGCCTTATCAGAGAGGCAGTAGAGAGAGTGGCGCAGTTAATATGAGGCAAACTATTGCTATAGCCAGTGACCACGCCGGTTTTGCCCTTAAGGAAAGATTAAAGCCGTATTTATCAGGCATGGGGTTTAAGATACAGGATTTAGGTACTTATTCTAAAGAACGCTGTGCATATCCAACGTTCGCTTATATTCTGGCTAAGGGTGTTGCCTGCGGAAAAGTTAAGAAAGGGATTCTGATTTGCAAAAGCGGCATCGGCAATTCAATCGTTGCCAACAGATTTCCCGGAGTGCGTGCGGCGCTCAGTTATAACCTAAAGGCAACCAGACTATCGCGGGAGCATAATGACAGCAATGTGCTGGTGCTGGGCTCTGCCTTTGTGGATGTGAAACTCGCCAAAAGGATGGTCAAGGTGTGGCTCAATACAAAATTTAAGGGTGGCAGACACAGAAGGCGCTTGGATATTCTCAAGGGCATTGAAAGAGAAATAAGAGGGTAAAGAGGTGAAGCACATAAAAAATGTTGATCCGGAAATCTATGCTGTGATAAAGAATGAAATCAAAAGGCAGGAGGAGAATTTGGAGCTGATTGCCTCTGAGAATTTTACTTCTGCGGCCGTGCTGGAGACACAAGGGTCTGTTCTTACCAATAAGTATGCGGAAGGTTATCCCAAGGCTAGGTGGTATGGCGGATGCGAAAACGTGGATGAGGCAGAGCAACTGGCTATAGAGCGGGCAAAAAAACTTTTTAACGCGGAACACGTGAATGTGCAGGCGCATTCAGGGACCCAGGCGAATATGGCGGTTTATTTTGCCGTTCTGCGCCATCAGGATACGATCCTGGCTATGGATTTAGCTGCTGGCGGACACCTGACCCATGGCCATCCACACAATTTTTCCGGCATGCTTTATAAAGTGTTTGGCTACGGCGTTGACAAAAAAACCGAAACCCTGGATTATGACCAGATCCTTGCCTTGGCGAAGAGGCATAAACCCAAAATGATCGTGGCCGGCGCCTCGGCATACCCGCGCCGGATTGATTTTAAGCAATTCCGTAAAATCTGCGATAAAGTGGGAGCGTATCTGTTTGTCGATATGGCCCATATCGCAGGGCTGGTCGCAGCCGGAGTACATCCTTCTCCTGTGCCTTATGCGGAATTCGTTTCCTCGACCACCCATAAGACATTGCGCGGAGTACGCGGCGGGTTTATTATCTGCAAAAAAGAATTTGCCAAAAAGATAGATTCTCAAATTTTTCCCGGTATTCAGGGTGGCCCTCTGATGCATGTGATTGCTGCCAAGGCCGTCACTTTTCGCGAGGCGATGACCCCTCGGTTCAGGGCCTATCAGAGGCAGGTCGTTAGAAATTCCAGAGAACTCTGTAGGTCTTTAGAGAAGAAAGGATTCCGTATTGTCTCTGGAGGTACGGACACGCACCTGTTATTAGTGGATTTAACGCCGAAAAGAATAACCGGTAGCGATGCCTCTGTTTGTTTGGGTCAGGCGGGGATTACGGTGAATAAGAACCTTATTCCTTTTGATAAGAAAAGTGCTTCTACCACCAGTGGTATCAGGTTGGGAACGGCAGCTGTCACCACGCGTGGCTTGAAAGAATTTCACATGAGAAAGATCGCCCAGTGGATCAGTGAGGCAATAGATGCCAGCAGCGATGCAGCTGCATTAAAAGGAATCAGGCAAGAGGTATTGGGTCTTACTCGAAGATTTCCTTTATATCCGTATCTTAAGTAAAGAATGAAAAAAGTCAAAGCTCGCTTCCCTCAACGTCCCAGTTGGGATGAATATTTCCTGGAGGTGGCGCACTTGGTTGCCAAAAGGGCCACGTGTCTACGACGCAGAGTGGGAGCTGTTTTAGTCAAAGATAAAAGGATCTTGGCCACTGGTTATAACGGTGCGCCTTCGGGTCTTAAGCACTGCATTGAAATCGGATGCCTGAGAGATAAATTAAAAATTCCATCGGGTGAACGCCATGAGCTTTGCCGCGGCATACATGCGGAACAGAATGTGCTGGTGCAGGCAGCCTTACATGGGATCGGGGTCAGAGGAAGTACTCTTTATGCCACCAATCAGCCGTGCGTGATTTGCGCCAAGATGTTGATCAATGCCGGCATCCGGCAGATTGTGGTGGCTGGCGGCTACCCCGATAAGTTGGCCAGACAGTTTTTAAAAGAGGCTAAAGTAAAGGTAATAAACCTGAAAAGATGAAATGCCCTTTTTGTGGTTATAAAGAAGATAAGGTTGTGGATTCGCGCGCCACATCCGAAGAGTCGGCTATACGGCGCAGGCGCGAGTGCCTGAAGTGCGGCAAGCGTTTCACCACCTACGAGTACATCGAAGAAGTTTCTCTGATGGTCATCAAGAAGGACGGCCGGCGCGAACCCTTTGACCGCAAGAAAATCCTGGCTGGCGTCATCAGGGCGTGCGAGAAGAGGCCCATCGGCATGGATAAGATGGAGGAGATTATCACGCAGGTCGAGCGGGCTATCCAGAGGAAATCTGACCGGGAGGTCTCTGCCAGTCGCATTGGAGAACTGGTAATGGAAAAATTAAAGGCCATAGATGACGTGGCCTATGTTCGGTTTGCTTCTGTTTATCGTCAATTCAAAGATGTCGGCCAGTTTATGGAGGAGCTGAAGGATATTTTAGGTAAAGAAAAACGTAAAACTAAATAGAGAGGAGTATGTCTTTTATGGTCGAGATGGAACTGAATAAAATTGTGATTGACGAGAAGAGACACGATCAATTGATCGTTTTGAAAGAAAAAGAAGGGACCCGTATCCTACCTATCGTGATCGGTCTGCCTGAGGCCTCAGCGATAAAATTAAAAATAAGCGGTTTCCAGCCTCCGCGTCCCCTGACCCATGATTTGTTGCATGACACGATCGAGAATCTTGAGGCAGCCATAGACAGAGTCATTATCGATAAGCTCCAAGATAACACCTTTCATGCCAAGATACTCCTTAAGACCGCAACCGGCACAACCAAGGTCATAGATGCCCGTCCCTCTGATAGTATTGCCCTGGCTGTCCGCGCCCACGCGCCGATTTTTGTCGAAGACGAAATCATCAAGCAATCAGAGATATTCAACCAAAAAAATCCTTAAAACGTTTCTAAATTCAATCTCAGAGCGTTTCTAAATTTGATCGTAAAACTGCTTTGAGTGCAAAATGAGAAACGTTTTTGAGAGAAACTGGAAAGCAGTTCTGAGCACAAAAATAGAAACGCTTTGAGCACAAAAATAGAAACGTTCTGAGAATATGTTGAGATTAAAAGACAAGAATATTCTTAGGCTGGTTTATAGCTTTTCCAGAAAGAAGAAGGTCAAGCTTTATCTGGTGGGAGGCGTACTTAGGGATTTGATGCTGGGTCGCCAGAAACAGAATCCGGATTATGATTTCTGCCTGAAGACAGGAGCGATACGTTTCGGCAGAAAGCTGGCCAGGGAACTGAAGGCTGGTTTTGTGGTTCTTGACCAGGAGCATGGTGCCTGCCGTCTGGTCAGGAAGGCAAAGGACAAAGTCTTTACGCTGGATTTTACAGATTTTCGCGGCAAGACATTGGAAGAAGACCTGCAGCATCGGGATTTCACCATCAATGCCATGGCCTTAGAGCTGGATGCCGTTTTTAAGAGCCGGGATACCGAGCCGTTTCTCATCGACCCATTTTGCGGCAGGCAGGATTTAAGACGTAAATTCATCAAAGCGCCTTATAGAAAAGCATTCCTGCAAGACCCTTTGAGGATTTTGCGTTGCTTTAGTTTCAGTGTCCTGTTTGGTTTTAAAATAGACAAAGGGACCTTGAGATTAGCGGTTGAGGCAAAGAAAAGATTAGCACAAGTTTCTGGCGAACGGGTACGCGACGAACTGTTCAGGATCTTTGACACAGGCCTTGCCTTTGCCAGCTTCAGGAAGCTGGATGAACTGAAAATCCTTAAGGTCATTTTTCCTGAAATCGAAAAAATGCGGGGCGTGAACCAGGGCCCTTACCACCATTTAGATGTCTGGCAGCATTCCCTGGAGACACTGAGACAGATGGAGGCCTTGTTTGTTGAGCTAGAGCGTTCCCGCGATATCCAGGATTATCTGGAGGAAGTTATTTCGAGCGAGCGCAGGCGTAAGTCCCTTATGAAATTGGCTGCCCTGCTTCATGACATCGGCAAACCCAATGCCTTGCGCCGCAAAGACGGCAAAATAATTTTTCGTGGCCATGAGCGAAAGGGCGCTGATATTTCAAGGGTCATTATTAAAAGACTGAAGCTCTCCAATGACGAGATGGATGCGTTACTTAAGATGATCCTGTGGCATTTAAGGCCTGGATATTTGGGAGACCAGGAGGAGGTGACTCCCAGAGCAGCTTTCAGGTATTTTCGCGATACGGCTAGTGAGGCTGTCAGCACGCTGTTATTATCCATTGCTGACCAGCGCTCAACCCGGGGAAGACTCACTACCAGGCAGTCCCGCATTCAGCATGAAAGGATCGTTTTTGGCTTGGTCAGGGAATATTTCAGAAGAAAAAAGCAAAAGCCATTGGTACGTCTGATCAATGGCCACGACCTGATCAAGAAATTCAAATTAGAGCCATCTCCCTTGATCGGTAAGATCCTTTCAAAGATAGATGAATTGCAGGCCATCGGCAGGATCAAGAATAAGAGGCAGGCAATGGAGGCTGCAGGCAGAATGGTTGAGAAGGCTTATAGGTAATGAAAATAAAAAAGAGACTCTTCCTCCTCATCCTGGTTTTTGTCCTTATTTTGGCTGCCGTTATCGTATATCTGAACCGCGTGATTCTACCCACCCAGATCAAGTCTCTCGTGATTAAAACGCTTCAGCAGAAAACGCAGAAAAACGTAAGTCTTACGTCCCTGCAATTCAATATCTTTAAGGGGTTGGTCTTAAGAGACCTGTCCATTTATGACGATAAAACGCAAATCTTACATCTTGAAGAAGGCTCCTGCACTTTTCTAATCCTACCCCTTTTGAAGAAGAAGCTGGTCATCCGCAATTTAAATTTAAGATCTTTGGCAGTTTTCTTAGAGCGCAGGCCGGATAACACGTTTAATCTGCAGGAAATATTTACGGCTTTTGCTGGTTCTAAAGAAGCAAAAACAGGATGGAAGGCGCTTATTTTAAAAGTGAACATCAGAGACTCAAGCCTTCATTTTCAGGATGACACCTTCACGCCTGTTTTTATTAAGGATATCGTAAATCTGGATGTGTCAGTGAAGCTCACCCTGCCAGCCTCTGTCAGGTTTGCTCTGACCGCTCGAGTCCCGACATCAACCGATAAGCTGATGCAGCTTGAGGCAGACGGCGAATTCAAGATCCCGGAGCAAACCCTGGTCTCCAAACTCAGGTTCCAAGATTTTTCTCCCAATGAATTCATAAATTACTATAAAGACCTCGGCTTGGTCATTTCCGACGGCACGGTATCAGGCCTCATTGACCTGGAATATAAGGAGGATACGCTTTACGCAGATCTTGATGTAGAAAGTAATGATCTAGGGGTGATGAGGGAAAATATTTCTTCCAGGTTCAGTTCAGCTATTCAAATGAGCCTGCTGTATAATTTTCAAGAGAGACAGATGGCTTATTCCGGAAAGGCCAAGATTCTTGATGGTCGTCTCCAGGGACTCAATATCATCGATTCCTTTGAGCATATAAGCGCCGATGTGGCATTCAGCGATTCGGAGGTTGCTACGGATAACCTGAAAGCGCAAGTCTGGGGTATTCCTTTAGATGCGAAGGTCGCTTTGCAAGACTTTCGTCAGCCGCAGCTAACCCTGAGTGCTTCCTCAAGATTAAACCTAAAGACACTCTCTGTTTTATTAAAAGATAAATTTAATTTTACTTTTTTTGAAGACCTTAAAGGCCAAGGCGTTTTATCATTTAACTTGAGTAGTCGCCTTAAGCCCTTTGAGGATTTGCAACTGGATGGTGTACTGGACATTTTAAACGCTGACTTTAAACTAAAGAAGCTGGACATCCCTCTTGAGGCTATCAAAGGAAAGCTGGAGTTTAGCCAAAACCAGGCTAAGGTACCTGGACTTGATTTCAAGCTCACACTTTCTTCAAATACTCTCTCTTTGGAATCTAGCTTTACTTACGCTCAAAAGTTGATAAGCCTCTCTCAATGTACTGGCCAATACCTTCATTCCAATTTTTCATTAACTGGCCAAATCGATACTAAAGACAGCGTAGCCAATATCAAAGGTGTTCTGGATGTTGATTTAGATGATTTGAAGCTAAAACAGATCAAGCCGCAAGGGTCTCTTAAAAGCTCCTTTTCCCTCAATGGCCCTATCCGCGATATCAAAATTTGTACTGTCAAGGCCAATCTTTCCAGCCCTGCTTTATCTGCTTATGGTTTGAAGGCCAAAGAACTGAATGGGACTTATATTCAGGAAAATGGCTTGGGTCTGATGCCGTTTTTGCGGTTTTCTCTATATGATGGCCTGGTTGAGGCAAACGGTACTGTAAAGCTTCTGGAGCAAGGTTTCCCCTATGGAGTCGCCTTAAATATCCAGGGAGTCAAGTTGGAACAGCTTAAACTGGATACGCAGGCTCAAGATAAGGACATTGCAGGTCGCGTCAATGCCCAAATGAGGCTTCAGGGGGCATCTTACGATCTTTCCCGATTGAGCGGCGCAGGTAATATACTTGTTACCGACGGAAAGCTTTGGCAGTTAAATCTCTTCCAAGGATTAGGGGCCCTGCTTTTTGCCAAGAAAGATTTTGCCAATATTGTTTTCGAACAAGGCACCTGCGACTTTTTCATCAGGGATAAGTTCCTCTTAACGGATAACCTCTTGCTTAAAAGCAAAATAACCGATTTGAGCGGATCAGTTAGAATCGGCTTTGACAATTCGATCGATGCGTCTCTGAACGTGCATGTATTGAATGATCAAGTGCCTTTGAGCGGAACATTCAAAGACATCACCACATCAATTGTCGGTGAGGGAGGGCTTTTTGGTGTGATCAAGATAAGCGGCACGCTCAAAGATCCGAAATACAGATTCCAGACTGCAGTCATCAACATCTTAAAAGGGTTAACGGATAAAATACTGGGAAGGTGAAAAAGATATGGTTAAGACGAAGATTATTTGCACGATAGGCCCATCATCGGATAGCGAAACTGTCTTAAGAAAAATGATGCTGGCGGGCATGGATGTGGCCAGGCTTAATTTTTCCCACGCCAACCACACTCAGCATGCTTGGCGTATCAGTCGGATACGGGCATTGAATAAGAGATACCGGCGCCATATAAGGATTTTACAGGATTTAGAAGGATACCGCATCAGGATAGGTAAACTTAAGTCAGGTGAGCGGGGTTTGAAGAAGAGACAGACTTTATTTTTGACACGCTCAAGCAAAGCGGATGAGGAGAATGTTGTTCCCTTTGATTATGAAGGACCGTTAAAAGACATAAGGGCTGGTACACTCATCTTCATCGACGACGGCCAGATTGCCTTAAAGGTTGAGAAAAGCACCACTCGATACCTCCAGGCTCAAGTTTTGATACCCGGGATACTAAAGTCAAACAAAGGCGTCAATATTCCGGGGGTGCGCCTTAAATTTAAGGGTTTAACTCCTAAGGATAAAATAGATATTGAATTCGGTATTAAGCAGGAGGTTGATTATATCGCACAATCTTTTGTCAGGACGAAGCTTGACATTCAGCCTATCCGTCAACTGATCCGGAGTCGATTGCCTGAGTGCAAAATTATTGCCAAGATCGAGAACCGCGAGGGGATCCGCAACATCGATGAGATCATTGAGGCCTCAGACGGGATTATGATTGCGCGCGGAGATATGGGGGTTTCTATCCCTATCTATGAGATTCCTATAGTTCAGAAATCCATCATCCGAAAATGCAACAAGGCAGGAAAATTCGTGATTACGGCAACCCAGATGTTAGAGAGTATGGTCGAGCATATCCGGCCGACGCGGGCAGAGGTGACGGATGTGGCCAATGCCATCCTGGATGGCTCTGATTTCCTCATGCTTTCGGCAGAAACAGCTGCAGGCCAATATCCTGTCCAGGCAGTGACGATGATGAATGAGATCATCCGATTCACTGAACGTGCGGATCCATCTCTGTTAAAGAAATGATGAAGCGCCTCGTTGTCAGCATTTTAATTCTGGTTCTCATTATCTTAGGCTTGAGGTTTTTTATGAAGCCTGCTCTCACGCTCTTTGCCAGAAAACTGCTTGAAAGAGCGTTTCAGACGAGCGATGTTCATATCGGGAATTCTCGTTTAACCTTCCTGCAGCAGCTTGCCTTTTCCGACATCCGCGTCAAAAAATTAGAAAGCTTCGATATCAAGATAAAACAGGCTAGCATCGTTTACAGTTTGCCTTCTCTTTTGAACAGGAGGGTCACGAAGTTTAAGTTGGAAGAAGTCACTTTCGGGGGTCTGGCATTAAAGGAATTGGAGCTCATCCGTATCCAGATCCAGCTTGCACCCAGAAAAGTGCAAGTTTCAGGCGATTTAAATATCCCTCAGATAAAATACCAGAAAGCCAAAATTGGCCCCTTACAGGCGAAACTAAAGATAGATAATAAAGTCCTATATCTGGATTCCTTGACAGCACAAATTTTTAATGGAAAGGCCGAGGGGAGAATCTCCTTGAATCTGGATAAGAAAATGGATTACCAGGCTGACCTGAATTTCATTGATCTTGATATTGACAGGTTTATCCGTGATTTTGATTTGAAGGAAAGATTCCAGATGACCGGAATCTTAGAAGGCAAAGTATACTTGACAGGAAGCGGTGCGACGATCCAGCAGATCAAAGGGGACCTTGCGACGTCTCAGGCCGGAGGACAATTGACAATTACAGATAAAAGAATCCTGGAGAATCTCGCCCGCACTTCGCAGCAATCCCTGGATATATTAGTGGAAAGCTTTAAAAATTATTATTATAATATAGGTATTGTCAAGTTAGGTATGGAGGAAGGGAATCTCGTTGTGGATGTCCGATTGAATGGAGAGGGGGGTGCGAGGAATTTAAATATTGTGGTACATGATTTTAATTTAAGGAGGAGGCAGTGATGAAGACGTTGCTCATTGTGGTTATGTGTGTTGTTTTCGGTATGGGTTGCGCGCGGGTTAAGGTGGGAGGCTCGAAAGAGCCTATCAAGGTCGATATCTCGATGCGCCTGGATATTTATCAGCATGTGGTCAAGGATATCGATGATATTGAAAGCATTGTTTCCGGCTCTGAAAGTAAGCCCGGCCAAAAAGCTCCCCAAAGTCGCATCGGTTTGTTTATTGGGACGGCTTTTGCCCAGGAGTCTGAGTTGGGTCCGGAGGTCCAGCAGGCAGCCTTAAACCGCAGGGATAGACGGTCTGCATTGGTCTCTTGGCAGGAAAAGGGAGTGGTGGGTGAGAATAAGTCTGGATTAGTAGAGATTAGAGGCGCTGCCGATAGCTCGGTTCAGGCTCTGGTCGCTGCGGAAAATCAAGACCGCATGATTATCTATAAGGCCGTAGCTGAGAAAAACGGGACTTCTGTAGAAAATGTTCAGAAGCTCTACGCCGTTCGTCTGCAAAACGACGCTCCAACAGGAACACCTATTGAAGTTGCCAATGAAAGCGGCGGTTACACATGGCGCGTTAAGTAGTTTAGAGTTCGGTGTTCGGAGTTCGTAGTGTAGTAGAGAGTTAAAAGATCATAGTTCATAGTAAAGTCAAAAGCTTTGAATCATGAGTAAAACAGATATGCTGGAGATCATACGTTCGAGGCGTTCGATCAGGAAGTACGCCGAGGATTTACCTAAAGAGGAAGAGATCGAGAAAGTCATGGAGGCAGGCCGCTGGGCGCCATCGGGATTAAATAATCAGCCATGGAGATTCTTACGCATCACGGATAAACCTAAGAAGGATGGGCTGGCGAGTTTTACCAAATACGGCAAGATTATCAAAGATGCGCCAGTGGCTTTGGTGGTTTGCATGGACATTTCCGATTCTTACAACCGGGATAAGGACCTGATGGCCATAGGAGCCTGTATTCAGAATATACTGCTGGAAGCCCATAGCCTTGGTTTAGGCTCCTGCTGGCTGGGAGAGATCCTTAATAAGAAAGAAGAGGTCAAAAAGTACTTAAAACTGGATGAGGATCTGGAGGTTATGGCAGTCATCGCATTGGGAAAACCTGACGAGCCAATAACAGAAAGTTGCAGAAAAAATTTAAAAAACTTAATGATTTAAGCGCCAGAAACAAAAGAGTTAAAATCCTGCTATCAATCGCAAAACAAGTCAAAGGTTTTACCGTTCCCATCGTCACCAAAGTCTCTGAAGAAAGGTTTGACCCCTATCAAGTCCTTATCTCCTGCCTTTTGAGTTTACGCACCAAAGATCAGACAACCGCACAAGCAACTCATCGATTATTTAAAGTTGCGGATAACCCTGTTGATATGGTAAAATTAACTGCGAAGCGCATCCAGAAGTTGATCTATCCAGTGGGCTTTTACCGCAACAAATCCAGAGTCCTCATAGGGGTCAGCAGAAAGATTAACCAAGATTTTGCAGGCAGAGTCCCAGGACGTTTAGAGGATTTACTGGCATTAAAAGGAATAGGGAGAAAGACCGCGAATCTGGTGCTCGGGCTTGGGTTTGGAATCCCGGCTATCTGTGTTGACACGCACGTACACAGGATTTCCAATCGCCTGGGTTGGGTCAAGACCCGAACCCCCGAAGAGACGGAAAAAGCCCTGGAGAAAATCATCCCAAAGAGATGGTGGGTGGATTTGAATTCGTGGCTGGTGGCGTTTGGCCAGAATATATGTGTGCCGATATCGCCCTTTTGCAGCCGATGTCGAGTCAATTCGTTCTGTGAAAGAACGCACGTCAAAAAGTTTCGATAAGGTTCCATGATAAAATTTACTGAGATCATCAACGCTTCCGTGGAGTGGACGGCAACCGTGCTTTTTCGGCCTTTTGATCCCAAGAAATGGCTAATCATTACCTTTATTGCCTTATTGGCAGGATCTATCACCGGCTTCGGCGGTAACTCTCTGGGTAGTGATAGGGGCCGTCAAGAAGGCGTAGAAGAAGCCCAGGCCATTGAAACAGTTGAGACTACTCAAGAGGATTCTCCTGGCGAGTCCCTGCGTGCTGCCCTGGCGTGGCTCAAGAAACCATCCACAGTCAACCTCCTTATAGTTATAATCCCCCTTCTCTTGGTGCTGTTTTTGATGCTCGCGTGGCTTAGCTGTCGTTTTGCTTTTATCTTTATAGAAAGTGTGGTTAAAAACGATGCTTCTATCAGAGCGCCGTTTAGAGAAAATAAAATATCGGGTAATTCTCTATTTAAATTTTCTCTGGTTGCATTGGCCGCATTTCTATCCCTTTCAGGCTGCGTGATTGGAGGTTATGTTTTTACGCTGAGTAAGACGGGGGTTTTGCGCAAGCCCATGGAAACAGGAATCGGCAAGGTGATTCTTGTCTCAGTGCCTTTTGCACTCGCCTTTTTATGCGTGCTGCTGATTGCGATCATCATTTTCCTGATCGTGCATGATTTTGTTTTGGTCGCGATGTTCAAAAATAAGATAAAGTTCAGGCAGGCTCTGCCAAGTATTATCGCACTCATAAAGGCCCAGCCAGCCCTTATAGTCAAATACGTCTTGATTAAAACAGGTTTGGGGATTTGTTCCGCTGTTATCAGCTATATGGTATACTTTATTGCTTTTATCGGTCTTTTATTACCGGCAGGGTTAGTTGTGGGAATCTTTTATCTTATCTATCGCGTTCTTCCCGCATTTCTGCACCTGCCTTATACGATCCTTATGTATGCACTCGGCCTGCCTGTGGCAGCCTTTCTATTCTACGCGATGTTGTGCCTGTATCTTCCTTTTGCCGTTTTTTTCCGTACCTTCAGCCTTAAATTTCTGGGTCGCCTCGACCCACAGTATAATCTTTTTTGCTACACGCCAAAAACAGAGGCCGTCTCATGAAATGCGTCAATCATTTAGACACAGATGCAGTTGCTGTTTGTAACCACTGCGGCAAGAGTGTCTGTTCTGACTGCCAGGTGCAACTGAATAACGAGACTTATTGTAAGGATTGTATCCGTTTGAAGCTTGGTCAGGAAGTAACAGAAGAAAGTCATTCTCCTGTTTTAGCTGCCTTGCTTAGTTTTATCATAGGAGGTTTAGGTCAGATCTATAACGGACAGATTGGCAAAGGCCTCCTGATTTTTTTCACCTGGTGGCTGATTATTCCCTGGGCAATCGGCATCTTTGACGCCTATAAGACAGCCAAGGCCATCAAAGAAGGAAGACTCGAGATTAAAAAAAGGCCAGGCTGTATGATAGCTGCTGCGGTAGGCATGGTGGTATTCGTTTTTGGAATTTTCTTCTTAAGTCTTCTAGCCATAGCGATTCCCAACTTTTTACGTGCCAAGATGCAAGTCCGGGAAGATGCAACCAGACAGAGCTTAGAGAGGATAGCCGAAGCCATTGAAGCGTATCGCACCGACCATAATGGGCAGTATCCGCTTAAAGAACAGGACCTTACTGATTCTGCATCCCCTTATTTGAGCGAGGCCTATGATAATACTGTCAGGCTTGAATATATATTTGCCGAGGACTTGAGAGTCGATGGTTATAAAATTACAGCCACTCCCACAGAATGCATGGTAACCGGAGAGAATGTTTTTGTGATGGAAACCGGCGGCCTCTTGTCCTCGCGGGCGTGCTCAGAAGAATAGGAAGGAGAGGTCATGAAAAAGAAGATGATTTTTTTATGCATAGCAGCTGTACTTGTCACGATGAACGCGTTTGCCGATACCCTTACTTTGAAATCCGGCCAAGAAATCGAAGGCCGTATTGTAGAGAGGACAGCTGAATCCGTGAACATGGAAAGTTTTGGCGTTGAGGTGACGTATCTTATGGATGAGATAGATAAGATTAATGGCGAAGCTGTGACTGCATCTGTCCAGGAAACAGCGTATGTCTCTAGCGTGGCACAGGAAGAAATCGGTGTGGCACAAGAAGAGACGGATGCGTTGATAGAGCCTGAGGAAGAAGGCCTTGCGGATATTCCTGAGCAGATTGAAGAGACGCCGGTCTCGCTGACGGATGAGCCCGATCCGAGCATGGACAGTCGCAGGGCTGCGAGGTTAGCTACAGGCATATCGTCAGCCTCCATCTTCTTCTCTCTTTTATTTTATGTGTATTCGGCTCTCTGTCTGCAGATGATTGCAAAAAAGACGAGCCAGGAGCCGGCGTGGCTGGCCTGGGTTCCCATTGGAAACTTTTTCTTGATGTGCAAAATTGGTTCCCTAAGTTATCTCTGGCTTTTAGGGATCCTGCTCTCTTTTTTACCTTTGGTAGGCGTATTCTTTGGCCTCGGGCTTTTCGCTTACATATGGTACAGAATCGCACTTGCCCTTCATAAGCCCGGATGGATAGGTGTGCTGGTGTGTCTACCCCTGGCAAACTTGGTGGTTATGGGGTATCTGGCTTTTTCAGAATAAAAATGCAAAAAAAGGACCTGATTTATTTTCTCATGTCGATCGTTCTGATCATGAATTGTGATCAGAAGGCCTATGCGGATACCATCTACTTGAAGAATGGCAGGAAAATAGATGGGATTGTCAGGAGCGAATCTGAGGATTCAGTTGAGTTGGAGGTCTATTCCGGAAGCATTAAATTCAAAAAAAGCGAAATAGATAAAATCAAAAAAAGCAGCTTAAGCGACCAGAGTTTGATGCGTGCTGACTGGGAGAGGCAAAAGCAAGCGAGCCAGAAAAGGATAGAGCAGCAGGAGGAGGAAGAGGAAAGGCAACCCAAAAAAGTGGAGATTGCCAGAGATTCTCCTAATATAACGCTTTCCGCCAAGTTGAACGGAAAGGTCAATGTTAAGCTTGTGATGGATACCGGCTCAACACTGGTCGTTTTAAAAAAAGAAATAGCCGAAGACCTCAATATCAAATTGGATGACGCTAGTCCTGAAGTAAGACTGATCCTGGCAGATGGCCGTCAAGCCCATGCCAAACTAATCACGCTGGAGAGCATTAAAGTGGAGGGGACCGAGGCAAAGAACGTAGAGGCAGCTATCATGCTGGATGAGATCGAAGACCCTGGATTTAAGGACGGATTGCTGGGCATGTCCTTCCTGAAACGATTTAATTTTAAAGTCGATAATCGGGAGAAAAAACTCATCCTTGAGAAGTTATAAATGAAATCCTTTACCCAATACCTGACCTTCCATACCAAAGAACGCCAGGAGTTTATCAATATCACCCCACAGGTGGAAGAGGCGGTTAGGAAAGCCAAGGTCCAAGAAGGCCTGTGCCTGGTGAATGCCATGCATATTACCGCAAGCGTCTTTATCAATGATGACGAAAGTGGTCTGCATCAGGATTTCAGCTTTTGGTTAGAACATCTGGCTCCTTACGGCAAAAATAAGTATCAGCATAATCTCACTGGTGAGGATAACGCTGATAGCCATCTCAAGAGGACTATTATGGGTCGGGAGGTGGTGGTGGCGATAACGGACGGAAAGTTGGATTTCGGGCCCTGGGAGCAGATTTTTTACGGAGAATTCGACGGTCAACGCCGCAAACGCGTGCTGGTTAAAATTATAGGGGAGTAAATTTAAATCCCAAATCACAAATTCCAAATTCCAAATAAATCCCAAATCCAAAATCCCAATGTCCGAAAATTATAGGATTGGAATTTGAAAATTGGAATTTGGAGCTTATTTGGAATTTGGTGCTTGGAATTTGGAATTTTAAGAAGTGGGATTAAATTAAGATGAAAATTAAAAATACCGAGATTAAGATTATCCAGGGAGATATTACGGAGCTTAAGGTGGATGCTATTGTCAATGCTGCCAATAACAAGCTGTTGATGGGTGGAGGTGTAGCAGGCGCGATTAAGAAAAAAGGTGGCAAAGTTATTGAGGAGGAGGCCGTAAAGAAAGGCCCGATAAAAATCGGAGAGGCTATTGCCACTTCTGCCGGAAATCTGCCGGCCAAGTACGTCATCCATGCTGCGACCATGGGTATGGATTTTGCGACGGATGAGGTCAAGATAAGGAATTCCTGCAGGAGATCTCTGGTGGTTGCAGAAGATTTAGGCATAAAGTCTATTGCCTTTCCTGCGTTGGGTTGCGGTGTAGGAGGATTTTCACTTCTCGCCTCTGCCAAGATTATGGCCCAGGAGGTGTTCAGGCACTTGAAGGAAAGAGAATCCAGCAGCATCCAGGAGATTATCTTCTGCCTATTTGATTCAGAAGCCTTTGATATTTTTAATAAAGGGATTACCCGTTATCTGGAATACATTGTATTTAAACTCCAGAACGGCCCATTTACTACGGTGGATGCCATCGTTGAAATTGACGAGGGGATTGTTATCATTGAAAGAAGCAACCCGCCCTATGGCTTCGCCCTGCCAGGTGGATTTGTGGATTACGGAGAGAGTTTAGAGGATGCTGTGGCAAGGGAGGTCAAAGAGGAGACAGGATTGGAGTTGGTTTGGTTAAAACAATTTCATACTTATTCCATGCCTTTACGCGACCCGCGTTTTCACACCATTGGTACGGTATTCCTGGCCAAGGCCAAAGGCAGGCCGCAGGCCGGAGATGATGCAGCAGGATTAAAGGTGATACCCTTGAACGAGATTGAAAAATTAGAGTTTGCCTTTGACCATAAGAAGATCCTTCAGGATTATATTACGTATAAGCAAGGAACAGACCCTTTTTCAGTTGAATAGCCCTCAAAAGTCAATTCTTTCACTTTTTGTCCTTTTCTTTATTCTTTGTGGATACGTTTACAGCGACGCCAAAGAAGTCTGCATCAAAGAGGCGTGCGTGGAAGCAGAAATCGCCAGCACGGATTTAGAAAAACAGCAGGGACTCATGGAAAGAGAAACCCTTGCGCAAGATGGAGGTATGCTTTTTGTGTTTGAAGAGGAGAAGGTGCGCACCTTCTGGATGAAGAATATGCGCTTTCCTTTGGATATCATCTGGGTGGATGCTGATAAAAGAATCGTGGACATTCATGAAAACGTTCCTCCCTGCCACGGGTCATGTCCGGCTAACATTTGCGAATTTCCTGTCAAGTTTGTTCTGGAGGTCAATTCAGGATTCGTAGAAAGGAATAAAATACAGGTAGGAGATACTTTAGAATTTTAACCTTCCCTCAGCTGTTTCTCGGCATCCACTATGTCGCGGTTAATCACGCGCATGGTTTCTTTGATTTTCTGTTTCAGGATAGGGCTTGCGATGCGGGAGGCATTGATTTCCCTCAAGATCTGAATGCTCATCCTGAAATACCGCACCAGTTCTCCCTCATCAGTATCGGTGAATCGCAATATCTTCTCAAAACCCATTCCCCTTAACCACGCCTCCATACACACGCTTAAATAGAAGCAAGGCGGTTTACTTACGGGATAGATTTTGTATCTGTGTTCTTTGCGTTTTATCGTATCGTAGATCTCTTCGCAGATTGTTTTTATGCGACGGCTGTTCTTAGAGATGCCGGCAGGTGACTTCTGGTTTTTCCTCGGCTCAAAAACCGTTGCAGCTGCCAGAACCCCTAAACCGAATTCATCCAGTTGCTCCAGGATGTTCTGTTCATAAAGCTCAGAAAGGATCAGTTCATAGCCATAAATGCTCTTTGCAAACCCGCCTTTATTACTCAATTCTCCGCCAATTATGTAATTCATCTCCTTAAGGAGCTTGAGCTTGCTTTCAATGAGGCGCAGCGCCTCTTTCTGCTCTGATTTTCTAGACTGAAAATAATGCAGGGATAAAGGATAGATTTTAAAAAGACCTTCCTTGTATTTTTCGTAAAGATTAAGCAACGTGGCATAGGAATTATTGAGTTGGCTCCTGACCTCTTCCGGCTTACCGTAAATAATCCGTCTGACCTCATCTGGTTTTATCTTGTGCAGATTTATGCGGGTGTAGACAAATCCTTCTTTATCGATACCGCGCCTTCCAGCACGTCCTGCCATCTGGTAAAAATCGCGCGTCTTCAGGTTTCGGACATATCTGCCGTAGAACTTCCTTAAATCATCGAACATCACGCTACGGCTGGGCATGTTGATGCCTAAGGCAAATGTCTCCGTGGTAAAGATAACTTTGAGGAGACGGCTGGTGAACAATCTTTCAATCACCTCTTTTAAAGTCGGCAGCATTCCGGCATGATGATAGGCAATCCCTTTTTGTATCAGCGGCAGGAGCAGGGAGGCCGTCCTTTCATTCTTTAAGTCAAACCGCTCACGCAAGGATTCGAAAAGTGAAAGTATGGCTGTTGTTTCCCTGCTATTGAGGAAGTTGTAGTTGGATATTTCAAAAGCCAACTCTTCTGAGCGCCTTCTGCCAAAGACAAAATAGATGGCTGGTAACCCCTCCTTCTGACGCAGGTAATGGATGAGCGTGCTTATTTTATTGGGCCTTGGGTGCCTGAACCTCTTAAGATGCTCGATCTTGTCTACGATCTCATTCTGGCACTGGAAAAAGAAATGCAACGGTACAGGTCTTTTTTCCTCAACTACGGTCTTAATTTGTTTATTGTGAATGGATTGAATCCATTGGGCCAGCTGTTTTATGTTGGGGATGGTTGCAGAAAGCCCCAGGATATTCATATGTTTAGGCAAAAATATCAGGGATTCCTCCCAGACAGTGCCGCGTTCCGGGTTGTCGATATAGTGGATCTCGTCAAAAATAATCCAGGAATATTTTTCCAGGCTTTTAGGTTCATCCAGGATTTTGTTGCGGAATATCTCGGTAGTCATAATCAGGATTGCTGCATCCGGGTTAATGGAGACATCTCCGGTTAGAATGCCAATGTTTTCGCCAAACTGCTGCTGGAAGTCGCGGAATTTCTGGTTGGAGAGAGCTTTGATGGGAGCAGTGTAAATAACGCCGATCTGTTGGATGAGGGCGTTGTTAATGACGTATTCGGCAATGGCAGTCTTGCCAGCACCTGTAGGAGCAGAGACAATAACCGAATGGCCCTGATTGATATGGTCAATGGCCTCTTGCTGGAAGCGGTCGTAAATCATAGGGTTATTATAGTCTAATAGCAGGAGAGAGGCAAGTTTATACTTTTTCGCAGGCCAGCGGGTCCTGCCCAAAGGCGTCAGCTCATGGGCCCCTCCGCCCGGTGTGGATCCTCCCATTCGCTGACATCCTTTGGTCACCCACTGGCAGCGTAAAGAGTATCATGCTCGAAATCCACCCAGAAGGGTGGCACTTGCCTATCCTATAAAGGTAAGGTGCAAACCAAGCCACCCGCGAAAGAGACATACTACGCCATTGGCTCTCACCATATAAATAAAAAACCCCTGCTTCTCATTGCCAGGAAAGCAGGGGATTACTCGATTTTTTTAATTCCTTTTAGTTATTTCCTCTTCAGCGTCCTAATCGCCCAAGCAACTATTAATTGTTTTTTATTCGTTTAATTTAAATCCGAATTCAAATTCAAACCTTCTTTTAAAATTATGTTTCTGCTCCAGCTTTTTTCCATGCCTAAGTTGTTGAATGTATTTCTTAAATGCTTTCTTCAATTTTTTCATTAGTAATGGGGGATTAATAATAATATCATTCTTAGTTATATCTGATTTCCAAGGGTCTATTCTTATAACATCATTTTTATATGTTTCGTTTATTCTTGCGTATTCAGCAAGCATACCAGAATGAATTAGTCCACACCTAAAACCATGATAAATTGCACCTGCCATATCTTTAATCTGTATACTATACCACTTAGAATTCTTGTAACTACAAGATTTTATTATACGCCCTAGTTTATGGTTATGCTGACTGAGGTATTCGATAATGAACTCTTTGAATTTTTCTTGTTTAGAACCCTCTAAACCATAACGATATTGGGATAGCATATCTATAATAATACAGTTGAGTAGCATAACTACAAAAATATCCCCTGATTTGTGTTTTTTTCTTTTTGATAATTGTCCCCCGATATCAAAATATCTATCTCTAATTCTCTTATTAAAATATTCAACTGCTTCTTTATAGTTTTTCTTTTTTAAATCACCATAATGAGTATTTACACCAATTGCCACATCTGGGTTTCTATTCTCGCTCCTGATACGATATACTTCTTCAGGCGTTAGATTTTCTTGAGCTTTCTCCATTTTTCTAGTTTAAAGATAAGAAAGGCAACCCCTTATTCAGAGATTGCCTTCAAAATAACTTATTTTAACCTCATCTTACCACTTCTTCGTGGTAATTACAATATTATACTCTTTTCATTTAATTCTGCAACCCCTTTTCTTGCGCCTTCTGCCTTTAGTCCTTTAGGTGAAAACTTTGCCTAACCCCTTACTGGATATTCGCATCTTGCCACCTCCTGATATAATAGACGCAAGAGGTGCCAAAATCTAACAGGAATTTTTAAGATTTTTGGAACGGATAGTGGGAAGGATGGGCCTTAAGTTTGTCTTTGTGTATCTGTCTTTTCTCTCTTAATAATCGGGGAATGCTTTTTTGCCTTCTTGTGACTCTATCTTTTGACACTACCTAAACTGCTCCCTGCCTGCCGGCAGGCAGGTTTTACTTTGGGGCGGGTGAGATAGTAGTAGACAGTTATTTTATAAGCCTTTGCTCTCCGAAATTTTATTAATAAGTCTATCTAAATTTCTGTTTAGACGCCGCACATTAATGGAGATATCCCCCAAAAAGGCGAGCATAAATGTAAGTAAAAAAATTGATAGGATAACAAGAACATTAAATACCATATATCCTCCTTGTTAACGATTTTTACACCACTTTCCCTTTCCCCAATTATACCACTTCCATTTTTAAATTTAAAGTCTAATTTTCCAAAAGCCATATTGAGTTGAGTAAATCGTAGGTATTCATTTATCCTATACACAGACCATCATTTCCTGAATCTCAAACCTTAACCTGCCTATTTTTAGTGGGTTCTGATTAAAAGGTTGATTTATCTAATAAAAATAGTAAAATAAAGGGAATGAGTTACGATATTGCTCTCAATAAGGCATGGGAGGAGTTGCTGAGATTAAAGCCGGCTAAGGAGCTGTCGGTTAAGTTCCTGGCAGATGAATACACCATAGATTGCGAGAATAGGAGAGTGCTATCTTTATCCTGCAACGCCCCAGCCAAGGATTTCATCACTATTCTCCTGTTGCATTATCTGGCTAAAAAATTGCAAGGATTGCCTGTGTTGGCAGAAGAGTGGCTTGGCTTCAAGGAATTATCTGGCATTGAAGGTTACAAAGCTGCTTTTAAAAAGCGCGCTCTCGAGCCGATTATCAGAAAATACGGCAGCAATCCTCAGGGGTTGCTTTCTGTGCTGGATAGGTTGCCTGGCAGGAGAGTGGATCAGGCAGATATCGGGATTGTCCTGGAAGCTTTTGAGGGAGTGCCTGTTATGGTCCTGATGTGGCGTCCGGATGAGGAGTTCGGTCCGGAAGCCAATATCTTGTTTGATAAGAGCCTCACAGGAATCTTTTGCACAGAAGATATCGTCGTGCTGGCAGGCATTGTGGCGAGCCAATTGTAGAAAACGGAGGACTTCATTGAAAAATACAAGTAAGCTCATTTGGGCAATATTCTTATTTGCCCTGATCTTGGGTCTGGTCAGCTGCAGCAAAGAAAACCTTTCCATTAATACCCAGACAGGGGTCAGATATAAGATTCCTTTCGGCGGCAAGACAGTCGATTACACCGATGTCTTGGTAACGCGGGCTGTGGATGGAGACACCTTGGTGCTTGAAACAGGAGAGAGGGTGAGGCTCATTGGCATTGATACGCCTGAGATGCACGAGTCCGACAAATTATACAGGGATAGCGACAGCTCCCAGCAGGATATCGAGATTATCAAGGCCATGGGAAGGCAATCCTATGAATTTACGAAAAGATTAGTGGAAGGCAAGCGGGTCAGTCTTGAGTTCGATGTAGAAAAACAGGATAGATATAAGAGGATGTTGGCTTATGTTTATTTGAAGGATGGAACCTTTGTAAACGCGGAAATTGTAAAACAGGGGTATGCTTCTTTAATGACCTATCCACCTAACGTTAAATACGTGGATTTATTTACAAGGTTATATAAAGAGGCGCGGGAGAATAACCGGGGTTTGTGGAAATAGCCCCGCCTCGTGATATGTGTTAGATAATTTTGACACACTCGGCGGGATCTCGCTAGATAAAAACTTTTTGTGCTCGAGGGGGGAGGTCATAATGTTAAGATATTTAACCGCAGGGGAATCGCACGGCAGGGCGATTATAGCTATTTTGGAAGGAATGCCTGCAGGATTGAGGCTTGATCTAAGCAGGATCAATCAGGAATTGAAGCGCAGACAACAGGGATTTGGCCGGGGCAAGCGCATGCAGATGGAACAGGACCGTTGCCAGATCCTCTCCGGATTGAAAAACAGCCGGACGCTGGGAAGCCCAGTGGCCCTGTTAATCATCAATAAGGATTTTAGCATAGAGAGGCTCAAAAGAGTGATGAACCCAAGACCAGGCCATGCTGATTTGGCAGGTCTTTTAAAATACGGGTTTAGCGATATCAGAGATGTGCTGGAGAGGGCCTCAGCCAGAAGCACGGTGGCTACCGTCGGAATTGGGGCCATCTGCAAGATTCTTTTAGGAGAATTCGCTATCCGGCTGTCCAGTAAAGTGCTCTCTATCGCAGGAGAAAGTTCCCGTCAGGCCATGATGAAGAAAATCAGGGAAGCAATCCGGTCCAGGGATACTGTGGGAGGCGTTTTTGAGGTGAAGGCCTTAGGCGTTCCTGTAGGCCTGGGCAGTTACGCTCATCCTGACAGGCGCTTGGATGCAAGACTAGCCCAAAGTATAATGTCTATCCCAGGAATCAAAGCCATGGAGATCGGTTTAGGGTTTGGATATGCGGTCAGCTTTGGCTCCGAGGTACACGATGCCATTTTCCATAATAAAAACAGAGGATACTTTCGCAAAACAAATAATGCCGGTGGTATCGAAGGGGGCGTCTCTAACGGAGAACCCCTGGTTTTGCGCGCTTGCATGAAGCCCATCTCTACTCTTTTGCATCCTCTGGATTCTGTCAATGTTTCCACGAAGAAATCCGCGAAAGCTGCTGTAGAGCGTTCGGACATTTGTGTGGTGGAAGCGGCAGGGGTGGTGGCAGAATCAGCGGTTGCTTATGTTTTAGCAGATGCGTTCTTAGAGAAATTCGGCGGTGATAACCTTTCGGATATAAAACTGGCCTACCGCAATTATCAGAAAAGGATCGGCCCCTAAAAAAATGTGTTAGAAAATCACTCCCTTTGCGTCTATTGGTGGTGAGAAGGGGGGTGATGGTCATGGTTGAAGATTTATCTTTGAAGGTCATACGGCTGCACCGTTTTGAAGGAGACTCGAAACTCAAGGCCTTTGTGGATGTTTCCATAGGAGATTTCATCGTCAAAGGCGTACGCGTTATGCAGGGACAAAAAGGACTGTTTTTAGCTATGCCGCAGGAAAAGGCTAAAGATGGAAAGTGGTACAATTCCTTTTTTCCCGCGACCAAGGAAGCGCGGGAGAATCTTTCTGAAGTTGTGTTAGCCGCGTATCAGGAGTAGGTAAAGTCACCGGGTTACCACGTCACCAGCTCACAAGTGTGACGTGGTGACTTTGTGACATTGTGACGACGCACAGGAGAAGAGCTGTATGGGTAATATTTACCTAGTCGGGTTCATGGGTACGGGAAAGACCGTTGCCGGAAAGGAACTGGCCAGGAGACTGAAATGGCAGTTCATGGATCTGGATGATTTGATTGAGTTAACCGAAAAGCGCAGCATCCACGATATTTTCTCCCAGCAAGGAGAGGCGCATTTCCGACGATTGGAAAAACGCGCCCTCTCCCAGGTATCCCGCGAAAATAAATTCGTGGTAGCCTGCGGGGGCGGCATTGTGATAGATCAGGAAAATGTAAAGATTATGAAAGAGACAGGCCTGGTTATTTGCTTGAGCGCAGCGCCGGATGTCATCTTGAAAAGGACAGGTGGATATAGCCACCGGCCGTTATTGAACGTCCCTGACCCTGAAAAACAGATAGAGCTGTTGCTTAAATTACGTGCCCCCTATTATGCCAGGGCTGATAAAACGATTGATACTTCCAGGTTATCCCTGAAACAGGTCGTAGAGAGGATCGTGAAGTTAGTTCGGGGCAAAACCAAAATCAAAACCAAAAAGAAAAAATGAACCGGTTTGAGGCCTATGTCAGTTTAAATACAGTCAGGGGAATAGGCAGCACCCGATTAAAAAGATTGCTCGAAGTTTTCGGGACGCCTGAAAATATCCTGAAGACCTCTTCCCGCCATTTAGCTATTGTCTTGGGGGTTGGAGAAAAAATAGCGCTAAAGGTGAGTTCTTTAAAAGAAAAGGATTTGCAGCGAGAACTTTCTCTGGCGAAAAAATTAAATTTGAAGATCGTGACTTTGGAAGATGAGGATTATCCTAAAAATTTGAAATATATACCGGATCCTCCCATCGTGCTTTATGTCAAGGGAGACATTCAGAGAGAAGACGCATTGGCCGTGGCTATCGTCGGTTCGCGCAGGGCCACTTTTTACGGCCTCACTCAGGCAGAAAGATTCTCCTCGGAGTTATCCGAGAGAGGTTTTACGATTGTTTCGGGCCTGGCACGCGGGATAGACACATGTGCGCATAAAGGCGCTTTGAAAAGAAAGGGACGCACCCTGGCTATCATGGGCAGTGGTTTTAATCATATATACCCCAAGGAGAACAGGGGGCTTGCCGATGAGATTTCTAAATCAGGTGCGGTCATTTCGGAATTCTCTCTGGATACTCCTCCTTTAAAAGAAAATTTTCCCTGCCGCAACCGCCTTATTAGTGGTTTGAGCTTAGGGGTGCTGGTGGCTGAGGCAGCCCAGACAAGTGGCGCCCTGATAACAGCAGATTTCGCTTTAGAGCAGGGCAGGGAAGTCTTTGCACTTCCGGGCAAGATAGATTCCCATAATTCTGTCGGCACGTTGAGCTTGATTAAAGAAGGAGCAAAATTAGTCTCATGCGTGGATGATATCCTGGAAGAACTGAACATAGAAACAGGTCTTCGTCAAGAAAACCCACGGCAGGTCCGACGTCAAATAAATCCAGGTCTAAAGGAAGCGGAACACCTTATTTATGGTTTGATTTCAAATGAACGAATTTTGCTGGATGACCTAGTAGAAAAAACAAATATGGATATTTCGAAAATTTCTGATATACTTTTGAGATTACAGATAAAGAAGCTGGTGCAGCAATTGCCGGGAAAACAATTCGTAAGGATGAATGCCGCATGAAAGACAAGAATCTCGTTATAGTAGAATCTCCGACCAAGGCCAAGACAATCAGTAAGATCTTAGGAAACCATTATGCGGTGGTCTCCTCCATGGGGCATCTTATTGATCTGCCGAGAAAAAAATTAGGCGTTGATATAGAAAAAGGTTTTAAGCCTGATTACGAAGTCATCCCTGGCAGACTCAAGATTTTAGCCTCCATTAAGAAAGAAGCCAAGGAAAAGGACCGTATTTACGTTGCCACAGACCCTGACCGTGAAGGAGAGGCCATTGGTTGGCAAATCCGGGAGCGCCTTTTTAAGAAGAAGAAACTTTTTCGCGTTATCTTCCACGAGATCACCCCTGCTGCTGTTTCTTTAGCCTTTAAACACCCGCGCGATTTTGACGAAAAGATGGTGGAGGCGCAGGTCGGACGCCGGGTCTTAGACAGGATCGTGGGATATTTCTTAAGCCCCTTGCTGTGGAGAAAGATTGCCCGAGGCCTAAGCGCTGGCCGGGTCCAATCCGTGGCTTTAAAATTGATCGTGGAAAGGGAGAGGGCGATTCAAGCCTTTGTTCCCCAGGAATATTGGGAGATTGAGGCAGAATTAAAGAAAATCCAAAAATCAAAAATCCAAAAACACTTCATAGCCGAGCTGGAAAAGATAGAGGATAAAAAGGCACAGATTAAGAATAAAGAGGAAGCGGATAAGCTCGTTGAGGATATTAGAAATAAGGCTTTTAAGGTCCTAGAGGTCAAGAAAACTGAGAAACAGCGTTATCCAGAACCTCCTTTTATCACCAGTACGCTTCAGCAGGACGGATTCAACAAATTAAGATTCAACGCCACCAAGACGATGATAGTGGCGCAGCAGCTTTATGAAGGTATTGATATAGGAGAGGACGCGCCTGTGGGTTTGATAACCTATATGCGCACAGATTCAACCCACATTGCTTCTGAGGCAATCCATGAGGTCAGGAGTGTGATTGAGCGCCGATTCGGGAAAGAGTATTTGCCGGATCATCCCAACGTTTATAAAGTCAAAAAGTTAGCTCAGGAGGCCCATGAGGCTATCAGGCCGACTTCTGTCCATCGTACTCCTGAAGGCCTGAAGGCTTCCTTAAGCCCTGCCCAGTATAAACTATACGAACTTATCTACAATCGTTTTCTGGCCAGCCAAATGTGCCCGGCGCGCTATCTGTCGACCAGTGTTATGATTCAGGCGGAAAAATATTTGTTTTCAGCTACCGGAAGCAAGCTGATCTTTGACGGCTTTACAGCGGTTTATAATAAAAATGATGAGTTTGTTAAAGGTAAGAACGAGATCCCTGAGTTGGAAAAAGACGAACTGCTGGACCTCATCCGCCTTTTACCCTCCCAACATTTTACCAAGCCGCCCTCCCGATACTCGGACAGTTCCCTTGTCAAGGAATTGGAAGAGGAGGGAATCGGCAGGCCTTCGACTTACGCGCCCATCATCTCGACGCTGATTCAGCGCGATTACATCCGCAGGCTCAGGGGATATTTTACACCGACCGAATTGGGGTTTAAAGTCTCTGACTTGCTGGTAGAGTATTTCCCCAAAATCATGGACACCAAGTTTACTGCTCTCATGGAAGAAGAGCTGGATGAAATCGAAGAAGGCCGCTTAAACAGGAATAAGGTCCTGGAGGATTTTTACGTACCCTTTAAGAGCAATCTCGACTATGCGCAAGAGCATATCAAGAAGGAAGTCATCACGACGGGTGAAATGTGCGAGAAGTGCGGCAAGCCGATGATCGTCAAGTGGGGGCGCAAGGGAAAGTTCTTGAGTTGTTCGGGCTTTCCGGAATGCAAATTTTCCAAATCTATCACTACGGGCGTCAAATGCCCGGAGCCAAACTGCGGCGGAGAACTCATCGAGCGCCGTTCCCGGCGCGGATTCTTCTATGGCTGCACGAACTATCCTAAATGTACATTTACCTCCCGCACCCTCCCGCAGCAGGACGATAAAGGACCTGATGTAGCTGTAGATAATAAATAAATCTGTCCGTCTTCTCGCTCAGGGTAATTTTATTACCCAGGATGATTTTATGGTTTCGCTTCCGTCACGAAAATTTTTGCCGTGTGCTTCGGTTTACGTCTCGATTTCGCTCGCAACTTACGCGGACGAGCCAGGGTTACTCGGCTTCATCTCGACGTAATCCCTCGCGCACGCTAAAAGTTACCCGCTGTGCCAAAAATTTTCTAATTGTTCCGGAAGAAAAACGCATAAAATCTTTTCAATGAGAATAAAAGTTCCATTCGCTCGAAGCCTGCCAGGTTCAGCATTTCGAGTCTCTTTAGCGGGTGGCTTGGTTTGATTTCGAGCGGGGCGTGGAGGCAAGGAGCGGGCACGGTTGCCCCGCT
>Ga0111184_1013_pt1 | contig 35589 bp, 31 predicted proteins | sample DeeMarSWOR324_28_FD_80241 | JGI IMG/M metagenome (GOLD analysis project Ga0111184, IMG submission 80241) | Omnitrophica WOR_2 bacterium SM23_72 | reverse complement strand
GGTTAAATCAAGAGGTTTCTGTTATTCCTTAACTGAACAGCTGATTTTCGTTTCTCTGGAAACGACGGGCGTGATCGTGCGCTCCTCCATCTTATCGCTGGATACGGCCTTAACCGGCATGACCTGCCTGCCATCCGGCAAAGCAAATCTTAATGTAAAGGTTCCGTCAGGCCTTAAGGCGACCTCCCTGCCCGAAACTGACACCTTGGCATTCGGCTCAGTGGCTCCGTAGACAATCAATTCGCAATCAACTAAAAGCCAGAATTGTCTTCTTTTAAGTTCCTTTTTTACAGGACTGGCCATCGAGGCCATACCGGGTGAAGCCATGGCCCCAGAAAAAAGCAGCTGCTTTACTCTCTCCTGCCAGGCCTTGCCCACAGGGGAACTGCGGCCCAGGCCAAATCCCATCCCGTAAAGACGCGCGAACATATCTTCAGGAATCATCCATTCTTCATCGGTAATCCAGGATGGCCCTTCTAAAGGTGTGCGCACCGTATTCGAACGCAAGATCGTAACAAATCTTCCGGAAACAAGCAATAATCCGAAATCCACGCACCAGGAGCGATCAGGCCCTTCGGTGTTAATATACCAATTGTTGGCAAATTCGTTGACCTGGATATCAAAAAACCTGTGTGCATTCTCTCCGTTAAAAATAATATCGCTGACATCGTAAACGCGTAAGACCCTTTTGGCGTCAAAAAAATCATCCCGCAGATTATTCTTTAGCCTCTCTATCATAGATGCAGAGATTTCCCAATACGCGTGTATCCAGCGGGGATCCCTCACCTGGAGAACAATTCTGTCCCGATCGTATTGGTAAGGCAGGTCTGTCGGAAAGGTGCGACGGAAAGGTGCTGTTTCTGGATGTGAAAATTTTGTCTGTTCGACAGCCATCTCCTGGGCCCCCAAGATTTCCTTTTTTATTTCTCGGGATTCGGCCCGCTTCCTCTTTGCCTCTTGTTTCCTTACCTTCTCTTTTTGTACCAGGTCTTTTATTTTTTGTTTTATCTTGCGTAATAGCGCCATGGTCTTGCCCTCCCTCTCGCTAATAAAAAAGGGGATTGAATCCCCTTCTAAGAAAATGCCCTCGCGCTCTCTCTACCTCCTCTATCCCATTTTTTAAAGAATGATTGGCTCTCTATTGCCTTGGTTTTGTGCTCGTGGACAAAGAGCCTTTCCCTTGAATTAAGGCTTCTTTTAAATCTTCTTCAAGGGCCTCTTTCAGCTTAGTGACTTTAGACAGTTCTTCCTTCAGGCTTTGATTAACCAGCTGTTCCTGTACCAGTGCTTTTTGAGTCGTCTCATGATTGGCCCGCTCCTCATCCAACTGTTTCTGCAGGCTAGCCAGACTTTCTTCTTGCCCGGCCTTCTCCTGAGACAGTAAATTCAGTTTTTCCTCCAGAGCCTTGCGTTGTAAAGTCTCTCTGACCTGTTCCATCTTGTTCCTGTAGGCATTACCGCAAGAGCTCACCGTGCTGATAAAAAATATAACGGCGAGAATCCCCAGAATCAAAATAAGCCGAGATTTTACGTTTTCCTCCAACATCACCTCTGTTTATTTGACTTTCGGTGCCGCAGATCCTTTAGGGGTTTTCGTCACTGCATACTTGGGCAGGACAATGATTTCAACGCGGCGGTTGAACTGGCGGCCTTCTGCAGTATCATTGGAAGCAACAGGATGGTACTCTCCGTAGCCTATAGCCGATAAACGGAAACCCGCAATGCCTTTTTGCTTCTCCAGATAATTTAGAACACTGAGGGCCCGATGAGCGGATAATTCCCAGTTGGATTTCCAACCAGAATATTTAATAGGCTGGTTATCCGTATGACCCTCAATACCCACGTTGTAACCAGCGAGATTCTCCTGCAAGACGCCAGAAACTTTGTCCAATACAGAATAGGCCTCAGGCCTTATCTTGGCTTTGCCCGAATCAAACAAAAGGTCACCCACTACGGTAATAACTAAGCCCTTTTCTAACATCTCCAATTTGACCTGCTTATCCTTGATCTCCTGACGCAATTTTTCTTCAAGAAGCCTTTTCGCGCGGTTGAGCTCATCCAGCTGGCTAGAGAGCTCTTCGATCTTTTCTACGTCAGAACGTCTGCCCTTTTGAAAAATAAACGTGCAACCAGATAAAGACACAGCCAAAAAACCTATCACCGCAAGTATCAGTATTCTGCTTTTCATCTTACCCTCTCCTTTTAAAATTTAGTAAAATTAATATAACACAGGCCTCAGGGATAGTCAAGCCTTTTATGGCCCTATTTCTTAAGAAATAGGGTTTCTTCTCTAGAGGAACCTACAGAAACCATAGAGATATCAGCATGAAGAATATCTTTTAACTGCTCCAGATATGCTTTAGCGTTGGAATGTAAGTCTTGACGATGCTTAATGTTACCTTCAACACGCTCCCATCCTGGCATTTCTTTATAGATTGGCTTAGCGTTCCTTAGGACTTCCAGGTCATAAGGGAATTTTTTGAATACCTTACCTTTATATTTGTAGGCCAGGCATACTTTGATTGTCTTAAGCCCATCCAAGACGTCCATCTTCATGATAGCTAATTCCGCAATTCCGTTGAGTCGAACAGCTTCTTTCACCATCACGCTATCAAACCAACCACACCTTCTGGGCCTGCCAGTTGTAGCGCCAAATTCATTCCCTTTATCCCGCATGAACTTAGCGAATTTTTCGTCGAACTCTGTAGGAAATGGCCCCTCTCCCACCCGCGTGGTGTAGGCCTTGGCCACACCTATGACCTTATGGATTTTTTCAGGAGAAACTCCTGTACCGATACATGCACCGCCGCTAATGGCAGAAGAAGATGTTACAAAGGGATATGTCCCGAAGTCAATATCCAGGAATGTCCCCTGGGCCCCTTCAAAAAGAATGCCTTTCTTTCGCTCGATGGCCTGATTCAACAATAAAGACACGTCACAGATATATTGGGAGAGAAGTCTGCCGTAATCAAGATACTCCTTATAAATGGCATCGAAGCGAAAACCAGGGTGGTTGTAAACTCTATTGAAAATCTCGTTTTTCTCTTTAAGATTGTCCTTTAATTTTTCCCGAAACACACGCGGGTTCATCAGATCGGCCATACGGATTCCGCAACGGATGATTTTATCAGCATAGCAAGGACCGATGCCTCTTCCGGTGGTCCCGATCTTATGCACCCTTTTTGTTTCGCGCAACTGGTCAAGGATCTTATGGTAGGGCAGAATCACATGGGCCAGAGGCGATATCTTTAAACGGCCATCGACGCGAATCGATGCGCGGGCCAGCTCACGAATCTCACTTAACAGAACTGACGGATCAATGACCACACCGTTTCCAATACAGCAGATTTTGCCCTTATGGAGTATTCCCGAAGGGATCAGGTGAAAAATAAACTCTTTTTTCTCTGTAACAACAGTATGGCCCGCATTATTGCCCCCTTGATATCTGACGATGTAATCGACCTTACGGGAAAGGATATCAATCACCTTGCCCTTACCTTCATCTCCCCATTGTGTGCCCACTATGACGATATTCATATGATCTTTAAGGTGCCATCGTAAAGATTTTACGCGCAATATCCGGATGCTTCGCAATAAACCTCAATTCTTCATCCACTAAAGGCTTTTGGTTATGAACGTTGGCGTATCGGACCAATTCCAGAACTTCCGTGGCTTGTTCGTCGTCTTTGAAGACAACCTCTAACTTTTCGTAAACGTTTCTAAAACCCTTTATCCCTGAATATTCTCCTGCGGTGATCTTACGGCCCGTATCAATGACCTCAGGTTCTCCACGGCCTAGTTCCTCAAAATCGTAAAGTTCATAGTTACGCCTATCTTTCAGGGCACCATCCGCATGGATGCCCGATTCATGGGCAAAGGCATTCGCGCCAATTCCAGGCTGATTGATAGGGATGGGGACGCCAAAGGCATAAGAGGCGTATTTGCAAATCTTCCAGGCCATCTTAAGATTGATGGACTCACTCAACGCGTAATCCTGCATGCCGTTACCGTATTTTATGGCCAGGATCACGGAGACCAAATCTGCGTTACCCGCCCTTTCTCCCATTCCGTTGATACAGGTGTTGATGTAGGCGTTGCAACCGCAATCCAAGGCTGCCTTGGCTCCTGCAAGAGAATTGGCTACCACCAATCCTAAATCATTGTGGCAGTGAATCTCTATAGGTAAAGTTACGGCCTCAGCCAGAAGCTTAATGCGTTCGTATATGGTAAAAGGCGTATCACAACCTAAGGTATCGCAATAACGGATACGCTGGGCCCCTGCTTCTTTGGCAGCAAGGGAGAATTCAATCAGATAATCCATCTTCGTGCGCGAGGCGTCTTCCGCGTTGACGCCGATGGATTCAACCCCTGATTGAATCGCATGTTTTACCCCCTCCTTCATCTCTTTGATAACCGAGGGATGATCGAGCTTACCCTTGAATTTATGGATAATCATCTGGTCAGAGGTTGAAATGGAAAGGTTCAGATGCTTTAGTTTTGGGACAAGACGTAAAGCGGCCTTAACATCTTCTCTGGTTGCCCGAAGCCACCCCCCCAGCCGGATAGGAGAAAGCACTTTTTTCTCTGCCAACTCCAGATTCGCATTTAAATAGTTCGTTTCATGGTGCGTCACCGGAAAGCCAAACTCCGACTGAAACACGCCCATCTCATTCAGATAAAGGTTGATCATGGTCTTCTGCAGCTTGGATAAGCAGATACGGGATGTCTGTACGCCGTCGCGGTTCGTCACATCAATAATATGAATTCTGGGTTTATCGGTCATCTTTCTTGCCTCCTGGCCTCTGGATGATGGCCTCTAATTCTTCTTTTCTCGGCACGCCGTTGGAAATAAATATCTCCTGGTTATTTAAAATATATGTCGGTCCTAAAAGGATGCCAAGCTCTTCGCTTAATCTGATATGATCCTTTAAAAGCGAGGTGCCTTCGGCCCCTTTAGCGCAGGTTTTGATTTTACGCGCATCCAAATCAATGGCACAATCATCCCACCAAGTGCTGTGGATATTCTTCGACCGGCAACGGACATACTCCCAGAATTTTTGAGGATAATGTTTTTGGACGCAGACGGCGCGCAAATATTCTTCGACCTCGGGCTTTCCTTGAGCTGCATCGAATCCAGCAGCATCCTGCTTAGCCAAAAAATGGAGCCAAGGTTTAAAATCCTGAATCACTTCCAGCAGCTTTACAGTGTTTTCATCGTACAGACTTATAAATAAATCCAGCCGTCCTTTTATTTTTTTTCTCTTAAAAAGGTAAGAAATGCCACTGTATGTTGGTTTGGCCAGATAAAAATCCCCCTGGGCTTGGAAGTTGTCTCTAAGCCTGTCGAATTTCTCTTCCTTTTCAACTTCTTTGTTTAAGAGATAAGCCGGTAAACCAGAAATACCACAGTCTTTGATCAGTTCCTTTGCTTTTTTCTCAGGATAATACAGATAAGTAGGCTCAATGCCAGGAAAATCCTTCTTCATAAGGTTAATCACCACATCCGGATTGCAGGTTATGCAAGACTTATCTGTTATAACGGTAAGACCGATTCTCTGACCAGCGCTGAATAAACAATTGGCTTGCGGCTTGCCCGGATTCTGGCAAGACCCTATTAGGCCCTCTCTCTCGCAATTACTATCGGAAAAACAACGCGGGAGAATCTCCAGAATATCCGGATCATCCTCGATCTCATCAGCCATGCGCACCTCTTCAACCTTATATTTTGTCAACCTGTTGTTTTCTACGGTTAAAGTGGCTACACCTAAGCTCCTGCCTTGCCAGAATGTTTTTAAAAGTAGCGTGTTCTCAAACTTGACGAAGGCCTGATCCCTGAAAGGGTGATGAGAACCTATCAAAACATCTATGCCCTTGACCTCTTTTATCAAACTCAGGTCCTGGTTTTCCTGCAGTTGACTCAAGAGTACAATGATATCCGCACCCCTATCTTTCAGCTCTTCTACGGCCTCTTTCACTGCCTGCTTTGGCTCACTGAAACGAAAGCTCACTGATTTATTCTGGGCCGCCAGATTCGTTACTCCGATGATACCGATCTTCGTGCCCGACACATCTTTAATGATAAACGGTTTGATCCACTCATCCTCTTGCGTCTTGACATTGCACGATAAAAAGGGAAGGTTCGTACTGCTGATAGCGCCAAAAAGAAAATCTTCCCCAAAATTGAATTCGTTGTCTCCTATGGCTACGGCATCATACCCCATCTTCTTCATGGCTTTCAGATTAACGGTGGTGCGCTCCATATCAAGCTGGGTATTCTGTGTATATTCATCCAACAGGCCTCCTGCAAAGAAAGCGCCGGCGTCCAAAAGAAGAACATCCGAACTTCTCGCCCTTACACTTTTGACCTGCGTGGCCCGGCGCGCCAGACCCCCATCTTGCTCTTTTGGACAACTACACTTGTAGAGCATGGCATGCGTCTCACCTGTGTAAATAATAACAATTTCCTTGGCATAAGCCATTTCAGCAAAGCACAGAGAAAAAATAAAAAACAGGATTAGACAAAAACTGGAAATCCTTTCCTTACTTCTCATAGCCTAATGACTTTGACCGCCAAAATGTTCTCTAGCTTTTTTATCTTATCCGCTATCTCAGCTGAGACAGGGCTATCCACATTCAATACACTGATTGCCTTTCCACCCGGCTTTTCCCGTCCGAACGTCATAGCGGCAATATTGATGTTATGCTTGCCTAAAAGCGTACCCAGGTTGCCGATGATGCCCGGCCTATCCCAGTTCTGGATAAAAACTATCTCACCCAGAGGCACCATCTCCACGTAGCATCCGTCGATCTTAACGATCCGGGGCTGCTTGTTGGAGGCGAGCGTCCCGGAAAACTTCCTGGTTTCTTTATCGGTCTTGACTTCCAGCTGGATAAGGGTGACGAACTCCTCTTCCTGGGAGGTTTTTGACTCGTTGATTTTTATGCCTCTTTCTTTGGCAAGGGTTACGGCATTGATAAAGTTGACTGTCTCCTGCAAGATAGGAGAAAGGATACCTTTAACCAAGGCCAGCGTCACAGCCGTCAAATCATGCTGGATGATATCTCCGCTATAAGAAATATTTAACTGGAGGAGCCTGCCTTCCACTAACTGGCTGCCAAAAGCACCCAATTTCTCAGCCAGCTTGATATAGGGCTCGATGATCTTACAAACCTCAGGCTCCAAACAGGGGTAATTCGCGGCATTACGGATGCCTCTGCCCAGAAGCGCATCTGCGACGATCTGGGCTACCTCAACCGCCACATTCACCTGCGCCTCTTCCGTAGAGGCCCCTAAATGAGGTGTTATAATGACATTATCAACCTGCAAAAGCGGATTATCTGCTGCAAGGGGTTCTTTTTCAAAGACATCCAGGGCAGCCCCTGCAACCTTGCCTTCTTTGATGGCCTCAACCAGCGCTAACTCATCAATAATTCCTCCGCGGGCGCAATTGACCACGCGCACACCTTTCTTCATCATGGCAAATTCTTTAGTGGATAGCATATGTTTTGTCTCTTCGGTCAGAGGCGTATGCACCGTGATGTAATCGGCATTCTCTAGAACTTCTTTTAATTCCACTAATTCCACGCCGATACCCTGCGCCACCTCCCGGGACAAAAACGGATCAAAAGCCAGCACCTTCATGCCGAATGACAGAGCACGCCTGGCCACCTCTGAGCCTATCCTTCCTAACCCCATGATCCCCAGGATCTTCCCATAAAGCTCGACACCCATAAATTTAGAGCGCTTCCATTCCCCCTTTTTTGTGGAAACAACCGCCTGCGGAATATTCCTGGAAAGGGCTAAAATCATGCTCATGGTGTGTTCTGCCGTCGAAATCGTATTGCCGGCAGGCGTATTCATAACAATAATGCCTTTTTGCGTGGCAGCCTCTAAATCAACGTTATCCAGACCAACACCAGCGCGGCCGATGACCTTTAACTTTACAGCCTGCGAAAGGATGTCTCTGGTCACTTTCGTGGCACTGCGGACCACCAAGCCATCATAATCCTTTATAGACTCCTTCAAGGCATCGGGTTTTAAGTCCGTCTTGACATCCACCTGGAATTCTTTGCGGTCTTTAAGAATTTTGAGACCTTCTTCTGAAAGAGGATCACTGACGAGTATCTTGATCATCTAAAACCTCCATTCATTTCGAAAAGACTTCCTCCGCGGCCTTGACACCGGCGCCTAAGGAAAATTTATACCCCATTTGAAACAACACTTTTTCTAAACAAGAGATGCCCAAAATGATATCGAACTCTTCAATATAACCCATGTGGGCGATCCTGAAAAGCTTCCCTTTCATTTCCGACTGTCCGCCTGCAATGGTCACCCCATAGGCGTCCCGCATGGTCTTGACCAGCTTTTCTCCGTCTATACCCTGAGGGACTTTGACAGCGGTAACCACATCAGAAGCCGCAAGAGGTGCGAACAATTCCAGGCCTAACGCCTTGATAGCCGAGCGTGTGGCCTGCGCCATCTTGCGGTGACGCGCAAAAATATTCTCCAAGCCATCCTGCCTTATCATCTTGAGAGCTTCATTCAGAGCAATAACTAGACCAATGGCCGGGGTAAAAGGCGTATCTGTCTTATCATACGCTTTTCTAGCAGTTCTTAAATCAAAATAGTAACGAGGTGACTTTGACGACTCTACGAATTTCCATGCCTTGGGGCTGACAGATAAAAATCCCAGGCCCGGAGGAAGCATGAGCCCTTTCTGGGAACCCGAGACAACCACATCGCAAAACCAGCCATCTGTCTTTAAGTCAATGGCTCCCAAGCCGCTGATGGCATCCACAATAAGTACGGCAGGCGTATCTTTTACCAATTTTCCGATGGCCTCAATATCATTGACGACACCCGTCGAGGTCTCGCACAAGGTCACGAACACGGCTTTAATCTTGGGGTTGGCTTTTAATCTTTTCTCTATCTCTTTCGGATCTACGCTTACGCCCCACACAACATCCAGTACCTCTGTCTGGATGCCGTAGGCCCGACAGAGTTCAGTCCACCTCTCTCCGAACTTTCCGCCCTGGACACATAAGGCGGTATCGCCGGAAGATAAAAGGTTAGCAACAGAAGCCTCCATAGCCCCTGTCCCTGAGGAAGCCAATATAAAGACATCATTCCTGGTTTGAAAAACAGCCTTTAAGCCCTCGGAAACCTCTTTGAGGACAGCCTGAAACTGCGGGGTGCGGTGATGGATGATGGGTCTGCTCAGTGCCTCACAGACTTGCGGGGGTAGAGGCGTCGGGCCCGGTGTTAACAGGTAATTTTTACGCATATACTTCCTCCGATTTTCGTTTTGTTCGTCAGTATCGTTTAGTCCGTTAATATCGTTAAGCGAAAATAACGACATTAACTACAATAACGAAATTAACAAAATGCTATTTTTTCTTTTCTTGAACAATGACTTCATCGATAAGGCCATAGGCCTTGGACTCGACAGCTGACATAAAATAATCTCTATCTGTATCTTTTTGAATCTTTTCTAAAGGCTGCCCAGTATGAGATGCCAGAATCTCGTTGATCTTGTCGCGCATGTTGAGAATCTCCTTGGCATGCCGGGATATGTCTTCAGCAGCCCCCTGGATACCGCCCCAGGGTTGATGGATCATAATCCTGGAATTAGGCAAAGCGTGGCGTTTACCTTTTGTGCCTGCACACAAAAGCAGCGCGCCCATGCTGGAGGCTTGGCCCACGCAATAGGTGGCCACATCACATTTCACGAACTGCATGGTGTCGTAAATAGCTAACCCTGCTGTCACAGCGCCGCCCGGTGAATTGATGTAAACGTTGATATCTTTATTCACATCCTCCATCTGTAAAAAAAGCATTTGGGCGATGACGAGGTTAGCGACATAATCATCAACGGGTGTTCCGATAAAAACGATGCGGTCTTTTAATAAGCGTGAATAGATGTCATAGGCGCGCTCGTAGCCTCTCGAGGTCTGCTCGATGACCATAGGAACCAACAACTGATTTTTCATACTCATTTAGCACCTCCAAATTTAAATCCCAAATCCAAATAATACCAATACTACCAAACAAATCCAAAATCCCAAATCCAAATGTTAAGTTTTTGGATTTTGAAATTTGGATTTATTTTGGATTTGGTAGTATTTGGATTTTGGATTTATCCATTTAATCTCCTACATTCCAGTCAGCTTCTCTCAACAAAAACTCAACCACGCTACGGCTCATGTGGTCGTTTAAAGGAATATTTTCCTTCTTGGCTATAGCGGCCAGGACTAGATACACCCTCACCTGCTTCTCGGCTGCAGGCCTTAGTTCCTTGGATAAGGCATCTTCCTGCTCCTCAATCTTTTCGCGGGCAAGACCCTTCATCGCCAGATTGACTTTGGACTGCCTTACCAAGTCCTGCAAGTGACGGTTTACCATAGATGCGGGGGTTTTAAAATTTAAATCCTTAAGCAGATGTTCAATCAGGGCATTCTCGACCCTCTCACGCTCAACACTATCTTTCTGCAGAAAAATCTGTTTTTCTACGGCCTTTTCTAATCCCGCGAGGTTCGGATAACCCAGACTCTTGGCTAAGGAATCGTCTGCAACATCCCTGTTTCTAGATTCCTTTAAAGAATCTAGGGTTCGCTTGATCTCATCTGCTTCCACGCGGATCTCCTTTGAGTTCACCTTGATGCCTTTATAATCCTTGACCTCTATCTCAGGGCTTATCTCAAACTTTGCTTTAAAGACTAGCCTTTCCCGCTCCAGCTTGACGTCGGAAATCTCAGGGTAATCCACGACATTCAACCCTTCTTTCTGAATCGCCTCGTAATAGATATCCGGGACCAATTCCTTAATTACCTGCTCATGGGCACGGGAACCATAATGCTTTTCCAGAATATCCCTGGGCGCATGACCAGGACGAAAACCCGCTACCTTTGCTTCTTTAGAGATTCTCGTAAAGACATCTTCAAATTTATTCTTGACGATGTCCCCGCTAACCTCAACGTTCATTTCTCTTATCGTAGCGTCTATTTTTTTGATCTCGGTCTTCATCTTTAACTTCCCTTATGTCAAACTGTCGTTTACGAATTATTACATCCTGAATTTCTCACCTAAATAGATCTGGCGTGCCTTGGGGTCATTGATCAACTCATGGGCTGTCCCCGAAATGATGATCCGGCCCTCGGCAATCAAGTAGGCCCTATCCGTTATAGAAAGGGTCTCTCTGACGTTATGGTCCGTCAGGAGAATCCCCAATCCTCTTGCCTTTAATTCCTTGATGATCTCCTGTGCCTCATTGACCACGATGGGGTCTATGCCGGAAAAAGGCTCGTCCAGTAAAAGAAAAGATGGGTTTGTCACCAGGGCGCGCGTAATCTCCAGGCGCCTCCTTTCCCCTCCCGATAAAGTGTAGGCCTTGGATTTTGCCAGATGCGCGATATTCAATTCCTCAAGTAAATTCTTTAGTCGGCGTCTTCTTTCCGCCTTGCCGATAGGCAAAGTCTCCAGAACCGCTGTGATGTTTTCTTCCACGGTGAGTTTGCGGAATGTCGATGGCTCCTGAGACAGATACCCGATGCCGAAGCGCGCACGCTCATGAATGGGTAAACCCGTTATATCCGTGTTATCGAAAACGATCTTTCCTGACTGAGGGGGTACAATCCCCACAATCATGTAGAAAGTCGTGGTCTTTCCAGCACCATTTGGACCCAAGAGTCCCACGATCTCTCCGCGCTTAACCAGAATATCCACGCCATTAACGACACTACGGCCGTTATAAGATTTGGATAACCCTTTAGTTTCCAGAAGGTGCATCCTTAAAATCCTCCTCAGAATATATAACTAACTTTGGTTTGCCGCTTAGCGTTATTTTTTTATCCAGCGCCGTATAGATGGCTTCCTCACTATAAGAAACATTGAGACCCCGCACAATCTTAACGTGCCCCTTAGATACGATGCGTTCGATCCTATTGGCCGCAACCAAAGACTTCTTTTCTTTCTTTTCGGTTGCCGCCTGCCCCATCGAGAAAAAGACATCCATGGTATCGCTAAAGATGGTGATATCCTGTTTCTCTACTTTCACGTTATTGCGGAATACAGCCACATTCTTTTCGTAATCGATCTCCAGCGGACCGTCGCAGGTGATAATAATCTTCTCTCCCCCGGATGAATCTGCTGATTTCTTATCGGAGGCCGGGCTTATGTCCAACCGCACGTCCTTTTCTAAGGCGATCCTTTTCAGGTTCGGTTCTGCGTGGGCGCCAGAGGCTTGAGCCTGCAGATTATCCCTTTGTATATCGACTGGATTGTCCGTCGATATCAACTGATTCTTCCTGTCCCAATCCAATGAATCCGTCAGGAGCCTGGCCCCTGTGGAGGTGGCGATCACCACATTCTGTTCCAAATGAACGCGTCCGTCCGCTTTATTAAGATCGCCCCTTTCCGCTGTCAAGCGCACATCCTCCTCTTTTCCGTAGAGGTTACCTACCACATCACGGAGCTTGACGACCTCTCCCAGAATATCGGCGGTCTTTCCTGAAATATCCCAACTTTTTTTGCCTTTCTCTCCGTAGCCGGAGAGGGAAAAATCTTGAATTTGCTGATCCGGTTCCTGGGAAAATACGAGGTCCTGAATTCCAAAAATGAATACAGTGAAAAATAAAAGAAAAAAAATACCTGTGAATATCTTAAAGACCATAGGAGCGTAACACTTCTTCCCATTTCCCTTGTGACTTAAGGATCAACTCAGCCACCTCACGCACAGCCCCCCGACCTCCTGATCGGACGGTGATGTAGGAAGCGACCTGTTTGATCTCGGGTGCGGCGTTAAACACCGCGACGGGAAAGCCCACGCGTTTCATCAGGCACAGATCCACTAAATCATCACCGACAAAACAGACCTCCTGGATTTTCACCCTGTACTTCTTTAATATCTTATCCAAAACAAGGGTCTTCGGCGTGATGTTCGCAAAAACCTCCTCCACCCTCATGTCGCGGGCGCGAGGGGGGATGCTCCGGGAACTCTTCGCCGTGATCAGGACAGTCTTGATCCCCGCCTTACTGAGGATGTAAACCCCCAGGCCATCATGGACATCAAAAAATTTCATATCCCGGCCATGGGAATCGTAAATGATCCTTCCGTCTGTGAGAACTCCATCCACATCCAGTAACAGTAATTTGATTTTCCTGGCTTTTTCCCTCAGGGTATCGACGAAAGATTCTCTGGAAATCTGTTCTTGTTCCATTCTAAACTAAGCCCGCCCTTAAGAGATCCTGCACGTCCAATAAGCCGACGGGGTGCCTCTGTTTATCCACCACCGGGACTTCATCAATCTTTTTCTGTTGCAGGATACGCATAGCCTCAGCCGCCAGCATACCTTTAGGGACCACCGTCGGATTATTGGTCATCACCTCTTTGATCTTGCGCTTAGGCAGATTCGCATCCGTCTCCAGGTGCCGGCGCAGATCCCCATCAGTAAAGATGCCTTTTAAGCGCCCTCTGCCATCAACAACCGTCGCTGAGCCAGCCCGCGCCTGTGTGATCTTTAACAAAACCTGAGAAACCTTTTTATCCTCGTGGACCACGCAGTTCAGGGAACCTGTACGCATAATATCCTCTACCTTTAAAAGCAGGCGTTTACCCAGAATTCCGCCAGGATGGAAAAAAGCGAAATCCTTTTCTTTAAAACCCTTCAGCTCTAACAGACAAATGGCCAGCGCATCCGTCATGGCTAATGTGGCGGTGGTAGAGGCCGTAGGTGCCAGGCCCAGAGGACAAGCCTCTCTCTTTACGGATACATCCAGGACCACATTGCTATACTTCGCTAAGATAGAATGCAGATTGCCCGTAAGGGCAATGATTTTCGAACCGATCTTTTTCAATAAAGGCAAGAGTTGTTTCATCTCTTCTCCCTCACCGCTGTTGGAGATAATCACGACGGCGTCGTCGCAGGTGACCTTTCCCAGGTCTCCGTGGATTGCCTCAGCTGTATGGAGAAATAAACTGGGAGTGCCGGTAGAGGCAAGTGTCGCGGAAAACTTCTGGGCGATGATGCCCGTCTTACCCATGCCGCTCACCACCACTCTTCCCTTAATTTTTAAGATCAAATCCAGGACCTTTTCAAAATTCTCACCCACCCTTGCCTTTAAGCCTCTAATCGCATAGGCCTCGGTATCTAAAACCTCTCTTGCCCTCTTGATAACACTCTTCTTCATCTTGATTTGCCCCTTAAAGCCTTCTCAATGCTTCTGACCTGCTTTAAAAGTGTCTCTAGACTCTTTAGGTCTATCATATTAGGCCCATCACAACAGGCCTTATCAGGCTCAGGGTGCACCTCCAGAAATAATCCGTCGCAGCCGAATCCCACGGCCGCGCGACTTAAGCCCTCTACAAATTCTCTCTGTCCGCCACTCACCCTGCCCCCTGCACCAGGCAACTGCACGCTATGGGTCGCGTCATAAATAACAGGATAACCCAACTTGCGCATGATCTTAAGGCTCCTGAGATCCGAAACCAGATTGTTATATCCGAAACACGCACCCCGCTCCGTAATCAAAATGGATTTATTGCCGGTTGACTCTACTTTCTTAATGAGTGGCCCCATATCCTCAGGGGCTAGGAATTGCCCTTTTTTTATATTGATGACTCTTCCGGTCTTAGCCGCGGCCACCACCAAATCTGTCTGACGGCATAAAAAGGCTGGAATCTGGATGATATCCAGAATCTGGGATGCCTCGGCAACCTCACGCTGACAGTGAACGTCGCTTAAAATGGGAACTTTTATTTTTTGCTTGACCTCAGTTAAGATATCCAATCCCTTTTTTAATCCCGGGCCGCGGAAAGAATCCCCAGAAAGCCTGTTGGCCTTGTCAAAACTGGATTTAAAGATAAAGGGAATCTTACATTTTACGGCTATCTCCTTTATTCTCTTTGCCGTTTCCAGGCAAAGTCTCTCTGATTCAATAACACAGGGGCCCGCTATCAGAACCAGAGGATTTTTATCGCCGATCGTTATAGAACCTACATTTACTTGTCTCATCTTAAGCACCAAATCACAAGCACCAAATTACAAATAAATTTCAAATTCCAAATTCCAAACTTATAAGTTTTCGGTCATTGGGATTTTGGATTTGGGATTTGTTTGGGATTTGGGATTTGGAAATTGGGATTTTCCAGAAGCTCTTTTACCTTCTCCAAATCTTCCGGCGTATCTACGCCGATCGAATCGTATTTTGTCTCGATGACCTTTATGCGGAAACCCTCTTCCAGAGCCCTCAATTGCTCCAGGCGCTCGGTTTTTTCCAAATTAGACACTGGCAAATTTTTATAAATGAATAAGAAGTCCTTTGTGTAGCCGTAAAGGCCTATATGTTTATAGAAAAGAGGTTTTTCTTTCTTTGATACTTGTGCATAAAAAGGTATGGCCGACCTTGAGAAATAAAGGGCGAAGCGATTCTTGTCCGTCACCACCTTGACCACGTGAGGATCAAGGAGAGCCTCCTGATCTTCAATTTGTTTGATGACCGTTGCCATCTGGAGAGTGTTATCCTCCAGTAATGTACGGGCTAGATTATCGATCATCGTAGGATGGATCAACGGCTCATCTGCCTGAATATTGATGACGATTTTTACGTCCATGGGGTTGATGACCTCACAGATCCTATCTGTCCCAGAGACGTGTCCCCTGGCTGTCATGGCGACCTTAGCGCCGAATCCGGAAGCTACCTCAGCCACCCGTTCGTCATCGCAGGCAATAATCAAATCTTCCAAGGTCAAGGCCTGCCTGGCACGTTCCCAAACATGCTGGATCATGGGTTTGCCGCAAATATCTGCCAGGACCTTCCCTTCGAATCTCGTCGATGAGTATCTCGCCGGAATAATGCCGACTACATCCATATTTCCTCGCTTTCGCTCGTCAAAATTCCAAATCCCAAATTCCAAATTCCAAATAATAACCAGACAATTTAATCATAATTCTGGATTCTTTCCCATAATTCCTTTGCCGTGATAACAGCCGTCCCCACTTTTCCTACCACGATCCCTGCGGCGAAATTCGCTAAAGCAGCAGCCTCCTGCGGCGTTGCCCCGCAACAAAGCGCCAAAGTAAACGTGGCTATCGTCGTGTCTCCGGCTCCGGAAACATCAAAGACCTCCTGCACAACCGTCGGGATATGCTGGTTGGAGCCATCCTTTAAAAAAAGCCACATCCCCTGTTCTCCGAGGGTGACAAGAAGCGTCTGGAGCTTAAGATGGCGTAAGATCGCCTGGCCTGCAGTCTTTATGTCTTTAGCAGTAACCAGGCCGTCATCATAAACCTTGAATTGATTCTTCCTGTCTTTCATCTTGAGATACCGGATAGCGTTTTCTGCCTCTTTGCGGTTCGGGGTGATTGAGGTCGCTCCCTTATAGGCCTGGAGATTCTCTTCTTTCGGATCCACGGTGATAATCTTCTTTTTTTGCCGGGCCAAGGGGATAATTTCCTTTAACAAAGACTTATCAATGACGCCCTTGCCATAGTCCTCGACGATGATGGCGTCAAACTTCGTTATATTCTTGTGCATAAAATCCATTAATCGGAGGCGAAGTTCCCTGCCGATAGGATGAACATGCTCCCAATCGATCCTGACCACCTGCTGATGCCGGGCAAAAACCCTGCTTTTTAAAGTCGTGTGCCTTCCCTGTTCAACAAATATGGCCTTGGTCTCGATACCGCTTTTATGCAAGGAAGATAGCATGATGTCCCGGTTATGGTCTGGACCCAATACGCCCGCAAGACTAACCTTAGCGCCGAGGCTGCGTAAATTGTTGGCCACGTTAGCCGCTCCTCCAGGCACATAGGTTTTTTTATTCGCCCAGATCACGGGAACAGGTGCCTCTGGAGAAATCCTTTCCACATTGCCCCAGATATATTCGTCCAGGATCAAATCACCGACTACCAGAACGCGTGCTTTTTTAAAGTTCTGGATGATGTTTTGAAGTTTTGATTTCATGGTCGGTTTTTGTCTTATTTAGTCCAGGGGTCCAGGTTTCTAGATTTTACTATGAACTACGAACTCCGAACTACGAACTATTATATGCGCTCTATGATGGCCTGCGCTAATAAAGGAAGCATAATCTCGTGGTGGCCTATGACATAATAACCTTTACCGCTGGACATCACGGGCCTTAAACATATATTTTGCTGCGGTCTATAATGATAGACCATGTCGAAATTAGCTGTGGTAAAATCCCCTACAGGATACCTTAGATTACGGGCTAAGTTCAACGCCTTCAAAAACACCTCTGGCAGCACCACGGCAGAACCGAAATTAATGAGCACGCCACCGCGGTTCAAACCGCAAATCTGCTCTACGAGCAGATGGAAATCCCGCAAAGAGCCCTCCCCTGTCGTTCCTGCATCAAAAGAAGGATGTTGATGGATGACATCGGTCCCTATAGCCACAAATACACAGACAGGGACCTTATGTTTATAAGCATGATAGAGAAGGCTGGAATCCTTAAAGGTGAGTCTCGCAGAATGTATCTTTCTGGCAAGGGAATCTCCCAGTCCCAATCCCTCATTCACTCCCTCCTTTATCGCTCGATTAATAAAATCCGCGGGTTCCCTGGCCATGCCAAAGCTCCCCGTTTTAAGGCTTTCTCCTACATCCTCGGATGTGCGACCCTGCAAAGCAATTTCAAAATCATGGATGATACCGGCGCCATTTAGACAAATGCAGGTAAAAACTTTCTTTCTGATAAGCTCATTTAAAACCGGGTTCAGGCCGCATTTGATAACGTGAGCCCCAGCCATGAAAATGACTGACCGTTTCTTTTTTCTGGCAGAGACCACCGCATCCACGATGGCACGAATCTCTTTGCCTTTTAATATGTTCGGTAAAGAGCGATAAAACCCAAGAAAACTCACTTTTCGCCTGGGAGCAAGAGCAAAGGACCGCTTTTGGACTTTGCTATGCCTGGACCTCAACCGATATGTCCTTACTTTTTTGATTGGTATCATTCGAATTTAACATTTTAACACAAATCTTGACTAAATCAATCCAAATTTAAGTTATTCCTCATCCCCTCCAGGGGCTTTGATAGGTAAGCTAAAATTGAATTTTGTGCCCTCTCCTACTTCGCTCTCTACCCAGATCTTTCCGCCATGCAATTCAATGATCTCTTTCGTGATCGTCAGGCCAATCCCAGTCCCCTTCACATCCATTACTTGCGCACTTCTTACCTGATAAAATCTTTCAAACACTTTCGGTAGCTCTTCTGCTGGGATTCCGATCCCTGTATCTTGCACAGTTACCTTCACTTCCTTATCCCCAAACGCATGGGCCTCCACCGTAATAGTGCCGTTGGCTGGCGTGAACTTGATGGCATTACTGATCAGGTTCACCAGCACCTGAATAATCTTATTGGCATCCACTTCAACCTGCGGTAAGTCTGCTTGTATATTTTGCGCAAGGCCAATGGATTTCGTGTCTGCCCAAGGCCTTAATGAGGAAAGCGTTTCCTGAATGATCTTCTCAAGGGGACAAGGTTCACGCACAAGCCGCACCTTGCCTGCTTCCAGCTGAGAAAGGTCAAGCAGGTCATTAACCAGCAGGGTCAGTCTTTTTAAATTGCGCCTGGCCATATCCAGAAATTTTCCCTGCTCTTTCGATAAAGGACCAACGGTTTCCTCCTGTATCAAACCCAAAGAATGGTCCACCGCCACCAGCGGCGTGCGTAATTCATGGGAGACCAAAGCGACAAACTCTGATTTAAGTTTTTCGATCTGCCTCTGCCTGGTGACATCATTTAGGATCGCCACCATCCCCACGGTATTGCCGTTATTATCCTCGACAACAGCGGAACTGGCCCGCAACACGCGCATGGTGGTTTCATCAGGACTAAATAACTCAATGTCCTTACTGACCACAGGCTCCTGAGCGGGAACGCTTTTGACCAAAGATAATAGGTGTTCATCTTTAATCGTATCCTTAATCTGCTTTCCGATATCCTGCTTACTGATGCCCAAAAGCGTTTCTGCCGCGGGATTAACCATGAGAATCTTACCTTGCGGGTCAACCACGACCATCCCCTCTGTCATGCTGTGCACGATATTGTCAATCCTTTCTTTTTCAGAGCTGATACCTTCTCTCTGTTTTTCAAGCGCGTCCAGAAGGGCATTTTTAGAAGAAAGCTCTGCCTCAACCTGCTGGAGTTTTTCTTTTAATTCTTCGTTGGCCCTGACCAGTTCCTGGTCCTTTTGGATATCCGCTTTTCTGGGCCGCTCGCCCTTTTTGGACAGATCTGTCTTAAGGCCTTCAACAAAATCCGCTGCCTGCTGAGGTGTTAGGCCCGCCTCAAGTAAGGAATTCTTCAAGCGCGCAAACACGGCGTCTTGGTCCGTACAATAGGATATAAATTTCCTTAGCGCGCTCTTAAGAGGAGGGGTCAGGCGCTTCTTTTCCTTAAATTCCTGGATGACGATTTTAAAAATATCCGATTCCAGGCTCTCTAATTCCTTAGGACTAATCCCTTCTTTCAAAGAGAGCTTCTTGATCCTGCTACTTAAAGTCTCCCATTCCTGAACCTTGACTTTTTCAACTAAAGCCTCCTCATCCTTTTTAACCTTCACATAAGAAAACTGGCTGATCTGGATATGCTGGATATGCCGCTCGGTTAATATTTTTTTAATGTCTCCTTCCTGTTTGATCTTATCAGGACCCAGGAGTAAAACGGCTATCAACTCTGCGAGTTCCTGTTCGCTTGTCCCGAGATTAAAAGTCAAATTCTCTATATGGGCCTCTTTGAAATAGGATAAGGCACTTCCAGAAAACGCCCCTCTTTCTTCTTGAACCTTCCCATCGATAAGAATTTTGTCATCCTGCGTGATATCAAGCGTCAGGTTATTCTTATCTTTAAGGATTTGCTCAAGGCAAGCATGGAGATTTTTTATTGCCTCTACCACCGCCGGATGCTTGGCTGGGTAGAAGGAGGCCTTGCGGATGGTGGCAATAAAATCAAGTAGGAATTTCGTATAAAGACGACCTAACTCTTTTTCATCCATTTTATCCTTTACCTTTCAAAAGAAAATCCGCTGCCTCAAGCACATCTTCTACGCTTATGGCTTTCAGGCAGGCGAATTCTTTTTTGCAGTTATGGGCCAGACACTTGATGCATCCAACCTCTTTATGGAGCGTACGGGAACGCTCGCCCAATGGGCCCCATCGTCTTGGGCTTAACCCTGGTTCATTCCTTGCCAAGATGGAAATGAGTGGCAGATCCAAGGCCGAAGCTATATGCACAGGACCCGAATCGTTCGAGATAAATAAATGGGAACGCCTCAGGAGGCTGGTCAACTGGCTCAGAGAAATCTCACCCGCAAGGTTTACGGCGGCATGGTGCATACGGTTAACCACCTGTTGGGACAAAACCTTGTCTTTTTGGCCTGCGACAATAAAGACCTTAAACCCATACTTTTCTATGAGCCGGTCAGCGACCTCGGCAAAGCGGTCATTCGGCCAGATTTTGGATGGACAACTGGCACCTGGATGAATTACCAACAACCTATCTGTTTTTTTGATACCTGCCTGCGATAACAGCTCATCAGCCCATTGTTTGCAATCTTTGGATATCGGCACAAAAAGACTCTTACTCCTAGGCTCTATACCGATGAACCTTACAAAATCCAGATTATATTCTGATTCGTGTTTCTCTCCGAACTGCTTTTCGTGAGGAATCCTGTCCGTGAGCAAGAATCCGAACTTCCTGTTAAACCCTATACGCCTGGGTATGCCGGCAAAGAAAGTAATCAGATGGACGCGGTTGGTGGGATGAAGCACTAAAGCCAGATCAAACTTTTTTTTCTTTAAAGTAGCTGCAAATTGCATGGATGACCACCAGCTCTTATGTCTGGCGTCCTTATCATAAAGAATCGTTTCGTCTAAATAAGGATTACCCTCCACCATATCTTTTGTGTAAGGTGAGACCATCATGGCAATAAAACTAGCAGGATACGCTTCTCTTAAGGCCCTGATGACTGGCGTCGATAAAACAACGTCACCTATCCTGTCTGTGCGTACAATTAGTATCCGCTTAAATGGATCTTTGCTTCGAGCTTCGAGCTTCGAGCTTCGAGCTAATGCTTTCTTTACCTGCCTCAATACATCATCACACTTTATCAGGCGCATGCAATTCAAATGCCCGAACTGACATTGGGCCTTAAGGCACGGTCGACAAAAAATTTCTTTTTTCACCACGTAAGAGTCTTGCGACCAGGGACCGTATTTTGATTCATCAGTTGGGCCGAACAGGGCTACAACAGGAGTGTTGATGTAGCTAGCCAGATGTAACACGGCACTGTCATTGGTGATGAGGATCTTAGATCTTCTCAATAAACAGGCTAATTGCGCCAGGTTTAGCTTTCCGGATAAATCAATAGGCCTGGGATGGGCTTGAGCGGCAATATTTTCATTGACGGTTGAATCCTCCTTGTCACCCACCAGGATGACCCTCATGCCAAAAGAAACACTCAAAGAAGATACAAGAGCGCTGAAGGACTCGCTTCCCCACCTCTTGATATGGCTTCTTGCACCCGCAGCCACAACAGCGATTTTGTCCTGGGCCGTGATATTATTTATTCTAAAAAATTCGTCGATCAACGCTTCATCTTCAACTTTCGATTGAAAAAAAGAACTTACAACTACAGTAGGCATCCTGAACAGCATCTTTCCTATCAGTCTTTTGACCTTATAGAGGTGTTGCTCTTTCATGTGCCAACAGCCCTTAGGTCCAAGCCAGAATGGCGAAGTGGCGTGCCTGGCTCCCAGAAACAGCTGGAAAAAACTGTTGCGTAAATCTATCACTATATCAAATCTCTTAGATGCAAGCTGTCGGAACAACCTTAATTTTTCTTTCCAGTTAGCATGTTTATCGTAAACAATAAGGTGCTGGATTCCCGGATGATTTTCAAATATCTCTTTGGGCCGTTGTCCTACCAGGACACTGATGTGGCCTTGCGCAAAGGTTTGCCTTAAAGCATCCAGGGCCGGTAAAGTCAGGATTACATCTCCAATGTTGCTTAAGGTAACAAATAAAATCTTATGGATGTCGGACATATTTTTTAAAATTCCAAGTATCAAGCACCAAATTCCAAATAAATTCCAATTTTTCAAATTCCAAACAGACAAGTTTCAGACATTGGGATTTTGGATTTGGGATTTGTTTGGTATTTGGGATTTGGAAATTGGGATTTATCATGTTATTATTTCCTTCATAACCTCATCGGGCGTGATCACCTTCATGCAGCGGTTATTCTGGCAGTGGACGACGTAGCAGGGGATACTGCAGCCCGTATCTTTGCGCAAGATTTTTGTGTTCTTCAAAGGATAGGGGCCGGTGATCTGCGGCGCCGTCGGTCCAAAAAGGGCAATAATTTTTTTGGCTCCTACGGCATTGGCAATGTGCAGAGGGCCTGTGTCTGCAGTGACAAATAAATCGGCTCTTTTGCAAAGAGCTCCCAACTGTTTGATATTCAAGATGCCGCTCGCCACAATCGGTTTCTCCTTCATTCTTTCTTTAATCTGCGAGGCAAGCGATCTGTCGTGCAGGCCTCCGGTGATGATAACCTTGGCCTTACGCTCAAGAATGAGTCGGTCCGCTAAAATAGCCCAATAATCTCTTGGCCAGCGCTTAGGCAACCAGTTGCCTCCTGGGTTAAGCACCACCAGGAATTCATCAGGTTTGACGCCTCGCTCCTTTAAGAAATCAAAGACAAATTTCTCATCTTCTTCGCTGACAAAAAACTCCGTAAATCTGTCTTCGACCTTAAGGCCAGCCTTTTCCACGATATTCAGATAATAATCAATGCGATGCAAAGTGTCCTTTTCAGGAGTGGGAATGTTTTTGGTTAAGAGAAACTTGCGTTTTCTGGTATGGTATCCGATCCGGTGTGAAATACCGGCCAGCCGACACAGCAGCGCCCGGGTAAAAGAGCGATGGAGCAAAAAAACTTTGTCAAACTTTTTGCTCTTCAGCTGCCTCACAAAGTTTAACTGCGCTAGAAAACTTCTGTGTCTATCCTTATCGTCAAAGATGATGACCTCATCCAGATGCGGATTGCCTTTTAAAACAGAGTAGCAGCGGCTGGGCACTATGCAGGCAATGAAGCTATCAGGAAAATTACGCCTGATGTTACGGATGGCAGCCGTGGAAAACAAAACGTCTCCCAGCCAGTTAACGTTAAAAATAAGAATGCGCTCACTCATGGAGGAATTACTTATGCCTATGTTCCCGTATAAAGTTGTAATAACCGCTTGACTCTATCCAAAAGACAAACAGATTGTCAGACGTAGAAGAAATCCTCAAGCGCTTTAAGGCGAATACATCGTCGTTGGGGAATCTTTTCCCGGGATTAGTAACCACAGCCACCTGATAACCTGCCTCTCTGACCCACTGTTTGATCTGGTCAGTAAACATGCCTTCTGGGTAACTAAACGCGGGGACTGGTTGACCCAATCTTTCCTCCAATATTTTCTTGGACTCGAAGATCTGCCTTTTGACCTCTTCCTCACTCTTTATATTAATGAGTGGCTCAGGGCCTAAGGTGTGGCTGCCGATATCAATCAAACCGGAATCGCGCATGGCGAAAATGTCCTGCCAACTCATCTTGTCTCCCTGAGGCCTTCCCAGCTCATCGATAATCACGAACATTGTAGCACATAAATTATACTTTTTTAATATGGGAAATGCACGGGTGTAATTATCTTTGTTCCCATCATCAAAGGTGAGTACCACGGTCTTGAGGGGTATTTTCTTCTTTTCCTTGATCATCAGGGCCAACGTATTAAGGGGCACGACATTATAATGGTGCTCTTTTAAGAAACGCATCTGGCGCTCAAAACTCTCCACAGACACCACCAGCCTGCTTTCAGGCGGCACCACAAAATCCACAGAGTGATACATAAGAATGGGTGGAACATAATTAAGTGAAATAACTCCCACAGCCAACAAAAATACTGAAAGGATGACCAGGGGTATAATGATTAACAGACGTTTAAGCATTTTTTATAAACTCCTTGTGTTTGGGAAACCATTTTGTCCTGCGAAAAATTCTTCTCTATAAAAATACGGCCTGCCTCTCCTAAAGCTCCAGATTCTCGCGGATCAGTTAAAAGCCGCAGGATCGCCTGCGACAGTCCTGTTACATCTTGCGGTTTGACCAAAAGGCCGTTTTTCCCATCCTGTATCAAACTTCTTATGCCTCCGACATCCGAGCCAATCACCGCAAGGCCCGAAGCCATCGCTTCCATCAGGGCTAAGCCTAAGCCCTCTTTTAAAGAAGGCATGACAAACACATCCATCAGAGAAAAAATTTCTCTTGTATCTGGTACAGACGGAATAAATACCACGTTTTGTTTTATCTTGAGATTTTCAACCGCCTGCACCAATTCCTTTTTCATCTTACCGTCGCCGACAATCAGAAGCTGTGCCTCTGGGATTTGCTTTAGGACAAAAGGCAGTGCCTGAATCAAATAGAGATGACCTTTGACATCCGAAAGCCTGGCCACGATCCCAATAATAGGTCCCTCTTTCAATCCCAGTTGTTTTTTGAGTTCTGTTTTGGGTTTTGGATTTTGGATTTTGGATTTCTCCACATCAATCCCGTTAGGTACGACAAAAATTTTCCTCTCATCGGCCTTGAGGTCCTTTACCAGGTGCTCTTTTACCTGCTCGCTGATGGCGATGATAACATCCGGCCAACAGGGAAAGAGCTTCCTAAAAAGCCGTCTTTTAAAGAATCCGTGACATGTCAAGATATGCTTGATCTTTAAGTTCCTTGCCAGCCAATACCCCAGCACCTGTGTGGTACGGCTATGAGAATGGACAAGCTGGATCTCACTCTTCTCTATGGTCTTTGATAATTTTAAAAGGCTAGCAAGTATTTTAGGGCTTACCGCTTTCTTTGTGTTCATGGGCACAGGGACAAAATCGATACCTTCTGCCATGAACCGGGAAAGCCAGAATCCGCCGCTAGAAGCTAGATACACAGAATGCCCCTTTTTCCTCATCCCTGTGGCTAACGTCAGTAAATAACTGGTAATCCCGCCTGTGTTCAGGTGATTGGAGAGATAAAGGATATTCATATCGGTAAAATCCCAAATCCAAATACTACCAAATCCAAAATAAATCCAAAATCCCAAATTTCAATCTTTGTTTTGGATTTTGAAATTGGGATTTATTTTGTAATATTTGGATTTTGAAATTTGGATTTTTCACGCTAATAATTTATTGACGGCCTCCAGTACTTCCTGCGGCGTAATAAGCTCCATGCACTCAACCTTTCGGCATTTCGATTTATAGCAGGGACTACAGGGCAACGCTTTCCAGATGACCGTAACATTCTCTGACCGCGGCAGATGTCGACCAGGGTCCGTTGGCCCGAAAAGAGCCACGCAAGGCGTCTGGACAGCCACAGCCACGTGCAGGGCCGAGGTGTCAAAAGAGACAAACACACTGCATTTTTTTATCAAACAGGCTAATTGATTGACCGAAGTCTTTCCGCAGGCATTGATGGGTTTTGCACTCTTCACCATGCTCATCAATGTGCTGGCCTGATCCATATCTTTTTCCGTGCCCGTGAGAACCGCCCGTATATCCTGCCTACCTAATTCTTCGCAGAACGTCGCCATGTGGCGTAACGGCCAGTTTTTGCTTTGCCAGCGGGGACTGGCGCTCATATTGATCCCAAAGATTTTTTGATGGGCAGAGAGCCATTGGGAAGTTAAAAAGTCTTCTATGTACTTTTGGTCTTCATCCGACGGCCATAGTTCTAAACGGGAATCCTCTAATTCCATACCCAGCATCTTTAAAATCCTGAACTGATGACTCACTGGATCCAAGGGCGCATTATCCAGCCCAACTCTATAATTGAGTAGAAATGAAAACTTTTTATTATGGTAACCGTAGCGGTTGAGGCTTGAGCTTAAGAAAGCCAACAGGTGGCTTTTGCGGTTATTTTGCAGGTCAATAACCCTGTCGAAGTTCTTTTTGCGTAACATTTCGGATAGATCCATCCACCCTCGCACGCCCCTCTCCTTGTGTTTGAAATCTGCGACAAGCAGCTCATCGATGTAGGGGCAACGTAAGAGCACATCCTTGGAATCTGCTGCCACCAGTACACTGATCTTATGCGGCTCCTTGAATCTTTCCCGGATAGCCCTGATGGCTGGCGTGGATAAGATGATATCGCCCAGAGAACTTAATTTGATGATAAGGGTCTTGGATTGACTTAATGCCTCTTTATAAAGTTCCAGGGTATTTTTTATCATGAGATCCAGGTTGTATTTCTCCTGGACTTTTTTGTAAGCGTTTTGCGCCAGGCGCACAGCCAGGGGCAAATCTTTGTATATCTGAAGGATGGCCTCAGCCATACTGTTGGGGTCAGCCGGAGGCACAAGCAGTCCTGTTTCTTTGTGTTCGATGATATCAACAACGCCGCCGACCTGCGTGGCGACCACCGGAACGCCACTGGCCTGGGCCTCAATGATCACCCTGCCGAAGGCCTCATGCGTGACAGTAGCCAGGACCAGTAAATCCAACTGCGAAACAATCTGAGGGATATCCCTCTGTGTGCCTAAAAATTCAGTGTTGTGCCATAAACCCAGACGCCTCACCAGAACCTGTATCTCCTCTTTGTACCTCTGGTGGTGCGCTGACGCATCACCCACAATCCATATCTTAAGCTTAGGGATGGTGCGAGCCACCCTGGCCATGGCTTTGATAAAATGGGCGTGTCCCTTGATAGGCGTTAACCTGGCAATTAACCCTACGTTGAATTCCTTCCCTCTTTTTGCGTCAGGGCTTATGAATTTAAACTTTTCCAAATCGACGCTGCGCGGGATCAGCCTGATTCTCTCCATGGGGACCCCGAAATCATCTATCATGTGCCTGGCAATGACGTGACTTAGCACGATCACCCTTTTCGCCCAACCCATAATAGAGCTGAAAAAATGCTTCTTATAATAACCGTGGCAGGTCGTAACAAAAACAGCTTTAGTGCGGCGGCAGGCAAAATAAGCGATCCAGGCAGGAACCCTAGAGCGCGCATGCACGATATCGATCTCTTCCTTCTGAATGATCTGAGCCAAAAGCGGAATCGTCTTGATAATTGAAACTATTGATTTTTTATGAACAGGGAGTTTATAGTGAAGGGCACCTGCGGACTCCAACTCCTGAACAAGCTCGCCTCCGGCAGAAACGACAACCGCCTTATGTCCGAACCGTACTAAATGCCTGGCCAGATCCAGCGTTCCTGTTTCCACGCCACCCACATTGAGCTCAGGTAAAATTTGCAGAATGTTCATTATAAGATTTTTTCTATCGCCCCGCGGATCAAAACCGAATCATCCGGCGAGCACACTGCCGGCCGTCTTATCCAAACCTCCTCGATTCTTTGAGCCAGATCCTGTGTCTCGGACAAATAGATATAACCCTCGCGACTAAAATGATCCAGGTATCGCCGCTGTTTTTGTCTCAAGCCACGTTCGTCAAACACAAAGACGTACTTTTTGCTACTGACCGCTTCTGATATCATGCTGAAGCTCTCCGGAGAGCAAACCACGATTTGGCTTAAACCCAGGATTCCTCCCAGGCAACCGGGAATATTATTTTCATTAGCGATGACCAGGAATTTGCAGCGGGGTTCGTCCTTAAACTCCTCCTTCACAACAGCCTCTAAATCTTTACTACTTCTTCTTGAGGTTGTCACCAAGATATCGGCATCCAGTTTTTGGCTGGCCTCTTTTATGCTTCTTGCGACCTTGCGTAAGATTTGCGCTCTTAAACGGAATTCTTTAGAATCTCCTCCAATCAATAGGCCGAGAAACAGCCTTTCGCTTACTTCTTGCGGATTAACTCCATCGTTCCTCAAGAGTGGTGCGATACGCGAAACGCACGCCTGTAAATATTCTTTATCGATCAGATTCAAGGCACCTTCGGTGACCAGGATATTTTTCTTTCTGGCCGGAAGGTCATGTCCGGGTATAATCACTAAGTCATACCGGCGCGTGCCTGACAATGTCGGATACATCACCACGACTGACCTCGCCAAATTCTGCCGTGAAAGAATATAATTAACGGGAGCAACGCTGGAACCACAAGAGATGATGATATCCGGATTGACACGACTTAAGGAATCGTAACTTTCTTTTTGCAGAACAGCCTGCAAACATCGTAAACACCCCTGACACTGATATTTTCCCGACAGGCAACTGGCAAGCCTGAACCCTTTCGCAAGCCACGCATTCTTAAATTTGACTTCCTGGATATCAACATCTGAAGATATCCCCTGCGCTGAGAGAGTGCCACTTAAGATCTTGACAAGTGCCTGGGATTGCCGCAGGTGTCCGGTCTTGCCATCGCTTAAGATCAAAACTTTTCTGTGACGGCTATACTTCCAAATCTTGTAACGCCAAAAGTAATCCCGGGGAAACCGCTCGATCTCTTTCTCAAAAATATGGGTGAGTTCCTCTAGATTATCCTGAATATCCTTCTCTCGATCTTGGCTTTTCTTGACAAAAAAAGGCGGCCTGAGAATCGTTTTGAGACAGGGACCCTTGACCCGCGTATAGTAAGCGGGGATAATCAGAGAATCGTATTTAAGCGCAAGTCGAATGGCGCCCGTGGCCATGGAAGCGTCCTTACCAAAAAAGTTCACCAGGTTCCCTGTCTTACCTCCCTGGTCCATGGTCATGCCTATCGCCTCGTTACGCTTAAGCGCCTTTATTAAATCCTGTGTCTGGTTTTGCCTCTCGATGATTTTACAGCCCCAGTGCCTGCGATATCTATTCAGAAGCTCATTGAGGCGCGGGTGCCGTTGATCCCGCACTAGCAGATTGAAATCAAACCCCAGGGAAGCACAGATGACATTGGAAAGCTCCCAGCTTCCGGCGTGGACAGAGACGAAAATCAAACCCTTTCCAGCACGAAAAGCCTCATCAATAAATTCTCTTCCTTCTATTTGAACATACTTTTGAATATAGGCCTTATTTAAGGAGGGGATAAAAAATATCTCAATGAGATTCTGGCCGAAAGACTGATAGAAATCATGGGTGAGTCGAAGCACCTGACGACAGTTCAGGCGGTGGCCCAAGGCTGTCTTTATATTGGCGTAGACGATGGAGCGGTGCTTCAAGTCAAAACAATAGAGAAAGTCTCCTAACCTTCTGCCTAAAAAAAGACTCAAACGCACAGGTAAGAACCTTATAAAGAAACCCATCCCCTTAAACAGAATACAGCTTAAGGAGTCTATGATAGAATCTCTGTTCATCTTTAAAGGCTAATGAAATGCGTAAGATGAGAAGACGCAACCCCTGTGCTTGCCAATCTCCAGGAGGCATTCTTACGAAATCTTTTTCTGTGGTAATCAGCGTGTCTATATTCTTCTGGCGGCTTGCCTTGAAAATACCGTCTAAATCCTGCTTTGAATAAAGGTGATGGTCGCTGAACCTGTAGGATAAGCCGACCGTCAATCCTAGCGCCTTTATCAGGTTCTCGAATGAATCCGGGTCGCCGATCCCTGAAAATAAGGTTGCGGTCTTAGAGCGCAAGGAATCCGGACTTAATAAGCGTTTGTCTTCGAAGGCACCGTAGAAGCCTACAGCCTCATGCGAAGATTCAAAAATAGCGCTATCAGGATTTAGCCTGCTCAACTCCTCTTTGATCAAAGCTATATCCTTGGTTAAGTTAGTTTTAGTCAAAACGAATATATCGGCGCGCGCTAGCGAAGAAAGCGGTTCGCGCAAGATGCCGCGCGGCAGAAGCTGCCCGTTACCGAAAGGCCGCGTGGCATCAATGGTCACCACGTTTAAATCCCTGGCGATCTTCCACTGTTGGAACGCATCATCTAAAATGACGGTATCCACATGAAAGGCCTCTATGGCGCGTCGGGCTGCACGGGCCCTGTCCTTGTCCACGATAACGGGGATGTTCTTAAGCCTGATCTTGAGCATATAAGGCTCATCCCCCATCGTCTGGTAATTCTGAATTTGGGATCCTGCCTGCCTGCCAAGCAGGCAGGAATTCTGGGTTTCTCTTTTGTAGCCACGGCTGAGGATTGCGACTTGATGCCCCTGCTTCTTAAGGTATTCCGCAATAAACTCTACCAGCGACGTTTTACCGGTACCGCCTAAGGTGATATTACCAACGCTGATGACCTTGCAACCCAGCTTATGGGGGTTTCTCTGTTTTAAAAGTATCAGGATTCTAACGATAAGACCGTAGAACAAAGATAAGATCCACAAAAAAAATTTAAGGATAGCGGCAAGGAACCCTTTATATTGATCTGTCGCGAGATTATATAGATATCTCTTCACCATTCTTTACTCTCCCATGATCTGAACGATCAAGTGCCTCTGGCGCGGCCGGTTATCAAACTCTGCCAGCACAATCTGCTGCCAGGTCCCCAGCAGAAGCCTACCTTCTTCAAAAGGGACGGTGAGAGACGGTCCAGTGAGGGCTGCCCTTAAATGACTGTACCCATTGGCATCCCCCCATGTCTCATCATGATGGTAATGCTTGGAGGAAGGGATCATCTTTTCGTACAAATCCGCAACATCCTGGATTAGCCCTGGTTCGTATTCAAAGGTAGTGATTCCTGCGGTGGAACCCACCACAAAAACTGTTAGGCTTCCCTGCCTCAACTTTGAAGAAGCCAGGAGCCTGGAAAGGTCTGCGGTTATATTCAAAAGCTGGGGACTGCCTTTCGTATTATACCTTAATTGCTCGTGGATGATCTTCATGTTTAACGAAGCTAATCTTGCGGCTTCACCACGCCTCCGGAAATGATAATCTTGAGCGCATCGCTGACAGTCATATCCAGGATTTTCAATTCCTCTTTGGGGATAAAGATAACGTATCCGGTGAGGGGCCCTGGGGTGCTTGGTATGAACACGGAAACCAGTGACCGTGCGCAAGCTTCATTTATCTTGGAGAATTCCTCATTCGTCAAAAAACCCAAAGACCACAGGCCTTTGGAGGGATATTCCACTAAAACTACTTTTTTAAAAACGAACTCTTTTTCAGCCAGAATGAACAGGACGATCTGCTTGACAAGGGGATAAATCCTGTCAATAAACGGCAGGCCAGCAAACCACTTCTCAATGCCCCTGAAGATTCTCTTGTTCAGAAAACGGCTCACCAAGAAACCAACGACTACAATGATCACAAAAAGCAGGATGAGCCCCATACCCGGGACATAAAAACCTACTTCCTCCTTAAAATACGTATTTAAGAATCTGCCCAGGATTCCGTCAAGAAAACGAAAGGCCACAAATAGGACATAAACGGTTATCAAAACAGGCACGATCACAATCAGTCCTGTTATAAGATAGCGCTTCATCACGCCTCCTTTAAGAATGGATTAAGGCAAGAATAGGGGTTCTGATGGATAGTCACAGATGGTCATCAATGGCGTGGTCATCAATGGCGAAGTGCTTATTCCTGCCAAAAAAGTTATTTTAGCATAAAGAAAGACTAGAAGCAATATATTTTAGCAGATTAAAAAGTCCATAAATAACATGAGGATGCAACAATTTTAATGGCGGGATCGGCTTTTTAAAGCCTGCAGGTCCCCTCAATGATTCCCGTGATCTCTTCCAGAGAACCTGCAACCCTGTCTGCACCTTTAAGGTAGGGTGCCGGAAGGCTAGTTGTTAGAGCAATACAAAACATCCCTGCTGCTTTCGCAGACTTTATGCCTAACGGCGCATTCTCTATCACAGCACATTCAGAGGGTTTAAGACGAAGTCCTGAACAGGCCTTAAGGTATGGTTCAGGATGAGGTTTGCCATGCTTAACGTCATTACCCGGAATAATAATGTCAAAAAGATTCTTGATGCCGCCAGGCAGGATTTTATTGATTTCATTTTCAGGTGTTCCGGTCACCAGGCCCAAGAGATAACCTTTCCTTTTGAGACACTGCAAAAACCCTTTCGCACCTTTAAAAATAAAACGTTTGAAATATTTTTTAAATATCTTTTGGCGAACCAGGAAGATTTTCTTTAACGTAGCCTTTGATGGTTGGATTCGCTCATCATTCAGAAGGCTGGTCAATGTCTTATCCCAACGCTCTCCTTCTTTCAAGTAGACATCCATACAACTGACCCTTACCCCCCAGGGCCTTAATGCCTCGTACCAGGCCAGAAAATGATAAGGCATGGAATCCACAATAACCCCATCCATATCAAAAATGATGGCTTTAAATTCTTTTTTAATCAACGGTCCTTCCCTTAGTCAGCGGACATGAAGGAGAGGTTTCTTTCGATGAACTCAAGGAGTTTCTGTTGGGCACCCGAGGTAATATGGGAAAACTCAACCCCCATACCCGGGTGAATGAGATGCTGGACCTGCTTATCAGGCAACCATACGACCTTTGCGTCCAATTCAAGAATTTCATCCTTTGGCGGAAGCTTCATCTTTAATACGACCTCATCCCCTAATTTGAATTTATCGCAACCGTAAATGTAGGCGCCGATAGCGCTTAAGTTCAAGATATCGAGTTTCAGGCACTGGGGACTCTTTTCATATTTGGATTTCAATTCGATTTTGATGTCGATAGGAAGCCGCTTGAATCTGCGACGCAACTGCATCTTCTTGATATCCTCGATGATCTTATCTTTCTGGAAACTATTCAGCGCCAGATCTTCCGTTGCATAGATCTCGATAGAGCGGTCCAGGCCTGCGATAGAAAATATATTTTTTAGGTGCGCGGGGACATTCGTAAATTTCATCCGGCCCTTGCTGTTGGTTACCTCTTTATAGGCAATGACCACGGCCGAGACACCCATGTAATCCATGAAGTCCACCTCTTCAAAGTTGCAGAGGATATCGCGATATCCGTCGCGCAGGCATTGACCCACCACCTCCACAAAATTCGCGCTGTCGATGTCAACGCGTCCGTGCAGATCCAGAATGATGATATTGTTCTTCTGTCTGACCCTGATTTCCATTGTTTTCTGCTATATTAGCATAAACCTGTTCCTTAGGACAACAGCTTTTTTATAAACTGAAGGTTTTTGAGGGTTGCCCCCTGGTTTTCTGTGATGATCCTTCTGGACCGCCGGCTAAGCTCATCACCCAAAGCAGGCTCATTCAACAATCTGGCAATATGCTTTCTCAATTCTTCTCCATCGCCTACCATGATAGCAGCCTGGTTTATCAAAAAGAGCTCCGCTATATCTCGAAAATTAAACATATGGGGCCCGAACAGAATGGGTTTACTTAGGAAGGCCGGCTCCAGGATGTTATGCCCTCCTGTTTTTATCAGGCTGCCTCCCACAAAAACAATATCGGCGATGGAATAAAAAGATGTCAATTCCCCGAGTTTATCCAGAATGAACACGCTAGTGACGGCGCAGCTTGAGCATTCGCGAGGTTTGATCGACACAAATATGCCGTGGAATCCAAACCGGGAAACGATTTTTTCGATTTCCGGGCTTCTCTCAGGGTGACGGGGCGCTATCAAAAGCTTAAGATGAGGGAATTCTCTCAGGAGGTGACGGTAGGCGGCCAAAACGATTTCTTCTTCGCACCCGTGCGTGCTGCCGGCAACGAAGAGCTTATCGTGTGGACCTAATCCCAATTTCATCCGATAATCATCTTTATCTTTTTTCTCTAAATCTATTTTGCTGTCGAACTTCATATTGCCGGTAACCAGGATCTTTTCCTGTGAAACACCCAGACGCTTTAATCTTTCAGCATCAAGCGGTGACTGCATGCAAAACAGACTGACCTTTTCCAAAATAGGCTTGAGCAGGAATTTCAGACTCAGGTAACCTTTAAAGGAACGGTCGGAGATCCTTCCGTTGACCGTAATCACAGGAATTCCTTTTTTGTGAAGATAGGTAAGAAGATTGGGCCAGATTTCCGTTTCAACGATAATGAAGAAGCAAGGGTTGATTCTGTCTATAGAGCTTTTTACGGCAAAACCCAAATCCAGCGGCAGGTATGTCACAAAATCTTCTCCCTTCGCCATCGCCTGAGCCATCCGATTTCCTGTTGATGTGACGGTAGAGATAACGATCTGCTTTTCTGGGTAAGCTTTTCTTAACTCCTCCAATAGGGCAGTTATGGCATTGACCTCTCCCACGCTTACAGCATGAATCCATATAGGTTTATGAAACCGGGCCGCCTTTGGCAAAAAGCCCAAGCGCGCCAAGAATCCCGAATGGAATTTCCGCCGGAAAAAGTATACGGGAAGGTAAAAAATAGCGACTAACGAGAATATTACGTCATAAATAAACATTTTGCATCCTTACGAATAACGATGAACCATTAACGATTAACGAGTTAGGCGCGCGGGTGCGCTTTATCATAAACGCTCTTGAGTTTTTCGGTCGTCAAATGGGTGTATATCTGCGTTGTCGAAAGATTGGCATGGCCCAGGAGCTCCTGAACCGTCCTTAAATCAGCACCCCGGTTCAAAAGGTGCGTGGCGAAGGAGTGCCTGAAGGTGTGCGCCGATACCCCCTGCTTTACCCCAGCCGCTTTTATATATTTCATCACGATATTGCGTACGCCGCGGCTACTGATGCGCTGACCTCTTTTATTCAAAAAAAGCGCCTGGGATTGTCTTTTCCTTTTTTCCAGATATTTTCTAATTGCCTGCATCGCAATCTCTCCTATAGGAACCACGCGCTCCTTTTTCCCTTTCCCCCTGACCTTGACGATCCCGCCGATAAAATCCACATCTTCAACAGCCAGCCCTACGAGCTCTGAGATCCTGATTCCGGTAGAATAAAACGTTTCTAAAATGGCGCGATTGCGTAAGCCCTGGGCATCCTGATCGTTTTTCGCGAATGCCGATTCAATAAGCCGGCTGACCTCTTCTTCCGTTAGGAAATGGGGGAGGTGTTTGTCGATCTTGGGGCTTAAGATGCTTAAGATCGGATTGGACTTCAGGTATCCTTCTCGGGTGAGAAACTTAAAAAAACTGCGCAGGCCAGAAAGCCGGCGGTTCACGGTCCGCGCACTGAGATTCTTCTCTTTTAATTTCGCCAGATATTTCCTTAAGGCGAGGTAGTCGATTTTCTCGATATCCGCTTCCCCTACGAACCTCCTGAAGTCTTCCAGGTCCAGACGATAATTCAGGATGGTGTGCGCCGAATAGTTCTTCTCAATCTCCAGGTACCTCATGAACTTCTCAATATACTTTTCCATCTTCGTAAGATTTTATGGTTTAGCTTCCGGCACGAAAATTTTTGCCGTGTGCTTCGGCTTACGTCTCGATTTCGCTCGCAACTTACGCGGACGAACCAGGGTTACTCGGCTTCATCTCGACGTAATTCCTCACACACGTTAAATTTACCCGCTGTGCCAAAAATTTTCTAATTGTGCCGTAAGCAAAACGCATAAAATCTATTCAAGAAAAGCTTTATACGACTCGGATTTTGTGGGTGACTTGGACTGATTTCGAGCGGGGCGTGGAGGCAAGGAGCGGGCATGGTTGCCCCGCTATATACGAAGTCAGGCAGAGCGACGCAGCCGAGACGAGCGCAGTTTTGCCTCGCTGGGGCAAAACAAGCGTCCCCGCGAGAAACAAACCAAGACAGGACCCGCTAAATAGCAAATTCGCGATGGAAAAATA
>Ga0111184_1010_pt1 | contig 48725 bp, 52 predicted proteins | sample DeeMarSWOR324_28_FD_80241 | JGI IMG/M metagenome (GOLD analysis project Ga0111184, IMG submission 80241) | Omnitrophica WOR_2 bacterium SM23_72 | reverse complement strand
ACCGTTTTGATAAATAATCATGGCGAGAGAGAAATACATAAAATTAGGAGAACTTCTTGTTCAAGAGGGATTGATCGACAATGCTCAGTTAGAAAGCGCCCTCAGTACTCAAAGGCGCGAGGGAGGGCGTTTAGGAGAGGTCATGGTTCGATTGGGGTATATCCGGGAGGATCAGGTTGTGGCTGTGTTAGGCAAACAGCTTAATGTCCCTTATTTTCCTTTGGGCACCGGAATGTTAAAACCTGCTATGGACCAGGGCCTGGAACGTCTTATCACCCAAGATTTCGCCCTTAAGAATTCGGTTATTCCCTTATCGCGCACTTTAAGGTCTATAACAGTAGCGATGTCAGATCCCTTGGACCTTATTCTGATTGATAATTTAAAAAAACTGACGGGTTGTGAAGTCAACCCTGTCATCGCTACCAAATCGGATATCACCAAGGCCGTGGAAGATTTTTATGGTAAGTCCACGATGTTGAAAGAAGCGGTAGAGGCCAGTTATGACCTTTCCAAGGTTGAAGAACCCACCTTCGAAACAGAGACCCTTGACCAGGAACTAAGCCTTGATAAGCTTATCGCCCGCGCAGAGGAAGCGCCAGTGGTAAAATTGGTAGATTTAATTGTTCGCCAGGCCATTGATGAAAGGGCCTCGGATATCCATATCGAGCCGTTTAAAGATAGGATCTCGCTGAGATACCGTATTGACGGAAAGCTCTATGAGATTCCGCCTCCGGCCAAGCATTTGCACCTGCCCATCATTTCGCGTGTGAAAATTATGTCGAAATTAGACATTGCAGAGAAACGGCTTCCCCAAGACGGCGCCTTCTTAGTCAAGATAAGGAACAAACCGATAGATATCAGAGTCTCCACCATCCCTACCATATACGGTGAGAAGGTGGTCATGAGAATATTGGACCGAAGCACCGTTATTCTGGATATTAATAGCTTAGGGTTCGGTGCCAAGCAACTGGAAGATATCCGCCGCTCGATTAGCGCCCCTTATGGTCTGGTATTTTTGACAGGACCTACGGGAAGTGGAAAGACCACAACCCTCTATGCCATATTGAACGAAATAAAACATTCCTCAAAGAATATCTTGACCATAGAGGACCCTGTGGAATACAAATTAGAAGGTATCAATCAGGTTCAGGTCAAGCCGGAAATCGGGCTCACCTTTGCTACGGCAATGCGCAGTTTCTTAAGGCAGGATCCAGATATTATGCTCGTCGGTGAGGTGAGAGACTTAGAAACTGCTGAGATTTGCATTCGTTCTGCTTTAACCGGACACCTCGTGTTAAGCACCCTGCATACCAATGATGCGCCTTCAGCCGTAAATCGCCTTATGGATATCGGAATCCAGGCATACATGTTAGCGCCATCTTTGCTTTGCGTGGTCGCACAGCGTCTCTTGAGAAGGCTTTGCCCTGATTGTAAAGAGGCTTATGAGCCAACCCAGGAAGAGCGTGAGAGCATAAAGTTAAGATCTGATTTGATTTACAGGCCAAGAGGTTGCCCGAAGTGCAACAACACGGGATTTTCCGGCCGAACCTGTATTGCTGAGGTCATGTTAGTTGATCAGGAGATTCAGGACTTGATTAACCAGAAGGCTCCTTTTCAGAAAATAAGGGCTGCGGCCAGGGCGCGCGGGATGGAGACGCTTTATGAATCAGCTGTCAAAAAGGTCGAACAAGGAATCACTTCCCTTGAAGAGTCCCTTTCAGTGACCCTGGGTGAATTTTAATGCCAAAATTCTTTTATATTGCCAGGGATAAGCTTGGCAAAAAAAACACCGGAGCTGAAGAGGCTGCAACTCAGGAAGAAGCTATTCTGCGTTTGCAGTCCAGGGACTTAGTAGTCGTTAGCATCTTGCCTGAGTTTAAAGAATCGGGGATCAGCTATGAAGTTATATCCAAGGAAAAATTTAAACCCAAACATTACCGTATCACAGGGGATGACCTAGTTCTCTTCTGCAGGCAATTAGCAACGCTCTTGAGTGCTGGCGTGACAATACTAAAGAGCCTGGATATTATTTCGCAGCAGGTATCCAGCCGTAGGCTTTTTGAGGTAATTCAGGCATTACAGAAAAAGATGGAAGCAGGATTGAGTTTTCATGAGTCCATGTCAAAGTACCGTGATATATTCTCTGAATTGTGGGTGAATCTTGTAGAAAGCGGAGAGGCCTCCGGTAATTTAGCCATGGTCTTGAGCCGCCTAGCTACCTATTTGGAGCGGAATGCGGGGTTTAAGAAAAAGATAGTCTCTGCCTTGATTTATCCAACTATTCTTATGCTTGTGGGTACAGGCGCCCTCATGTTTCTGACCCTCAAGATCATACCGACCTTTTCGTCTTTATTTAAGGGTTTTAATGTGGAAATGCCTTTTTTGACCCGTCTCCTCATTGCCTTCAGCGATTTCTTAAGGAAATACCTTCTCTTTATCATAGGTGGGGGAATCGGCGGATTTTTCTTTGTTAAGAAATATGTTTCAACAAAACAAGGCAGAAAAAGCCTTGAAAGATTTTTATTCAATCTCCCGGTGTTCGGGGAATTCTTTCGCGTCTTGACTGTGGAACGTTTCACTTCTGAAATGGCCACTCTCGTGGAAAGCGGGGTACCCATCCTGTATTCTCTGGAAATAACGGAGCATAGCGTTGGAAATCTCGTGCTGGGAGAAATTATTTCCCAGATCAAAGAGGACGTGCGCGAAGGAAAGCCGTTGTCCCAGCCGTTAGATAGAAGCGGGTTTTTTGATCCGATGGCCGTGCAGATGGTAACGATCGGAGAAGAAATAGGAGAATTGTCCAGCATGTTTAAGAAATTGAATTCTTTTTATCAGGAGTACGTGGATACGTTTATGACTCGGTTCACCGTTATGTTTGAGCCTGTGATGCTTATCTTCATGGGCGTGGCAGTGGGCCTGATGGTCGTGGGCATGTTTTTACCAATATTCCAGTTGGTTCAGATCCGCTAAAAATAAGTTAAATTTATTTGACTTGGTTGCATTTTGTGGTATTCTAAAGTAAGATAAGAAGGGAGAAAAAACTTTTTTAGTGTTAAACCTTATTACTCTTCAAGAGTCAATATAAAAAGGAGGGAGAGATGAGAAGAGGTTTTACGCTGTTGGAACTGATTGTTGTGGTGATCATTGTGGGCATATTGGCAACTTTAGGGTTTGTCCAATATACAGCTATGCTTGAAAAAGGCCGTAAAGCTGAAGCCAGAAGTATCTTGGGAACATTGCGTCAGTTAGAAGTGGTAAGGTATCAAGAGACAGGTGCCTATAGCGATCTTTCGAACCTAAGCACAGGTGTGCCAGATGGTACTTGCGCGGGCACACACTATTTTTCATACGCCTGCACTAGTGGTAACGGCACCTGCACCGCAACCAGATGTACTTCTGGAGGTAAGACCCCTGATGCTGGCGCAGGATTTAACTATACAGTTTCCTTAGATATCAACGGTACTTTTAGCGGAACAGGCGAATGGCAATAGGTATTTCCCTGTAGGGCGAAATACGATGAAGAAAACAGGCGTGACCTTAATTGAATTAGTGATCACTGTTTTGCTTATCAGTATTTTAGGTGCCCTAGGATTTATTCAGTATGGGAATTACCGAGAAGAGGCCCTTGGTAAGGAGGCTCGGGCCAATTTGAGATTGATCGTAGCGGCACAAAGGATTTATAAGATAAAGACAAGCGCCTACTTTCCTATTGTCGGCGGTACGGAAACGAGCGAATCTACCATTAATGATAACCTCAAATTGATGTTGTCTACAGCAGAAGGACCTCAGCGGGCATGGGATTATCTCGTCGATTCTTCAGGAGGAACGACTTGCGCTCAAGCCACAAGAGTTAATGGGCCTGCAAAAACCTGGAGCTTCCGTAGCACCGATTTGGACGGTGACCCTGATGAAGACGGCACTTGTCCTTAAAGGGAGAGTGGGCTTCACATTAATGGAGGCTTTGGTTTCTACGGTTCTCATCTCCCTGGTTTTGGTGGGGCTAGGGAATCTTTTTTTGGGTGGCAAAAGATGGATGGGGCACCGTCGCTATCAGATTACAGCGGCTCAGGTAGGCAAGGTTTTTCTAGACCCTTTACATATGGACGTGCGACAGGATAACTGGGGTGAGAACTGCTTAAGCAGTAACGGCACGAATTGCTCCTCCTACGGAGGAGGTCGTACTATCGACGGCATATCTTATTCAGCCAGTTACAATATTAGCACACCGCCTGTTGATGGAACGAATTTGCGTCGCGTCCAGTTAAATGTCAGTTGGAGTGAACCTTCCCCTTAGATGCCCGCAAGTAAAAGAAATTTCGGTGTCACCCTCATCGAGTTATCCATTGCCGTTGTTTTGATTTCATTCATTGTCTTAGGGATCGCCAATATCGATACCTATTATCATTTCCATGTCTTGGATGCAGACCGTCGCATCAAGATCCAATATGAGACCTCTATTGCCTTAGAACACATGGCAAACCAGTTGAGAAAGGGTATCGGAGATGCCAATAAGCCTCCTGTGACTTTGCTTTTACCTTCAGGCACCGACTACCGTGGCGTTAGGGTTTGGGTAGATGCGAACAAGAACGGAGTGCAGGATGCTTATCCTGACGACCTTGAAATCGGTTATCTCTTCCAGAACGGCTCGAGTGTGGTCGAATACTATAATCCCTGCCGAGGCCCGAGCTGTAACTGGGCAGGAAGCCTGCTGAATGAAACCATAGCTAGTCAGATTGCCGAATGCACATTTAATTGGTCTGCGGCCACTGGAAATTTCGTTGATATCAGTATTACTTCACGCTACAATACCTCTATAGCCACTTCTGTGGATAATCCCGAAATAAACATGACTGCCCGCATTCAAATGCCTGCCGTATCTACGAATTAAATCATTATTTCATTCTTTTTATGTTCTAAATAATTTATTTGCCCGTCAACAAAAACTATGGTAAATTAAGAGAAAAAGGAATCCTCGGGGACGAGGAATTTTGTAGTCCTGCGCCCTAGATAAAAGATTATGGTGGGCTTAGGACAAAATTTTTTGCAGAGCAAAAAATTTTGGGGCGATAGTTCAGTTGGGAGAACGCTACATTCGCATTGTAGAGGTCGCGGGTTCAAATCCCGCTCGCTCCATTAAAAATTTCCGACAAGGAAATTTTTAGTGGCACTCAATTTTCTGGCTATGCCATGTCTGAAAATTGTACCGCGCTGTGCGCGGTGTAATTCGCCGACAGGAGATAGCGAGCGAATTAAGCGGAGTGCCTTCATGTATAACCAACAAGCAAAAATTTAGTGGCTTTTGTATGAAAAACATATTGAGATTATCTTTGGCCATAGTTTTATTTTTTGCCGTTATCATCGCCTGTTTTTATCTACCGGTGATCACAGCCGAGGCACCTCTTAAAGAGGCCCTTTACTATGAAAAACTAGAAAATAAAAGTGTCCAATGCCATATCTGTCCCCGTAACTGCGTTATCCCCGAAGGCAAACGAGGATTCTGTGGTGTCAGAGAGAATCGCGGTGGCACCCTTTTCGCCTTATCTTATGGAAAACTTGTTTCTGCCCATGTTGATCCTATTGAGAAAAAACCTCTGTTCCATTTTCTTCCTGCTACCACGGCTTTTTCCATTGCCACCGCTGGATGCAATCTTAGATGCAAATTTTGTCAGAACTGGGAGATATCCCAGAGAAAACCTGAGGAGGTCCATTATAGTTATATAGAACCGCGTGAGCTGGTTAATAAAGCCGAGGAGTTAGGTTCTTTGACTATTGCTTACACCTATACGGAGCCCACGATATTTTACGAGTACATGTTAGAGACAGCCAAGCTGGCTCACCAGGAAGGTCTCAAGAATATTATGCACTCCTGCGGGTATATCAATGAGGAGCCTTTAAGGGAGCTGATTCCGTTTCTGGATGCAGCCAACATCGATCTGAAAGGATTCAGTGATGATTATTATCAGAAACTTTCAGAGGCTACACTCGAGCCTGTGCTGAACACATTGAAAATATTAAAAAAAGAGGGGGTGCATCTGGAGATAACCAATTTAGTTTTACCTGGATTCAATGATGACCCCAAGATCATAACTAAGATGTGCCTCTGGATAAAAGAGAATCTGGGTGCGGATGTGCCTCTTCATTTTTCCCGCTTTTTCCCCATGTATCAATTGTTAAGCTTAAACCCCACGCCTGTAGCATCTTTGGAAAAGGCACGGAAAATCGCTTTAGACTGCGGGTTGAAATACGTCTATATAGGTAATGTGGCAGGCCATCCAGCTGAAAATACATATTGCCCCAGATGCGGGAAAATTTTGATTGAACGAAAGGGCTACTTTATTCTACAGAACAATATCCAGAAGGGAAGGTGTAAATATTGTGGAGAAAAGATTGAAGGAGTCTGGGAATAATCGGTTATTGGTCATTGGTTCATTGTTGCTTATCTGGAGTTTGGTGCTGGGGGCCTGGAATTTGTACGGCCAGGATATTAAGCAGCCCAATGCGGCGGGTGAGTTCTATCCGGATAATCCGCAAGAATTATCGCAGATGATAGATATTTTTCTGAACGCCGCAACCCCGCAGCAAATCGAAGGTGATATATTTGTTCTTATTTCTCCACATGCAGGATACGGTTATTCAGGTCAAGTGGCTGCCTACGGCTATAAGTTAATTAAGGAGAAGCCCTATAAAACAGTTATAGTCATCGGCCCAAGCCACCAATACGGATTTATCGGTGTTTCTGTTTATCCGCAGGGAGTCTTCCGCACGCCCTTGGGAGACCTGGTGATAGATGAGGAATTTACGCAAAAAATAATCAATAAAGACAAAGAGGTATTCTTTGAGCCACGCGCTTTTGAAAAAGAACACTCTCTGGAGGTGCAATTGCCGTTTTTGCAAAAGACCCTATCAGATTTTAAGATCGTTCCTATTATTACGGGAGATTGCTCTCTGGCCACCTGTCAGAATCTGGCAGGCTTGCTTAAAGGCGTTATCGGAGATCGCCGGGATGTTTTGGTTGTTGCCTCTACCGACATGTACCACGGTTATGATTATGATGAGGCAGATAGCGTAGACCTTCGGACTCTTTCCTTTTTAAAAAATATGGATGCTCAGGGTCTTTACAATGGTTTGCGCAAAGGTCAATGCCAGTTGTGCGGAGGGTTTAGCGTGGTTGTGGCCATTATGCTAGCCAAAGAATTAGGTCATCAAAACTTAATTGTATTAAAACACACCAATTCGGCTTATGTCACGGGTGAAAGAGTCAAAGGTCGATGGACCGTAGGTTACACCAGCTGTGCCATAGACCAGGAAAAAGCCTGCCTGCCGGCAGGCAGGGAGAGAGACATGCTCAATAAAGAACAGAGAAAAAGATTGCTGGAGATCGCCAGAAGTTCTATTGAAACATTTCTAAAGACTGACAAGAAACTGGAAATAACAGTTCAGGACCCTGCCCTATTGGAAAACATGGGTGCGTTTGTGACCCTGCATGACCGCCGGGGCTTGAGGGGTTGTATCGGTAACTTAATCGGAAAGCAACCACTTTATTTGACTGTCAGGGACATGGCCGTTGAGGCAGCTGTGGATGACCCGCGTTTTTCTCCCCTTAAGCTGTCGGAGCTTCAGGAAGTAGAAATTGAGATATCGGCACTTTCTCCTTTGAAGAGGGTGGATTCGGCAGACCAGATTCAGTTAGGCACTCATGGCGTTTTGATTATCAAAGGTCCTTATAGCGGTGTGTTCCTGCCGCAGGTTGCCACAGAGACTGGATGGTCCAAAGAGGAATTCCTCTCTAACCTCTGTGCTCACAAGGCAGGTCTTCCGGCAGATGCCTGGAGGGATAGAACGACGGAAATCTATATATTCACGGCTGAAGTATTTTCGGAAGCAGACTATTAGATATGAATACTGCATTTAGTCTCTTCTTCACAGGTCTTTTTTTCGGCTCAGGGCCGTGTCTGGTCAGTTGCGGCCCTATTCTCCTTTCCTATATTGTGGCTACGGGTAAAGATATTCCCAAGGGCCTTAAGGACTATCTTATATTTTCCCTGGCCAGGCTTTTGGCTTACCTTATTTTAATTCTGGCAGTCTTTTTTTTAGGTGGCTACACCCTTCGACGGTTCCTGGGAGATTACGCATTGTATCTCTTTATACTGGGAGGCGCCTTTATCGTCTTTGTGGGCCTGATGATGATGCTAAGAATCAGATTGGAGTTCCTGCCCCTGCAGCGCCTCCAGAAATATATGACAGGCCGCCATAAACAAAATTTGCTATTGATGGGGCTTATCATCGGCCTCCTGCCTTGCGCTCCTCTGTTAGCCGTGTTTTCCTACATCGGACTGATGTCTAAAACATGGTTCCAAAGCCTTCTTTTAATCCTCAGTTTCGGCCTAGGCACAATATTATCCCCCATCATACCCCTGATCATTATCGCAGGATTCATCCCCAGCCTTTTAGGGGCCCGCAAGCCTGTTTATGAGCGCTCACTCAGCTTCATCGGTGGTTTTATCATCCTCCTTTTCGGGCTGCAATTGATTGTAAGAGGCTTTATAAAATGACGCAAAGGTTGTTTTCCCAGATACGGGAACTTTCGGATGGCCGTCTAACTTTGTCCGATAAAGATAAGGTACATCATATCAGGAATGTCTTGCGCATGAAAAAGGATGATACCATTATTGTCTTTGACAAAACAGGATGCCAATATTTGTGCGGGATTGAGGCATTATCCAAACAACAGATCATCTTACGCGTCAGGGAGAAACTCAAGAGAGATACACGAAAAGGTCTCCAGCTAAGCGTGGCTTGTGCTATCCCCAAAAAGGCCAAGATGGACGATATCATGGACAAGCTCACGCAGCTGGGTGTTGCAAGAATCATACCGTTGATAACAAAACATACAGTTGTCCAACTCGATAAACACAAAGAGGTTTTGCGGCAAGAGCGCTGGAATAAGATTGTCCTTAGCGCCAGCGAGCAGTCCAAGAGAGATTCCCTGCCCTTAGTTGATCCTGTCAGGAGTTTCAGGGAATTCATCTTAGAGGCAAAAATTTTCGACCCCAAGTTAATTCTTACCTTAAAGGGTAAACGCGTGAGTCTTCAACGCGCCTTCAGGGGTGAGCAGTTGAAGAATATTTTGGTGGCTATCGGCCCAGAAGGAGATTTCAGCGATGAGGAGGTTGCTTTAGCCAGGCGCGCGGGTTTTGTTCCCGTGTCTCTGGGTGAGCGCGTCTTACGCGTTGATACTGCCGTATTGGCCACTACCAGTTTCATCACGTTAAGATATGAAGACCGTTAAATTCTATACTTTGGGTTGCAAGGTTAATCAGTATGATACGCAAAATTTAAGGGAGAGTTTTGAGGAAGCAGGGTATAAGGAGGAAGCAGGGGGTAGGCCGGTGGATGTGTGTGTAGTGAATACCTGCACAGTCACGCACCGCTCAGACTCAGATTCTTTAAACATTATCCGTAAGGCCAAAAGATTCAATCCAAAAGCCAGAATTATTGTCACAGGATGTTTGGCGGAATTTGATAAGCATAAGATTAAAGACGCGGGAGCGGACCTGATTGTGGAAAACAGTAAGAAAGATAATATTTTAAAGTTTTTACCGTTTCGCAAGAGCGACTTAAACGATATTGACGAGCATAACGAAATAGACGAACCGGTATTTTTTAAAAGGCATAAGGGCATTTCGTACTTTAAGGATCATACGCGGGCCTTTTTAAAGATTCAGGATGGATGTAACAATCTATGTTCTTATTGCAAGGTTCCTCTGGTCCGGGGGCCTTCGCGAAGCAAGCCGCTTGAGGATATTGTTCAGGAAGCTGGCAGGCTTGTGGCTGGCGGCTACAAAGAGATCGTGCTTTGCGGCATCTGTTTAGGCGCTTATGGAAAGGACCTTGAAACCAAAATAAGCCTGGCGCAGGTCATTGAGGCCTTGGAGAAGAAAGAAGGGCTTACCTTTATCAGGTTGAGTTCCATTGAATTGAACGATATCACCGCCTCTCTCATAAGCCTCTTCTGTCGCTCGCGTAAATTATGTCCGCACCTGCATATCCCTTTACAAAGCGGAGATGATGCGATTTTGGGAAAGATGAACAGAAGATATACGGCAGACCATTTTCTGGATGAGGTCTTGAAAATCAAAAAAGCGGTTCCCGGTATTGCCATAACCACGGATGTCATGGTGGGTTTTCCCACAGAGACAGAGGAGCAATTTAAAAATACCTTAAGAGTCATACGTAAGATTTCTCCTTTGAAGGTTCACGTGTTTCCCTATTCTCGTAGAGAAGGGACCAGGGCTTTCGCGACATGGAGTGTCTGGATAAAGGCTGACATTGTGAACAGGCGAATCGCACAAATAAGAGCATTGGCGCAAGAGAGTTCCCGTACATATCGGATGAGTTTTGTAAACAAAACCATGGATGTACTTATCGAAAGGCGTTGGAAGCAAGACCCTGATTTTTGGCTGGGACGTACACCCAATTACCTGGAGGTTCTGGTTAAATCCCAGCTCCATATAGAAAAGAAGCTGGTTCGGTTAAAACTTAAAAATGGCCCTGCACCTTTTTTCCTGACAGGAAATTTTTGTTGATTCGTATCTTTTTTCCTGTATAATAAAATCATTACTAAACAAGGAGAAAACAAGGAGAAGAGATGCGTTACGCCGTTCGATGTTTGGGATTTGTTATATTCCTTATTTTATTTCTTAACTCATCTGGATTCTCTCAGGAGACCCTCACCATCACCACCTATTATCCTTCCCCGCGCGGCAGTTATAAGGAATTAACCAGCCATCGCATGAAGATAGGCACAAACTATTCTGGGTCAGGTACCTCGGTAACTGATGATAATCTGATTGTAGAGGGTACAGTAGGCATCGGAACAACGGAAGCGAATGAAAAATTAGAAGTTGCTGGCCGCATCCTGCTTGGTCAAACCACAGCTCCCGGGGATCCTACAGACAGGCTTTATAATGTAGGCGGTAACCTTTATTGGAACGGAAGCGCCTTAGGAGGGTCTGCCCCTAATCAAGCAGCCGCTACTTCAGATACAGGGACAAGCAGTGGCTCATATGGACTTGCCAGTGGAATGACGCTTACTCCAGGGGCGGGCAACTACATGGTGTGGTTTAGCAGTTCGATAGAAGGTAATGGTGGCAATGATTATATATATGTATGTCTTTTTGTGGGTGGCGTTCAGGTAGCACATACAGAAAGACGGCATTACACAGAGTCATCTATCCCTAACACAGCTGTCCCTGTTGCCTTTCAGGCCTATATTACTGGAGTAGGAGCTACTGATGCAATAGAGGTTCACTGGCTGATTACAGGAGGAGGTTCAGCGACAATGCATCAGAGGACCTTAACTATTGTGAAGGTCCCATGATTTCTTGGCAAGACGATTTAGGCAGAATTACAGAGAAGATTTTAGAGCTTCATGACTTTAGGAAGCGTATGATACATAAAAGGAATCTTTTATTCTTAATCTTTCTTTTAGCTTTACCCCTGCTCCTTCCTGGTTCTTCCTTTGCCCAGGAGACCCTCACCATCACCACTTATTATCCTATGCCCTATGCAAGTTATAAGGAATTAACCGCCTATCGCATGAAGATAGGCACAACCTATTCTGGGTCAGGTATCTCGGTAACTGATGATAATCTGATTGTAGAAGGTACAGTAGGCATCGGAACAACGCAAGTAGATGAAAAATTAGAAGTTGCTGGCCGCGTCCTACTTGGTCAAACCACAGCTCCTGCAGGTACTACAGACAGGCTTTATAATGTAGGTGGTGACCTATATTGGAATGGAAATACCTTATCCCCCTCTGCCCCTAATCAAGCAACGGATACTTTAGATACAACGACAGTCAGTAGCTCAGATGTCCTTGTCAATGGAATGACGCTTACTCCAGGAGAAGGTAATTACCTGGTATGGTTTAGCAGTTCGATAGAAGGTAATAGTAGCAGTACATATCAGTACGTATCTCTTTATGTGGGTGGCGTTCAGATAGCCCATACAGAAAGACGGCTTTATACAGAATCATCTATACGTAATACAGCTGTCCCTATTGCCTTTCAGGCCTATATTACCGCAGTTGGGCCTGCTGATGCAATAGAGGTCTGCTGGAGGACCACAGGAGGCACAGCGACAATGTATCAGAGAACCTTGACTGTGATGAAGGTTCCATAAACTCCTGGCAGGATAGCAGAGTTCTCTGTGTCATTGATTAATGATGGAAATATGTTATAATTTATTATAGAGGCTCTTAAGAAGGGAATAGGGGAGGTTTTAAGCGGTATCATAATATTAAATATTTACAAAAAAACGGCAAAAAATTTATGACCTGTTCTCTTTTTAGATAACAGGTTTTTTATTACTTGACAAAAAAGAAAGGGGGTGATATAAAAGTTTATGAGAAGGGGACAGACGCGGCTCAAGAAGTAGTTAGCCTCTTTAAGCAAAGTATAAGTTATAATACATAAATAAAAGGAGAGAGGCTAAAAAGTTTCGTCGTTTGTCAATCCACCCTTAGAAAGGAGGCTAAATCAAGAATGAAAAGAAGAGGTTTTACGCTTGTTGAAATCATGATTGTTGTGGCCATCATTGCTTTATTAGCTGCCATTGCCATACCGAACCTATTGACGGCAAGAAGAACAGCGAACGAAGCAGCAGCCAAAGCCACGGTGCGCAGTCTTTCAACCGCAGCAGAAACATTCGCGACGTCTCACAGCGGTGTATATCCGACAGCACGGGGCGCAGGCGGCTTGCTAGATTTTATCAGTTCAGCGCAAGATTACTGTGCGGATGCCGCAGGTGGAGGAACGAACATCCAGGGTTATACCTACAAATGCACCATGACAGCGGGTGGTTATACTTTTGTGGCTGAGCCCATGGCAGTCGGCACCACCGGAAACGTCACCTATACAGCGTCTACAGGAGCCGTGATTACACCTCTGTAAGAGGGACATGTTTTTATAGCGCTGATAAAAAAGGAGGAGAATCAAATCTCCTCCTTTTTTATATGCTCGTCAAAATAAATGAACATAGCGGTTTTAAAAGGGGATAAATTTAAGCGTAGCAGAAAGAAAATATTCATTTTAAGTTTTATTTTAATCGCAGTTTGCGTTTTTCTTGCCTATTCCAATAGTCTGACCAATCCCTTTATCTGGGATGACGCGGCCCTCGTTGTCGGAAACCCTTTGATAAAAGGAGAGACTTCTCTGAAGAAGATATTGACTAGCGACCTTTATTACGGGACAACCACTGGCTCCAATTTTTACCGGCCCCTGCAAACCCTCTCTTATCGACTCGATTATTTTTTCTGGCAGTTAGATCCCAAAGGTTACCATCTGACTAATATCTTCCTGCAAGTCATTGTCTCGTTCCTTAGCTTTTTATGGGTTTATCTTCTCTTGAGAAACCCACTGGTTTCTCTGGCCGCAAGCCTTCTCTTTGCCGTGTGCCCATTACACACAGAGGCGGTTACCTATATTTCGGGAAGGGCTGAGATGCTCATGGGGATATTTTTGCTATCTTCTTTTATTTTGTTTATAAAAAGCGAAAACACCTCAAAAGGTAAATTCATTTTTTATCTTTTTTCTTTATTATCATTCATCCTTGCCCTGCTGTCCAAAGAACTGTCTGCGATTTTTCCCCTTGCGATTTTTTCCTACGGTTTTTATTACGCAAAAGAGAAGCTTAAAAATTTTGTTTATTTTTTGAAAACCGTACTGCCGTTTTTTGTGATTTCAGCGCTCTACGTGCTTTTAAGGGTTTTGCTTTTGAATTTCATGACGCTTCGGCCTGCGGCCTTAACCAGGGTTCCATTTCTCATCCGGCTCACTGTTTTTCCCAAGGTCTTTTTGACTTACTTGAGGCTTTTGATTTTTCCAGTTGACCTGCATATGTCGCGAGAGCTCATTCGGCCGACCTCTTTCTTCGGTTACTTTTTTGCCTGGTTTGCACTCGGCAGTATCGTCATCTTTGTCTTTTATTGCTTGCACAACAAAAAAAGATACAGGCAGGCACCCTTTTTGCTGTCGTGGTTTCTGATATTTCTCCTGCCCCAATCTGGTTTATGGCCCATCAATGCTTTTGTCGCGGAACACTTTTTGTATCTATCCTCCTTAAGTTTTTTTATAGCCGTTGCCGCTTTGCTGTACCGGTTCCTGAGAAGGCCGTTGTTTATTTTGACTGTTGTCTGCCTTGTATTTTTCTACGGGATCTTGACCTTTTCGCGTAATTATGAATGGTCAGATCCCATGGTTTTTTTCCAACGCATCATTAAATTTTCACCCAGCAGTTTTCAGGCGCATAATAATTTGGGGTTGCACTATCAGCATAGGGGCCTTTACGAGGCAGCACAGCTTGAATACAAAAAAGCCTTAGAAATCATGCCTGATCTTCTGGAGGCCCGTTCTAACCTAGCGGATCTTTATTTTAAGATGGGTCGGCTTGAGGATGCCTTAAGAGAATACGCTGTCGTTGAAAAAACAGCTCCGGGAAGCAAGGCAGGTGAGGTTCAGAATAACATTGCAGCTATTTATGAGATGCAAAAGGCGTGGGATAAAGCCTTTGATAGATACAGGCTTGCATTACAACTGGACCCGGACCTGGACTTCACCCATTTTAATCTGGCCAGGATTTACTTTGCAAAAGGGGATGTTTCTAAAGCAGCTGAGGAGGTTCTGAACTCCCTTTCTGGATTAGAGCCGCCGGAAGAAAAAAAGCCTCTTTTTTTGGAATGGATTAAGGGGTATCTGGGTTCAGGCAAGTATCATGCTTGCGCCACGACTTTTTACAATGACCTGGGCGTGTTGTTTGCCAGGCAAGGGTACTTTGATGAAGCCATTGTTGCTTTTCAAAAAGCCCTGGAATTAGAGCCGCGCTATAGCGATGCCCGTTTCAATTTGGGTTTGTCTTACTGGAAAAAAGGCCTTAAGGCCAGGGCAGCTCAGGAATTTAAATACGCCCTCAAAATAAATCCAGGTCACCTCCAGGCCAAGGCCATGCTGGACAAAATCAAAAAAGAGAATCTTTTCTTTGAGATGTTCTACTAACTCACTTGCCTTCAAGCGGTTACCCAGATTCCTCTAAAAGATTTCCCTTGCGCAATTTATTCTTTTGTGATAGAATTCACTCAGAAAAAAATGATGGAAGGCCATGGCGCAAAAAGTTTTGTAACCATCATGATTGCGATCGCTGTGTCAGCGTTAGTTATTCGAACCGTGGTGGGAGCCCTCATCAATATGAACATGGGCCAGAATGAGTCCAATGCCGAAGGGACCCTAAAGTTGATCGCTGCTTCTTTGGAAAATTACGCCAATGACCATCGCGACAAATACCCTTCTGATTTCTCTGCCTTGACACAGTCAAACCCTCCCTATCTTGATAAAGATTACGTTACGCTATCTTCTCTAAAGGGCTACCTGTACGGTTGCAGCAGGCTTGAGACTGCTGGATACAATTGTTTTGCCCGGCCCACCCACTGCGGCTTGACTGGAAGGACGACTTATAGCGTGACTACAGGAGGTCAGCTGGCTTCAGAGAGTTGTCAAAAGAACGAATGAGACTGTATTTATGAGATTCTCCCATAGAGCCTTTTCCCTTGTCGAATTAATGGTTGGCGTCATCATTCTCTTGATTGTTATTTCAGGATGCCTGGTGACTTATATTCACTGTGTCGCTTTAAACGATTCGAGTCAAAATCTGGTTGTGGCGATTAATGACGCGCAGTATGTCTTAGAGCAGATGAAGAGCTTGGCGTTCGGCGATATTGCTACCTATACGGCTCCGGCGTTTAGCAACTTGCCCAGTGAGACCATTACTTTAAACCGTATTATCGGTACATCGATGGCAACGGTTACCGTTGGAGTGAGTTGGCAGGAGAGGAAGCGTTCGAGGACCTTCTCCATGACCACTTACTTGGCGAAATGATATGAGAAAATACTTATTTTCCATTAAAGGATTCACCATTGTTGAGGTCTTATGTTCTGCTATCGTCATTAGTTTTATTGTGGGGGTTCTTTTTTATGCTTTAAGTAGCGGAGAGTATTCCCGGACTGCCAGCGCCGCCAAGATCGATGTGCAATCCGAGGTCAGGCGGAGCATGGATTGGATAGCCAGAGACGTGCGCCAGGCCGTCAGTTGGGATATCGCTGACACCAGTAACAGCCCCTCGGATACGCACATAAAATTCAGGAAGGTTGAGGGTTGGAATACAACCTCAGAGCTTCTTCTTTTAAGCAACAATTACACCGAATACACGTATAATACCTCAAACCATACGGTCATTCGTCGGCTCAGCGACTCAAGCAATAATACGATTCAGACGTGGACTTTAAACAATATCCAGCAAGCTCCCTTTTACACCGTGAATAGTTCGGGAAGTGTCGTTCCCCTGAATGACGGGGACCTGCTCACGAGCAGAAAGCTCATCCTCGTTATTAACGGGACTAAACCCATTAAGGGATCATTGAACGCAACGGCCACACTTACCGAAGAGGTGAAAATAAGAAATGAATAAGCCTAAAGGAATCGTTTTGGTTTTTTCCCTTATGGTCATGCTGGTCCTTTCTATTTTATTGGCTTCTTTTTATTTTCAGAGCGCCAACGAAAGTAAGCAGGCTTTGGTCTTTGAGAATTCAACGCGTGCTTTTTGGCTGGCCGAGGCAGGACTAGCCAAGGCCTTAAGCGCTTTTAGCGGGCCGACTACCTTAAGCGGCTATATTGGAGATACCAACCATACCTACAGCGTGCAAGTGAGTCTTCTTTCCGGCATATATTATACAATTGTTTCAACCGGAACGGTGACCTCCCCGGCCACAGGAACGACCTCAAGGACTATAAGTGCCACGGTAAAGTTAGGGGCCGTCGACCCCACGAAATTTAAATACGGTATCGAGACGACTGCGGCCTTAAAAATGTTTGGAGACGTAACTATTGACCCGTCTGATAGCTGGAAAGAGTATTCTACGCTGGATTTTGCGGATCTCTTCACTATTACGAAGGATCAGATAAAGGATAGCGCAACTCATCTTTATACAGATGACGATTTCTGTGGAGCTGTGAGCTGCCAGCCGGTAGATGGGATCACCTGGGTCGATGTAACCGGCACCATGAACATAGCGGGAAATCTAGTGGGTAGCGGTATCCTTATCATTAATGGAGACGTGCACTTTTCGGGAACCGTTGATTTTCATGGTATTATCTATGTAATCGGCAAGCTGACCAACACAGGAACTGTGAATAGCTACGGGTCTATATTGGCGGAGAGCGGTACGACGCTTGACACGCGTCTCGGCGGGACAGTCGACATTAATTACAGTCTATCCGACATTACGGATGCCCTGAGTTTCATTCAATTTATAACGAGGATAGTCGTCTCTTGGCAAGAAATTTAAATCCATGAAACTCAAAGGACTCAACGAAATTTTTAAGGACAAGCTCGCAAAAGAAAGATTTACGTTTGGCCTGGATATCGGCAGTCGGCAGATCAAGATCGTCAAGTTGAAATTATTCAAGGACACGATCGAGCTGTGCGGCCTTGAGGTGGCCAGCGTCCAGTTGGATGTGGGAGCGCTCCTCAAGAAGTTCAAGCACTCTTTAGACATCTCTTATGCCAACGTGGGCGTGTGCGGCTCATCCACGGTGATCCGATACGTTGATTTTCCTTTGATGAGCCCAGATGAGCTTAGGCAGTCCCTTCGGTTTGAGGCGCAAAAACATGTCCCTTTTTCCCTGAGCGAAGTCATTATAGACGGTTATATTTTAAAAGAATTTGTCAAGGATAATAAAATGCTCGTGCTGATAGCCGCGGTCAAAAAAGACCTGATCCAGCAGCGCCTGAAACTGCTGGAAGAGGTAGGATTAAAAGCGAACATCATTGATATTGATTCGGTGGCGCTAGTCAATGCCTTTAATCATAGCTATGCACGGGATGATTTCGTGAAGGACAAAACTGTCGGGCTCCTGAACATCGGCGCAACGTTGAGCAGCCTCAACATCCTGGAAAACAGCGTTCCCAGTTTAAGCAGGGATATTCAGATAGCCGGCAATAATTTTACACAGAAAGTCGTCGAAGCTTTCGGGATTGATTTTAAGACAGCCGAAGAATTAAAGCTCAATCCGGATGACGAAAATAAGAACAGGCTTGCTACCAGCATAGAGCCGGTCCTGGCTCATCTGGCAGGAGAGGTCCGGGTGTCTTTTGATTACTACGAGAGTCAAAGCGCTGCTTCCGTCTCACGGATTTTCTTAAGCGGTGGCGGCAGTCAATTTATAGGGTTAAAGGACAAACTCTCAGACCTCCTGGGGATTGACGTGCAATACTGGGACCCCTTAAAAAGCATAACGATCTCAGGTAGCATGAATTCTCAGAAAGCCAGTAACCTCTCGACCCAGATGGCGGTTGCAGTAGGCCTGGCATTACGGGAGTAAGATTTCGAGTATGATCGAGATCAATTTATTGCCAGAGGAACTAAAGGCTAAGGCCTCAAGCCGTAAAAACAGGGTTACTATCGAAGTCAAGTATCTTGTCTATCTTATCCCTATAACTTTGATCCTTCTGATTTTGGTCCATATCTATTTAGGTCTTTTGCTGGTAGCCAAACATAATCAGATAGCCAGCCTTAATAAAAAATGGCTTAGCCAGGAACCAGAGAAAAGGCAGCTGGATATTTTTAATAAGGAGAGTGCCTTACAAACGCAGGATTCCTCTACCATTAAGGCATGGTTGGATGAGCGGGTTGTCTGGTCCGAAAAACTGGTGGCGCTGAGTGACAGTCTCTTGCCCGGCATTTGGTTTACCGAACTTTCCGTCATCCCACCTAATTTTACTTTAAGGGCCTCGGTTGTTTCTTTGCAGAAAGAGGAAATGGACATTATTAAGAAGTTTATCGACCTCCTAAAAACCGATACGGCTTTCTTTAAGAACTTTAATAGCCTGGAATTGAGTTCCGTGCAGACAAGGACCATTGGCAGTTTTGACGTGCTGGATTTCACATTAGCAGGGACATTAAGATGAAGGTAGAGCAATTATTGAATGAGCCGCGCTTCGTGGCCTGGCGGCATAAATTACAAATTGACGATAGAAAGCTTTCACTGATCATTATCCTTCTCTTGACCATCGCAGTTTTTCTAGATGTACGGTTCCTCATGAGAGTTCAGTTGGAGAGTTTAAGGAAACTGGAGCCTGAAAAGGTGAGGCTTAAGACAGAGCTGGAGTCTTTAAATAAAAGGTTGGCAATCATGCAGACTCTGAAGGGTAAACAAGACCCTTCGCAGGAACCTCTCAGGGCAAAGGCCAAAAAGCTCATTAGCGAAGAAGAGATCCACGCCTTGTATCAGGATATTTCCGTGCTGGCCAAAAAGAATGATGCGAGGATCGTGTTGATAAAGCCCACACGTGAATCCCGTGGCTCCAAAGCGCAGAAGGTCATCGCCTCGGAAAAATTCACGTCGCTTCTACTCTCTTTGGACCTGATCTGCGATTACCGTCACCTGACGGGTTTTGTCCATGATTTAGAAAACGCCGAGGTTTTTTTGATGGTGCACAAGATTAGGGTATCGCCTCAGGAGAACTCTTTGCAACAAAAAGTGGATCTTGTGTTAAAGACCTATCTGGAAAAATAGCATGCTCGCATTGATGCTAAAGATTTTGATGATGGTGCTGGCGATTGTTTCGTTAATCGTCAATAATTATTCGTTAAGCGTATATGCTCAGGAGAAAAACAAAGAGAGTAAACTATCGCGTAACCCTTTTATGCCCCTGGTCACATCCGACGGCAGGCTGATCAGCCTGGATAGAGAAAAGGCAAAGTCAGATTTAATCGTCGAGGGTACGGTCTTTGACAAATATGGCCGCTCTTATGCAATTGTCAACAGTTTAATTGTAGAAGTCGGCGATACTATAAATGGCTTCAGGGTTTTGAAGGTGGAGCAGGGAAAGGTGACTTTTATGAAGGATGGCCAGACCAAGGTGGTGGAGGTCAAAGAGTTCAAGGATGAACCTAAAAAGGAGGAGGAAAGGTGAAAAAGTTCAAATTTTTGTATCTCGGTGTTCTACTTTGCCTAGTGGCATTGGGTTTTTATTTTTACTCTTTTGCCCAGCAGGCAGAAGCGCCCAGTGATCCTGCCACGGAGACAAACGTGCAAGAGGAACCGCAGGAAAGTCCAGTTCCATTTGAGGGATCCAGTATTGAAGAGCCTTTTGCCGAAGGAAGTTTATCTGCTTCTGAAAATGTGACCTTGGACTTTAAGGAAGCCGACATCCAGAATGTCCTGAAAATCATCTCCTATAAATCGGGGGTGAATATTGTCAGTACACCTGATGTGATCGGCAATGTTACCATCAAACTGGTGGATGTTCCCTGGGAGACAGCGCTGGATGTGCTCCTGAAGACGTATGGCTTTGGTTACCAGAGACAGGGGAATATTATTTTGGTCACCAAAGTGGAGAACATATCCAAGATTCAGGCTGAAGAGCCCTTACAGACGGAGATTTTCTCTCTTAAATTTCTGGATGCCCAGGATGCCCAAAAGATTCTCATACCGCTACTTTCTCCGCGCGGTAAGATCTCTGTCCTCTACACCCGCGGGATGAAGGGTTGGCAGTTCGGCACTTTCAAAATCGGGAAGGAAACAGCGCCTTCGATGGGTTTAACCAGAGAAAGAGAGGAACCGGCTAAAGCCGAGACGATTTCCATTGAGAGGACGGCAACGGGAGATACGGTTTCGCGCAAAGCCGAATTTGAATCTTCCATTAAATCCAAGATATTAGTCATCACGGATACAGCAGCTTCTCTGGATAGAATCCGTAATGTCATTCTTCCTACGATTGACAAAAAACCTCGACAGGTGCTCATTGAAGCCAGGCTTATGGAGGTCAACAGGGATAAATTAAGGGATTTAGGCGTTGATTTTGGAACAGGTTCGACTGGAGCCGAAACCAACGCTGTTGGTTCCGTGACCGCTACGAGAAAGAGCGGCGGAATAGATTCTACTACAATAGGAGCTCAGAGTTTAGGTTCTACAATTAAACCCTCGGTTTTTGGAGCCCTTGAAGGGTCGACGGTCGTGACAGGTAAGCATCCATATGATATAGGTGCTGAGTTCATATTTAAAAAATTGACTGGAACAAATTTTGAGGTTATTTTGCATGCCCTTGAAGAGGATGCCAATACTAACACCCTCTCTAGCCCCAAGATATTAACATTGGACAACCAGGAAGCATCTATTCTGGTGGGTTTTCACACGCCTATCCTGAGTTCTGTTGTAACCGCAGGTTCTGCAGCTGCAGGAACAGGCGCCACCGTTACTCAGAGCTTAGACTACTATCAGGAAATAGGTATACGCCTTAATGTCGTGCCCCAGATTAGTGAAGAGGGTTACATCAACATGATTATTCATCCCAGTATCACCTCCACCACATCTAACGTCACAGCGACTTCCACGGCCAGCGGCGTGACCACCAGTACAAGTTATCCCATTATTGACGTTCGCGAGGCCCAGACCCAGGTGCTCTTAAAAGACGGAGAGACTATAGTGATCGGAGGGCTGCTCAAAGATGTCAAGAGCAAACAGACCATAGGCATTCCTTTCTTAAAGTCTATTCCCTTTTTGGGAGCGTTGTTCAGGCGGGATACTTATGATACGCAAAAAGTAGACCTGCTGATATTTATCACTGCCCGCATCGTCAAAGAGGGAGAGTTTTCAGAAGAAGAAATTACGAAACTACAGAAGAGCTTAAGCCCTATTGAGAGTGAGGCCGAAGAGAAAGCTGTTGTCAAGAGCAAGAAGAAAAATTAGACTATTGCAAGCACTATGATTTTTCTTAGGACACCTTTTTGAGGGTGGTTTAAGAGGAGGTGTCCTTTGTTTTTATGATCAAAATCAAATTCGCTTTTACAAAAAAAGAACAGATGAAATATATTTCTCATCTGGACCTGATGCGTCTGCTGATGCGCGCGTTTCGCCGAAGCGGCCTGCCCCTTAAAATGACGCAAGGGTTTAACCCGCATCCGAAGCTAAGCATCCGGCGTGCTTTAAAATTAGGGATAGAAAGCGACTGCGAAGAGGCAGCGATTGTATTAAAGGAGGAGGTAGGGCTTGAGGAGTTTGGTGAGCGTTTGTCAAAACAATTACCCGAGGGTCTGCACATAAAAGAGGTTGAGAAAGATGTCTAAAGAAATTTTTATAAATGTTGAACCTCAGGAAAAACGTGTTGCGATTATCTCCGACAGTCGGCTTGAGGAGTTTTACATTGAAAGACCCCAGGACAGGACGATTGTCGGGAATATTTATAAGGGAAAAATCGAAGCGGTGATGCCCTCCATTGGCGCTGCGTTCGTCGATATTGGTTTGCCTAAAAAAGGGTTTCTTTATCTGTCCGAAATAGAATCTGCTTATGAAGGTTTGGAGCAGCCCAAGGCTACAGTGCGTCGAGAGGTAAAAAAAGGCCAAGACATCCTGGTGCAGGTGGTAAAAGAGTCTTTCGGGACAAAAGGGCCGCGGCTTTCAACGCAGATTGGCCTGGCAGGACGGTGTCTGGTGCTCCTGCCTCAGGAGAATCAGATTGGCGTATCCAGGCGCATAGAGGATGAAGAGGAGAGAAAACGCCTGAAGCAGATGCTTCGCGAAATCAAGCTACCTAAGGATGTCGGGTACATTGTCCGCACGGCAGCCAGCGGAAAATCCAAGAAAGATATTGCCCAGGATGCCCAGTTTCTCTTTAAACTGTGGAAAAGACTGGAACGCATTATCGCGCGCCAAAGCGCCCCCCACCTTATATATGAGGAGTATGATCTGACGTTGAGAGTGATCAGGGATTCTTTTACAGAAGAAGTCACCAGGCTATTCGTTGATTCAAAGCCTGAGTATTATCGCATACAGAATTTTATGAGGCATTTTTTAAGCCCTATGGTAAAAAGGATCCAGTTGTACAGGGGGGATAATCTATTCGAAGAGAAGGGAATCGAAAAGCAAATCAACAGGATATTTGAAAGCCACGTTTATTTAAAATCCAAGGCCTATTTGATTATAGAGCCTACGGAAGGCTTGGTGGTTATTGACGTCAATAGCGGAGGCTTTAAGAAGAAGTTCGGCCAGGAGGAGACTGCTTTTAAAGTGAATTGCGAGGCAGCCGCAGAAGTTGCCCGCCAATTGGTTTTGCGGGATTTAGGCGGAATCATCGTCATTGACTTTATTGATATGGTCAGGGAGAATCACCGCAGGGAGGTCTTGAATATCCTTAAAAGGGCCTTAAGTCATGATAAGGCCAAATACGATATCTTAGGCATTTCTAAATTCGGGCTGGTTGAGATGACGCGGGAACGCGTGCATAAGACTGTACACATGCTTTCTTATCAGACTTGTCCCTATTGCCATGGCCGGGGCAAGGTTAAATCACCGATGACAACAGCTATCTATGTGCTTAAAGAGCTCAAGAGGTTTTTAAAAGAGAAAAAGGCGCCTCAAGTGAGCCTCCATTTAAACCCTGTGGTGATAGATGAGATTTTGAACCACAAAGAGAACTTAAAGGTTATCGAGACAAAATTTAAGACCAGGGTCAATCTGATTTCAAGTCCTCAGGCCCACATCGAAGATATAAAAATCTCCTGATTCAAATCGGGTTATTTTCCTTGATTACCTAAAAAATTGTGCTATTATAATAAATTCAGGCATTTTTACAGAGATGATCGGATATTTTTCGTAAATTCGCCATTTCAGGAGGAAGGCAAATGTATGCAGTCATTGAAGTTGGAGCAAAACAGTTTAATGTAAAAAAGGATGATGTGATTGAAGTCGAAAAGCAGCCTGTTGAGGAGGGCCAGGAGATTAAGCTGGACAAGGTACTATTTTTATCCAAGGAAAAGAAGATTGAGGTAGGCCGTCCTTATCTTACAAATGCCTTTGTCCGGGCTCAGGTTTTAAAGCAGGGCAGAGGCGAAAAGGCGATTAGTTTCAAATATAGGCGAAGAAAGTCTAAGCATTGGACTAAGGGACACAGGCAACCCTTGACCCTCCTTAAAATAACAGATATCACCACGCAATAGCCGGTTATGTTTATAGACCAGGCGAGAATTTACGTTAAAGCCGGCGCAGGAGGCAACGGCTGTAACAGTTTTTATCGCGACAAGTATAGCCGTTTCGGCGTGCCGGATGGAGGAGACGGAGGTAGGGGTTCTGACATCATTATAGGAGCGCAAAGAAGCCTGCATACATTAATCGATTTTAAATACAACAGGCATTTTGAAGGTGTGCGCGGAGGCCATGGGTCAGGTAAGAAGAAAAAAGGTAAGGATGCAAGCCCAATTTTTATCCGTGTTCCCTGCGGCACCTTGGTCAGGGATTTAAAAACGGGTTGTCTGTTACGTGATTTAGATGAAGACGAGAAGCAGTTTGTTGTTGCTTCAGGAGGTGCGGGAGGTAAAGGCAATAGTCACCGCCAGGAAGCAGAGGCTGGTGAGCCAGGAGAAGAAAGAGAACTTCTCCTTGATCTAAGGCTGATAGCAGAAGTCGGCATAGTAGGTTTTCCTAATGTTGGCAAATCAACGCTGATCTCACGTATTTCGAATGCCAGGCCAGAAATAGCCACTTATCCGTTTACCACAAAATCTCCTGTGTTAGGTGTGGCGTGTGCCCTGGATAAAAGTTTCGTGGTTGCAGATATCCCTGGCTTGATAGAGGGTTCTTTCCGGGGCAGGGGCCTGGGAGATAAATTCTTGAGACATATCGAGCGCACAAAAATCCTGATTCATGTCGTGGATATGTCAGGCGAGGAAGGAAGAGACCCGCTTGAGGATTACAGGATTATTAACAGGGAGCTTAAAAGTTATGCCAAGGGCGTGGATAGGAAGCCGCAGCTCATCGCAGCCAATAAGATGGACCTGGAGGCTTCCGCAAAAAATCTGAATCGGTTCCAAGGAGGAGTCCATAAAAAAGTTTACAAGATATCGGCCCTAAAAAATGAAGGGCTCAAGGAGCTCATGGAAGGTGTTGCACGAAGACTATAAAAGGATCGTTATCAAGGTTGGCAGTAGCCTCTTTTATTCGCTGGAAGGCGGTTATGATTCGGGCGTCTTGCAAAAATTAGTCCGGCAGGTGGTAACCTTAAAGAAAAGCGGAAAAGAGGTTGTGATTGTTTCATCAGGCGCCATTGCTTTAGGCATGCATATCCTGAAGTGGTCGAAGCGGCCGAAACAATTATACCGCTTACAAGCCGCAGCCTCCATCGGCCAGAATGAACTGATTGATACCTATCGCGATTTTCTCAAAGGGAAAGGCATTCACACTGCCCAGATTCTTTTAACCTGGGATGATTTTAATGACCGCCAGCGCTATCTCAACGCCAAGAATACTTTTTTAGAGCTTTTAAAGCACAATAATGTTCCTATTGTCAACGAAAATGACACCGTATCCACTCAGGAAATTCAATTTGGTGACAATGACCGGCTATCCGCTTTAGTGGCTAGTCTCATTTCCGCCGATATCCTGATCATACTTTCTGACGTGGATGGCCTGCTGGATGAGGATAAGAAGACTATTGTCAAAGTGGTGGATGAGATCAGTCCTTCCATAAAGGCCTTGGCGTGTCCCACACTTAAGAAGACCTGCAGAGGTGGTATGGTCTCTAAGCTGGAAGCGGCCAAGATTGCTACGGACTCAGGTATACCTTGCGTGGTGGCTAATGGCAGGAAGAAAAACATCATTTTGTCTGTTTTAAAAGAGCCGCAAGCTTACGGCACTTTATTTTTGCCCAAGAAGGGAATGGCTGCCCGTAAACGCTGGATTGCTTTTGGCTCTAAGTCAAAAGGGAGAATCACAGTGGATGAGGGTGCCCGAACAGCGCTCCTACAACAGAAAAGCCTGCTTTCCGTCGGTATTGTGGCCTGCGAAGGAGACTTTTGCCTGGGAGATATTGTAAGTCTGGTGGATAAAGAAGGATGTGAATTTGCAAGAGGAAAGGTCGGGATTTCTTGCAAGGAACTAGAGAAGGTTAAGGGTACACGTTACGCCAAGGAGATTATTCACCGGGATAACATCGTTATTCTTTAATAGAGCAGAAAGATTTGGTTGCGTCAAACGGTTATCGGTTGCGCTGCTCGAATCGTCATACGTAATACGGCAGACGGCCGTAACCGTAAAACGGTCAACGATACAAGCTACGCAACCTAAGGACGTATAACGTAAGACGAGAGCGATTAATAAGCAAGTAAACAGCGGTTAATATGAATCTGAAACAGCAAATCACACGGATAGCTAAAAGAGCGAAGGAGGCCTCGGGTTATATGGCACAGCTGTCTTCGCCAAAGAAAGATGCCATTCTTAAGGAAATGGCTCTATCTCTTCTTAAGAACAAAGAGTTTATCTTGCGAGCCAATAAAAAGGATATCGCTCAGGCCCGCCGCAGGGGGATTGCCTTGGCTTTTTTGGAAAGGCTCACCCTAAGTGAAAAGAGAATCAAGGAGATGGCCGAGTGTCTGATTCAGATATCCAGGTTGAAAGATCCTGTGGGTGGCGTGATAAAAGCGTGGGCCACGCCAAATGGCCTGAGGATTCGCAAAGTGCGTGTTCCTGTGGGAGTGATCGCCATTATTTACGAATCACGGCCTAACGTGACCAGTGATTGTATAGGACTTGCGTTTAAATCAGGCAACAGTGTTATTTTAAGAGGCGGCAGTGAGGCCTTGACTTCAAATCTGGCTATATTCAAGCTCCTTAAGGCCGTTTTGATAAACAATCGTATTCCTGAAGGTGCGGTTTCTTTGCTAGCCACAGCAGACAGGAGTGCTCTCGATGTCTTGCTCAAACAAGATGCCTTTATTGATCTGGTCATGCCGCGCGGAGGAGAAGGATTGATTCGCCGCGTCATTAAGCTATCGCGCATACCCATCATCAAGCATTATAAAGGGATCTGCCATGTCTACGTTGATGAAGAAGCGGATTTGAATATGGCGCAAAATATCTGTTTTAATGCCAAAGTCCAGAGGCCCGGTGTCTGCAATGCCATGGAGAGTCTTTTAGTGCATGAGAGGGTAGCTGGTCGTTTTTTGCCGGGAATGTTAAAAAGGTTTAAGCAGGTGGGTGTTGAGATCCGCGCAGATGCTGTTACGAAAAGAATCTTCAAGGACGTCGAAAGTGCAACAGAATCAGACTATCGCACAGAGTATCTTGATCTGATTCTTTCGGTAAAGGTGGTGAAGGACCTAAAGCAAGCTATCTGGCATATCAATCATTTTGGTTCGCATCATTCTGATGCTATTGTAACGGATGACGCCGCCACCGCCCAGAAGTTCTTAAAGGAAGTGGATTCTGCCTGCGTTTACGTCAACGCCTCAACACGTTTTACCGACGGTTACCAATTCGGCCTGGGGGCTGAGATTGGCATATCGACGGATAAGTTGCATGCGCGTGGCCCTGTGGCCTTGGAAGAGTTGACGACGTACAAATACGTCGTGTATGGGAAGGGACAGATAAGGACATAAATGGATAAATTCCAAATTCCAGGCACCAAATTCCAAATAAGCTCCAAATTCCAATGTTCGAAATTCCGAACAGACAAGTTTCAGTCATTGGGATTTTGGATTTGGGATTTGTTTGGGATTTGGGATTTGGAAATTGGGATTTCTCAGGCATGAAAATTGGTATACTCGGGGGCACCTTCAATCCGATTCACATCGGACATCTGATCCTGGCGGAAGAGGTCCGAGAGAAATTGGGATTGGATAAGGTCATATTTGTACCCACCTACCTGCCCCCTCACAAAGAGGTCTTAGGCATTGCCCAGGCGCAAGCTCGATTAACCATGGTGAAGCTGGCCATAGAGGGTAATCATTATTTTTCTGTTTCCGATAAGGAGATTAAAAGAGACGGCCGCTCTTATACGATAGACACCATCAGGGAATTTAAGAAGGAGTATCCGCAGGATGAACTTTATTTTATCATCGGTTCAGACCTGCTGAAGTATCTGGAGGATTGGAAGGATTTGCACGAAGTCGCGAAGCTCGCCAAATTCATTGCAGGGACAAGGCCTGGATACCCGCTTGAGGAAATTCCTTCTTATATTGATACGGTTGCCATCCGCGCCGTGGATGTCTCGGGTTTTCAGATCCGCGAGTGCATAAAACAATCCAGGTCTTTCAGGTATCTGGTACCTGAGGCCGTTTATAAATATATAACAGAAAATAGACTTTATGAAGATTAAGATCGCCCCTTCTATTCTGTCAGCGGATTTCAGCTGCTTGACCCGCGAATTAAAGAGAATCGAGAGAGCGGGAGCGGATATGGTCCATATTGACGTGATGGATGGGCACTTTGTGCCAAATATCACCATAGGCCCGTGTGTCATCAGACATATACGGCAGGCGACCCGATTGCCGTTAGACGTGCATCTCATGATTGCAAATCCCCAGGCCCTTTTGGATGATTTCCTGGCTTGCGGCAGCGATATGATTACTGTGCATGCCGAAACCATATCAAGGCCTGCACTGATTGCCCTCAGCTTGAAGTTGAAAGCAAAAAGAAAAAAATTAGGGATTTCTTTAAATCCAAGTACGCCCTTGAAAAAAATCGAAAGGTTACTCAAATATGTTGATTTTGTTCTGGTCATGTCGGTGTATCCTGGTTTCAGCGGTCAGCAGTTCATCCCATCCGTGTTACCCAAAATTAAAAAGCTTCGTTCTCTCTTTAAAGGAGATATCGCAGTGGATGGGGGTGTTAATGACAGGACAGCCAAGCTATTGATTCGTGCTGGAGCCAATGTCCTGGCTTCGGGGTCTTACATATTCAAAGCCCAGGATACGCGCAAGGCCATAGAGAGATTGAGGTTTGCAGAGGATGGAGCAAGAGATTAGGTTCGGAACAGATGGCTGGCGAGGCATCATAGGAGAGACCTACACCTTTGAGAACGTGAGAATCGTTTCTCAGGCGGTCGCTGATTATCTTGGGTCTGGTAAAAGGGTAGCCATCGGATTTGACACGCGCTTCCTTTCAGGTTCCTTTGCCAGGGCCTGCGCTGAGGTCTTGAGTAATAATGGCATCATTGTCGTGCTATCCGAGCGGTTTGTCTCAACTCCCATTTTAAGTTACACCGTAAAATCAAAAAAACTCGATTTGGGCGTAATGATTACGGCTTCCCACAATCCTTGTGAATATAACGGTTTTAAGATCAAGGATCCTACGGGTGGGTCAGCGGGACCGGAAATAACCAATGTTATCGAGAGTCTTCTAAGGAAAAATCCGGTGAGAGAGTACAGCACTCAAACGACTCGGATAAGTTCAGAGGACCTTTCAGCTGATTACATCCGTTTTATTCGTTCCTACATAGAATTAAAAAAGATAAAAAACAAAAGATTCAAGGTCCTTGTTGATGCCATGTACGGAGCCGGAAATAGTTTTATCGCTGATATTCTTAAAGGGACGGGAGTCCATGTTGATTTTATGCGCCACGAGATCAATCCTTCCTTTGGAGGTATACGTCCCGAGCCAGTTGAAGAACATCTGCAGGAACTCAAATCAAGAGTCAAAAAAGGAAAATATGATTTAGGCATTGCCCTAGACGGTGATGCGGACAGGATTGCCTCTGTGGCTCCGAAGGGAATTTTTATCCATCCGCAGAAGATCCTAGGGTTGCTCGCCCTTCATCTTTATCAGGATCGAGGCTGGAGAGGCGGAATTGTCAAGACCATCGCTGGAACGACCATGATCGACCATATCGCCCAATTCCTGAAAGTGAAACTTTATGAAACGCCTGTGGGCTTTAAATACATTTCTAATCTTATGGAAAAAGAAGAGATTCTAGCTGGCGGAGAAGAGGCCGGCGGCATTGGCGTCAAGGGATACATCCCGGAGCGTGACGGCACGGTAGCAGGCCTTTTGCTTCTTGAGATGATGGCCTACCGCCGTAAGAATATACTCAAGATCCTAGAGGCAACCGAAAAGCAGTTTGGCCGTTACTATTACCTGCGCGATGAAATAAAATTGGATGCCTCGATCAGCATTAAGAAAGAGACGCTTCCCCGCCAATTGCTTAATAAGGATGTGGTGCAGGTTGAGGATTACGACGGGGTCAAAATGACCTGTGCAGATGAGAGCTGGCTGATGCTGCGCGCTTCCGGCACAGAGCCGATTGTGCGCATTTATGCAGAATCAAAGAGGCAGCGTCAATCGCAAGAGCTTATTGAGCTGGGTAAGGAATTGGTCAGAAGGCAACTTTAGATCGAGCATTTTTAGTTATGATACATTGGGTCTCGCGCTTATTATGTATACTCTTTTTTAAGATCATATGCCGATTGGAAGTGCAGGGAAGAGAAAATATCCCACGTCAGGGAGGATTTATCATTGCCGCCAACCACGTCAGTTACCTGGACCCTTTGGCGTTAGGGAGTAGCTGCCCGAGAGCCTTAAGTTATATGGCGCGCCATGATCTATTTTCTCATCGAGTGCTTCGGTGGTGGTTGTTGCACGTTCATGCCTTTCCTGTCAAGAGAGAATCCGCTGATCTGTCTGCTATCAAGCAAGCGATGAAACAGATTAAAAACAATATGGGTCTGCTTTTGTTTCCTGAAGGGACCCGACAATCTCAAGGCCAGGTGGGGTCAGTGCAGCCAGGCATTGGTTTTTTGGCGTCTAAACTCGATTGTCCCGTGATACCGGCCTTTATCAAAGGTTCTGAACAAGCCTTGCCCAAAGGAGCCAAATTTATAAAGCCAGCTAAGATAACCGTTTGTTTCGGTCAGCAAATTCTTATAGAAAGGAGGATGCCTTATCAGGAGATCGCGCAACGCATCATGGCAGGCATTAGGCATCTTTCATGTTAGGTCGTCAAATCTTACCAGTCGTTTTCTTCCAAAAATTTTCCAGTTTTAAAAATCTCGTGAGGAAGGGAGGTATTTTTTAAAATACAAAATCCCTGCCTACCCTGTCTGCCGACAGGCAGGCGGCAGGCAAAATCCAAAATAAAAATCCAAAGGAGAAATAAATGAAAGAAACAAAATCAGAACTTGAGCAACTTTATAATCAGAGCATCAAACTCATTAAGGAAGGCCAGGTGATATCAGGCAAGATTGTTGCGATCAAGGCCAAAGAGGTACTGGTGGATGTAGGATTTAAATCCGAAGGAATCGTAGCGATCACGGAATTCGGTTCGCAGGACCTGGAGGTTGGCAAAGAGCTTGATTTTTTTGTCGAGTCCATCGAGAATGACGCTGGCAATATCGAGTTGTCGCGCGAAAAAGCCATGCGCATTCAGGGCTGGGACAAGATCGTGAAGTTTTCTCAGACCGGCGAGTTGGTGGAGGGCCGTCCTGTTAAGAAGGTCAAGGGCGGATTTCTGGTCGATGTGATGGGTATCGAAGGATTTTTGCCCTCTTCGCTTTCTGCCTTTAAGAACGTTCCCGAAAGAGAGATTATGTACAAGCCTTTCAAGTTCAAGATCGTCAAAATCAACAACTTAAGAAGAAGCATCATCGTTAGCCGCAGAGAGGCCGTGCAGAAAGAGAAGGAAGAGGCCAAGGATAAGATATGGCAGGATCTAAAGATCGGTTTGGTTTATCCAGGCACGGTCAAAGCGATAACTGACTTTGGCGCCTTTGTGGACTTAGGGGGGGTGGACGGACTTTTGCATATCACGGATATGTCCTGGTCCAAGATCAGCCACCCTTCGGAGATCGTGGCCTTGGGAGACAAGATTGAGGTGATGGTGCTTAATATGGACAGGGAGCAAGGTAAGATATCGCTGGGATTAAAGCAGAGACTTCCAGACCCCTGGCAGGATATAGAAAACAAGTTTGTCGTCGGGTCAAAGGTCAAAGGCAAGGTCGTTAATATATTGCCTTACGGGATATTTGTGGAATTGGAGAAGGGCATCGAGGGCTTGATCCATGTTTCAGAAATCTCCTGGACTAAAAGGATCAATAATCCGAACGAACTGTTTGCTATCGGAGACATGGTCGAAACCCAGATCCTTAATGTGGACAAAGAGGCCCGCAGGATATCCTTGAGCCTCAAGCAACTTGAGCAGAATCCGTGGCTGGAAGCCGAATCCAAGTATCCGGCCGGTACCAAGGTCACCGGAAAGGTGAGAGGTTTTACGGATTACGGCGCGTTCGTCGAATTAGATAGTAATCTCGAGGGGATGATCCATGTATCGGATATCTCCTGGACAAAAAGGATAGCGCATCCTCAGGATGTGCTCAAGAAGGGCCAGAAGATAGACGCCATGGTGATCTCTGTGGACAGTCAGAATCGCCGTATTGTATTAGGCCTGAAGCAACTGCAGCCGAGTCCCTGGCCTGAGATTGCGACCAAGTATCCCTTAGACACCGTTTTAGAGGTAGAGGTTGTCAGTATCACTGACTTCGGGGTGTTTGTCAAAATAGAAGAAGACCTGGAAGGCCTGGTGTATGCCAGCGAAATAGACAAGGAGACCGTCTCTCAACTGAAACCCAAAGATAAGTTTAAGGTCAAGATCATCAAGGTGGATGTGGAGCAGGCCAAGATAGGGCTTTCGGCTAAAATATAAATGATAAATTCCAAATTACAAGCACCAAATTCCAAATAAGCTTCAAATTTCAATGTTCGAAATTCCAAACTTACAAGTTTCGGCCATTGGAATTTTGGATTTGGGATTTGTTTGGGATTTGGGATTTGGAAATTGGGATTTCTTAGGTTTATTTCATAGGTGAGGTGAAAGATGGATATCGACAAACAATTAGCCATTATCAAGCGAGGTTGCGTCGATTTGATTTCTGAGGATGAGCTTAAGGTGAAACTAGAAGCAAGCGCCAAGACAAAAAGGCCCCTGGTGGTCAAGGCTGGATTTGACCCGACAGCTCCTGATATCCACCTCGGCCACACTGTTCTCTTAAGGAAGATGAGGCAATTCCAGGAGTTAGGCCATCAGGTAATTTTCCTTATTGGTGATTTTACCGCACGTATCGGAGACCCCACAGGAAGGTCAGAAAAGAGAAAGCCCCTGACTAAAGCTGAGATTGTCCGTAATGCCTCCACTTATAAAAGGCAGGTCTCTAAAATACTTGATTTGCAACGCTTGAAGATTGTTTTTAACAGTGCCTGGTTCGATAAGTTGACTGTTATGGGTTTTTTAGAGCTCACGCAACAGGCGACCGTATCCCAGATACTGGCCAGGGAGGATTTTAAGAAGAGACTGTCCAGGCAGGAGGACATTTCTCTGTTGGAATTTATGTATCCGCTTTTGCAGGGCTATGATTCAGTGGTGTTAAAAGCGGATGTGGAACTGGGTGGAACGGATCAAATCTTCAATCTCCTCATCGGACGGGATATCCAAAAGGATTTTTCATTATCGCCTCAAGTGGTTTTGACCATGCCGCTTCTGGAGGGGTTAGACGGAGTGCAAAAGATGAGCAAGACCTTCGCTAATTATATCAGCATCTATGAAACTCCCCAGGAGATGTTCGGCAAGATAATGTCCATTTCGGATGAGCTTATGTTTAAGTATTACGAGTTGTTGACGGATGAGGACATAGAGGCCGTAAAGAAGAAGCATCCCCGGCAGGCCAAGATGAATCTGGCCTCACTCATCATCACGCAGTATCATGGTGAGAAAGAGGCGCGAAAGGCTGGGGAGGAGTTTGAAAGGGTGTTTAGTCAGAAGCAGGTTCCGCAGGAGATCCCGTCTTATCACTTGGGCTCAGGAAAAAAGAATATCCTGGACATCCTCGTTGAGAGCGGTTTAGTAGCCAGCAAAAACGAAGCCCGTCGGCTCATCGCGCAAGGGGGAGTGTATCTAGAGAGTGAAAGGATTGATACAGAGGAAGCCCTGATAGATAAAGAAGGAATTATTAAGGTCGGCAAGAGGCGTTTCTTGAAATTGGTCAAGAGTTAAGTTTGCTGGTATAATATGAATAACTGGACTTTAATCGGCGCCCTGGCAGCTGGGCTCACCATGTTTTCCTTTGTCCCGCAGATCATCAAGGTACTTAAGACAAAATCTGCCAGAGACGTAAGCCTGATGATGATCGTGCAGCTTTCTCTGGGTGTTGCGTTATGGATCTTGTACGGTTGTTATCTCAAAGACCCCATCATTATAATGGCAAACAGCGTGACGTTAACGTCGCTGGTCATTCTATTATTTCTGTATTTTAATTACGGAGGGGTACATTGATGAAAGGGATTATTTTAGCTGGAGGAAAGGCCACGCGACTTTATCCGATTACCAAGGGCGTATGTAAACAGTTGCTTCCTGTTTACGATAAACCCATGGTTTATTATCCGCTATCAGCCCTGATGCTGGCCGGCATAAAGGATATTTTGATTATTTCCACTCCCCAGGATTTAGAGCGTTTTAAGGACCTGCTGGGAAATGGACAGGAGATTGGAATCAGGCTCTCTTACGCCGTACAGCAGGAACCCAAAGGCATAGCAGAGAGTTTCCTCATCGCAGAGAAATTTATCGCAAAGGGATCAGTTGCCCTAATCCTCGGAGATAATATTTTTTACGGGCACAACCTCACGCAGATCCTAAAGGAAGCTTCGCGCCTTAAGAAGGGAGCTATCACGCTGGGTTATTACGTCAAAAATCCGCATCGCTACGGCGTGATTGAGTTTGATAAAAAAGGCAAAGTCATCTCCATTCAGGAAAAGCCCAGAAAGCCTCAATCGAACTGGGTGGTTACCGGGCTTTATTTTTATGACTCTAACGTCGTTTCTATCGCAAAAAAACTTAAGCCCTCTGGAAGGAGAGAGTTGGAAATCACGGATGTCAACAACGTGTATCTGAAAAAAGGTCTGTTAACGGTTAAGTTGTTAAACCGGGGGTTTGCCTGGCTCGATACAGGGACTTTTGATTCACTGATCGATGCCTCTATTTTCATTAAGACCATAGAAGAGAGACAGGGGCTGAAGATCGGTTGCATTGAAGAGGTGGCTTTTCGCATGGGGTTTATCGGCAAGGCCCAGCTTAAGAAGTTGGCCGGGTCCATTGAGACTAGCTATGGAGAGTACCTTGGTCTTCTTTTAAAAGATGAAAAATAAGATTCTGGTCCTGGGAAAAGGTTTTATTGGAACGAAATTGCAGGAGGCCTTTCAATGCCCCCTGAGTGCAAAATTCATCCAGTCCTTTAAAGATGTGCAAGGAGAAATCAACAAGTACAGACCTAAGATTTTAATCAATTGCATCGGACATACGGGTGGGCGTAACGTGGATGACTGCGAACGCGACAAGGATAAAACTCTTTTTGCCAACACCTATGTTCCATTACTCTTGGGAGAGGTAGCCCTGAGAAACAGGATAAAACTAGTTCATATCAGCAGCGGATGTATCTACCATTTCAATTACGCTAAGACTTCACCTATCATTGAAGAGGAAATACCCGATTTCCTGGATTTATATTACAGTCGGACCAAGATTTATGCGGAGAATGGCCTGAAGGCTTTGTTCAAAGATTGTGACATTCTAATCTTGAGAATCCGTATTCCCCTGGATAATCGGCCGCACCCCAGAAACATCCTCACCAAACTCACCAACTTTAAAAAGGTAATTGACCTACCCAATTCACTGACCTATATCCCTGATTTTATAAAAGCCTTAAAACACCTCCTGCGAATTGACGCCAGGGGCATCTATCATGTCGTCAATAAGGGAGGATTAAGGTACCCTGACCTTTTAGATGTCTATAAAAAATATGTCCCTGATTTTCATTATGAGATTATCGACCACAAAAAACTGAATCTGGTCAGGACAAACCTGCTTATGTCTGTAAATAAATTAGAGAAATCCGGTTTTCCTGTCAGGAATATAAAAGAGGTGCTGGAAGAATGCGTAAAGGGTTACGTAGGCTTTTGATTACCGGCGGTGCTGGTTTTATGGGGAGTGAGTGCGTCAGGGTGGCGGTGAAAAAAGGTTACAGGGTGGTTGTTATCGACAAGCTGACTTATGCTGCAGACCTGGAAAGATTAGAAGAGGTAAAGGGAAGGTATAGATTCTATAAGGAAGACATTTGCGACAAGAAGGCTGTTGAGAAGATTGTGAGAAGAGAAAGGCCGCAAGCCATCCTGCATTTTGCCGCAGAAACTCACGTGGACAGGAGTATCGTTAATGCCGACCCCTTTCTGGGAACCAATATCAAAGGCACCAAGGTCCTAATAGATGCGGCAAAAAAATTCCGCATCCCTAGATTCATGCAAATCTCAACAGATGAGGTTTACGGAGATATCAAAAAGGGAAGCTTTAGCGAAGATGCACCTCTTAAGCCTAACAGCCCTTATGCTGCCAGCAAGGCTGCAGCGGATTTGTTGGTCAAGGCCTACATGAGGACGTATTCCTTTCCAGCTCTCATCGTGCGGCCCAGCAATAACTATGGCCCATGGCAGTATCCGGAGAAACTGATTCCCCTGGCTATCTTGAGAGCATCAAACAATGAGAAGATTCCCCTTTATGCCAAGGGTAAAAATGCCAGAGAGTGGCTATTTGTGAGCGACTGCGTCAAAGCAATCCTGTTGATTCTGGAAAAAGGCAAAACAGGAGAAGTCTATAATGTGGGAAGCGGCCAAGAGAGAAAGAATATCGAAGTAGCGAAGGCGATTCTTAAGAATCTATCCAGACCTAAAAGTTCAATAAAGTTCGTAAAGGACAGGCCTGGCCATGATTTAAGATACTCCCTTGATTCAAACAAGCTTAAGAGGCTGGGATGGAAGGCCAAAATCAAATTTAGGGAAGGTATAAAGAGGACGGTAGAATGGTACGGCCTCCACAAATCCTGGCTTGAGAAACATCAACACAAGAAGCTCTCCATAAAGTTTTAAAGAAGATGGAAAAGGTTCTAGTCACCGGCGGCGCTGGATTCATTGGTTCGCATCTGGTAGAGCGTCTGGTCAGAGAGGGCTATCGGGTCTTGGTTTTAGATAATCTGGCTACAGGACGACTGAAGAATCTCGAAACTGTAAAAAAAGAAAAAAATTTTATTTTTATTAAGGCGGATATTACTAAGGCAGATGGTATTCGCAGGCATTTTAAAGGAGTGGATTGGGTTTTTCATGTCGCAGCCCTGGCTGATATCGTCCCTTCCATAGTCGAGCCCTATAGGTATCACAGGGCAAATGTGGATGGGACGCTTTGCGTCCTGGAAGCTGCAAGGAAAAACAGGGTCAAGAGATTTATTTACACAGCCTCTTCTTCCTGCTATGGGATACCCAAAAAATATCCCACTCCCGAAACAGCCACGCTTTGCCCCCAGTACCCTTACGCTCTTTCGAAATATTTGGGTGAGTATTATGCGTTATTCTGGTGCAGGCTTTATAAATTACCGGTTCTCTCTTTGCGGCTTTTTAATGTTTATGGGGAGCGTGCCAGAACTTCGGGAACCTACGGAGCTGTTATGGGCGTTTTCATTGCCCAGAAATTGGCTAACCGGCCATTTACCGTGGTTGGATACGGAACGCAAAAACGCGATTTTGTGTATGTCAGTGACGTGGTCGATGCCTTTATAAAAGCCGCCCGTTCGTCTATAACAAATGAGGCCTTTAACGTGGGAAGCGGGAATCCTCAGACCATTAATAAGTTAGTCCGTTTGCTGGGTGGTAAAAAGATTCACATCCCCAAAAGGCCTGGAGAGCCTGATTGCACCTGGGCGGATATCTCTAAGATCAAAAGGGCCCTTGCCTGGAGACCTAAGATTCCTTTTGAGCAAGGGATAAAGAAAGTCTTGGAAAACATTGACTACTGGAAAGATGCACCGCTGTGGACGGCCACAAGCATTAAGAAAGCCACCAAGGAATGGTTCTACTATTTTTCCAGATAGGGTCTTGGGAGAAGGTTTTGATTAATGAGGTTAAATGATGAAAACAATGGATACGAACTTTAAGATTAAAAGCCTTGAAGAATTGATTGGCATTTCAAAGGAACTAAGAAACAAAGGTAAAATTATTGTCCTGTGTCATGGCGTTTTTGACCTGCTCCATCCAGGCCACATCAAGCATTTTGAAGCTGCCAAGAAAGAAGGAGACATCTTGGTGGTTACTTTGACCAAGGATGAATTTGTCAACAGGGGGCCGGGAAGACCTGTTTTTAATCAGATCTTACGCGCGGAGAGTATTGCGGCCCTCGGGTGCGTTGATTTCGTGGCAATCAACGACTGGCCCACGGCGGTCGAAACCATAAAAAAACTTAAGCCGCACCTTTATGTCAAAGGCAGCGATTATGTCAAGAGGGAAGCGGATGTCACGGAAAAGATCTATGAAGAGGAAGAGGCGGTCAAATCCGTTGGCGGAAGGATGCATTTTACGGATGAGGTTTCCTTCTCATCCACTGCCCTGATCAATATGCATCTAGTACCCTATCCGCAGGAGGCCAAGGATTATTTTTTGAAGTTTAGAAAACGCTATATGGGAGCCGACATCATAGATGCGCTTAAGGGCTTAAAGGATACCAGTGTCTTGGTCATTGGAGATATCATCATTGATGAGTACCATTATTGCTTTGGCATGGGCAAGTCTCAAAAGGACAATATCCTCGCCTCCAGGTTTTTAAGCGAAGAGATCTTTGCCGGAGGGGTGCTGGCCGCTAGTAATCACATCGCAGGATTCTGTAAATCGGTAACCTTGGTCAGTGTCCTGGGTATGCACAATGATTACAAGGATTTTATTCGTAACCACCTGAAGCCTAACATCAAGACACATTTTTATGAGCGCCAAGACGCACCTACAGTTGTGAAGCGCCGTTTTGTCGACCCGCATTTTTTAACCAAGCTCTTTGAAATCTGTTATCTGCCGGATGGTCCCTCTTTACCTGGTAATCTGGAGAATCAAATCGTATCGTATCTAGAATCCAACCTTAAGAGATTCGATATGGTGCTCGTGGCTGATTTTGGTCACGGTCTCATCACGCCCAGAATCATTCAGGCCATTTGCCAAAAAGCAAATTTCCTAGCTGTGAATGTCCAGACCAATAGCGCGAATCTCGGGTTTAATCTTATCACCAAGTTTAAGCGTGCCGACTACATATGCATTGATGAACCGGAGATTCGGTTTGCCTGTCATGACCGCTATTTGCCTCTGGAAAAATTGATTTTAAAAATCAGCAAACAGCTGCACTGCTCCAAAATCATAATCACCCGAGGCCACGAAGGGGCTTTGGCCTATTCCCGTAAAGGCGGTTTTTATAAAATCCCCATATTCTCCAAGGAAATCATTGATAGGATTGGAGCAGGTGATGCCTATTTTTCCATAACCTCTCCTTGCGTTTTCAAGAATCAGCCTATGGAAGTCGTTGGGTTTATCGGAAATGCAGTGGGCGCGATGGAGGTTTTGATTGTGGGGAACCGTTCGGCCATTGAGCCTGTGCCTCTGTACAAATACATCACCACCCTGCTTAAGTGAAAGAAGCATATTTTCAAAAACTGAATGGTATTTTTTCAAGGGTCGAGTGCAAAAATCATACAGGCCAGACCCTTTCTTTTGACAAGGCGGTCCAGCTGGTCATACAATGGATCATGCGCCTGGAGAGTGAAGGAAAAAAGGTTTTTCTGATTGGAAATGGAGGAAGCGCCTCCATTGCCAGCCACATATCAATCGATTTATTAAAGAATGCGCACGTTCGATCTCTTACCTTTAATGATGCCAGCCTCCTGACTTGCATCAGCAATGATTTGGGCTTTGAGTTTGTCTTTGAAACACCCATCCGCCTTCTGGGGGAGACAGGGGATATCCTGTTTTCTATAAGCAGTTCTGGAAGGTCAAAGAATATTCTCAGGGCTACACAAAAGGCAAGGCAAAAAGGTTTATTGGTCGTCACCTTTTCTGGTTTTTCTCAGAATAACCCCTTAAGAAAGCTGGGAGACATTAATTTTTACGTTCCTTCTCCTTCCTATGGTTTTGTAGAAATCGTTCATCTAGTCATTTGCCACTGTATCGTGGATCACTTAATGCAACATTATCGTCGTGGATAAATACAGGATTGAAAGCCACAAGCTTCATTTTCATGTTGACCGAGTCCATGATTGGTTGGCGGGAAAGGACATTTATCCTATCTACGTGGAGATATCTCCCTCTGGCGCCTGCATTCACCAGTGCCTTTATTGTGCTTTAGATTTTGCCAGGCATCCTTCAGTCTTTTTAGACAAGGATATATTGAAGAAAAGGTTGTTTGAAATGGGGCATCTGGGGGTGAAGAGCATTATGTACTCCGGAGAAGGAGAGCCCCTAATGCACAGGCACATTGGACAGATCATCTTGGATACAAAAAGAGCGGGGATGGATGTTGCCCTTACCACCAATGGTGTATTGTTTGATAAAAAACTCTGTGACGCAACATTATCTCACTTTAGCTGGATCAAGGTCAGCATCACTGCAGGTAAGAGAACAACCTATGCCGTAATTCACCAGACAGGGCCGGATGATTTTGACCGTGTAATGAAAAATATGTCTTATGCCGCAAGGCTCAAGCAGAGCAAAGGCCTCAAATGCGCCCTAGGGATGCAGATTATTTTATTACCCGAGAATCATAAGGAGGTCACACTTTTAGCCAGGAAGGCTCGAGATATTGGCATGGATTACCTGGTCGTCAAACCCTATTCCCAGCACCCCTTCAGCAAAACCAAAAAGTACAAGAATATAAAGTATGCAAAATATCTCGGCCTTGCCGATAAGCTTTGCAAATTCAATAACCACAGGTTCAGCGTGATATTCAGGGTCCATACGATGAAAAAATGGGATGAGGCCAGACATGCCTATCGACAATGTTTGGCCTTGCCCTTCTGGTCCTATATCGGTAGTACAGGGAGTGTGTGGGGATGCGCCAACTATCAGACACGCAAAGAATTTTATCTGGGCAATATTTATAAAGACACCTTTCAAAAGATATGGCGGTCGCAAAGAAGGAAAGCGTTCATGGCCTGGGCGAAAGATAACTTAGACACGAGGCGATGCAGGTTTAATTGCCGTATGGATGAAGTGAACCGATACCTTTGGGAATTAATGCATCCGCCTGAGCATGTTAATTTTATCTGATGCGGTTTCTGATATGAAGCTGCGCGTTGTAGTCCTTATATTGTATGATTCAGCAAAGAGATTCTTGCTGCAGCATCGTTCAAAGGACGCAAGGATGATGCCGGATTACTGGGCTTTTTTTGGAGGGCAGATCGATGCGGATGAGACTCCGGAAGAGGCTGTGCAAAGAGAGGCCTTTGAAGAGTTAGGATTCCAAATAAAGTCCCCCTGCTTTGTCAGGGAGCAAGAGTTTGAAGAGAACAAAACCGTAGGCCAAATGTATGTCTTTATAGATTTCTTTGACGAAGACAAATCCATCCTCCAGTTGCAGGAGGGACAAGGCTGGGGCTGGTTTACAAAAGAAGAGATGGCTCCTTTAAAGATGTGTCAGCGGGACAGAGATATCATCAGTTTTGTAGACGGATTTCTTGAAAGAATTCCAGGTCTATTTAATCATAAAAAATATGAAGGAAGATAGATTGATAAATTTGGCAAAAGACGTAAGAAGATCAATTATAGAGGTGGCCTGTAAATCCAGAAGCGCCCATGTGGGATCTGCCTTGTCCTGCACAGATTTATTGGTGGCTTTGTATTTTTATCAACTGAAGAATCTTGATGTAAAGAATTGGAAGAGAAGAGATATCTTTATACTAAGCAAAGCGCACGCGGCTATAGCCTTATACGCCGTGTTAACCAAGAAGGGCCTGATAACCCAGGGGCAATTTAACAGGTATTTTCAGAATGACGGCTCTTTACCTGCACACCTGGATCGTTTTGACCCCCAGGGCCGCCTGAGAAAAGGCATCGAGGTGTCTGCCGGAGCCCTGGGCCATGGTTTTAATATAGCTGTCGGGATGAGCTACGGCTATAAATTGAGGGGTGATAAAAGAAAGGTCTATTGCCTCATTGGAGACGGAGAATCTCAGGAGGGCTCTGTCTGGGAAGGAGCTCTTTTTGGTGCCAAATTAAAGGTGGATAATCTCACCGTGCTTCTGGATTTTAATAATCTCCAAGGGTATGGCCGGCCTACGCAAATCTGTCATTTTATGCCCATTGCGGCAAAATGGGAGGCCTTTGGCTGGCAACCTTATCAAGTGGATGGCCATGATTTTCGCGAAATACTGGATGCCTTACAAAAGCCTCACCGTGGCAAACCCAAAATCATCATCGCAAAGACTGTCAAGGGCAAAGGCGTTTCTTTCATGGAAAATGAAATGAAGTGGCATTATTACATGGTGACCGATGAGTTAAAGGAGCAGGCCTTGCAAAAGCTGTGTGCCTTGATTAAATGAGAAATACGGTTATTGATACAATCACGCGTCAGGCCAGTTTGAATAAGGAGATTTTTATAATCACCGGAGACGCTGGCTTCGGTGTTTTGGATACGTTTCAGGAGAGATATCCGAGAAGGTTTTTGAATCTGGGGGTAGCTGAGCAAAATATGATTGGCTGTGCCGCTGGTTTAGCGATGACAGGATTCAAGGTCGTGGTATACAACATCATACCGTTTCTTTTGTACAGATGCTACGAACAGGTGCGTAATGACATCTGTTATCAGAAATTGCCGGTCGTGCTGGTTGGTATCGGTAGCGGCTTCACGTATGCGCCGCAGGGGATCACGCATTATTCCGTAGAGGACATCGTTATTGCCAGGAGCCTGCCCAATCTCATTATCCTTTCTCCTGCAGACCCTTTGGAAGCAGAGAAATGTGCTGAGTTTGCCCTTAACAGTAGAAAGCCAGTCTATATACGGTTAGCCAAGAGCGGAGAAACCGCTCTCCATCGCAGGAAGCCCAAACGTATAGATAGGCCATGCGTGTTAAAAGAGGGAAAGGGTGTCGCTGTTTTATTCCACGGTTCTGTAGGCATAGAGGTTATGAAAGCGGTTCAGGATTTGAAGGAAAGACCCTTGGTTGTTTCCCTGCCCATGATTCAGCCTCTGGATTTTGAGATGTTGCGGAAGAGTCTTAAAGGGGTGCACACGTTGATTACCGTTGAGGAGCATTTTGCTGAAGGTGGACTGGGTAGTCTTGTATCCGAATGTGTCGTTCAAGAAAGATTAAGGATGAGCGTAAAAAAACTGGGGATAAAAAACGAATTTATCCATGCGGTTAAGAACGTTTCGGGGATGAGGCGTTACTATGGGATTAACTCAGACTCCATCAGGCGCTCCATAAGAGAGGGATTCAGGCGTGAAAAATAAGGTTCTGCTGTTGGGCTCAACGGGAAAGATGGGCACAGCCCTGATGCGTGTGTTTAAAGACGGTTATTCAATCATCGGAAAGAACAGTCGGGATTTTGACGCCTCGGACTTTGTTCAGGTTGGCAACTTGATTGAGGAACACAGGCCGGACATTGTTTTAAACACAGTGGCTTTTTTAGGAATTGACCCTTGCGAACAGGATCCGATAGGAGCGTTTAAAATCAATACCCTTTACCCGAAATGCCTGGCCGAGTTGTCTGGAGAGAGAGACTTTCTGCTGGTGCATTTCAGTACGGATGCGGTTTTCAGCGATAAGCAAGAGGACTTTTGTAAAGAAGGGGATATCCCTTGCCCTTTAAATGTTTACGGACTGACAAAGTACGGAGGAGACTGTTTTGTTCAGAACATCGCTAAAGAATTCTATATATTCAGGGTATCTATTTTGTTCGGAGAGACGAATAAAGAAACGCAATTTGTAGAAAAAATGCTCAAAAAGATTAAGTCCGGCCAGAAGGTATTGAAGATTGCCGATGACATCATTTCATCTCCCTCTTACAGTCAGGATATAGCCAGGGAGGCCAGAAGGATTGTAGAGACGAAGCTTCCCTTCGGCCTTTATCACATCGGCAATAAGGGTAGGGCTTCTCTTTTCGATTTAATGCAGGAGATCGTCAGGAACCTCGGGCTAGACGTTCGAGTGGAGCATTGCTCTTATAAAGATTTTCCGTTTATCGGCGTTAAGAATACCTGCACACCCTTGGAGTCCCAAAAATTAAAGCCCCTGAGGCCCTGGCAGGAGGCAGTGAAGGAGTACTGTTCTCATATCAAGGAAGATTATAAATAAGGCGAGTCGTGTCTAGCCATCCACCTCACCGGGCTCATTTACGTTGTACCTGGTGATGTCTTCGTCCTGGCAGCCACCCGCTTACGTTTCTGTGAAAACTTGATTTGAGAAATTGGCGTATGAGGAGATATGGCAGATAAGTATTTGATGGATGGACATAAGCTTTATTGGCATCTGGACAGGGTGCGCGATTGGCTGGACGGAAAGAGAATCGTCCCTATCCATATTGACGTAGGTCTAAGTAAAGGTTGTAATATCCGATGCGAATACTGCTTCGGCGTCCTGCAGGGAAATTTCTACAAAAAAGGAGCTGAGGTTTATTTCCCGCGCGAACCGCTCCTGCGCTATGTCCGGGAGGCAGGAGAAGCGGGTGTGCGTTCTATGGGTTTTATCGGCGAGGGAGAACCTCTTTTAAACCCGCATGTTTACGAGGCAATTGTGGAGGCCAGAAAAGCAGGCGTGGATGTGTCTCTGGGCACAAACGGCATCCTGTTAGATACGGCTCAAGCAGGCCTTGAGGCCTTGGCGCATCTGAGCTGGATTCGATTTAATGTCAGCGCAGCTTCTGATGAGGCCTATAAGAGAGTGCACCGCAGTAAAGATTTTTCCACAGCCGTTGAGAAAGTCCGGTTTTGCGTGCAGGCCAAAAAAGCTCATAAATTGAATCTGACCATAGGCCTGCAAATGGTGTTAACGCCCACGAACGTGGATCAGGTTGTTCCTCTGGCAAGGCTGGGCAGGGAATTGGGTGTGGATTATCTGGTTATAAAACAATGCAGCGATACTATAGAAAGTGATCTGGGCGTGTATGATAAGCTAGGCCGTTATGAAGATTTTATAAGGGTGCTTCAGGATGCGGAAAATTTAAGTTCGCATGGCTATAACGTCATTGTCAAATGGAACAAAATCACCAATAAGGGGCAAAGGAGTTATTCCCAGTGCCTGGGCGTGCCATTTCTTTTGTATTCCAGCGGTGACGGCCGATTATATCCCTGCGGCATGTGTTTTGATTTTGAAAGGGGGATGGAGGAAGAATACCGCATGGGAGACCTTAAAGACGAGTCCTTTAAGGAGATTATCAAAAGCGAAAGATACTGGCAGGTCGTAGAAAGAGTCAAGCGATTGGATGTGAATAAGTGTTATTCCAATTGTCGTACGCACGCCATCAATGAATTTGTGTGGTCCTTGAGGCACCCTCCGGAGCATGTCAATTTCGTCTAACGCAACGCTTTTTTAAGGTCTAATTTTTAAATGAAGATATCTGTAATCGTTACAGCCTTAAACGAAGAGCGAAATATTGTTTCTGCGATTAATAATATCCTGGCGGCTTTAGAGGACCTTCATCAGGAAGGAGAAATTGTGGTTATTAACGACGGCAGCACGGATCAGACAGAGTATTTAGTCATGTCCGTTATGAAGGAGCGTAAAAACATCCAATTGATACGTCATGAAAAGCCCTGTGGGGTAGGGGCTTCCTTTTGGGATGGGGTGGAGGCCTGTCGGGGTGAAGCGGTGGTCTGGATGCCGGGAGATAACGAAAATGACCCCCGGGAGATACTTCAGTACTTTCATCTTCTTGATCACGTCGATATTGTTATCCCTTTCATTTTTAATAAAGAAATTCGCTCACGGCTTAGGAATATGCTCTCTTTTGTCTTCCGCCTTATCATCAATACGACTTTTCAAGTTAACTTTAACTATACGAACGGGACCATTCTTTACCGTAAATCCATATTCAAGGATATCCGGTCAAGAAGCAGCGGTTTCTTCTTCCATGCCGAAATTCTCATCAGGGCTGCAAAAAAGGGTTATCTTTTTGCCGAGGTCCCTTGCCGGTTAAATACGAGAGAGCGCGGAGTTTCTAAGGCCCTGACACTCCTGTCTCTGGCACAGGTGGCCAGGGGATACTTCGGCCTGGTGAGAGATTTATATTTTAGAAAGGACTCTAAGCCCAGTTTTCGTTTCCCAGATGATTCATTGACCAAGGTTAGACGAGAAGCAAGCCGAAATAACTGGAGGATGATGGAATGAAAGAACGCGCTTTGAAGGTAAGCAACTTTTTAATTTACTGGTCCATTGTCATTATGCCTTTTACTGTTGCCATTTCTCCGGCCATAGCGAATACCTTCATCGGCTTCATGACGTTTTTTTATCTCCTGAAGAAATTCCTGAATCTCCCTCAAAGGGGTCTTTTTAAGACGCCACTCGACACGCCTTTTCTTTTGATTATTATCTTCTCAGGACTATCCTTTATTAATTCCGTGGATTTATCGGATAGCATCCATGGAATGATGAAGTGGGTCAGCCGAAGAGATAAGAGATATCCGGCAGGTGAAAAGGATCATCTATTCTTGTCTTTTTGGGGTGACCCTGATTGCGCTTGATGGAATCTTTCAGCTTAAGTTCGGATTTGATTTTATCAGGGGCAACGGCCTGCAATCCTCCATCATTGACCTGACGCGTCCGACAGCTTCATTTCCCAATCCCAATATTATGGGTATTTATTTAAGCGCCCTCTCCCCCCTGGTGATAGGTGCGGCCTTATTTTTAAAGACAAATAAGAAGGAAAAGCTTTTCTTCGTTTTCGGCGCACTGTTGGGATCCCTCGGAGTTTATATCACTTTTTCCCGCGGCTCAGGACTGGGGTTGTTTTTTGCTGTTTTGTTCCTGGGTATCTTTAGAAAAAACAAGTTTATCATAGTCTGTTTACTGGTTCTTCTTTTACTCTTTCCTTTTTTTATGCCTAAGAAAATCAAGGATTGGACCACAGATATTCGTTATAACCCACTCGTATTTTTGTTCAATCAAGACCGATTGAGCTATTTCAGAAATGCGATGAATATGATCCGTCACCACCCTTTTGTAGGGGTCGGGCTCAACACCTTTTCAAAGAATTACGGAAAATACAAGTTGAAAGCAGCAGAAGAATATTGTCCGACTCCGGATACGATTTATGCACATAATATGTATTTACAGATGGGAGGGGAGATCGGATTGCCCGGACTCTTGGCTTTCCTCTGGCTGTTATTCAGATTTTTTAAGGACAATCGAAGCACACAGAGGAAGCTCAAGGATCCTTTTCTTCAGGTAACCTGCATGTCTTTGTTTGCCTGCGTTTTGGCTTTTCTCGTCAACGGTATGACGGAAACCAGTCTTTATTATTCGCGCATCAGTATGATATTCTGGTATCTGATAGGGTGTTCTCTGGCAATGCGTCATTTTGTCAAAGCAGATGGATCATAAGTTAATATTGAGAAATGAGCGTAAAAAATATCCTGGCGGTCCGCAATGACAGGTTCGGGGAATTTCTTTTAAATATCCCTTCCTTTCGGGCGCTAAAAAACTCTTTTTGCGGCTCCCGGTTGACCCTGATGGTTCATCCCAATGTGAAGGAACTGGCAGGGTGCATAGAGGAGGCTGATGAGATCATTACCTGGGAAAACAGGAAACACGGATTCTTCTCAATATTCAAATTTGCCGGAGAGCTTAAAAAGAAAGATTTTGACCTTGTGGTCATTTTTAACCCCTCCAAGGAAATGAATATCATAAGTTTTTTAGCCGCAATACCCTCAAGAGTCGGTTATGACCGCAAATGGAGCTTTCTCCTTACGCATAAGATGGAGGATAAGAAACATTTAGGTCAGCTCCATGAGATAGAATACAATCTGCAATTGGCCTCTCTTGCTGGCGCAGAAACAGAAGATAAAACTTTGTCTTTAAAAATAGACGATGGTATAATAGACGCTCTCCTGGATGAATTTAGCCTTCGGGATAACCGCGATCTCGTTGCGGTTCATCCCTGGACAAGCGATCCCTTCAAGCAGTGGCCTGCGGAGAACTTTGCCCGTTTGGTTAAAAGACTGGAGAAAGAACTCAACCAGACTGTTTTAATCATCGGCGGTCTTTTAAAAAGATGCCGGTTGCTGATTTCCTGCGACAGTGGCCCTGTGCATTTAGCTTCTTGCGTAGACACACCTTCCCTTGTTTTATTCAGGACTGACGTACCAGGAAAAAGTTCCCTGCGCTGGGGGCCGGTAAGCCGGGGGAGCGCTGTGATAGAAAAGACATCTCTTTTTGATATCACGGCTGAAGAAGTTTTCGATAAAGCCAGAAGGATGTTAGAAAGATGATTCATATCATTATTTTAGCTGGTGGAACAGGAACTCGTTTTTGGCCTTTGAGCCGCAAGAATCAACCCAAGCAGTTCTTGCGCATTCCTTCCGATAGGCCGATGCTGGAAGAAACAATTCGGCGGGTAAGGCGCCTGGTAGATAAAAAGAATATTTATATTGCTACTAACAAGATTTATTACGCAACAATAGCAAAGGATTTAAAGCGATTAAACCTGCCTGCAAAAAATTTATTCTTTGAGCCGCAGAGTAAGAATACGTTAGGGCCTATCGGATGTCTATCTTGGCGTATCTATGAAAAAGACAGTAAGGCGCTTATCGTCGTCCTACCCAGTGACCACCATGTAAGATTCGAGGCTCGGTTCTTAAAAGTTTTGCTCCAGGCGCTTGAGGCAGCCAAAGATGGTTTTATCGTTACGCTGGGGATTAAGCCGCAGGGGCCACAGACAGGATATGGATATATCAAAGTAAAGCGCAAAGCGCAAAGCACAAAGCGCAAAGCATACGAAGTGGAAAGATTTATCGAAAAACCGCCTCTTGCTAAAGCAAAAAAACTCATAAAGAGCAAAAGGTGTTATTGGAATGCAGGAAT
>Ga0111184_1008_pt1 | contig 49424 bp, 47 predicted proteins | sample DeeMarSWOR324_28_FD_80241 | JGI IMG/M metagenome (GOLD analysis project Ga0111184, IMG submission 80241) | Omnitrophica WOR_2 bacterium SM23_72 | reverse complement strand
CAGGAGAATCAGCAACAGCTAGGGAATAGGCATGGGCATGCCGGTTAGATGGGCCCACAACAAAATTTTCAAATGTATATCGCGGATTCAACCCCAGGCCCTCTTGATGGCCTCCTGGCTTAATCGAAAAACTCGACGGGCTCAGGGGCGCGGGCCACTCCTGGATTTTGCTAACGCCAGACTCAAAAAACAGAGCAGTTCCCTGCTGGCCTAAGGCATTATCCACGGCCTGCTGGATGAAGAGCCTATAATGTTTCTCAACCCACTCCTTAAAGAAGGCATCCGGGGCCTGCAGAACTAAACCGTTTTTGCTGTCGGTCCGCGGTGTTAAAGGCTGAATCCAGGTTTCAAAAACCGTAGGACCCAACTGCTTTTTTAAATCCCCTTGGGCCTGCTGCCATGCGCTGATTATATCGAGCATCTTTGAGTATATACAGAATTAACAGCTTATCCACATCTTGCATAAATCTGTGGAAAACCAGAAACAACAAATTATGATAACACCCCTTCTATTATATCAGCGACGAATCAACTTGCAAGCAAAAAAGTTGAGCATATTTTAATGATGCGTTTCATCATTATACAATAAAAAATTTTGGCGTCAATAAAAAAACATGCAAAGCGCCAAGGATGAGATTCGCTCAGGTGAAGTGGCGCCAAGAGCAGGACACACGAATGTGTTGACTAAAAAGCGCTTTATGTTATAATTGAGAAACACATTCAAAGGGATTGCGTAAAAGCCAATGAAAAAAAATTTAAAAACCCCTACCAATATCGTCGGAAAACGCCGGCATGGATTTCGTAAAAAGATGGCTTCAGCAGCTGGCCGCCGGAACTTGTCGCGCCGTCGTCGCAAGGGAAGAAAAAGACTATAGTGTTTCATGTTCAGTAAAGTTATCGTTAAGCTAATCCGCGGGTACCAGGTATTTTGGCGTCACCTTCTGCCTTCTTCCTGCCGTTTTACACCCAGCTGTTCTGAGTATGCCCTGCAAGCCATTACAAGATATGGTGTTTTACGCGGCATCCTAAAGGCAGGCATGAGAATTTTGTCATGCCACCCTTTTTCAGGAAGATCAGGCTATGACCCTTTAGAATAAAATGGAAAAACGTTTAATATTAGCCATGGCCCTCTCTTTCTTATTGCTGCTGGCCTGGTCTGCCATCTTGCCAAAGCAGCAACCTATTGAAAATAAAGAAGTTACTAGACTGGACAGAAGCCCAATTCCTGAAACTGCCCCTGAAGTGCCTCCCTCTTCTTCTGATTGGCCGAGCTTACAAGATGCCAAGACCATAGATTATCGTCAAGATAAATACATGATTACTTTTATAGAACCATTAGCAGCTATTCAAGAGGTTAAATTTAACGATTATCAATCTGCCTCATTCTTATTACAAAATGGCTTTTTGCTTAATGACAGGTCCCTTGTTTTTACTAGGCAGCAAAGCAGCCCAGGAGAAATTACCTTTCTGCACACTGACTCAAGCAAGAAAGTAACAAAAAAATTTATTTTTTCTAACTCAATGTATGACATGTGGTTAGAAATTTCCATTGAGAACCTTTCAGATGTTCCCCTTTCCACAGCTGCACCTTTAATATTAGGAACACTGGACTTCTCCTCCAAAAATCCTGATGCACGCTATCAGGATGTTGCCATCTCCACAAAAGAAAAAGTAAGTCACGTAAACCCCAGAAAAGATTTGCAGGCAACAGACTTAAATTTCTTGGCACTACGTGAGCGGTATTTTTGTGTGATTATTGAACCCGAGCAAAAACCCCTGAATGGCTACATAAAAAAGACAGGTAATCACGATTCTGAAATTAGCCTGAGCTTAAAGAGCGATCTGATATCTCCTGGTCAGGAATTTAAGGAAATATTCCATATCTATTTGGGACCACAGGACTTAGGTATAATCCAAAATTTAAATCCTGCATGGGCTACTGTGGTGCACTATGGCACCTTTGATTTTATTTCACAAATCCTTCTAAAACTATTACAGTTTTTTTATGGCCTGGTTCATAATTGGGGGTGGGCTATCATTTTTCTGAGCATAGCCGTATACCTTGTTCTTTTTCCTCTAACTTTAAAACAAATGCATTCTATGAAACAGATGCAAGCCTTGCAACCGCACATTGAAGCATTAAAAAAGCAACATAAAGATAATCCACAGAGGATGCAGAAAGAGCAGATGGAGCTTTTTCGTAAGCACAAAGTTAATCCTTTTGGCGGATGTCTACCCTTACTTCTTCAAATGCCTATATTTATTGCCTTGTACCAAACACTTATGCGCTCTGTGTTTTTAAGAGGAGCGAGTTTCTTGTGGATTAAGGATCTGTCAGGCCCAGATCGATTGTTTAGCCTGCCTTTTCCAAAGCCTTTCAATACCTTCAACTTACTACCAATCTTAATGACCATAGGAATGTTTATTCAACAGAAAATCTCTACTGCAGCTACTGCTACAGCCAGTTCAGCCGAACAGCAAAAAATGATGATGATTATGATGCCTCTTTTGTTCGGATTCATTTTTTATTCTATGCCTGCCGGCTTAGTCTTATATTGGTTTATTAACAGCACGCTCATGCTGGGGAATCAATTGTATCAACTGCGAATAAGTCGGATAAAATGAGACCAAAGACAAGCATTGAAATTGAAGGGACCTCTGTCGAAGAAGCGATTAAAAAGGCGTTAGCACAGCTAAGACTGACTCGAGATAAGGTAAAAATAGAGATTCTTTCCGAGGGAGTAAAGGGTCTTTTTGGCATGCCCGGCGCAAAGCCAGCCAAGATTCGAGCTTCTGTTATAAAAGATAAAGAAAAGGCTTGACAATTTACCAAAAATTAAAGATAATTAGTTTAAGTTCTGTAAAATGTTCCGCGTGGAAATATTCCAGCTGAAACATTTCCACGCGGAACATTTGTATTTTTTGTTAGCGAGCATTATGTTAAATCCGTGGTATATAACTGGATTTGCAGATGGGGAGGCAGCCTTTACCTATAGCAGGCAGGGTGGCACATTTGCATTATATTTTGCTATTAAGCAAAGAGAGGATAACCAACATATCGTTGAGGAGATTCAGAGACATTTTAACTTTGTGGGGGATATTTATAAAGGCAAAGATAAGAAAGGTCCTTTTAGGGCTGGTTATACCAAACCCTCTTTCTACTATAGGGTTACAAGAATTAATGAGCTCAAGAGGATTGTGGAGCATTTTGATAAATATCCTTTGCAAAGCGAGAAAAAACAGGAAGTTTATAACGTATGGCGGGAGATGGTGATGCATAAGCTTGAGAACTATCGAAAAGTAGATTACGATAAGCTCAGGTCTTTAGCAGAAAGACTTTCTCACCTCAACTCTCAAAGCCAAGCCTTCAGAGTGCATAAGAAATAATGGGCAAAATTATCACTATATGTAATCAGAAGGGTGGGACTGGCAAGACGACTTCTGCGATTAACCTAGCCACTTATTTTGCTTTAGGTGGTAAGAAAACATTGCTTATTGATCTGGATCCTCAAGCTAATGCAACCAGCGGGATAGGAATAAACAAGCACGATATCAAGAAAAGCACATATCACCTACTGTTAGAAGAATGCAGCCTTCAAGAGATCCTTCAGACCACAGCCATTGCCAATCTCATTTTAGCACCCTCAAGTTTAGATTTAACAGGAGCAGAAGTAGAGCTTGTAGGTGCCCTGGGCAGGGAATATAGGCTTAGAAGAGCGCTCGCTCAAGAAAAAGACAAATTTGATATATTGGTTATAGACTCACCACCCTCCTTAGGATTATTAACCATTAATGCTTTGTGCGCTTCCAATAGCGTTCTCATCCCAGTTCAATGTGAATATTATGCATTAGAAGGATTGACGCAACTATCTAATACTATTAGACTTGTGAAAGATAACCTCAACCCAGGATTAGTCGTAGAAGGCGTGCTTCTTACCATGGCAGATTTCCGTACCAATCTAACCAAAGAAGTGATTCAGGAAGCTAGAGCAAATTTTAAAGGAAAAGTTTATGAAACAGTGATTCCCCGCAACATCAGGCTTACTGAAGCACCAAGTTTTGGAAAACCTATTGCCCTGTATGATAAAGACTCTATAGGTGCCATAAAGTATGAAGAGTTAACCAGAGAGATCCTGGGGTTTCCAGTTAATGCTCAACCTGTTCATGATAAACCTACAATAGAAGGAGATGCGCAATGGAAAGAAAAGCCTTAGGCAAAGGCATAGCAGCCTTAATACCTGAAAAGGAAGAAGGTCGCAAAAATCAAATTCATTTTGTCCAATCTGACCAGATAAAACCAAATCCTTTTCAGCCCAGAGAAGATTTTGACAATCAGAGCATCGAAGAGTTGGCTCAATCCATAAAAGAGAAAGGAGTGATTCAGCCTTTACTGGTAAGGAGAAAGGCTGATTTTTATGAACTCATCGCAGGCGAAAGAAGGCTACGGGCTGCTAAGCTTTTGAATTTAAAAGAGTTACCTATAATTGTCAAGGATGCTGAAGACAGGGATTCTTTAGAGCTGGCGCTGATAGAGAATATCCAAAGGCAAGGGCTTAATCCCATTGAAGAAGCGCACGCCTATCAGCACCTGATAGATAAATTTCATGTGACGCAGGAGAAAATCAGTGATGTGTTGGGTAAGTCAAGGGTTACAATTTCTAATACATTGAGATTGTTGAAGTTACCACAAGAAATACAAGAGGAGATGAAAAAAGGCCGTATCTCTTTTGCCCATGGAAGGGCCTTGTTAGAGGTTGAGGATACGAACCAACAGAGAAGATTAGCTCAACTGGTTATCACAAACGGCCTTTCTGTGCGGGAACTGGAGAATCTTATTAAGTCGCGTCGCTTCAAAGGGGTTAAAAGGAGAATGGGGACAATAGTTAGGGATCCTCTCACAGCTGTTTTGGAGGAGGAGTTGCAGCATATCCTGGCCACCAAGGTGAGGATCAGCAAGAAAAAAAAGCGGGGGTCCATTCAGATTGAGTTTTACTCTCAGGAAGACCTGGAGAGGATTATGCAGGTGATAAGAGGGAGCGTAACACCATGAGCCAGGCAGCGTTAATCCTCATAAAACCAGACGGCTTGAAAAAATCCTTGACCGGCAACATTCTGACACGGCTCTCTGAAACAAAGCTGGAGATTGTGGCTGCAAAGATGGTGCGCGTTTCCAGGGAGCTGGCGGTTAAGCACTATGATCATCTTAAAGATAAGCCTTTTTTTGAAGATATCATACGTTATCTGCGTGGGGAGTTGCACGACAGGCGCAAGGTAATGGCCCTGGTGTACTGGGGAGAGCAGGCGATTGAAAAATGCAGGGAACTGGCAGGCTCCACTAACCCTGAAAAGGCAGAGCCTACCTCCATACGCGGCTCTTACGGAAGAATCACCACGAGCGGCGTCTATGAAAATGTCATCCATGTTTCTTCCAATGAGCTTGAGGCAGAAAGAGAAATAAAACTCTGGTTTTCTCCTGATGAGATTATCGTGGATTTATACCCAGTAAAAGAAATAACGGTTAAAGAGCACAAGAAAAAGACATGGGCAGGAACATAAGGAGCCAAGATGATAAAGAGTATGACAGGCTTTGGGGCACATGAGGCGGATGTTTTGCCCTTGGGTAAAGTCAACATCGAGCTGAGGAGCTCCAACCATAAATTTTTAGAGATCGTCTTTCATTTGCCGGAGGAGCTGCTTTATTTAGAAGACAGGATCAAAAAGGCCATCGAGAGAGAAATCAAAAGGGGCCGCTTGACCTGTGTCATAACTGTGATGGGCAGCAAGGCCTCCCACGTCACTATTAACCGGGACCTGCTGCAAAGCTATTTGGGCAAGATTCACAGGATTAAAGAGCAATTTAAGATTAAGGATGATGTCAACATGGACACTCTTATACACCTGCCAGGGGTTTTATCTTTGGGTACCAGCAGGGTGCGCGCCAGCAACCTTTGGTCGAAGATGAAGCCCGTTCTTTATGCCGCCCTTGAGGACCTCGTGAAGATGCGACAGAAGGAGGGGCGCGCGATTCTGATTTTTCTAAAAACGAGAGCTGAGATTCTCTCGAAGAGCCTGGCCTTTATCAAAACCAGATTCAGAAAAGCATTAAAGGAAAAGCTGGCCAAGATTCCCACGGATGAGGAGCGTTCAGCTTTCATTAAAGACACAGATATTGCGGAAGAGATTGACAGGCTCACCTTTCATATCCGCAACTTTAAGAATAAGCTGGTCAAAAACGGCTCGGTGGGAAAAGAACTGGACTTCATTGCCCAGGAGATGCAGCGCGAGGCCAATACCCTGGCAGCCAAATCTTTCTTGGCCAGCATCTCTTCCCGGGTCGTGCAGATGAAAAGCCAGATTGAAAAGATCCGCGAACAAGTGCAAAACATAGAATAAGTGGCGGTAAAACGAGATAAAATCAAGGGGCTCATTTTTGTGGTTTCCGGGCCGTCGGGTTCAGGCAAAACCACGCTTCTGAAAAAGCTGCTTCTTGATAGGTCCCTGCGCAAGGTGCTGGTCAAATCCATTTCTTTGACCACCCGGCCTCAAAGGTCAAACGAACACAGGGGCAGAGACTACACCTTTATTACTGAGAAGGATTTTAGAAGCGCCCAGAAGGCAAAAAAAATCCTTGAATGGACCAGGTATTTGGGTTATCGTTACGCCACGCCAAAAGAGTTTGTGGATAAGCAGGCGGGTCAAGGAAAACACGTTGTCTTGTGCCTGGACCTCAAAGGCGCACTTACGATCAAGAAGTTTTATCCAGAAAATTCAGTCTTGATTTTTGTTGCCCCACCTTCCTTAAGGACATTACAGCAGAGAATCGTCAAGCGTTGTCACAAAACCAGAAAAGAAGAGATCAGAGAACGCCTGAAACTGGCCCGGAAGGAGATCCTGGGTTCTTGTCTATACGACCATTGCCTGGTGAATAAAAATTTGGCGCAGGCGGTTAAGGACTTAAAAAAGATTATCGTTGGAGAGATCAGCACGAGAAGCAAAGGATTTTATGACATACATAGCGCTTGAAAAACTTCTGGACAAGAGTTGCGATTCTGTTTATAAACTGGTGATTCTGGCCTCTAAAAGGGCCCTGGAAATCGCCGAAGGCCAGCCAAAGCTGGTGGAGGCAGGCGCCTCGGTTAAACCTTCGACCGTAGCCTTGCAGGAGGTCGCCGAGGAAAAGGTCAAGTGTAAGAAGATAAAGCCGAAAGATTAGAGCCATGAAACAGGAGAAAAATATTATTTTGGGTGTGGCAGCCAGCATTGCCATTTATAAGGCCTGCGAGATCGTCCGTCGGTTGCAAGATGAGTCTTTTTCTGTGACCGTGGTCATGACCGAAGAGGCGAAGGAGCTGATCAGGCCGGTGGTGTTTCAGAGCCTTTCGGGTAACCGCGTTTATGGCAGCCTGTTTGGCGATCCGGATGTCTGGGAGATTGAGCATGTTTCTCTGGCCGAAAAATGCGATTTGATATTGGTGGCTCCTGCCACCGCCAACATAATCGGTAAGATAGCAGGCGGCATCTGTGATGATCTCTTGACGTGTCTGATCTGCGCCACGCGCAGGCCTGTGGTGATCTGTCCGGCAATGAATGAGTCGATGTATAGAAACGCCATCGTCCAGGAGAATATCCGCAAGCTCAAGAGTCACGGGTATAAATTTGTGGAGCCGATCAAGGGGAGGCTGGCCTGTGGTAAGGTCGGCATGGGCTGCTTGGCGGAAGTAGAGACGATAGTTAAAGAGGTCAAAAGGATTCTTTGATATTTGTGGCGACGTAGCCAAGTGGCAAGGCAGCTCTCTGCAAAAGAGCTATTCAGCGGTTCGAATCCGCTCGTCGCCTTGAAATTGCATTTGACTGCCGGGGTGTTGGAACTGGCAGACAATGGGGACTTAAAATCCCCCGCTCGTAAGAGCGTGAGGGTTCAAATCCCTCCCCCGGCACTTAGAATTGCGGGCGCTTAGCTCAGTTGGTCCAGAGCGTTTCCTTGACATGGAAAAGGCCACAGGTTCAAATCCTGTAGCGCCCACTTTCGTTAATGGTTAATCGTTATTGGTAGCCAGACGATTAACGAATAACGATGAACGAATAACGATGAACGACTTAGATACCTTAAGACACTCCTGTTCACACATTATGGCCCAAGCCGTTAAAGAGCTGTGGTCAGAGGTTAAGCTTGGCATCGGCCCCTCTATCGAAGACGGTTTTTACTACGATTTTGATAAAAAAGACCCTTTTACCGACGAGGACTTGGGCCGCATCACACAGAAGATGCGCGAGATCATTTCTAAAAATGAGCCGTTTATCCGGGAGGAACTGGATAAGGATAAGGCAGTTGCGCTTTTTGAGAAGAGAGGGGAGACCTATAAGGTGGAGTTGTTGAGGGATATCCCTGAGAATAAAGTTTCCATATATAAAACTGGAGATAAGTTTCTGGATTTGTGCCGCGGTCCGCACGTCCCATCAACAGGGGACATCTTGGCCTTTAAACTGCTCTCGGTTGCCGGCGCCTATTGGCACGGGATAGAAACCAATCCCATGCTCCAGAGGATTTACGGCACCTGCTTTGCCACCCAGAGAGAGCTCGATGAATATTTAAAGAATTTAGAGGAGGCAAAGAAGCGCGACCATAGAAAACTGGGTCCGGGCCTGGAATTTTTTGATATTTATTATGAAGACGCAGGGGCTGGACTGGTTTTTTATCATCCCAAGGGAGCGCTGCTACGCACACTGATAGAGAATTACGAAAGAGCAGAACACCTCAGGCGCGGTTATCAGCTTGTCATCACTCCGCATATCATGCAGGCACAGCTTTGGAAGACATCCGGCCATTACGATTACTATAGAGAGAACATGTACACCTTTAAAATAGAGGATAAGGAATTTGTTTTGAAGCCCATGAACTGTCCGGGCCATGTTCTCATCTATAAATCCAAGACCAGAAGCTACAGAGACTTGCCTATCCGTTTTTTTGAGCTCGGGACAGTTTACCGCCACGAAAAGGCAGGGGTGTTGCATGGATTGCTTCGCGTGCGCGGCTTTACGCAGGATGATGCACACATCTTTTGTCTACCCAAGCAGTTGAAAGATGAAATCAAGGGGATTATCGACTTTGTTTTTGACACGATGAAGGTCTTTGGATTTAGCGATGTGGGTATTGAATTGAGCACGCGGCCCCAGAAATCCATCGGAACGGATGAAGATTGGCAGCGTGCTCAACAGGCGCTGGAAGAGGCCTTAAAAGAAAAGGACCTTCCCTTTAAGGTGAATGTCGGAGAGGGCGCCTTCTATGGCCCGAAAATCGATATCAAATTGAAAGACGCCCTGAAAAGAGAATGGCAGTGCGCCACCATTCAATGCGATTTTGCGCTTCCCAAAAGATTTGACCTGGCCTATGTTGATGCCGAAGGCAAAGAACAGCGTCCGGTCATGTTGCACCGCGTTTTATTGGGCAGCATCGAACGTTTTATCGGTGCCTTGATAGAGCATTATAACGCTGAATTACCGTTATGGCTGGCGCCGACGCAGGTGTTGGTGATTCCTATCAAGGAGGCAAGTAGCGCCTACGGCCAGAAGATTAAACAGGCCTTAGAGGCCTCTAGTGTCCGCGCGGATTTAGATCAGCGTAATGAAACATTGGATAAAAGGATACGCAACGCTGAACTCAATAAGATTCCATACTGTTTGGTGGTGGGAGAACGCGAGGCCAAATCACAGAGTGTCTCCGTAAGGAAAAAAGGAAAGGGCGATATCGGGACGATGTCGTTAGATGAGTTTATTAGCAAGGTGAAAGAGGAGATAGACAATAAAAAATAACAAATGACATGAGAAATCCCAAATCCAAATACTACCAAATCCAAAATAAATTACAAATTCCCAATCCAAATGTTTGTTTAGGATTTTGACATTGGGACTTATTTGGTATTATTTGGATTTTGACATTTGGATTTAAGTAGCCTAACATTTATTAACTACAGAGGAGGTGGTCCCTATAAAAAAGTTTATTCGTATTAACGAACGTATCCGCGTACCGCAGGTGCGGCTGATCGGACCGGACGGCAATCAGCTGGGCATCATGTCCACGCCGAAGGCCCAGGAGTTAGCCGATCAATACGAATTGGACTTGGTAGAGGTGGCGCCCAGCGCCAACCCGCCTGTTTGTCGCATCATCGATTTCAGTAAATTTAAATATGACCAGGAGAAGAAGGAGCGCGAGGCCAAGAAACACCAGAAGCAGGGGAGGCTCAAGGAGATCCGTCTTAAGCCCAATATCGACGACCATGATTATGATACCAAGGTCAAACAGGCTGTTTCCTTCCTAAAGAAAAAAGACAAGGTGAAAATCAACCTTTTTTTCAGGGGCCGGCAAATGGAGCATTTAGACCTGGGTCGCAAAATTCTGGATAAGTTCATCATCGACACCCAGAATGACGGTCAAGTGGAAAAGGAGCCGTCCCTGGAGGGCCGTATCATGTCTTTTGTGATTGCGCCTAAATGAATGCATCCAATCCATAAGAAATCCATTCTTCAATAACGGAGCCAAGATGCCTAAATTAAAAAACAAAAAGGGGGTCAGGAAAAGATTCAGGTTGACGAAAAAAGGCAAGATTAAGTATTCTACCTGCGGCAAGAGTCATCTCTTGTCCAGAAAGACACGCAAGAGGTTAAGGGGGATGAGGAGACCAAAGACCATAAGCCCAGGCAAGGAAACGAAGTATCTTAAAAGAATGTTACCCTATGGTTAGGCTGTTTTAGGGGATGAGGAGCGAATATTATGGCAAAGATCAAGCATAGTGTGGCTACGCGCAAAAGAAAGAAAAGGACTCTGAAGAAAGCCAAGGGCTTTTGGGGAGATAGAAGCAAGCAGTACCGACAGGCGCGCCGGGCCCTGATGCACGCCTTGGTGTATGCGTATCGCGACAGGCGGATGAAAAAAAGACAGATGCGCCGTCTTTGGATCGCGCGTATCAATGCAGCCTGCCGGGCCGAAGGGATCACCTACAGTGCCTTTATCAAGGGCCTTAAAAAGGCCAAGGTTGGCCTGGACAGGAAGGTTTTGGCAGACCTGGCAGTCACAGACAGCATGGCATTCGGGAAACTGGTAGAAATAGCCAAAGGATGAAACAAATCCAAAATCCCAAATCTAAAACTATTTTGGATTTTGAAATTTGAAATTTGGATTTACGCCGGAGGCGTATATGTATGTCATCATAGTAGGTTGCGGCAGGGTGGGCTCTGAATTGGCGAAGCTGCTTTCCCAAGAAGGGCACAATATCGTCATTATCGACAAAAAACAGTCCTCCTTTGACCGTCTGGGACAGACATTCAACGGCCTGACCGTGGTCGGTAATGGCTTTGACCTGGAACTCCTCAAACAGGTGGGCATTGAGAAGGCAGATGCCTTTTGTGCCGTAACCAACGGAGACAATACTAATCTAATTTCAGCGCAGGTAGCAAAAAAAATATTTAAGGTCCCCAAGGTGCTAGCGCGCGTCTATGATCCCCAACGGGCCACCATCTACACATCTCTGGGCCTGGACATTATCAGCGGAACGATCCTTTTTGCATCGATGTTAAGAGACAAGATCATCGAAAGCCGCTTTTCCAGCTATCTGATAGAGACCAAGGAATTAGGGGTGATTGAGATAGAGGTGAAACAGAACCTCACCGGCAGAAAAATCCAGGATATCAACGTGCCGGGAGAATTTTTGGTGGTGGCTATCCGCAGGCTCGACGGCGTGACCATCCCCGCAGAAAATGAGGTTCTGAAAGAAAAAGACAAGCTGATGGCCGTGGTCAAGGTCGCAAGTCTTGAAAAGATTAGAAAAAGTTTTCAGTTATAGCAGGGGGAAAGCTTTTATGCATATTCTCATTGTGGGCGCAGGCAAAGTGGGTTATTTCTTGGCTAAAAGACTTTGTTCAAGCCGGCATCGGATATCCGTGGTTGAGCGGGATAAGGCGACCTGCGAACAGATCGCCAAGGAATTGGAAGCCTTGGTGATCAACGGTGATGGGTGCGACCCGCGTATCTTGGAAGAGGCAGGGATTGGGCAGGCGGATGTGGTGGCAGCGGTCACAGGAGATGACGAGGATAACCTGATCGTCTGCCAATTGGCTAAAGAGAGATTCAGTATCCAGCGTACTGTGGGAAGAGTGAATAACCCGGACAATGAGCATACCTTTGCGGAATTAGGGGTGGATGTGCCGGTAGATTCCACCAAGATCATTGCCAAGGTTATCGAAGAAGAGGTTTCTTTCTCGGACTTTGTGAATCTGATGAGTTTTAAGCGCGGGAAGCTTGCCATTGTTCGCGTGGACTTGCCCAAGGATTCTCCTGTGATTAATAAAGAAGTCAAAGATATCCAGCTACCTCCTGATTCTGTCTTGGTTTCCTTGGTCAGGGGAGAAGAGGTTATCGTCCCCAAAGGCAATACGGTGCTTAAGCCCGGAGACGATGTGATCGCCCTGACGCTTATCGGCAATGAGCCACAACTTCTCCATCTGTTGGCTGGGAAGCTTTAAAAGGACAAAAAAATGCGGTTGAAGACAAAAGTCGTGAAAGATGCCATGCTGGGCATAGGCACGGAAATCCTTTATGCCTTGTTGATCATGGCAGCAGCCTTTTTGTTGAGTTTTTTCCTTGTGTTTAAAAAATGATCCTGAAACCCCGCCTGGAGGACGTTCAAGTTATCGGTTATTATTTAGGTAAGATCATCATGGGCATTGCCTTGGCCATGTTGGTACCGATAGGCATAGGATTGGCCTTTGCCGAAACAAACCCTGTCCTGGATTTTGTCATCGCCATTGAGATTACACTCCTGGTAGGTCTCCTTTTAACGAAACTCTGCTTTACGACCAAGGACCTGAACTGGATGCAAGGTATGATTGTGGTGAGCCTTTCATGGCTGGCAGCGATGTTGTTAGGCGCGATACCGTTAGCCTTAAGCCTTCACTGGAATTCATACCTGGATGCCTGTTTTGATGCGATGTCAGGATTTGCCACCACTGGCCTCACCCTCATCCAGGACCTGGATCATCTCTCCTACACGCACAATATCTGGCGGCACTTGATTATGTTTATCGGAGGCCAGGGAATCGTTATTGTCGCGCTTTCCTTTTTTGTCAAGTCCTACTCTGGGGCCTTTCGTATGTATGTGGGGGAGGCGCGCGACGAGAGAATCCTGCCGAATGTTATTTACACAGCCAGATTTCTCTGGCTGGTCAGCATCGTCTACCTGATTTTAGGAACCCTTGCCCTGGGCTCAACCAGTCTCTTCGGGGGGATGAGGCCTGCCCATGCTTTTTTCCATGGCGCCTGTATTTTTATGGCAGCCTTTGACACAGGAGGTTTTGCCCCCCAGTCACAAAATATCCTTTTTTATCACAACTTTAGCCTTGAGGCAGTCACCATGGTCATCATGATTTTAGGGGCACTTAATTTTAAACTGCATTACCAGGTATGGTCTGGGCATCGTAAGGAGATTATCAAAAACATAGAGACCCTTACCTTTTTAGTCACCGTGATGCTCAGTTTCTTGGTCATAGGGATAGGCCTGAATCAGTCTGGCCTGTATCCTCAGGCCCTGGTGTTCTTTCGTAAAGGTTTTTACCAGCTCATTTCCGGCCACACCGGCACTGGATATCAGACGATTTATGCCAGCCAGTTGGTTAATGAATGGAGCCCCCTGTCCTTGGTAGGCCTTATGAGTGCTATGGCCCTGGGAGGTGCTGTATCCTCTACCACAGGAGCGATTAAGATGCTGCGCGTCGGCGTCATCTTTAAGGCGTTTTTAGAGGATATCAAGAGGATCATTTTACCGGAAAGGGCAGTGGTAGTTCAGAAACTGCATCATATCAAGGATGTGTTCTTGGAAGATAAGCTCGCCAGGTCCGCGCTGTTGATCACCCTGGCGTATCTGGCGCTGTACGGTTTTGGTGCTATTATGGGCATGTTTATGGGTTACCCGTTGCTTGATTCTCTATTTGAATCCATCTCCGCCGCAGCCAACGTAGGATTGTCCTGTGGTCTCACCCAGGCGGACATGCCCACTTTGTTAAAGATCACCTACATATTTCAGATGTGGGTCGGCCGCTTGGAATTCATGTCGGTGTTTACCTTAATAGGCGTGTTTGTGGCAGCGGTCAAGGGGAGATGAGGATTAAGTTTTTAGTTTTAACTCTTGCGCTTTGTACTTTGTCCTTTACGCTTGTGTTTGCCCAGTCTGTCTCCAGTGAAGATCTGATTAAGAATGCCTGGGAGTACGACGGTAAAACCGTTGTTTACGAGGGAGAGGTGATTGGAGATATCATGAGGCGCAAAGAATTCGCCTGGGTCAACGTAAAGGAAGGTAAAAGCGCCATTGGCATCTGGGTACCACATGCCTTGCTGCAGGATGTGGCCTATAGCGGTAGTTACAAGTCCAAGGGAGATACGGTTAAGGTCAGAGGAATCTTCCACAGGGCCTGTCCTGAACACGGCGGGGATTTGGATATTCATGCCGAAGCGTTGAGCGTTACAAGCAGGGGAAGAACGGTTACAGAAAGAATGAATCTGGATAAAAGGAATACGGCTGTTATGCTGTTAGGAGCTTTGTGTCTCGTATGGATATCGAGTCTCTTTATTCGCAAGTAGAAGCAGAAATTCAAAGGGTTAATACTCCTCTGGCCTGGGAGGAATTCCGCACCAAGTATCTGGGGAGGAAGGGCGTTATTGCGCAGCTGACCAGTTCCATATCCAGCCTTGCACCTCAGGAGCGTTCTGGTTTCGGCCAACAGGTCAACGCCTTAAAGAGGAAGATTCTCTCTTTGCTTGAGGAGAAACAGAAGGCCTTGTCAGAAGAAAGCGAGATACCAGAACCTGTTTCTTGCGATATGGCTATGCCAGGCAAGGTCCAGGAGTTAGGGGCGTTTCATCCTGTCACGCAGGTGGTGGAAGCCATCTGTAGGATATTCGAACGCATGGGTTTTTCCGTGGTGGAGGGGCCAGAGGTGGAGACAGAGTTTAATAATTTTACGGGATTAAATATTCCCCTGGAGCACCCTTCTCGAGACGTGTTTGATACCTTCTATATTAAATCCAAAATCCCTGCCTGGCCGGCAGGCAGGCAAAATCCAAAATCCCAAAAGCTCCTGTTGCGTAGCCACACCTCTCCGGTTCAGGTCCGGGTGATGAAATCACGAAAGCCTCCGTTGGCTGTGGTTGTCCCTGGTCGGGTGTATCGGCCGGATGCCGTTGATGCCAGCCACTCTTTTATGTTTCATCAAATCGAAGGCTTTATGGTGGATACGGATATCAGGTTCTCGGATTTAAAAGGCGTGCTCGAATTGTTTGCCAAGGCTGTTTTTGGGCCAGGGATCAAGATGCGTTTCAGGCCCCACTTTTTTCCTTTTACCGAGCCCTCGGCTGAGGTGGATATCTCCTGCATCATCTGTCAAGGTAAAGGGTGTTCTGTATGCGCAAGAAAAGGATGGCTTGAGATTTTGGGTTCAGGCATGATCCACCCCAACGTCTTCCAACAAGTAGGTTATGATCCCAACAAATATTCTGGCTTTGCCTTTGGCATGGGGGTTGAGAGGATCGCCATGCTCAAATACGGTATCAATGACATCCGGTTATTTTTTGAAAATGATTTAAGATTTTTAAAGCAGTTTTGAGGACCTATGAAAGTCACTTACGATTGGCTCAAAGATTTTGTGGAAATCCGGCTTTCGCCCCAGGCGCTGGCTGAGAAACTCACCATGGCAGGTCTGGAAGTGACCTCTTTAGAGTACAAGGGAGGAGAGGCTGTTTTTGAAATCGAGATCACGGCGAATCGGCCGGATTTATTAAGCGTTGCAGGTATTGCCCGGGAAGTCGCTGCCATAACAGCTCGACACTGCAAATCATTAAAGCCCTTGCGTCCCCGTAGCCTGTCATTACGCGGCGAGCGGCCTGTGCGCGTTAAAATAGAGAATAAGAAGGATTGTCCCCTCTATACTGCCAAGGTTATCAAAGATGTGGAAGTAGGACCTTCGCCTGATTGGCTCAGGAAACGATTAGAAGGGGTGGGGTGCCGCAGCATCAACAATATCGTGGATATCACTAATTATTGTCTCTTCACCTGGGGCGAGCCGCTGCATGCCTTTGATTTAGATAAGCTCAAAGATAACGCCATAGAGGTGCGTCGAGCCGAGAAGAATGAAAAACTGGTGACCCTGGATGGTTCATCGCGTACCTTGAGCTCGGATATTCTGGTGATCGCCGATAGCCGCAGGCCCATAGCAATAGCCGGTATCATAGGTGGTAAAGATACAGAGGTAACAGAGGAGACAAAGAATATTCTCCTGGAGGCTGCTGTATTTGACCCCATTATCGTCAGGCATGGTAGACAGGCCATCGGCTTGCAGACGGATTCTTCCTATCGCTTTGAGCGGGGAGTGGATTTCCAGACAGCTGAGGCAGCTTCCTGGCAGGCTGTTGCCTGGATAAGGAGTTTAGCTAAAGGAAGGCATGTGTCCGCAAAAAGGGTGGGTTTGACCCAAAGGAAAAAAAAGATAGTCGATTTAAGCCCATCCCGAGCCCAGAGGCTCTTAAATATCCCTATGAGGGTTCCTCGGATAAAAAGCATTTTGCATCGCTTAGGGTTTACTGTAAAAAGGGGATCAAAAGATAATCTGCGCGTCCTCGTGCCGAGCTTTAGGCCTGACGTGCAGCTGGAGATAGACCTGATAGAAGAGATAGCCCGAATAGAGGGTTTCCAAAAGATCCCCACGACCCTGCCTCGGGTTACCCCTGAGCCTTTGGGGAATAGGGTTCGCGAATTCGTTTCTCTTACAAAGAACATCATGACAGGCCTGGGCCTAAACGAAGTGGTCACTTATAGCCTTATGGATAAGGACCTATTAAACGATCTGGGCCTGTCTGGGGAGCAGCAGGCTATTGAGATTCTTAACCCCTTAAGCAAAGAGCAGGAGATTTTAAGGCCAACTCTTTTAGCCAGCCTTGCGCAGTGCGTGGCTTTTAATCTTAACCAGAAACAAGAATATATTTCCATTTTTGAAGTGGCGCAGGTCTTTTTAAATCATCCCAAGGCGCCCAAAGAGGAATGGAGGCTGGGCCTGGCCTTGTGCGGCAGCAGATCAATTGTGCTGGAAGAGGGATTCATCAAAGATCCAGCGGATTTTTTGCATTTCAAAGGCATCCTTGAGGTGCTTTTTGGGAAAATGGGAATCGCGGAGTTCCAATGTAGGGCCTCCGCACTTCCTTCCTCCATGGATATCCACGTGGGCAAAGAAAGAATAGGCCTGATGATGATGTTGGGAAGAAACGCCCTTGAGAGATTGGGCATAAAAAACAAAAATGTATTTTTGTTGGAACTTTCTTTAGAAAAGCTTTTTTCTCTAGCGTCGCTGGAAAGGACATTTGCACCCCTGCCCAGATATCCCGGCATAACCAGAGACATCAGCTTTCTCCTAAAAGAGACGGTTTCGCTCAGGGAATTATTGGATGCACTTCTTGCCCAGGGTCAGCCATTACTCAACCGCATCAAGATAGTGGATTTTTATAAGGGCAAACAGATTCCGTCCGGCTACAAAGGATTGACGATCTCCTGTTTATACCGTAGTGAAGAAAGGACCCTGACAGAAACCCAGATAACACCTGTGCACGAACGTCTGTGCAGTACCTTAACAGACCGCTTTGCAGCCAAAATTCGATAAAAGGCAAGTTTGATTAAGAGTTGACTTGCCGGGCAATATGTGTTATACTAATTTTACAGAAGAGTTCTTTTAAAATCCCTGCAGTGCGCGTTGGAATTCTGATAATTGTTGAACCAACAACAACTTAATGGGAGCTCGCGCTTCCTCGGCGTTTTGGCGTCAAGGAGAGAGCGCCCACCTGAAAAGAAATCGGTTCAGACTGTCACTCCAACGGCACCCTGCGGGGATTTTTATTGAAGGGATAATCCATCCACCCATGCCTAATCCCTCTATTGACCTATTTCAGGAAGCCAAGTCCTCAGACAATAAAAACTCACCCCTTCCTGTGCGCATGCGGCCATGTGCCTTAGATGAATTTGTGGGCCAGGAACATATCTTGGGCAAAGGTAGGCTCCTGCGCCGCGCCATTGAAGCAGACCGTTTGAGCTCTGTCATTTTGTACGGCCCTCCTGGCACGGGAAAGACATCGCTGGCCTGGTGCATCGCCCATGTCACCAAGACTTACTACGTAGCGATCAATGCCACGACCAGCAACGTGGAGGAGTTAAGGCGCCTTATTGCCTCGGCAAAAGTCAAGTATGCAAACACCGGCCGAAAGACCACCCTTTTTATCGACGAGATCCATCGGTTCAATAAAGCGCAGCAGGACGTGCTTTTGCCTGATGTGGAAGAGGGCAATCCCATTTTGATCGGTGCCACGGTCCACAATCCCTTTTTTTCTCTGGTGTCCCCCCTTTTATCACGCTCCCTGGTTTGTGAATTAAAGGCCTTAAAAAGGGATGAGCTTTTGGCAATTCTGGAGGCGGCCTTAAAGGATAAAGAGCGGGGGCTGGGGAATCAAAAAATCAAAATGGATAAAAAGGCACTTGTCTTCTTAGCCAAGACATGCGAAGGAGATGCCAGGCGTTGCCTGAATGCCCTTGAGATAGGGGTTTTAACCACACCCGCCTCCAAAGACGGCACCATCCATTTTACTTTAGAGGTTGCTAGCGACTCCATCCAGAAAAAAGTCCTGCTTTATGACCGAGATGAAGACGGTCATTATGATACGGCCTCTGCTTTTATAAAGGCCATGCGCGGCTCTGACCCTGATGCGGCCTTGTACTGGATGGCCAAGATGCTTTATGCTGGAGAAGACCCGCGCTTCATTGCCCGTCGGATTTGCATCCTGGCTGCAGAGGACGTGGGAAACGCCGATCCCCTGGCTCTTGTTTTAGCCAACGCAGCTCTTCAGATATCCGAATTTGTGGGGATGCCTGAGGCGAGAATCCCTCTGGCCCAGGCGGTTGTCTATGTTTCCTTGGCGCCCAAATCCAATGCCAGCTACCTGGCCATCGAGAAGGCAACCCAGGATATAGAAGAGAACAGGGTTCAGGAAGTACCCGACCATCTTAAGGATGCCTCTTATCCGGGAGCCGAGAGGCTCGGTCACGGCAAAGATTACAAATATAGCCACAACTATCCTGAACATTTCGTTGAGCAGAAGTATACACGCAAGCGCGTGCGCTATTATGAGCCTACACAGATGGGATTTGAGGCCAAGATCAAACAGCGCCTGGAAAAGCTGCGCGCAAGCCACGGCCCCAAGAAATAAACTCTCCTTATATCCTTTGCAGGCCCTCACCAAACAAATTTTCTGTTAGACTTCAGCTTGCCAGCGGAGAAATTGATTGCACGCCTTTTGGTTTAGTAGTAAAATAAGAAAACATGATTACTGTCTTTCTGGCATTTGTTTTCGTCTTGGCTACTGTTTCGGGCCACGCGCAATCCCTTGACCCGGAAGATAAATTTATAGAGCCGTATCAGAAAGAAGACAGGCAAGACAAGGCGCTTGATTATCTAACCATTACCGGTAAGGCGGTCAGAGAAAAGGATTTTAAACTGGGACCTGGGATGGAGGTCATCAGTTTAAAAGGGACGAACATCGTCGCGCCTAAAGGCACCCGGGTTTTCGATATGGGCAGTTGGATCAAGGTAGAGGACCTGGGAGAATTTCTGGGCAGGAGATTTGATGAGATGGAGACACGACTAAATCAACTGGCGCAGCAACAGGAGCAGTTGAGGCAGGAATTGCAGGAGATAAAGGAATCTCTTAAGGAGTTGAACGAAAAAAGCTCCACTCCAGAGTAATCTATTGATGAAATGCTGTTAATTCTCTCTCTTTTGTTATTGGGCGCACTTGGCATGATCGCTTATGCCGTGTATGGGATGGTAGCGATGGGCTCATCTCCCCAACCCAAACGCAAAGGTCCCACCCTTCCTGTTTTAGAAGAGACAGGCAATGCACAAATATCCACTTTACAGGCAGAACTGCAAAAGGCAAAGGAGGCAAACCTCCTTATCCAGAAAGAGTGTGAGGTCTCCAAAAAATCCCAGGCGCAGTTAGAGGAGGAGCTTGCCCGTAGAAAGGAGTGGGTGGCTAAGGCCGAAGATGCACTGAAGAAGGCCAAGGAAGAAAATATCCTTCTGCAAAAGAAATTCGCGGATAAGGAAAAAGAACTGGAGGAGAATTTCGCCAAACACGTCAATTCCAGCAAAGAGATCCGAGAATTAAATGAGAAGCTGGCTTCCCAAGAGGCGGATATTAAGGATAAGGCGGATCAGATTGAGGCCCAGAAACACAGAATCGAAAAACTCAATAAGGAATTCATGGCGCAACAGGAAATAATCGCTGAACTCAAAAAGAAAGAGCAGATAAGTGAATGGGTCCCCAAACAGGAATTCATTAAGCTTAACGAAGAATATACGGAGCTGGAAAAGGAATTAGAAACGAAAGATGAGCGCTTAAGGATTTTGTTGCAGGAGCTCGGGTCTTTGAAGAATCAGCCAGCTCAGGCAGAGAAAGCGACTCCTCTTCTTGAAGAACAGAAAGAGCCGTTGAAAGAAGAGGAGCCTATCAAAGAGGCATTGCCGAAAGAAGAATTGCCAAAAGAGCCTGTACAACCTGAAGAGCTTGCTAAGCCACAAGAACCTCCTACACCTGAAGAACCTGTTAAGCTGCCAGAGTCTACTGAGCCTGAGGAACCTGTTAAGCCGCAAGAACCTCCTTTGCCACAAAAACCTGTTCCAGAAGAGCTTCTTCAACCAAAAGAGCCTGTACAACCTGAAGAGCTTGCTAAGCCACAAGAACCTCCTACACCTGAAGAATCTGTTAAGCCACAAGAACCTCCTCAACCCGAGGAGCCTGTCAAGTCCCAAGAAACTCCTTTGATGGAGACCCAAGAGAAGCCTCCTGAGGTCAAGCCAGAACCAATTCCTCAAGAAGTGGAGAAGAAGGCAAAGAAAGAAAGACCAAAGCCTGTTCCACGCATAGAGCTTGAGATGGTACGAAACATCGGCATCATGGCGCACATCGATGCTGGCAAGACGACGCTGACAGAACGCATTTTATTCTACACAGGCAAGTCCCATAAAATCGGAGAGGTTGATGAGGGGGCTAGCCAAATGGACTGGATGAAGCAGGAGCGGGAACGCGGCATCACGATTACAGCAGCTGCCACCACCTGTTTCTGGAAGGATCATCGGATCAATCTTATTGATACCCCAGGGCATGTGGATTTCACTGTTGAGGTGGAAAGGAGTCTGAGGGTTCTTGACGCAGCAGTAGCGGTTTTCTGCGCCGTGGGAGGCGTTGAACCTCAATCGGAAACTGTGTGGCGCCAATCCAATAAATACAGTGTACCCAAGATCGCCTTTGTGAATAAGATGGACCGCACAGGCGCTGATTTTTTTGGGGTGCTTAAAGGGATTGAAGAGAACCTGGAGGCGAATATTGTGCCATTGGTCATTCCCATCGGAAGCGAAGACAATTTTCGCGGGGTGGTGGACCTGATGGAGATGAAAGCCTGCATCTTTCAGGACGAATCTCTGGGCAATGACGTCCTTATTGAAGATATCCCTGAAGAGCTAAAAGAGGATGCAGTCAAATACCACCATCTCTTGCTGGAGAAGGTATCTGCGTTTGATGAGACATTAACCAAAAAATACCTAGAAGCACCCACCAGCATCACTCAGGAAGAACTCATACGGGTTTTGCGCCAAGGCACTATTTTTAATAAGATGGTGCCGCTTCTTTGCGGCGCGGCTTTTAAGAATAAGGGGATTCAGAAGCTTCTGGATGCGATAACCTTGTACCTACCCTCTCCGTCGGATATTCCGGAAATCAAGGGACACAACCCTGTTGACTCCGGCAAGGCCCTTACCAGACACCCTGATTATCAGGAGCCACTATCAGCCCTAGCCTTTAAGGTTCAGGCTGACCCGCACATGGGTAAGCTCGTCTACGTGAGAGTCTATTCCGGGATCTTACAGACAGGTTCCTCTGTGCTGAATGCCACCCGGAATAAAAAAGAGAGAATTGCCAGGATTGTGCAGATGCATGCCAATCAGCGGGAGAATATCGAATGCGCCTTTGCCGGAGACATTGTAGCTGTGGTCGGCCTCACGCACACGACCACTGGCGATACCCTATGCGCTAAAGAGGAGCCTATCGTCTTGGAGACAATAGATTTTCCTGTTCCGGTTGTGTCGTTAAGTATTGCGCCTAAAGGCCGCTCGGACCAGGACAAGCTGGGCAAGGGTCTTGCAAAACTAAAAGAGGAGGATCCTACCTTTCTCGTGCAAAGCGATGAAGAGACGAAAGAGACAGTTCTCACCGGCATGGGAGAGTTGCACCTTGAGATTATCGTGGACAGGCTGAAAGAAGAGTTTGGCGTTGAGGCAGTGGTGGGAGCGCCAAAAGTCGCCTATAGGGAAACGATTTTGAAATCATCGCGCGCCGAAGGAAAATACATCAAGCAGTCCGGCGGCAAGGGTCAGTATGGCCATGTGGTTATGGAGATCGCACCGGCGCAAGCCCAGGAAGGGTTTGAATTTATTGACAGCATCAAGGGAGGCGCTATCCCTAAGTCGTTCATCCCGGCCGTTGAAAAGGGCGTGATAGAAGCCATGCAAAAAGGGGTTTTTGCCGGGTTTCCCGTCGTGGATGTCAAGGTCAATCTGGTGGATGGATCCTTTCACGAAGTCGATTCGTCGGAGCTTGCCTTTCGCATGGCTGCCATTTTAGGATTTAAACAGGCTTTTATGCAGGCCGAGCCTGTGCTGCTTGAGCCGTACATGTCCCTGGAAGCCACAACCCCTGAGGAGTACGTGAATGCCGTGGTAGGTTATCTGGGCTCCCGACGGGGTAAAATCTTAAACATGGAAAGTAAGGGCAAGCAGAAAATTATCTCTGCCGAGGTTCCCTTGTCGGAGATGTTCGGGTATGCCACGGCCTTGCGTTCATTAAGCAGCGGCCGTTGCAATGCCTCTATGGAATTTTTAAAATATGCTCAAGTCCCTGCTGAAATCGCGCAAAAAGTCATTGAGGAGAAGAAGAAGCAGGCGCAGGAACAGGGTGAAGGGAGAGGTTAGGAAAATGAGGGGGATACGAGTTCTCTTGTTATTAACACTTTTTTTAAGCAATATTGAGGCAGGAGGGTTTGCCATGGATGCGCCCGTCGTGGTCTTAGAGACCAATCAAGGAGTCATCGAAGTAAAGTTGATGTCAGAGGTAGCACCCAAGGCATGCGAGAACTTTTTGGGGCTTGTGGAAAAAGGTTATTACAATGGGATAATCTTCCATAGGGTTATCAAGAATTTCATGATCCAGGGAGGAGACCCTACAGGCACAGGGATGGGAGGAGAGTCTCTTTGGGGTGAGCCTTTTAAAGATGAAGTCACCCCGCAAGTGACATTTGACAGGGTAGGACTCTTGGCCATGGCCAATGCCGGACCCAATACCAATGGCAGTCAGTTTTTTATCACCACAGCCAAAACTCCCTGGCTAAACATGCGACATACCATTTTTGCAGAGGTCATTTCCGGCTACGACGTGGTGCAAAAGATCGAGAATACACCCACCGGGCCTTCGGATAAACCGCTGGAAGCGCAGAAGATTATAAAGGCCTATGTAAAGACATCTTCCCCATAGAATTTTTCTTGAGCTGGCCCTTAAAATGTGTTAAAATGTTTATTTAGGCATTTAATCTTTTGGGGCATAAGGAATAAGGAAAAATGGTTGTCTCAGAACAGAAGTCACTAGAGGATATATTGGAGAGTCTCAAGGAGTACACCAAAATATTCCTTGTGGGTTGCGGTGAGTGCGCCACGACCTGTAAAACCGGGGGGCAAGAGGAGATCGCCAAGATGCAACAGGACCTGGAAAAGCAGGGAAAGGTTATTGTAGGCAGTTGCATTCCCGGGGCTCCCTGCTTGGCCAGCCAAATAAAAACCGAAATGGCCAAGAATATCAAAGCCCTCAAACAGGCTGAGGCTATTCTGGTTCTGGCATGCGGACTAGGTGTGCAATCCGTCAAGGATAATGACCGGTGGGGGCTGGCGGTTTTGCCTGCGTGCAACACTTTATTCGGTGCAGTGATGGACGGACAGGGAAACTTCTATGAAAAATGCTCTATGTGCGGGGAGTGCGTTTTAGATATCACAGGAGGGATCTGTCCGATCACGCTTTGTGCCAAAGGACTTTTAAACGGCCCCTGCGGCGGGATGAATAAAGGCAAGTGCGAGGTGGATAAGGATCAGGATTGCGCCTGGGTCCTCATCTATAAAGAGCTTGAAAAAAGAAATAAACTTGGGCGCCTGAAAGAGATCCGGCAGGCCAAAGATTTCAAGAAAACCAATAAACCCCATAAGTTAGTCTTGACCAGCGCAAAACCATAGGTTGGTATATGGCAGAACAGGCCTATTCCGATAAGGTCATGGACCATTTTTTGAATCCGCGTAACGTCGGCGAGATTCCAGATGCCAGCGGTATCGGAAACGTGGGTAACCCGATATGTGGTGACGTAATGAGAATGTACCTGAAGATAGAAAAAAACATTATTACAGATGCCAAGTTTAAAACCTTTGGTTGTCTACCAGCTAAAGAAATGATAGTCTTAAGCGAAGGTGGATGGGAAGAGATCGCGCAAATCCATAAAGGCGCCTCGGTTATAAACAGCGAGGGCAAGAAGACGATAACATCCGAACTTTATAAGAGAGATTATGTTGGTAAATTACTCACCATCGTTCCATTCGTATCTCCCTTTAATTCTTTTACAGTGACGACACAGCATCCTGTATTTTGTGTAAAACGAGATTGGATTCATGGCTCCAGGATCTACGGACAGAGATGTATCTGGAAGCGCATCAAAGAAGAGAATCTTTTTTTGACGGATGCGGATTTTGTAAAAGCCAATGAATTAAAAAAGGGAGATTACCTTATTTTTAATGTTAGCAGGGAAATCAAAGACAATAGCGTGTTCACTGAACAGATAATGAAATTGATAGGTTATTATCTCTCAGAAGGTTATATTACAGCGCAAGGAAGCGTGATAGCTTTTGCTTTCAATAAGAAAGAGCAAAAGTTAATAAAAGAGGTTAAGACTATTTTACAAGAAACTACTGGCAAAAAGCCTAAAAGTAGAACCAGAGATAGTGTTACAGAAGTATACATTTGCTCAAGAAAATTGGCAAGATTTTTAACCCTTCATTGTAAAAAAATAGCAAAACACAAATCGCTATCCGAAGATATTTTATTCCTGCCATTTTCTAAACAGTGGGAAATGGTAAAGACATATTTAAGTGGCGACGGGGATATTTATAGACGAAGGCCTCACAACAGTAAGACATACCGTATCATTACGACTTCGGAATCTCTGGCTATCCAGATGCAAGAAATACTTGCCAGGGGAGGGCTATTTGCTTCTATTAGAAAGATATTTAAAACAAATTGTTATATTGGAGACAGAAAACTTAAAGATTCCATTCAATACCTTGTATCTTTTAAGCGGGTCAGATCGAATAAATTTGTGCACTATAACAATAAATATTTCTTTGTCCCCATAAGAAAGATAACCACAAAAGATTTTAGTGGCCCTGTTTATAATTTCCAGGTTGATAGAGAACCTAACTCTTATTTGGTTAAAGGGTTTGCGGTGCATAATTGTGGTGCGGCTGTGGCGACAAGCTCCATGGTCACAGAGATGGTCAAGGGCAAGACCATTGAAGAGGCCTTAACAGTCACCAATAGGGCGGTGACTGAGGCGCTGGGTGGACTGCCGGCCATCAAGTTGCATTGTTCTGTATTAGCGCAGGAGGCCTTGCGCTCTGCCTTAAAAGACTATTATAAAAGACAGGGCCAGGAGCCCCCTTTTAAGGACAAAGAGCGAATTCATTCCGGGCATGACTCAGGTGATGTTGACAAAACAACAGATACGTAGTAAAATCAAGCTCAGACTAAAAATACAGAAGGAGGCAGACAGAGACCGAAAAAGCAAAATCATCAAGGATAAGCTTTTAAGGACGCAGATTTTTAGGAAGGCAAAGACGGTGATGTTTTATATGGCGTTTGGCGGTGAAGTCGAGACGCAAGATATGATAAAAGCAGCTATCCAATTAGGTAAGATCGTAACTGTGCCAGTATGCAGAAAAAACAGAGTGACTTTAAGGCCATGTATATTAGATGAATTCACCCAGTTGCAAAGAGGGCCTTATGGCGTATGCGAGCCCTTGACCCAACGATTTGTTTCGCCTCACTCTTTAGATATCGTCATTGTGCCGGGGTTAGCCTTTGATAAAAAAGGCAATCGTTTGGGCCGGGGCAAGGGTTGTTACGACCGATTCTTAAAGAGGCTCCCGAAAAAGATTCCTACGATTGGCCTGGCATTCGACTTCCAAATCTTACCTAAGATTCCCGCCAAAACGCACGATAGAAACGTCGACAGAGTCATTTTTGCGTAATTCATTCATATTCTAACAACTTACTTTTACAAAGCGTGATTAAAGGAGGTTGGTTATACTTATGCTGAACATTATTCTATTTGCAGGTATGGCCATAGGGGCAGCGATTTTAGGATATGCGGTAAGGAAATATATAGCCGAAAAGAAGATTCAGAATGCTGAAGCCAAGGCACAGTACATTTTAGAGCAGGCCAAGAAAGAGACCCAGGACAGGCGCCGGGAAGTCGAATTAGAGGCCAAGGATCTTCTCTACAGGATGCGGCAGGATTTTGAGCGCGAAACCAAAGACCGGCGCCAGGAGATATTCAGTTTAGAAAAAAGGCTGGCCCAGAAAGAGGAAAACATTGACCGCCGACTCGATTTACTGGAAAAGAAAGAGAAAGAGATCGAGGCTAGAAGCGAAAGTTTCAAGAGGCAGGAGGAGGTTTTCAGGCAGAAGGATGCTCAATTGCATGCACTGATCGCCGAGGAGAAAGAGCGGCTACAGAAGATTTCTTCCTTATCCGCCGAGGAGGCAAAACAGATACTGTTGAACAGGCTCAATGAAGAGTTGCACCATGAGAAGGCCGTTCTGGTCAAAAGACAGGAAGAGGAGCTGCGCAGCATCGCGGAAAAAAAGGCCCGCGAAATCGTCAGTCTTGCTATCCAGAGATGTGCAGCGGAGCATACGGTGGAATCCACAGTCAGCGTGGTGACACTGCCCAATGATGAGATGAAGGGCCGGGTGATCGGAAGGGAGGGTCGTAATATACGTGCTTTGGAAATGGCCACAGGCGTCGATGTGATTATCGACGATACGCCTGAGGCCGTGACCCTCTCGGCCTTTGATACGGTGCGTCGGGAGATCGCGCGTCTGAGCCTTGAGAAGCTTATTGCCGATGGCCGAATCCATCCCGGAAGAATCGAAGAGATCGTTGAAAAGACCAAAAAAGAGATGGAAGACAAGATCCGCGAGGAAGGGGAAAGGGCGGCCTTTGAGGCAGGGGTCAACGGCCTGCATCCGGAGTTGATCAAACTGTTAGGCCGCTTAAAATACAGGACCAGTTTTGGCCAGAATGCGCTTCAGCATTCTAAAGAGGTGTCATATCTACTAGGGGTCATGGCCTCGGAGCTGGGTTTGGACTTTAAGATGGCCAAGAGGGTCGGGCTTCTGCACGATATAGGAAAAGCCGTTGATCATCAGGTGGAAGGCACGCACGCCAAGCTAGGCGCTGAATTATGCAAGAAGTACAATGAATCTACTGATATTATTTCTGCCGTTGAGGCGCATCACGAAGAAACCGTGGCCTCAAGTCTCTATGGGGTTCTGGCAATCGCAGCCGATGCCATTAGTGCTGCCAGGCCAGGTGCCAGAAGAGAGACCCTGGAGACCTATATCAAGCGGCTGGAGAAGTTAGAGTCCATCGCGAATCTCTTTAAGGGGGTTGAGAAGTCCTTTGCGATTCAGGCAGGCCGGGAGATCCGCGTTATTGTGCAGCCAGAGAAGATTTCGGATGGCGAGGCCGTCAACCTGTCGCGGGAAATCCGCAAAAAGATCGAGGAGGGGATGGAGTATCCCGGACAGATCAAGGTGACTGTGATCCGCGAGACGAGGGCGATTGAATACGCTAAATAGTTCGAAGTCCGAAGAGCGAAGTTCGTAGTAAAATCTTTGAGCCTCGCACTTCGCGCCGCGAACTACGAACTAAATCATATGAATATCCTATTTATCGGTGACATTGTAGGCAGTCCTGGCCGGCAGGCTATAGCCAAATCTCTGCCGGAGTTAAAAAAGGAATACAACCTGCAGTTTGTCATCGCCAATGCCGAGAATGCTGCCGGTGGTTCTGGTATCACGCTTGAGGTTGCACAGGAATTGATGAAGTGCGGGGTTGATTGTATGACCTCCGGAGACCATATCTGGAAAAAAAGGGATATTTTCGATTTTATTCATCAAGAGGAAAGGATCTTGCGGCCTTTGAATTTTCCTCCTGGCACACCCGGTTCAGGCGCAAGGGTGTTTAAAACAAAAGAAGGAATCCCTGTCGGCGTTATTAATGTTTGCGGCCGGGTGTTCATGGAGCCTCTGGAGTGCCCCTTTCAGAGGAGCAGGCAAGCGGTCGAAGAGCTCGCTAGCCAAGCAAGGATCATCGTGGTGGATATCCATGCAGAAGCCACCTCAGAAAAAATGGCCTTGGGTTGGTATCTCGACGGAAAGGTTTCTGCTGTCTTGGGAACGCATACGCACGTTCAAACAGCGGACGAAAGGATCCTGCCCCAAGGCAGCGCCTATTTAACGGATGTGGGCATGACCGGACCTTATGATTCTGTGATCGGCAGAAGAGTGGAGAATGTGTTAGAGCGTTTTATCACTTTGATTCCCACCCGGTTTGCAGTCGCCAGCAACAACATTCAGCTTGCCGCTGTAGTCTTAGATATTGATGAGAACACGGGGAAGGCCAGGTCCATAGAGAGAATTCAGAAAAAAATTTAGAGTTAAGTCCAAATGTACAAATCCAAAATCCAAAATAAATCCCTACCTCACCGGCAGGCAGGCCTGCCTCGTCGGCAGGCAAGCAAAATCCCAAATCCAAAAAGAAATGTTCTTTCTTTTGTGTTCTGCTCTTTTGGTCTATTTTGGATTTTGAGCTTTGGGTTTTTGAATGTTACCTTCGCCCAGCAAAACGACGAGATAGAATTTAATTTGGACATGGCGCAGGCAACTACTCCCCTTCCCAAGATATTTAAACCCAATATAGATTTAAGCGGCCGCGGCTTCCATCGCGACCCGACCTGGCCGCAGACCGTAGCCGCTAAAGAGGCTTTGCAGATTTGGCACGAGGACTTGGGTTTCAGGGGGCTGTACCGGTTGCAATACAATCTTTGGGAGATCAGCCAGCTTTCTGATGAGAAGGAGCAGCAGGAAAGACTCCTGGCCAATTACGAAGAGATTATTAAAAGGATCAGCGATTCAGGGGGTACCGTAATCCTGAACCTGTTTGGCACGCCAGCTAATTTTGGCAGAGTCTTGGACAAGAAAAGCCCACCGCGCGACTTAAGGGCCTTTAAGGCCCTGGTCAAGAGCATCATCCGTGATTTAAGTTGTAATAAAAGATACAATATCTGGTATGAGGTTTGGACGACTCCGGATTTGGACGATTTCTTTCTGGGTAGGGAACAGGAATACTTGAATTTATACCGGGTGGTTGCAGAGAGCGCCAGGGAACTACGGCAGGAAACCAAAGTCCACATTCCCGTGGGAGGGCCGAGTGTCAGTTGGTGGTTCCAGAACCTGAAGGGTAACACGATTCTTACCCCGGAAAAAAGCCTCATTTACAACCTGATCAAATTCTGTTATCGCTACCGCCTGCCTTTAGATTTTATCAGCTGGCACGGATTCTCCACAGACCCCTGCGTCGAAAAAGAAAGCACCATTTATAAAAAGACGGCCGTGACCCTCATCCGGGATTGGCTTTCCTATTTTGATTTTGACAGGAACACCCCCCTCATCGTCGATGAATGGAATTTTGACAGCGATGCCAATGTGCTGGCCGCAAGGGGCGAGAAGTCATTTATCGCAGCCAGCTATATCCCCAGCCGAATAAAGAATATGCACGCCGCAGGCATTGATTATCAGGTCTACTACTGCCTGGAGGATTTTCGGCGCAACAAGGAGGGGGTGGTCAGAAACATAGGGATTTTTACTTTTGACCCTGAAGAATCCGATTATAAAGGTACGCGCAAGGCCACCTACAATGTGCTGAAGATGCTATCCAGGCTTGGCGGCGATATGATACCTTACAAAAATAACGATGATTTTGTGGGAGTCATCGCCACGAAGACCAGCGACGGCTATGCCCTGCTTTTTTATAATTATATTGATCCGCAGATGGTCACCAATTACCTCACCAAAAATATCGCAGGGCTCCGGCACAAGGAAAGAAAAATCGTTTTGAATCTGCTCAACTCCGATAAATTAGAAAAGATCATGCTCCATCAATTGGAAATCCCTAAGCTGCGCCTAAGCCATAAAATAAAGAACTTTCTGAAGAAAGTCCAAGAACTCAATGATAAGGCCAAGAAATATGAATATAATGCGCGGCCGGTCAAATTGAGCTTTAAGAATCTAAAGCCTCCTAAGGCCGCTGAGCGCAAAAATGGTCCTGCGCTCCCCCCGCAGGAAAAACAGGAGTATTATCTTTATGAGAGCTACACGGTGGATGCCTCCTGTAGCTTCAACTGCGAATTCTCTGCCGTGGAAAGAAAAGAGATTGAACCTTCAGCTGGACCTTATCAGGAGACGCTTACCCTGAATCCCTATTCCGTGCAGCTGATTCTATTAAAGAAACAGATCAGAGAGATTAAGGAGCCTGAGAAAGAACCCGAGGCTATGCCTCCTTCCCCTGAAATCACGCCAGTTCCTGCAGAAAAAGAAGAAGCCCCTGAAGAAGCGCCTCCAGCAGAGCCTGCTCAGGAAATTTCCCAAGAGACGGTTCAAGAAGCGCCTCCAGCAGAGCCTGCTCAGGAAATTTCCCAAGAGACGGTTCAAGAAGCGCCTCCAGCAGAGCCTGCTCAGGAAGCTCCCAACGAGAGCCCTGAACGCGAAGAATCAAAGTGATGTTAAAAAATACGGTCACAAGACATATCTATACCGTATCGGAAATCACCCAAAACATAAAGGGACTTTTGCAAAATGCCTTTGGCGAAAACGTCTGGGTAGAGGGGGAGATTTCCAACGTTAATCACCATAGCTCCGGACACCTCTACTTTTCTCTGAAGGATGCTTCAAGTGTGCTTGCCGCCGCGATGTTTGCCTGGGCCAATAAGGAGGTCAAATTTAAGATCGAGGACGGACTCAAGGTAATCTGTTTTGGAAGAATCGATTGCTACATACCACGCAGTCAATATCAGATTATCGTGGAGAGAATCGAACCAAAAGGGATCGGCAGCCTGCAGCTGGCCCTGGAGCAGCTGAAGGTCAAGCTCCAGAAGGCAGGCCTTTTCAGGCCGGAACGAAAAAAACCCATCCCCTATTTACCCTCGAGAATTGGCGTGGTGACTTCTTTATCAGGGGCAGCCATCCGGGATATATTAAAAGTGTTAGACAGGCGCTTTGGGGATGTGCATATCATTATCTATCCAGTCCAGGTGCAGGGAGACAGGGCCAAGGAAGAGATTGCTGGCGCTATAAATGAGCTTAATGCCTTTAATGAAGGCTTAAGTCCTGACGAGAAGATAGAGGTCATGATTGTTGGTCGCGGAGGCGGTAGCATCGAAGACCTTTGGGCCTTCAATGAAGAGATAGTGGCCAGGGCTATTTATCACTCCCAGATACCAGTCATTTCTGCAGTAGGCCATGAGCGGGATTGGACCATTGCGGACCTGGTGGCGGATGTGCGTGCAGCCACGCCCTCTGTAGCCGCAGAGTTGGTCATCCCTAAAAGAGAAGATTTAAAAGAACAGCTCCGAGGCTTATCCGAGAATCTGAAGACGGATTTTCAAGCGATGCTAGCACATTTACAGGATGCACCCGAAGATCTGTTCTACCGTCTCAATCTTGGCATGCAAAACACCTTGAGACTTAATATTTCTGAGTTGGAAAACGCCAGAAAGAAGCTTGGCCTCTTAAGCCCCATGGTGGCTATCCAGCAGGCCACAAGCAGGGTCGCTGACTTCACCAAACAATTCCGGATACTTCTGGAGCATCTCCTGGAGTTAAGGCAGGCGGATTTCAACAAGGCGGCGGGGAAACTGGCGAGTTTAAGCCCCCTGAATATTTTATCCAGGGGTTACAGTATCACCTTTAAGATGCCTCAAGGAGTGGTTGTGAAAGACGCTTCACTTCTTGAGGCTGGCGATATGATAAAAAGCAGGGTTTATCGGGGCGAGATCCTAAGTCAAATCACGGAGGTCGAATAAGATGGCAGAGATGAAGTTTGAAGAGGCATTAAAAAAATTAGAGAAAATCGTCGAGGACTTAGAAAAGGGGGATCTCTCCCTGGATGAGGCCTTAAAGAAATACCAAGAGGGGATTGAATTGTCCCGGTTGTGTCACATGCGCCTGGAGAGCGCCAAGAAAAAAATAGATATCCTGGCGAGGAATAAGAAGGGTGAGTTTGAACTAAAGGCGCTGAAAGAGTCTCAAGAGGATTGATGTTATTAGAAAAAATCCATTCACCGCAGGATTTAAAAAAATTGAAGCCCGATAAGCTGCCAAGACTTGCGCAGGAAATACGGCAGCGGATTGTCGAGGTGGTGGCCTCCTGCGGCGGACACCTGGCGTCGAGCCTTGGCGCTGTCGAACTCATTCTGGCCCTGCATTATTGCCTGGATGCCCGGCGCGACAAAATTATCTTTGATGTCGGACATCAGGCCTATGCCCACAAGATATTGACTGGAAGAAACAAGGATTTTTACACCCTGCGTCAATATCAGGGTTTAAGCGGTTTTCCTTGCAAAGAGGAATCCGTTTGCGATTGTTTCACGACAGGCCACAGTTCCACTGCCGTGTCCCTGGCTTTAGGCTTAGCCTGTGCAAGGGATTTCCTGCCGCGTGAGTCCTATTTTAAAGTAGTGGCGGTTATCGGGGACGGCTCCTTAAGCGGGGGCCTGTGTTTTGAAGGCCTGAATAATGCGGGTCATCTCAGAAAGGATATCCTGGTCATTTTAAATACCAACGAGTTGAGCATTGCGCCGAATGCGGGTGCCATCAGCACGTACCTCAATAAGATTATTTCATTACCGATATACAACCGCTTCAAGGATTCATTACAAAGTTTTGTGAAATCTCGCATGCCCAAGGGCAGCCGACTCATCAAGATAGCCAATAAGTTCGAAGAAGGGCTTAAAGGGATGTTTATCCCCGGCATGTTTTTTGAAGAAATGGGGTTTAGATATTTTGGCCCTTTTGACGGGCATGATGTCAATCTTTTGGTCAGGACCTTGAAAAATATTGATGACCTAAGGGGGCCGCTCTTGCTGCATGTAGTCACCAAAAAAGGAAAAGGCTATGCGCCTGCAGAGCAGGACCCGGTTCGTTTCCACGGCACAGGGCCTTTTGATGTTCTCTCAGGAGCCAATGTGTCTAAAGAGCAAACCTCCCCGCTTAAGACCTACACAGGGGTTTTTAGCGAGAAACTGCTAGATTGCGCTAGGCGCGATTCAAGGATCATCGCGATTACGGCGGCAATGCCGGAAGGCACGGGTCTGGATAAATTTCGCGACCGCTTCCCGCAGAGATTCTTTGACGTAGGTATTGCCGAGGCGCATGCCATATGCTTTGCCGCAGGCTTGAGCCAGGCAGGGCTCAAACCGGTTGTAGCCATCTATTCTACCTTTCTTCAGCGGGCCTATGATCAGCTCATTGAGGATATTGCCCTGCAGCAATTGCCTGTTGTTTTTATGCTTGACCGTGCAGGCATCGTAGGAGAGGATGGAGCCACCCACCAGGGCATTTTTGACATTGGGTATTTAAGAAATATCCCCCACTTCGTCGTGATGGCGCCCAAGGACGCAGAAGAGCTGGAGTTGATGCTTGAATTTGCTATTGGTTTAGATAGGCCGTGCGCGATTAGGTATCCCAGAGATAAAATTCCAAATTCCAAATCCCTGCCGGTCGAGCAGGCAGGCCAAATCCCAAATAAAAAAATAGAGTTAGGCAAGGCTGAGGTCTTAAAAGAGGGAGAAGACTTTGTGCTACTGGCTCTCGGCAGCATGGTTTATCCGGGTCTTGAGGCCATGGATTTGTTGCACAAGCAGGGCCTGTCCGGGACCTTGATCAATGCCCGGTTTGTGAAACCATTAGACGTCGAGCTGTTTAGGCAAATGGTTAAAAAGTTCAAATTCATTTTTTCAGCTGAGGAAGGAATCTTGGAAGGTGGCTTTGGCAGTGCAGTGGCCGAGGCTCTAGATTGCTCGGTGCACAGGATAGGGTTGCCTTGTGCTTTTATTCCGCACGGCAAGAGAGCCTTGATGCTGGACAAATATGGATTGACGGCTCAAGGGATTGCTGAGAGGATCAGGTCGGTTTTGCGTTAGGGTTGTTATAGAATGGCCAAGATTACGATTGATCGTGAGAGATGCAAGGGGTGTCTGTTATGCATCAAGTTTTGTCCCAAGGGCTCGCTAGGCATAGATAATAAATTAAACCGGCGGGGTGTGAAGCCGGTTCGATTTCAGAAGATTGAGGCTTGCATAGGTTGCGGTATCTGTGCGATTGTTTGTCCGGATTGTTGTATTGAAGTGTATAAATAATATGAAAAAGATACTAATGACAGGTAATGAGGCGATGGCTGAAGGCGCCATACAGGCCGGATGCACGTTTTATGCGGGATATCCGATCACGCCCCAGAATGAGATACCGGCTTATATGGCAGCTCGCATGCCTGAGGCAGGAGGTATTTTTATTCAGGCAGAATCAGAACTGGGAGCTATCAATATGGTCTTCGGAGCAGCGGCTGCAGGGGTACGCGCCCTAACCAGCTCCTCCAGCCCTGGCATCAGTCTTAAGCAGGAAGGGATCTCATATTTAGCCGGAGCCGAACTGCCGGCTGTGATTATCAATGTGATGCGTGGGGGTCCGGGATTGGGCAATATCTGGCCTGCGCAATCGGATTATTTCCAGGCCACGCGTAGCGGTGGCCACGGAGATTATCATTCTATAGTGTTAGCCCCTGCTTCTGTCCAGGAGGCCTATGACCTGGCAGGTGAGGCGTTCGACCTTGCAGACCGTTATCGCCTTCCTGTCATAATCCTGGGAGACGGAATGTTAGGCCAGATGATGGAACCCATCGTGATCAAATCCAAAATCCCTGCCGGTCGAGCAGGCAGGCAAAATCCAAAATCCAAAATAAAAAAAACCTGGGCGCTGACAGGATGCAAAGGAAGGAAGCCCCAGGTCATAAAATCCTTTTTTCTTAAAGAAGGAGACTTAGAAGAATTTAACCTCACCCTGCAAAAGAAATATCATGCCATTCAACGCAGAGAGCCGCGTTATGAAGGGTTTTATTTAGACAAGGCCAAGGTGGTGGTAGTGGCTTATGGCACGATGAGTCGCATCGCAAGAAGCGCAGTTGAACAGATACGAAAAGACCATAAGGGAATTGGTTTTATCCGGCCCGTCACCCTCTGGCCTTTTCCTCAAGCGGTCTTCCAGAGGTTCAAGCGATCCGCAGGAAAGGTCAAATTCCTGGTCACAGAGATGTCCTATGGCCAGATGTTAGAGGATGTGAAGTTAGCGCTGGATGGACGGTTTCCCGTTGAATTTCTGGGCCGCTCTGGCGGAGGCATTCCGAAGCAGGAAGAGATAATCCATAAATTAAGATTGTTGACCTAATGAGAAATCCTAAACCCGAAACCCTAAACTCTAAACAAACCCCTGCCTCATCGGCAGGCAGGCAAAACCCAATACTCAAATGTCCAAAACAGAATTTGTTTTGAGTTTTGAAATTTGGATTTTGAGTTTGTTTAGGATTTAGTATTATTTAGTATTTAGGATTTAGAGTTTAACTAATATGAACAAGATATTCAGTCGCCCCCGATCATTAAGAGATGTATCGACGCATTATTGTCCGGGTTGCGGCCACGGTATCGCACACAGGATCATTGCTGAAATCGTGGATGAATTAGGGATCAGGGAGCTCGTCATCGGTGTGGCTCCGGTGGGTTGCGCTGTGGTGGCCTATGATTACTGGGATTTTGATTGCAGCGAGGCTGCCCACGGCAGGGCCTTGGCTGTGGCTACCGGCATAAAAAGGGTAAGGCCCCAAAATATTGTTTTTACCTATCAGGGAGACGGAGACCTGGCTGCCATCGGAACAGCGGAGACCCTGCATGCGGCAAATCGGGGAGAAAACCTCACCGTGATATTTATCAATAATGCCATTTACGGGATGACCGGCGGACAGATGGCGCCTACGACTCTTTTGGGACAAAAAACCGCAACCACCCCTAAAGGAAGACAGGCCCACCTGGAAGGATGGCCTCTAAAGATTTCCGAGATGTTAGGAGAGCTTTCCGGCGTCAAATATATTGAGAGGACCGCGCTTTTTTCTCCGCAGGAAATCATCAGAACCAAGGGAGCCATAAAGCAGGCTTTCCAGAACCAGATGGACCATACAGGTTTTTCGTTAGTGGAAATACTTTCTCCCTGTCCGACGTATCTGGGGCTTTCTCCTGGTCAGGCCTGGGATTGGATAAGGGATGTGATGCAGAAAGAGTTTCCGCTGGGGAGAATCAAATGACCGAACGCCTTATTATAGCCGGCTCAGGCGGCCAGGGCGTGATGTTGTTAGGCAAGATTCTGGCAGAGGCCGGGATGCGGGAAAACAGGTTTGTGACCTGGCTTCCCTCTTACGGTGCCGAGGTGCGCGGCGGGACAAGCCACTGCATGGTGGTTATCTCTGATAAAACCATTGGCTCTCCCTATATTGAGAAAGCCGATACCCTGATTGTTATGAACCAACCGTCCCTGAAAAAATTTAGACAAAGATTGGCAGGGAAAGGGCTCCTCATCATTAACAGCTCTCTGGTTTCATCAAAGGGCCCAAAAAATGCAAAGACGCTTCCTCGCCCCTTTACGGATATAGCCATAAAAATCGGGAATATAAAGGTGGCCAACACCGTTGCGCTGGGGGCCTATCTTGCCAAGAAAAAAACAGTGAGTCTCAGGACAGTAGATCGTGTCATAGTGGAGAGAGGTTCTAAGGGCCATAAGCATCTCATTCGCGTTAACCAGGAAGCCCTTCAGGAAGGAGTCAAGATCGCATGATTAGGGTTCGCTTCGCCCCTTCTCCGACGGGTAATCTGCATATCGGGGGTGCCCGCACCGCCCTGTTTAATTGGCTTTACGCCAAGGCCAGGCAGGGAAAGTTTATCTTAAGGATAGAGGATACGGATCAGGCGCGTTCCCAGAAAGAATTTCTAGACGAGATCCTGTTTAGCCTCAAGTGGCTGGGACTTGTTTGGGATGAGCTTTATCACCAGAGCCATAGATTTGATTTGTATCGGGAGTATGCCGAGCGTCTTTTAAAAAGCAAAGCCGCATATATCGAGAGATCAGCGGACGGCAGAGAGGCCATTATCTACAAAGTCACTCCTCAAAAAATAAAAATCAATGATTTGATACGCGGCCCGATTGAATTCGATGCAAAAGGAATAAAGGATCAGGTTTTGATAAAATCCGACGGCACCCCCACTTACAATTTTGCCTGTGTGGTGGATGATGCCTCGATGGAGATCACCCATGTGATCCGTGGAGATGACCATATCTCCAACACCCCCAAACAGGTCCTTCTCTACCAGGCCTTGGGGTTGAAGCCTCCTGAGTTTGCGCACCTGCCTTTGATCTTGGGCCAAGAGGGAGGACGGCTTTCTAAAAGGACGGGCGCAACTGCCATCAGTGAATATCGCATGATGGGTTATCTACCGCAGGCCCTCATCAATTACCTGTTGCTTTTAAGCTGGTCGCCGGGAGAAAACCAGGAGGTTATCGATTTAACAAAGGCCATTTCCTTATTTGATATCAAAGACGTGAACAAGACAGCTGTCACCTTTGATCAGAATAAACTCAACTGGCTGAATAATCAGTACCTGAAATCCTGCGACACGCAAGGACTCACCCGTGTGCTCATCCCCCTACTGATTGAAAAGAAATTTATTGCGAAAGAGCATTTTGATGAAAATTATATCTTTTCTTTAGTAAAATTGTTCCAAGCCAGACTCACCACCCTTCATGATTTCCTGGATTGGGCTGATTTCTTTTTTATCAAAGATATTCAGATAGATCCTGCGGCCAAGGAGAAATATCTGAGCAAGGATCTTTCAAAGCCGTTTCTTCTTTTTGTCCAGAGACTGGAGGCACTTTCCTCCTTTGATGTGGCATCCATTGAGGAAACCTTCCGTGACCTAGTCAAGGAATTAGGTATTGAATCCAAATCGCTAATCCATCCTATCCGGGTGGCCTTAACGGGAAAGACCATTGGACCTGGACTTTTTGAGGTGATATATTACTTAGGGAAAGAGCGCACCCGGGAGAGGCTGATGAAGTGGGTGAAAGAAAGGAGATCGTCATGATCTTGGCTCATAAGCGGCTTATTCTGTGGCTTGTATCGATAAGTTTTCTCTTAGGGATGGCTGGTTGTCAGACAACGAGCCCATCCAACGCCTCAGCCGATTACGGCCTTGAAAAGCCAGAAAGGGATACGAAAGGAATTTGGGGCAAGATATTGCAGGTCGATGACTGGATACACGAAAATCTGTGGTAGGAGCTTGAAGGGAGAGCCTGCTATGAGACTTAAGATTTTCCTCCTCCTTGCAGTCTTGCTTTTGCAGTGTGGAACTTTCGCCTTGGCCGATGAAAGCCAAAGGCTGTATGTTTCGGCTGTCAAGGCCGCTAAGAGAAATGACCTGACTGTCGCCTTTATGTCGTTTCGTTCTTTGCTTGAGAATTATCCTCATTCCCCCCACATGCAGGAAGCCTTGTTTGCCAACGCCGAGTATTATTTTCTGATAGGGGCCTTTACAGATGCACGGCCGGCCTTTATCCGATTCCTCACAGAGTACCCTGACTCTAAAGCCAGGCCTTTCGCCCTCCTTTATCTTTTCCAGATCGCCGAGGCTCAGGGACAATCGGATTTGGCCGAGAGCCTGAGGCAGGAGATCATCACCTCACAGCAATTGGTGCTCCTGTTTAGGGAGTATAAACAATTTCAATACCTATCACCCCTGCAAAGAAACCACAAAGCCATTCATTTTATTGACAGGATAGAGTTTTATATCGATGATGAGCTCTTCGCGCGGATTTCTTACTAGTCTTAAAAGACTGTGCTTAATCGGCGTTATCCTGGTTGTCCTTACGACCGTTATCTGTAATTTTATTTTTGCCTTAAGGAAACAGAATTTGTCGCAGGCGACCAAGGAATACTTCACGCAACAACTCTCTGTTTCCCGGCCGCTGTATCTACCTCCCCACTTCATCCTCTTGAGGAACTTATCTTTTACAGAAACCGAGGCCGGCAGAGAGGGGCTTATCCTGAAAATCCCCCTGATTTTTATCAGATTCTCCTTGAAGGAATCTTTTATTCGCAGGCAGCTCAAACTTTCCCACATAACCTGCTATGGCTTTCGCGCAGACAGCGTTAAGCTATCTCGATTTGTGAGGGATCATTTTTCAGCCATCATTGATTTTATCCGCAGCCTCCCTTGGGAAGATATCCGATTATCTTTGAAGGAAGGCCGTGTGGATTTGGTCCAGCAGACAGGTCCTCCTGCCTTCCTTACTGTCCAAGGGGACCTTAAGATCGAGGGTGAGTCTTTATCCGCGCAAGGCTACATCCGTAAGGATATTGGCGCAGGGGTCAGAGCCAGGGGGGTGCCGTTGCAGTATGGCCTTCAGGGAGTGCTTACAGGTAAGGACCTGGTGTTCAATAAAGTTGAATTAAGAAGAGAGAATTTTCGCGCTGAGTTTTGGGGCAGCACAGATGGAAAGGTTGTGCAATGGAACGGCTTTTGCTTTGCCAATACCCTTTTTAAGGAAAGACATGAGCCAGTTTCCTTCAGAAACAGTATCATGCGTTGGGTCAAAAAGTTAGAACGCTTCAAGCGCAAGCCCAAGAAATCAGCTGAGCTTGCTGGTCTTCCCAGGGCTGATTTCTACTTATTGGATTTAAAGTGCCGCTTGCACGCCGATCTTCCCCTGGTGCGCATCGAACAGATGAATTTTACCCTGAACAATATACCCTTGAGCGTAAAAGGGAATATCTCACTGGAAGCGCCTCTTGGCCTGGACCTGGCAATGTCCAGTTTTCTGGGGAATCTTAAGGATGCGAAAAAAGAGAACCTTAAAAAAATTGATTTAAAAATAAAAGGCTCCCTGCAGGATAAGGTATTAACGGCAGATGCCCTGCTTAACTTCGATTTTCTCAAGAAAGGCAAGGATGCCACTCCCATTGAGCAAGCGCAAGGGCTGCTTAAGGGTTTGAGTTTAAGCTTTGATAAATATCCGTTGCTGGCGTTAAACGTCAGGCATAGCGATTTATTCTGTAGGACGGACACCCATGAATACAAAGTTGCGCTCCACGACTTTTTTGCCTGGCTTAATCTTAAAGATAAACGCCTGAAGCGGACCAAATTCTCCTCAGGGCTTTATGACGGTCAACTCTTTGGCCAGGGCCGCTTCGAGATGAAAGGCCTGTTTCCGAAAATTACCCTGGTCGTTCGGGTCAGGGATGTCAGCGCAGAAAGATTAGAGGATTTATTGATTCATTTCTCTAAGGTTTTCGGCAAATTAAGCAGCACGATGTTTTTTAGGAATGATCCGGACCTGGATCTGAAAGGTAGAGTCACTGTTGGAAAAGGGTATTTGGATAATTTCGAGTTCTTTAAGTGGTTGGCCCAGCTGTTTGATATCCCGAGACTTAAACGCATCGATTTTGACAGGGCCTCGTCGCATTTCTCGGTAAATGCCAAAGGTGCAGGATTGCAAAACATAGATTTGGAATCCCAGGATGTAGACTTAAAGGGCGATTTCGGTCTGGGCCCGCGTGATTTGGTTTCCAGCCGGCTCGCCCTCACCCTCACCCGAGAACTGCTTAAGTCCAGCCCCAAATTTACACCTCTTTTGAGACTCGTGGGCAAAGACCTGGCATCGTTTTGCTTTGAGTTTCAGCTTTCAGGTATCCTGGATAAGATGAATTTCAGATGGTTGCAATCTGATTTCAAGAATAGGCTTCAAAAGGCCATCCCTGGCTTTATCGAGAGAAGAATCGATGAGAATATAGAAGAGGCTATTCAGGCTATTTCTGTAGGGCCTTAATTTTTTAATTACAGGAGAGCCCTCATGCGCGCAAAATCTTATATTCCAGTTTTTCTGGTATGGATTGCTTCGATCTTCTTTTTCACCGTTGGATGGACCTATGTCCAAGTGCAAGAAGCTCAAGAGAAATTTGACAGTGGCATGGATTTCTATGAAAAGAAAATGTATGATCAGGCGATAGAGGAATTCGCACAGGCTATTGAAAAGAATCCTGATTTTGCCAAGGCCCACTATCAAAGGGGTTTGGCCTATCAAAGTCTGGGGGAGCTTGAGGAGGCTATTGCCGATTATACTGCTGCCATCAGCCTGGGTTTAGCCGAGGCCAAGGTATACTATAACCGGGGTATCGCTTATTACTACCATGATTATCTTGATAAGGCTATCGAGGATTGGAGCCGGGCGATAGAGATTGACCCTGATCAACCCCAGATCTATCAAAAAAGGGCCTACGCGTACCTGCTCAAAAACCAATACCATAAAAGCTGGGAGGACGTGAGAAAGTTAAAGGCCCTTGGGTATGAACCAGACCCTAAATTTCTGGATGAGCTTAAGCGTGCCTCCGGCAGGTCCGAATAGCCCTTTTGCAAGAGCCAGGATGAAAAAATTTCTTTTTGTTCTCATGTTTTTGCTGGGTGCAGTTTCTCTTTTTGCCGGATCTTCTAAAGAATTTACATTTATGTGGCAGGTGCTGGATGCTTTAAGATTCTCTCGATCGGCCATTGACTATCGGGTCATTGCCAAAAAGCCTACTCGAGAGATGATTGCGGATACAGATGCAGCGAACGTTAATTTCGAGAAGGCAAAACAAGTTTTGGATATATATACGAGGGATGAGGATAAAGCCATTTATAATTTCACCAGTGCCATCATCAATGGGATAGATATGCTCATCTATAGCAACGATGGTTTTAATGGGAAGCTGCAAAGCGTTGCCGGCCTGATTCCTGAGGGTTTTGTTGACACGGTCTCTGAAACAGCGCGATTCCGCGCCCAGAACAAAAGAGGCTGGGATGAGCTTTTCTCTTCGCTTGAAAATCAAGATATGAAAACAGTAATTTCTAAAATATCCAAAGAGGAAAGACAGAAATTAATAGAAAGGCTCGATGCCATATTTGCTGATTCGGGTGAAGCGCTGACAGAAGAAGAGGGGTTCGAGATCCTCAAAGAAGAAAAGAGAGATTTGCAGAGAAGATTTACGCAAGCCATTGTCAACATCAGAGAGAGGCTTGGTGATTGACACGATAAGGTTCAAGAGGCTAAACCAAGAGTCAGTCAGAAATGCATATGCCTTTTAAGATTAAAGGAAAGTGGGCTTGGGTTCTCTTTGTTTTGTTGGGTATGCTGATTTACTCGAATACCTTCTCTGTTCCTATACATTATGACGGCGTTTCTTTCATAAAAGAGAATGACGCGATTAGAAATATATGGGACTTAAAAGCCATATGGCTCTATTGGCCCAATCGTTTCATTCCTATCCTTACGTTCGCCTTTAACTATTCTCTCCATAAGCTTCAACTGTTCGGCTACCACCTCATCAACCTGATGATCCATTTGGGAGCCACCCTTTGTGTGTGGTGGCTGGCCAGACTCATCCTGGTTACGCCCGCCATGGTGAAGAGCAAACTCCGTCAGCACGCTGATAGCTTATCTCTTTTTGCAGGCCTCATATTCTTAACCCATCCGATTCAAACGCAATCTGTCACCTACATATACCAGCGGTGCACTTCTCTTGTGAGCCTTTTTTATCTTCTCTCTCTCTGTTGTTATTTTAAGTCGAGAGGTTTACAAACAGAGCGCGCTTGTGCATCAAGGGGGCAACGCTGGTATATACTTGCTATGATTTTCGCCATAGCCGCCATGTTGACCAAAGAGAATGCCATTACACTGCCCCTGGCGATTATTCTGTGCGAGGTCATGTTTTTCAAAGAGCAAAAATCTATAAAATGGAAAAGCCTCATCCCTTTTTTGTTTTTGTTGCCCATTGTTCCGTTTTTAGTGTTTTTGACGAAAACACAATCCTCGCTGGATGTGCAGAGGTTCTTAAGCCTGCCGATTGCCAGAAAGTGTTATTTTTTGACGCAGTTTCGCGTCCTGGTCACGTATCTGAGGCTTATGCTGTTCCCCTTTAGGCAGAATTTCGAGTACGATTATCCTGTGAGCACCCGTTTTCTGGAGCCGTCAACGATGGGCAGCTTCCTGTTTTTAATGGCTCTTGTCCTTTGCGCGATTTGGCTATATCGCAACCATCGTCTGCTTTCCTTTGCCATATTCTGGTTCTTTGTAACCCTATCTGCGGAATCCTCCTTTATTCCGCTCAAGGACGTTATATTTGAACACCGGCTTTATCTGCCAATGGTGGGTTTTGCCTTCTTCATGGCCGCAGGCATTATCTCATTTTCAGAAAATAAAACTTTCAAACTGGGAAGACTCCTGTTGGCCTGTCTGGTTGCAGGGTACTGCTTCCTGACGTATCAGAGAAATAAGGTCTGGGCCAGCGAAATGACGTTATGGAGTGATGTGGTCAGCAAAAGTCCCCAAAGAGAAACAGCCTACAATAACCGGGGGATTGCTTATGAGGAAGAAGGGAATTGGAAGCAGGCCTTGTTGGATTATAATAAGTCCATTGAGCTTAATCCCAAGTTTGTCTTGGCATACTGCAACCGAGCCAGTATTTATTTGAAAATGGGAGATTTATCCCAGGCTATTTCTGATTACAGCACGGCCATCGCCTTAAGGCCAACTTATGCCAGGGGCTACAACAACCGGGGGATTGCCTATCAGACTCAAGGAGACCTGGATCAGTCCATTGAGGATTTTAACAAAGCCATCGCCTTAAGACCACGTTTTGCCGAGGCCTACAATAACCGGGCTGTTACTTACGTAGCGCAAGGAAAGCTGGATGAGGCTATCTTCGATTACACCCAGGCCATAGCCATCAATGTAGATTATGCAGAAGCCTACTGCAATAGGGGCGGGGTTTTTTTAAATAAAGGAGATTTGGATCAGGCCATTGAGGATTTTAACAAAGCTATCTCCTTAAGACCACGTTTTGCCAAGGCCTATAATAACCGGGGGATTGCCTTTCAAAGGAAGGGTAACATACCTCAAGCCATCCTTGAGTACAGTAAGGCCATAGAATCGAGGCCAGATTTTGCTGAGGCCTTTAACAATCGGGGAGCTGCCTATGCACAACAAGGAGACCCGACTCAAGCTATCTTGGACTATAGAAAGGCCCTAGAGCTGAGGCCAGGCTATAAAGAAGCGCGTGAAAACTTAGAATTAATCTTTCCAGAAATCGACACTCCCTAAGAAGCCAAAGATTCCGCTGGATTAGTGAGGCAGGGTGAAAGAGAAGCTATGATTAAATGGAAATCTTTTGAAGCTTTTGATAAATATCTTCTATGCCCTTGGGTTTGATAAAACAGCCAGCTAATTCAACCTCCTTGGCAATTTTTTCAGCCAGAAGAGGAAAGGCAGTGACAAGCACGATCTTGATCTTAGGGTAATTTTCTTTGATGATCCTGGCCACCTTTTCTCCGCTTATTCCGTGCATCAAGATATCCAGCAAGACCAGGTCCATCGGCTGTTTTTCCAATATCTTCAAAGCCTCTTCTCCACTGAACGTGACCGTGACTTCATATTCCCTTGCCGAAAGATAATGCTTCAGGAGGTTGCCGACTTCTGGCTCGTCATCTACGATGAGCAGTCTGACTTTTCTGTCTTGCATTTTGGCCTCCTTTGCCCTCATTTAAAATTATAGCATGAATCTTAGGTTTGGCAAGAAAACCAACGGTTTCTCCTGCACACGTTAGATGATTATTTCTATTGCCAGAACAAAGAGGTAGCTATATAATTGATTCACTATTTTGCCCTGTCGTCTAATGGTAGGACACAAGATTCTGGATCTTGTTATCTTGGTTCGAGTCCAAGCGGGGCAGCTAAAAAACCCCTGATGTTCAAGCAGAGTATCAGGGTTTTTTATATCTGTAAATTGTTTAAAATACTGTTGTTATTTTAAGAGGTTATGATAAAATATCTCCAAATAAATTTTTCAGACCTTTTAAGAGGCGAAAGAAGAATGAGGACTTTAGCCGATGTATGAAGCCTACTGGTCACTGACAGAGAAGCCCTTTGAAAACACCCCTGACCCCAAATATATTTATTATTCAAAAAAGCATAAGGAGGCTGTGGCCAGGCTGCTTTATGCGGTGCGTGAGCATAAAGGTGCGGCCCTTTTGACTGGAGAATATGGAAGCGGCAAGACGCTTCTGAGCCGCGTGATCTGGCATGAACTCCAGCAGGAAAAGATCTATCAATCCGTGTTTATCCTCAACCCCCGGCTTTGCGGCCTGGAAATGCTTCAGGAGATCACCCGGCAGCTCAGTGGCACTGAAGCGCCCACCAACAAGATTGACCTTTTTCATTCCCTGCACAATCTTCTTTATTCCAGCCATAATCTCAATCGGCACACCGTCATCGTTATTGATGAGGCGCAGGCTATCATAGAGAATGAGATCTTTGAAGAACTGAGATTGCTCCTTAATTTTCAGTTGGATAATGCATTTTTGCTGACGCTTATCCTCTTGGGACAACCGGAGTTAAAGCAAAAGATTATGAATCTGCCCCAGCTTTCCCAGAGGATGTCTCTAAGGTTTCACTTAAGCGCTCTTAATGAATTGGAAACAAAGGAATACATCCAGCATCGTTTGCGCGTGGCAGGTGCCAGTCAAAATATATTCGATGATGAGGCTTATGAAGGTGTGTATTTCTTTTCTACCGGCATACCCAGACGCATTAATAATCTTTGCGACCTAGCTCTTTTAATAGGTTTCGCAGAGGGCGAAAAGATTATAGGCAAAAAGACCATCCTGAAAGTATGCGAGGATACAGAGAGCATGTCTGGTCCGGGATTTAACCCGGAAAAGTTCATGGAGAGAAAGGATGTTTAATATATCCGACATTTTTGATAAATATAAAAAAGCCAAGACCCCCAAGGCCGAAGAGCCCAAGAGCGAAGAGGTCAGCGTATCTTCAGTCGTAAGTAGAAAGCTTGAAGAAAAAAACGCAGGGGCTTCTCTCCAATTGTATGAGCACTCCTATCGTAAAATCAAGGACCTTTACACGGGTTTGTCAGAAGGCAGGCTCCGTTCTGTTTCCGATATGCAAAGGCTTTCGCAGGAGTTAATGGAGGCCATGCAGCAGGAGGATTCCGGATTTTTAAAAATATGTTTTTCTGACTATCCGGCAATGGAAGATTATCTTTATTATCACGTGCTTAATGTTTGTATCATTTCTCTGAAGCTGACCTCGGGTTTGGGTTTTGACCGAGTAAAGAAAGAAGAGCTGGCGCTCTCTTGTCTGTTGCATGATATTGGCCTGGTCAAAGATTTAGCGATTATTTCAAAGCCCAGGGCCTTGACTAAAGAAGAGTACGCAACTGTCAGGCTGCATCCGCAGTCAGGTTGCGAGATTTTAAACAGGGTCGAGCCAAAGCTTTCCTCTGCGGTCTTGGAAGCTGTTAGTCAGGAGCATGAGAGGTGGGATGGCTCAGGATATCCCCGGGGATTAATTGAGAATGAGATCGTTGTGAACGCGCGTATCATTGGTCTTGCCGACTGTTTCGAGGCCCTGACACATCCGCGACCACATCGAAAGAAATTTACCTCTGTGGAAGCTTGCAAAATCGTTGTGGATGAAAAGAGTTCATTTGAGGCCAGGCTCATCAAGGCCCTGTTTGAAAAAATTGGGATTTTTCCTGTTGGCACGCCTGTGCGTCTGAACACAAAGGAATTGGGTACTGTCTTAAAGACAAACGAAGGGTCTCCATTGCGTCCGGTGGTCAAGGTTTTCTATGATGTCGATGGCAAGGAATTAAAGGAACCCAAGCTCCTCGATTTATCCCAAAGCAAGGTGCTTTTTATCTCCGAGAACATCTAAGCGGGGCGCGTCAAAATGAAGATTTGGGTGAAGGTCATGGTGTGGTGTCTTTTAGCCGTAGGAGCGGGTTTTTTTCTTCCGCGCATCAAAGAAAAATTAATCCAGCCGGCGCGCCCCACTGTCTCCCCGAAAAAACAGACAGGCATCTCGGATGAGACTCGGTTGCTTGAGTTTACCAAAAAAGAGCTGGATAGATCCCTAAAAAAAATAGAGCAACTGAATAAGGATTTGCAGGGGGCCCTGCAGCAAAAACAGACCGAGTCCGCACGCTACCTGGCTGCCCAGAACAACCTTGCCAAGGTTTCCCAGGAGTTGAGTCTGGCGACCAACGAATTAAGGCAGGCCCGCCAAGAAGCTGCCAGTATCCCGCTGTTCAAAAAAAAGATAGAGGAACTGTCCCAAGGGCAAGAGGCAAGGACCAGCGAATACAATAAGCTCCAAGAGGAGAAAGCTTCTCTGGAGACCATTCTGGCCAAAATCCAGAAAGACATCTTAAAACAGAATGCTTACATTGATTCTTTACGGGATAAAATCGAAAGTCAAAACCTCATCCTGGAACAAAAGGATAAAGAATCAAAAGCGCTGGAGTTAAAACTAAAAGAGTCGCAAAACTGGAATTCACTATCAACCAATTGCATGGTGAGCAGGCCAAAAGCAACGAGGAGATATCTTCACTAACCACGCAGGTCTTCCAGAAAGACGCAGAGTTAAACAGTGTTTCTCAGGAAGGGGCGCGTCAGCGAGAAGCTTATGCGCAACTTGAGAAGCAGCTTGAGAACAGAAATAAGGACTTGGAGGCTCAACTCTCCTCCTTCATAGAGGAAAGGGATGCGCTTATCAGCCAATCCAACAAGCTAGAAACGATAAGAAATCAATTACAGGAGGAGCTTCGGAATAAATCCCAGGAGCGCGATGACTTCCAAAAAGAGATAGCAAGATCCGCTCAAGAAAGTAGCCGCAGACAGCAGGAGATTGCGCAGCTGGTTAACAGACAGGCAGACCTGGAAGCCAAGATCGCCTCATTGAGAGAGGAAAAGAGCGCTTTAATAACTCAACTCAATCAACAGGAGGCTTTGAAGACTGGCCTGGAGGATGAACTTGCCAAACAGGTTGCCCGTCGTAAGGAAGCAGAGGATGCAGCAGCCAACCTCAAGAGCCAGTTAAGTAATAAGGATGAGCTGCTCAATCAGAAATACACTGAGCTTAAACAGCAACTGGAGAATCAAGTCAGCCTCAAAAAAGAAATGGACAAATGGAAACAAGAGGCTGGTTCCCAACAAAAGGCGTATGCGCGGCTTGAGAATAAGTATGCCAGTTTGCAGGCGGAGTTGAATTCTCTCAGAGAAACCAAGAACGCACTGAGTGCTCAACTGAACCAATGGCAGTCTTTAAAGACGCAGGCAGAGGATGAAGTTGTCAAGCAGAGGGCTCTCCTAAAAGAGACAAAGACGCAATCTCAATATCTCCAATCCCAGCTCGCCGAAAAGGAAGAACTGCTGAAACTTAAGTATGCAGAAATCCAGCAGAGATCCCAGCAGAGTACAGACCTCAAAAAAGAAATGGACAAATGGAAACAAGAGGCTGACTCCCAACAGAAGGCGTATGCGCAGCTTGAGAAGAGAAATAAGGACTTTCTGGAGGAGCTCAACTCTCTGAAGAAAGAGAAAAATATGTTTACTGCTCTTCTGCGGCAGACAGAGGCCTTGAAAGTGCAGGCAGAAGATGAACAGGCTAAAGCGAACGCGCGTCTTCGCTCAGCCGAGAGCTCAAATACACATTTCAAAGACCTGATAGCGCAGAGGGATGTTGTCATCAAGGAGCGTGATGCAAAGCTCCAGCAAAAGGCGAAGGAGGAGGCTGTTCTTAAAAAGGGAATTGATGATCTCAAATGGCAGATAGCCAAGCTTGAAAAGGAATCGGCAGGACTGAGGACGGCTTTGGCCAACCAAGATGAATCACTCAAGCAGAGATATGAGGAACTGAAACAGTTATCCCAGGAGAATGCCGGCCTGAAGAAAGAAATCGCTCAATTGGAACAACAGGAGTTTATCCCGCTGCAGATGAAAAATAAGGAACTGGAAAATGAACTGAATATCCTTAAAGAACAAAAGAAGGAGTTCGACGCTCAATTGAATAATGCCGAAGCTCAAAGGGCACAGGTACAAAATCAGCTCTGGCAGGTTTCCCAGGAGAACGCTAACCTCAAAAAAGAAATCGCAAGGCTCAG